>WBZU01001570.1_pt1 | contig 17008 bp, 14 predicted proteins | sample 5204311 | NCBI WGS metagenome assembly WBZU01 (sample SAMN12344359, study PRJNA552823) | activated sludge metagenome | biome: Activated sludge suspended growth; feature: Nitrification reactor; material: Wastewater; isolation source: activated sludge from nitrification reactor of wastewater... | reverse complement strand
CCATTTGCTTCCAAGCTTTTCTTGCATCCCATCCCGCAAAGCCATTGTCGCGGCCATGTGGGATTTAATCAGTGCTTCCTTTATTTAATCACGCCAAATAGATATAAAAATACAGCAGCAATTGCGATCGGGGCAATGATGTTGTTAGTGATGCGCCATAATTTAAAAGCCTTATCTTTCAAATCAAGTTCTTCCTGAACGTGATCTTTTTTCATGTAATAACCTGTAAAAATGGCTACCAGCAAGCCACCTAATGGCAGGAGGATGGTGGAAGTGAGTTTGTCCAGCGTTTCAAAAATATTGAGTCCGAATATGATTTTAATCTCATTCCACGCATTGAATGAAAGCACTACGGCTATGCCTAGCAACCAAACCGCGATGCCTAATGCCCATGCGGCCACTCGGCGCTTAATCGAAGTATTCTCCGTTATCCAGGCTATTGCGGGTTCAACCAGTGAAATGGCAGAAGTCCAGGCTGCAAATGCCACCAATATAAAAAACAGTGTGCCGATGAAACTGCCCCACGGCATGTGACCAAAGGCAATGGGGAGCGTTTGAAAAATCAGGCCAGGTCCGGCATTGGGCGCTAAATGGTTCGCAAAAACCAACGAGTAAATCGCTAAACCAACCAGCAGTCCAAGCATGGTATCTGCCAGCGCGATGTAAATGGTCGTGCGGGCTATTGAGACATTGCGTTGCAGGTATGAGCCATACACCATGACGGCGCCCATGCCCAAACTGAGTGAGAAAAAGGCATGTCCTAGTGCTGATAAAACCGCTACAGGCGTGATTTTGGAAAAATCCAGCTTAAACATGAATTGATACGCAGTCTGCATATCACCTACCGACATGCTATAGCCGAGCAGTACCAGCAAAATTGCAAACAGAGAGGGAATCAGAATGTTGTTGGCTTTTTCCAGCCCGGAATTTACACCATGTGCTACCACGCCCATGGTCATGCACATAAACACGGTGTGCCAAAACAGTAATTTTAGTGGTGAGGCCAGTAAACCATCAAAATTTGCGGAAGATTGCGCTGCTGTAATATTGCTGAAGCTATTTTTGGCTGCTTCTATGATATAACTTAATACCCAGCCGCCAATCACGCTGTAAAAGCCCAGTATCAGCAAGCCTGTTATCATGCCCATACCGCCCAGATATTTCCAGTGAGGGGATACCTGTGCTTCGCTGGCGAGCGCCTGCATGCCGTTAAACGGGTTTTTCTGCGCGCGGCGACCAAGCAGGATTTCGGTCATCATGAGCGGGATGCCTACCAGAAAAATACAAGCAATAAATACCAGCACAAAAGCACTGCCGCCATTGACGCCAATCATGTAAGGCAGTTTCCAGATGTTACCCAGACCAATCGCCGAACCGGCAGTAGCCAGCATGAAGGTCCAGCGATTTTTCCAAGTGCTACGATGATGCATACTCATGGGTTGTTATTCTTTAAGGGTTGAAAAATAACGCACAGTTTCTTGACGGATAATTGGGGAAAGCCATAAAAGTGCGGTCAAGTTGGGGATCGCCATCATGCCGTTCATCAGGTCAGAGAAGTTCCAAACAAATTCCAGGCTTACCATTGCACCCACCATGACAGCTACGGTAAAAAATACGCGGTAAATTTTAATAGAACGTTCACCAAATAGGTATTCAATGGCTTTTTCGCCGTAATAATTCCAGCCAATCAACGTAGAGTAGGCAAAAAGTGCGGTAGCTACAGCAACCATGATGTTGCCTGCATCACCTATTGTCTCTGCCATGCTTGCGCTGGTGAGGCTGGCAGCGCTCACGCCTTGTGTCCAGCTATGAGCTGTTAAAATCACCAGTGCGGTCATGGTGCATACAACAAGTGTGTCAATAAATGTTTGCGTCATGCTGACCAGGGCTTGTTTGACGGGGTCGTTGGTGCGTGCTGCTGCTGCTGCAATCGGCGCGGAGCCTAAACCGGATTCATTGGAAAATACGCCGCGCGCAATACCAAAGCGCATGGCGGCAGCTACAGTGGCGCCCACAAAGCCGCCAGAAGCCGCGGCCGGGTTAAACGCATGGTAAAAAATGAGCTGAAATGCATGCGGAATTTGGCCGGCATTTAACATTAATACCCAAAGGCTGCAGCCGACATAAATCACAATCATGAATGGCACAAGAAATGACGTGAATTTGCCGATGGTGCGGATGCCGCCCAGTATCACCAATCCAGTCAATAGCATAAGCACGATACCGGTGACTTCGGTGGGGATGTGAAATGTCGCTTCGAAAATCTTAGCGGTTGCATTGGCTTGTGTCATATTGCCAATGCCGAAAGTCGCACAAGCAGTGAATATGGCGAACAAGGCGCCTAGCCACGGCAAGCCTACGCCTTTAGAGATGTAGTACATGGGCCCGCCGCGCATGCCGTGTGCGCCTTTCTCACGATATTTCACAGCGAGTACTGCTTCGCTATACTTGCTGGCCATGCCCACTAAACCCGTTACCCACATCCAGAATACTGCGCCAGGGCCGCCCATGGTAATCGCAGTGGCCACACCAACGATATTGCCGATACCCACTGTGGCCGCTAGCGCAGTCATCAGTGCGGCAAAATGGCTGATGTCGCCTTCATGGCCGTGGTCTTTGTGCAGAATGAGTCGAAACGCATGCGGCAGCGCGCGAAACTGTATGCCTTTCAGGATAATGGTGAGATATAAACCAGTGCCAACGAGCAGTGTCAGCATAATGGGTCCCCACACAATATTTGATAATGTGGCGATGATTTTTTCTAATGCCTGCATTTTATGCTCCCCAGTGTAGAAGAATTATAGCCACAAAATGCAAATGAACGGCTAGAAATTACAACCAGTCTTTATTAATTAAAAAGTCGGTATAAAGTTTGGCTTCTGCGCTGCCGTTTTCCGGTTTCCAGTCGTAGCGCCATTTTACAATGGGCGGCATTGATAACAAGATAGACTCGGTACGACCGTTGGATTGAAGTCCAAAAATGGTGCCGCGGTCGTAAATTAAATTAAACTCCACGTAGCGGCCTCGCCGGTAGGCCTGAAAATCGCGCTCACGTTCGCCATAAGGTGTGTCTTTACGGCGTTGCACAATTGGCAAGTAAGCTTGCAAAAATGCATCGCCTACAGCGCGGTGAAACTCGAAACTACGCTCAAAACTCAACTCGTTAAAGTCATCATAAAAAATACCGCCTATGCCGCGCGGTTCTTTGCGATGTTTTAAATAGAAATATTCATCACATTCTTTTTTGAATTTTGGATAATAGCTTGTATCAAATGCATCAATTGCCGTTTTAATGGTGCGGTGAAAATGCACTGCATCTTCTGCAAAACCATAGTAAGGGGTTAAATCCATGCCGCCGCCAAACCACCAGATATCTGCATCTGCCTTGTTTTGCGCCTTTGCCACAAAAAAACGCACATTCATGTGTACGGTGGGAGTATAGGGATTGCGCGGGTGAAATACCAGCGACACGCCCATGGCTTCCCACGGGCGACCAGCCGCTTCCGGGTGCGCAGCGCTAGCAGAAGGTGGAAGTTTGCTGCCAAGTACATGAGAAAATCCCACCCCGGCACGTTCAAACACATTGCCTTCTTCCAGCAGGCAGGATGTTCCACCGCCGCCTTCCGGGCGCTGCCAGCTATCCTGCAGGAAATTTTTGCCATCGACCAACTCTACGGCTTCAACAATTTTTGCCTGCAAGTTTTGCAGGTAATCTAAAACTGCTTGTGTGTCCAAAATAATTTAACCTTTAATTGCGCGATAGCCAATATCTGTGCGGTATTGCGCGCCATCGAATTTAATTTCCTCAATGATGCGGTAAGCTTGCTGCTGGGCGAACTTTACCGTTTCACCAAGCGCGGTCACACACAACACACGCCCGCCGCTGGTGACGGCTTTGCCATCTTTAAGCTGAGTGCCTGCATGAAAAACCTGCGCGTCGGTGAGTTCTTTTGGCAAACCGGCAATTTCATCACCAAGGCGTGGCGTATCGGGATAATTGGCAGATGCCATTACTACACCAAGCGCAGTACGCCTGTCCCATTCCGCTTCAATTTTATCAAGCGTGCCGTTAATCGCATGCTCCGCAAGCGCTACAAAGTCAGATTTCAGCCGCAGCATAATCGGTTGCGTTTCCGGGTCGCCCATGCGGCAATTGAACTCCAGGGTTTTCACGCTGCCGTTTGGTGAGATCATCAAGCCGGCATACAGAAAGCCGGTGTAGGGGATGCCGTCTTTTGCCATGCCCTCGACAGTTGGGCGGATGATCTCGCGCATGACTTTGCCATGAATCTCCGGCGTAACAACGGGCGCAGGTGAATATGCGCCCATGCCGCCAGTGTTTGGCCCTTGGTCGCCGTCCAATAAGCGTTTGTGGTCTTGGCTGGTAGCGAGCGCCAAAATGTTTTTGCCATCCACCATCACGATAAAACTGGCTTCTTCACCAGTTAAAAACTCTTCAATCACTACGCGGGCACCGGCGCTGCCGAGTTTGTTATCCGACAGCATGGCATCTATCGCCGCGTGTGCTTCGTCGTTAGACATCGCCACCACGACGCCTTTGCCAGCAGCCAAACCATCGGCTTTAATCACGATGGGGGCACCTTGCTGGTTCACATAGTCATGTGCGAGTTTTGCATCGGTAAACGTGGCATAGGCAGCGGTAGGGATGTTGTGCCGCACCATAAAGGCTTTGGCAAAATCTTTTGAACTTTCTAACTGCGCAGCGGCTTTTGTTGGGCCAAAAATCTTTAATCCCGCTGCGCGAAACGCATCGACAACACCTTGGCTGAGCGGCGCTTCCGGCCCAACGATAGTGAGGTGAATCTGTTCTTTTTGTGCAAACTCAAGCAAATCTTGAACGCTTGAAATAGGCACGTTCATCATGTCTGGGTTAAGTGCTGTACCTGCGTTGCCCGGAGCGACGTAAACGCGGCTGACTTCCTTGTTTTGTGCGATTTTCCAGGCAAGTGCGTGTTCGCGACCACCGCTGCCGATAACTAATATTTTCATGCTGTTAGTGCCTAAAGTGACGGATACCAGTCAACACCATTGCCAAGCCAAGCTCATCTGCCGCTGCAATGACTTCTTCATCACGCATACTGCCGCCCGGGTGAATCACACAGCTTGCGCCCGCCTCTGCCAGCACGTCTATGCCGTCACGGAACGGAAAGAATGCGTCGGATGCGACCACTGAATTTTTAAGTGACAAGCCAGCATTTTGGGCTTTAATGGCGGCGATCTTGGTACTGTCTACGCGGCTCATTTGTCCGGCGCCTACACCTAAGGTCATGCCATTGCCGCAGAACACAATGGCATTGGATTTCACGTATTTAGCGACATTCCACGCAAATAATAAATCGGCTATTTGTTGCGGCGTTGGCTGTTTTTTTGTGACGATTTTTAAGTCAGTTGCGCTGATTTCATGATTGTCGGCGGTTTGAATGAGCAAACCTGAACCCACGCGCTTGCTGTCATGCGCGTTGCGGCCTTGCTCCCACGGCGTATTGCCGCCTTTGGGCAGCGCTATTTTAAGCACACGCACATTGGCTTTTGCAGCAAACACCGCCAACGCTTCTTTGGTATATTCAGGTGCAATCAGCACCTCTACAAACTGCTTGGAAACGGCCTCAGCAGCGGTTTTATCCAGCGTCGTGTTGAAGGCAATAATGCCCCCAAAAGCAGACGTAGTGTCTGTTTGGAAGGCTTTGCTATAGGCTTCAAGCGCATCTTTGCCTAATGCCACACCGCACGGGTTGGCGTGCTTCACAATCACACAAGCCGTTGTTTTGAATGACTTTACTGCTTCCCAGGCAGCATCGGCATCAGCAATATTGTTGTAGCTGAGTTCTTTGCCCTGTAACTGCTGTGCCGTAACGAGTGAGCCTGGTGCAGGGCATAAGTCACGATAAAATGCTGCAGTTTGGTGCGGGTTTTCGCCATAGCGTAAATCCTGCAGTTTAACAAAGCGACTGTTCATCTGTGCCGGGTAAGCGTTACGTGAACCATCTTGGTTAAAGCTGGAGAGATAATCACTGATCGCGCCATCGTAATTGCTGATGCGGTTAAATGCGGCAACAGAAAGTGCAAACGTAGTTTTTTCTGAAAGCGCGCCAGTGCTGTTAAGTTCATCTACTACAGCTTGATACTGGCTGGCATCTGTCAGCACGGCAACGTCTTTCCAGTTTTTGGCGGCAGAGCGCACCATGGCCGGGCCGCCAATATCAATGTTCTCAATCGCATCTTCAAGCGAGCAGTCGGGGTTGGCCACGGTAGCTTCAAATGGGTACAGATTCACCACCACCATGTCGATATTGGGAATGCCTTGTGATTGCATGGCAGACACATGTTCCGACAAATCGCGGCGACCTAAAATGCCGCCATGCACTTTAGGATGCAGTGTTTTCACTCGGCCATCAAGCATCTCAGGAAAGCCGGTGTAGTCACTGACTTCAATCACCGGGATATTGTTGTCGCGAAACAGCTTGGCGGTGCCGCCGGTAGATAAAATTTCTACGTTCAGCCGGGTAAGCGCTGTCGCCAGCTCCAAAATACCTTGTTTATCCGAAACACTGATTAATGCGCGTTTAATAATTGCCATGTTAATTTAATTTTTTAAAGTTGAGCAAACACCAGCGCGACATGATAACGCGGCACACGAAGGCGAAAAAACCGGAGTTTACTGTGTTGTAAATGAGGATTTTTGAGCTTTTTTGTAACAAAGTTAGCATGAGAGAGGTGTTTGCGGATTATTGAAGATTGTACTGCGCCATTTTTTTGCGCAAGGTATTACGATTTAAGCCCAGTATTTCTGCCGCTTTTGACTGATTGCCGCCGACTTTACGAAGAACATATTCCAGCATGGGCTTTTCTACACAGCATAGCACCATGTCATAGATGGCGTGTGGCGGTTCTCCATCAAGGTGAGCAAAGTACTCATCAAGGGATTCGTTTACACAATCTGCCAATTTGTTTGCCATGATTAAGCCGCCAGCGCCTCGTTTGAAGGGTCTTCTACTGCGTAAACCAGACGATCGTTTTTGGTTTTGAGTTCAGCAAAAAAGTCGTTGATTGCGCCCAATTGCAGTTCAATGGTTTGCAAGGTGTTCATGTTGTGGCGGAACTGTGCTGAGCCAGCCAAGCCCTTGGTGTACCACGAGATATGCTTGCGCGCCATACGCATTCCCGTCAAATCACCATAAAAATCATACAGATCATGCAGATGCTCAAGCATCACGGTGTGGATTTCATCTACCGTTGGCGGCAGTAAATGCGTGCCTGTGTTGAGGTAATGCTCAATCTCACGGAAAATCCACGGGCGGCCTTGCGCAGCGCGCCCAATCATCACTGCATCCGCGCCTGTGTGCTCTAAAACAAATTTTGCTTTTTCTGGCGTGGCGATGTCGCCATTTGCGATTAAGGGAATTTGAATGGCTTGTTTGACTGCTGCAATGGTGTCGTATTCGGCTTCGCCCATATAGGCGCAAGCGCGGGTGCGGCCATGCATAGCCAGCGCCTGTACGCCAATATCTTCAGCCATTTTGGCAATTTGCACCGCATTGCGGTTTTGTTTGTCCCAGCCGGTGCGGATTTTCAGCGTCACAGGCACATCCACGGCACCTACCACAGCTTTAAGAATCTGTGCCACCAGCGGTTCATCCTTAAGCAGCGCCGAGCCCGCCATCACATTGCAGATTTTTTTGGCTGGGCAGCCCATATTGATGTCGATAATCTGCGCACCGTTATCTACGTTGTATTTTGCGGCTTCCGCCATCATTCTCGGGTCAGCGCCGGCAATTTGTACCGAAATTGGCTCAACTTCACCATCATGATTTGCACGGCGTTTGGTCTTTTCGCTACCGTAAAGCAATGAGTTGGAAGTCACCATCTCGGAAACCGCCAACCCCGCGCCCATTTTTTTGCACAACTGGCGGAAAGGCCTATCCGTCACGCCCGCCATAGGGGCGACGACAAGATTGTTCTTTAAAGTGTGATGGCCGATTTGCATTAATTTGTTTTTCTGGCGGAAAATTGCCTATTTTATACGCAATTTGAGTATCTTGACACTACAAAATGGATAATTTTTGGTTTGATTCTAAGTGGAAGATGTTAGATTTTTTGTCATGCTGAATTAAGTTCAGCATCTTAATGGTTTTTGGTGCTGGATTCCGTGTCAGGCACGGAATGACAATTTTATTCTATAGGCGTTGTCAGTTGCTCTAATGTGCCCAGCCAGATCATTGCATATTCACGCGTTTCGCCGCACATTTCCTCGCTTGGTTGCAGGCTTGCACAAAACGCCGGACGTTCCAGTTTGCCAAAAATCTTGCAACGATTTTGTTCATCCAGTTGAATGCAACGCACGCCAGCAGGCTTGCCATGCGGCATGCCGGGGATGGGGCTGTTGATGGATGGTGCGATGCAGCATGCGCCACAGCCAGTTCTACATTTCATTAATGCGCACTTTCCCAATTACTCCCCACGCCTACTTCAGCCAGCAAGGGCACATCTAGTTTCGCGGCATTTTGCATCAATTCTGGCAGTTTTTGTTTCACCAGTTCCAGTTCATTTTCCGGCACTTCCAGCACCAGTTCATCATGTACTTGCATGATGAGTTTTGTCGCAAGCTTTTCATCTTTTAGCCATTTGTCCACCGCGATCATGGCGAGTTTAATCAGGTCCGCCGCAGTGCCTTGCATGGGCGCGTTGATGGCGGCGCGTTCAGCGCCCGCGCGCTGCATGGCGTTTGCGCTGTTGATAGCTGGCACCCAAAGTCTGCGCCCAAAATAGGTTTCCACATAGCCTTGTTGTTTAGCGAGGGCGCGCGTGTTGTCCATGTAGGCGCGTACGCCGGGGTAGCGCGCAAAATAGCGCTCGATATAGCTGGCGGCGGCGCTACGTTCGATATTCAGGTTTTGTGCGAGTCCAAAAGCACTCATGCCGTAAATGAGGCCAAAGTTGATGACTTTAGCATAACGGCGCTGCTCGCTATCGACGGCCTCTTTTTCTACGCCAAACACTTCGGATGCGGTGGCGCGATGAATATCCTCGTTATTCGCAAACGCTGAGAGCATGCCAGCATCTTGCGACAGGTGCGCCATGATGCGTAGCTCAATCTGTGAATAATCGGCAGAAACGATATGTGAACCTTGTGGCGCAATAAACGCCTCACGGATGCGGCGACCTTCTTGTGTGCGCACAGGAATGTTTTGCAAATTGGGATCGCTGCTTGCCAGACGGCCTGTAATGGCCACTGCTTGATTGTAGCTGGTATGCACACGTCCGGTGACGGGATTCACCATTTTTGGCAGTTTATCGGTGTAGGTGGATTTGAGTTTGGCCAGTCCGCGATATTCCAATAGCACTTTTGGCAGTGGGTGATCCAGCGCAAGTTCCTGCAGCACATCTTCATCTGTACTCGGTGCGCCGGAAGGTGTTTTTTTGGTAGGTTTGATGCCGAGTTTGTCGAATAGAATTTCCTGCAATTGCTTAGGCGAGCTTAAATTAAAGGGCTGGCCAGCAAGTTCATAAGCCTGGTTTTCCAGTGCGACCAGTTTCATGCCGATTTCATTACTTTGTTTGTTGAGCATGTTGGCGTCAACCAGCACGCCATTGCGCTCGATAGTAAACAAAATATCCGAAACAGGCATTTCTATCTGGCTGTAAATGAAGTCCAATTTGGTATCCGGGGCGATTTGCGGATATAGTGCCTGATGTAACTGGAAGGTAATGTCAGCATCTTCCGCTGCGTATTCGCTTGCAGTTTCCACGGTGACCTGATTAAAGCCCACCGCTTTTGCACCTTTGCCCGCAACTTCCTCAAATGAGATGGGCTTAATGCCGAGATGGCGTTCGCTCAGCTCGTTCATGCCGTGACCAAGGTGGCTTTCAAGCACGTAAGATTGCAGCAAAGTGTCATGCGCGATGCCGTTGAGCGCTATGCCGTGATTGGTCAGCGCATGCTTGTCGTATTTAAGGTTTTGGCCGACTTTTTTGATTGCTAGATTTTCTAGAACCGGCTTGATTTTAGCCAGCGTCTCTCCAAAATTGAGTTGCTCCGGCGCATCGAAATAATCGTGTTTGAGCGGCAAATACGCAGCGCTGCCAGCCTCGACGCTAAACGACATGCCGACTATTTTTGCAGTCATCGGGTCGAGCGAGGTGGTTTCGGTGTCGAAGCAAACCAGTGGTGCGGATTGCAGTTTTGTCAGCCAATGGTCTAGTTGGTCATTTGTCAGAATGGTTTCGTAGTTGCGTGCATTGTTGGCAACATATTGTTCTGCAATGGATATCCCATCCGAAACGGATGCCCTGGGAGGCCTATGGATATTGGTCTGCAGGGCAGTGGTTTTTGTGTCGTTATCCGGTTGATTGTGATCTAATTCACGTCGCCATGTTTTGAAATCTAGACGTTCGTAGATTTCGGCCAGCCTGGCTTTGTCTTGCGGCTGGGGAGCAAGGTCGCTGAGTTTTTCCTGGATGCCGACATCACAACGGATGGTAATGAGTTCACGTGAGATTTCCAGCCAGGGCAGCGCTTTGCGCAGGTTTTCGCCCACGACGCCACTGATTTCATCGGCATGCGCAATAATGTTTTCGAGCGAACCGTACTGTTTCAGCCATTTGACTGCGGTTTTCGGGCCAACCTTTTCTACTCCTGGCACATTGTCCGAGGTGTCACCAATCAGCATCAGATAATCAATCATCAGGCTGGGCGGAATGCCGAATTTGTTTTCCACGCCTGCGACATCCAGCATTTCATCGGTTTTTCTGAACGCATCGCGCATGGTGTTGACGACAGTGACATGCGAATTCACCAGCTGCGAAATGTCTTTGTCGCCGGTGGAGATGATGACGCGCATGCCTTCACGCTCGGCCTGTTTCGCCAACGCGCCGATGACGTCATCGGCCTCTACGCCTTCTTCCACAATCATCGGCCAGCCCATGGCTTTAATGGCTTCGTGGAGGGGTGCAATCTGGGCGCGCAGTTCATCCGGCATGCTGGCTCGATTGGCTTTGTACTCCGGATAGATGTCGTCTCTAAAGGTTTTGCCTTTGGCATCAAAAATACATGCGCTATAATCCGCTGGATAATCTTTGTGCAAACGCCGCAGCATGTTAAGTACGCCGTAAATCGCACCGGTAGGTTCGTTCTGATGATTTCTCAAATCAGGCATGGCGTGAAAGGCGCGATACAGGTAGGATGAGCCATCCACTAACAACAATGTTTTCATATATTTTGAGTACCTAAATTATGTCTAATGCAAAAAAAACACCAACAATTTCTGATCCCGATCTGCAAGGTAGTCGTTTAACTGGACATGAGTCGTGGCATGCATTCGAGATTATGGCAGAATTTGTGGATGCTACGGAACGGCTTAAAGAAATCACGCCGGCCGTTTCTATTTTTGGCAGCGCACGCACCCAGCCAGACAGCCCTTATTACCAGTTGGCGGAGCAAATAGCGCGGCGGTTGTCCGACGCTGGCTTTAATGTGATTTCAGGCGGTGGCCCCGGCATTATGGAAGCGGCCAATAAAGGCGCTTATGGTGGTGAATCGGCCAGCATTGGCCTGAATATCGAGTTGCCGCATGAGCAAACAGAAAATGCTTATCAGGATATCAGTCAGAATTTTAAGCACTTTTTCATGCGTAAAGTGATGTTTGTAAAATATGCCAGTGCTTATGTAGTGCTGCCTGGCGGCTTTGGCACCTTGGATGAACTGATGGAAGTGATTACCTTGGTGCAAACGGGTAAGACCTTAAAAATACCGATTATTCTGGTATGCGAGCCGTTCTGGCGTGGCCTGGTTGATTGGATCAAAACCACTTTGGTGAAAGAAGGCATGATCATTGCCGATGATCTTGATTTGATTCAGGTCATTGATGACCCTGCTGCGATTGTGGAAGCAATATTCAAGCATTATGAAACGCGCGGATTCAAGTTATCAGCTGCCGAAGAGCAGATTCAGCTTTATTTGTAATACTTATTGTGTGTATAAACGTTTTATTTACAAACAAGGCGCGCGCTTTAATGCGCTTTTTGTTAAAATGATTCAACTATTCTTTGGTGAGAGCGAGATGCAAAAACTGAAATTTACTGCTTTGCTGTTATGCGTGTTGCCCGCGATGCTGCTGCCGTATTATGTGTTGGCGGCAAATATGCCGGCCGATGCGGAGCCGCTCGAAGAGGTGCAGCCGCCGCCAAAAATTACAGATGGTGAAGCGCTGGAAGACGGAACGGCAGAGCCGAAAGTGACCATTCGCAAAAGAGGCGCCGAAACGATTGAGGAATATCGCATCAATGGCGAGTTGTATATGATGAAAGTGACGCCAGAACACGGCGTGCCTTACTACTTGCACAAAGAAGACCAGGAGGGCGGCTGGGTGAATGTAGGCCCGAATCCACCATTAAGTATTCCGAAATGGATTATTTTTAGATTTTAACAATTAAGAGGGCCATGCCCTCTTAATTATTTCTTGTAGAGCAATATGTCTGTTTTTACCACCCTGACCCTGGATGAAGTACGCAATTGGCTGCGCGATTTTGCTATTGGTGAAATCCGCGAGTTGCGGGGCATTGCGGCGGGCATTACCAACACTAATTACTTTGTCATTACAGAGCATGGCCGCTATGTGCTTACCGTTTTTGAGAGAAGCAGTTTAGAGGATTTGCGATATTTCGTTGATTTAATGGCGTTTTTTGCACAGCATGGCGTGCCTTGTCCCTCGCCGATAGCAGATAAAAATGGTGTAAGTTTGCATCTGCTGAAAGCCAAGCCAGCGCTGATGGTGAGTTGTTTGCAGGGAGAAGACATCGCAACTCCCAATCAATCTCAGGTCCAGCAAGTTGCAGCGACTTTGGCCAAAATGCATGTGGTGGGCAAGCAATTCAAGCAGTCGGGCACCAACCAGCGCGGGGAACACTGGCGTACCGCCACTGCATGCAAAGTGATGCCTAAGCTGAGTGCGTCAGACCAGAAATTGCTGCAAAGCGAATTGGAATACCAGCATCGGCTGGATGTGCATGCGTTGCCGCGCGGCGTGATACATGGTGATCTGTTCCGCGACAATGTGCTGTTTGTGGGCGATCAATTAGGCGGTTTTATAGATTTTTACTACGCTTGTGATGACATATTGCTATACGACGTGGCCATTGCGGTGAACGAGTGGTGTTTGCATCATACTGGCAGCGATATTGGCAGCATCGATGAAGAAAAGATGCGAACATTTTTGTCGGCTTATGAGGCATTGAGACCGTTTTCACCGCAAGAACGGAAATATTGGCTTGCCATGCTACGGCGTGCCGCATTGCGATTCTGGCTGTCACGGCTGGATGATTTTTATTTTCCGCAAGATGGTGAGTTGACGCACACAAAAGACCCGAATCATTTCAAAAAAATATTGCAGCAATATATCTTGCAACAAGACATTGATCATGCAGATGATTTGGGCGATTAAGATAAGGAGTAGTTAATGGCCATACACGAATCACGTACTAAAACAGGCATTAGCTGGGTCACCGAGAGCGTCACCCTGTTTAAGACTGCGCCAAGAAAATGGTTGTTGCTGGCGCTGGCTTACGTGGGCTTGTTCATGATGATTCCATCGCTGCCGGGTTTGCAATTTTTTGCGTTTATCAGCATTCTGATCTGGCCCATTTTCCTGGCGGTTGCAATTACACTTTATCGGAATGCGGACTACAAAAAACAGCAAAACTTAAGCGAAATTGTACAGAATATTCAGCCCAAAATGTCGCAATTAATGGCGCTGGGAGGCGCATGTTTGCTCTACGCCATGCTGGTGAGCTTTGTGCTGGACAGTGACATGCAAGGCTTGGCTGCGCTGACGCATAACAAGACGGCGATGACTGAATCGCAGATGATGAATTTCCTGCAAAAAATGTTTCCGCTATTGTTAAAGCTGACCTTGCTGCTGATTCCGCTGATGATGGCGACCTGGTTTTCGCCCATGCTGATAGCGTTCAATAACTACGATCTGGTGAAGGCGATTAAATCGAGTATTGCCGGCTCGTTGCAATATATGGTTGCGCTGGCAGCCGCATGGCTGCTGCTGACAGCGGGTATTTTAGCTTTGATGCTGATCGTAGGCATTGTCGCAGGCATCATCAGCAGCCTGATTCCAGGGCTGGGCCAGGTGTTGATGTCGATGGTGGTGTTTGGCTGTTTGTTGCTGGCCACGGCGCTGATGCTTGCGTTTCAGTATGTAAGCTATCGGGATGTATTTAGAGCAGCTTAAATCTTCTCTAATCTGGCATATTCCATTGCCAGTGTTTTCAAGCCTTCGCGGCCAAAGTTGATTTTAATTACCAGATTATCCGCATTGCCCTCATAGCTCACCACAACACCCTCGCCAAATTTGGCGTGGCGCACGCATTGCCCGATTTTGTAAGGGTAGCCGCTGCTTGCAGATGACGTCTGGAAGCTTGGACTTGCATAGGTTTTAGCCACAGGCTTGGCGTTAAGGCGTTTTAACAGCTCTTCCGGAATCTCGTCCAGAAAACGTGAAGGAATGCCATAACGCACTTGCCCATGCAGCATACGGCTTTGTGCATGGCTTAGGTAAAGCCTTTGTCTGGCGCGGGTGACAGCCACATACATCAAACGGCGCTCTTCTTCCAATCCGCCATGTTCATAAGCGGCTTGTTCGTGCGGGAATAAGCCTTCTTCCAGGCCGCTGATAAACACGGTTTTGAATTCCAGGCCTTTGGCGGCATGCACCGTCATCAGCTGCAGTGCTTCACGGCCAACATCGGCCTGATGTTCACCCGCTTCCAGGCTGGCGTGGCTTAGAAACTGCGTCATTAAATCCTGCTCTGTTTCACCATCTACATTGTTGTGGTTACCAAAATCCTGATTAGCGAATGCTACTGCGGCAGTGACAAGTTCTTCCAAGTTTTCAATGCGGTCTTCGCCTTCTTTTTCATTCTGGTAATATGCTTTTAAGCCAGACATGGTGATTGCAAGCTCAGCAACTTCGGCCAGCGAAATGCCATAAGCCTGGTCTATCATGTTGCGTATCAGCGCGACAAAGCCTTCAATGCCCTTGCCGCCAACGCGGTCAGCACCGCGGGTAGTAGGGGCGCCATTGCCTACTTTGTTAATCGCTGCCTGCCAGAGGCTGCAATCGTTCTGGCGCGCACCTTCTTGTAGTTGCTCCAGACTGCGCGCGCCGATGCCGCGGGTTGGAAAGTTAATCACGCGCAACAGCGCAGTATCGTCATTGGCGTTGGCAATCAAGCGCATGTAAGCCAGCGCATGCTTGATCTCAGCCCGCTCAAAAAAGCGCAGCCCGCCGTAAACGCGATATGGCAAGTTGGCTGAAAACAGGGCATGCTCTAAAATGCGTGATTGCGCATTGCTGCGGTAGAGCAAGGCAATGTCGCCCAAGTCAGTGCCTTCTGCATGCAGCATCTTAATTTCGTCCACGATGAATTGCGCTTCATCATTGTCGTTATACGCTTCGTACACACGCACCGGTTCGCCTGCTCCGGCGGAAGTCCATAAGTTTTTGCCCAGGCGGTTCTTGTTGTGCGAAATAATTGCGTTGGCGGCATCCAGAATATTGCTGTGCGAGCGATAGTTTTCTTCCAGTTTTACAATATTCTGCACGTTAAAATCGGTTTCAAAATCGCGCATATTGCCCACACGCGCGCCACGGAAGCCATAAATAGACTGGTCGTCGTCACCCACGGCAAACATGCAGTTATCCGCGCCAGCCAATAACTTCAGCCATAGATACTGCAAGCGGTTGGTGTCCTGGAACTCGTCTACCAGAATATATTTAAAACGGTTTTGGTAGTGATGGCGGATGCGCGCATCGCGCTCCAGCAGTTCGTAACAGCGCAGCAAAAGCTCGGCAAAGTCGGCCACGCCTTCCCGGTTGCACTGTTTGTCATATTCTTCGTAAATCTCGCGCAGCTTTTGCGAATGCGCATCATATGCATCCACAGCATGTGCGCGCAAACCTTCCTCTTTGCAGCCATTGATATAGCCTTGCACCTGCTTAGGCACAAACTTTTCATCATCCACATTCATGGCTTTCATCACACGCTTAATTGCAGACAATTGGTCGGCCGTATCCAGAATCTGGAATGTACTAGGCAGACCAGCCTCGCGATGATGTGCCCGCAATAACCGGTTGCAAAGCCCGTGGAACGTACCTACCCACATGCCGCGCGTGTTAATCGGCAGCATGCTGGTCAGGCGCGTCAGCATTTCTTTGGCGGCTTTATTGGTAAACGTGACCGCCATCAGGCCCATCGGTGAAATCTGACCGGTTTGAATCAGCCAGGCGATGCGCGTGGTGAGTACGCGTGTTTTGCCGCTGCCTGCGCCAGCCAATATCAGTGCGGACTGGTGCGGCAAAGTAACTGCTTCAAGTTGTTTATTGTTGAGGCCGGCGAGAATATTTTGCTCAGTTTGCATAGTCATATTATCGCATGCCAAGCCAGAAATCGTTGCTTAAATGCTTGCGCGAACAAATCGCAGCGTTGTGCGGTTTTTTGGTTACGGCCGCTACGCTTAACCTAAAGGTTAGCCTCCACCGCAACTGCGTTGTCGAAATCCTCATGTACTTCTGTGTACATTCCGGTTCCTGTGCTCCGTGCGCCTTGCGCTTAATTTCGCTCAGTTATTTAATCAGCAATTTCTGAAAAAAACGGAACGAGATTGGATACAAAAATTTACAAAACGTTACAAAAATCGTGTGAACCATCTGCAATAACACGCGTTCTAAGAGTTATGGTAACGGAATTCTGAACTTTCGTTATCTTTCCGCTTCTTTCCTCCCTGAGCGGAAGCCTTAGACGATGAGGCATTTGCCCCGATCTTATCCCCTTGATCGGGGCTTTTTTTGCGCGGGATTAACGTCCCTTGGAGCGCTATAAAGCATTGTAGCCTTGATACAGCAAAGCGGAATCAAGGTTTGGCTGTCAAGCCCTCGATTTCATTTCATTGCATCGAGGCTACGCTTGCTTTTGACCAACCCTT
>WBZU01001569.1_pt1 | contig 17009 bp, 11 predicted proteins | sample 5204311 | NCBI WGS metagenome assembly WBZU01 (sample SAMN12344359, study PRJNA552823) | activated sludge metagenome | biome: Activated sludge suspended growth; feature: Nitrification reactor; material: Wastewater; isolation source: activated sludge from nitrification reactor of wastewater... | reverse complement strand
AGGCGAGGGTATTGAGTTTCATGGATGTGGATCTCCTCGATCAGAACTTGTACTTGAGGGTGACGTAGAGTTCGTTTTCCTTCCAGGCGGCGCCGATGGGGCCGGCGCGGAAGCGGCCGAGCGGCTCGATGCCGGACAGGCCGAACGAGCCTGGGGCGAAGCCCTGGGTGCCGGCGCCACTGGTGTACATGGTGTAGGGCGCGTAGGGATTGCAGGAACGGCAGTCGTCGAACTCCCAGCGGCTCTGGTTGTCGCGGTTCTTGACGTTGGCACCGAAGGTCAGCTTGAGGTCGTCGGTCAAGCTCCACTCCACCGACGGAGCGATCGCCCAGGCGTGCGCCTTGAAGTCGCGGGCCAGGATCAGGGTCGGACTGACCCGGTCGTTCATGACGAAGCCCTTGATCAAGAGGGTGCCGATGTAGTTGTTCTCCCAATCGGGCATGCCGACCTTGCCGCCGGGCATGCTCTTCAACTCGTGGTCGAAGATGTGCTGGTAGAACAACTGCGCCGAGATCAGGGTGGTGCGGTTCGGGTTGATGAAGGGAATGAAGGTCGGCCGGTCCACGCCGATCACCGAACGGAACACCTTGTTCTCCGAGTACAGCCGCGGCCGGGCCGTGTTGGTGAATTCCTCGCCTTCGGTCAGGGCGCCCTCGAGGCGGAACGCCGCGCCCAGCGTCTCGGACTGGAAGTCCATCGAGCCGCCGATCAGGTTGACGCGCGGGAAATAGACGTCGAAAGCGATCAGGTTGGTGGTCGGGATGCCCTGGGCCGGCCCGGAGAACGGCGAACTGTTGCCGTGGGCGCCGGTGAAGGGATTGACCGCCACCTGGTTGATCGAGCGCAGGCTCGGCAGTTGCGAGCGGTAGGTCAGGGCATTGACCGAGAAATTCAGGCCGCCTTGGGTGACGCCCTCGAACTTGACGCCCAACTGGCTGTTGGCCAGGCTCCATTCGGGCAGATGCACCTTGCGGATGCCGATCTGGTTGGGCCCGAAGTTGGTGGCAAACCAGACGCCATCGACCGGTGCCGGCGTGCCAGGCGCGCTGAAGCCGGCGAAGTTGGCCACCGTGCCGCCGTTGTCCCACAGATTGGCCATGCCGCGGAAGAAGCAGCCGGCGTCGAGAATGACGTTGGGGCTGCCGCACTGGCCCAGGTTGTTGGGCCGGAACTTGTCGAAGTTCCACACCACCTGCAGGTTGCGCTCCTGCATGCTGCCCGAACCGCCCATCCGCCATTCGCCCTGGGCAATCCACATCGGGATGCGGATGTCTTGCAGTTCGTCGTAGATGTTGTTGCGGGAGTAATCCACCGGGTTGATGACGTCGAGCACCCGGAACAGGTCGGTGCGGCCCCAGACCACTTGCTGCCGGCCCAGTTTGAGGAAGAAGTTGCTGCCGTCGGCCAGGTCGAAGGTCTTCTTGGCATAGAGTTCGCGGATGAAGTCGGCGCGGTCGTTGAATTCGGGCGCTTCCAGCTCCGACAGCTTCCTGTCGCCATAGCCGCCAAAGTCCCGGCAGCCGCGCTTGTCCTTGTCGCACGGCCGCACCGGCACGGCAAAGGCGACGCCGGAGCCCGTGCTGTTCCAGCGTTGGCCCAGCAGTTGCAAGCCGGCGCCCGAGCCGTAGCCCACCGGCGGCGTGGCCAGGTTGCCGTAATTGGGATCGATGAACTTGTTGATGCCCGGGCCGCCCGCCGGGCCGCCCAGGTTGGGCAAGCCCGCTTGCGATTGGATGGCATCGACGATGGTGAAGCCGACGCCGCCGCCATAGGGGACGGTGGCGCTGTAGTGACTGGTCAGCGGGTTGCTGCCCGCCGGTCCGAACAGGCCGACCGACTGCGCTACCGGACCGGCCGTGTTGGGAATCCGCACGTCGGCCGCGCTCTTGCTGCCGGCGTCCTCGCCGTATTCGTCCTTGTTGAGCCGATAGACGCCGTCCCAGGTGCCGCGCAGGATGCTGCGCACCGCCCAGCCGTCGCCGACTTTCTTGTCGGCTTCGATCTGCAGGGTGTTCCTGAACTTCGACAGCCCTACCCGGTGGCCGGTCTTGTCCTGGCCCCGGTAGCGCGTGTCGTTCTCGTAATAGATATCGACTTTCCAGGGCTCGACATCGCCGCCCAGCGACGGCAAGTTGTCCGCTCGCGCTTCCAGCGAGCCCAGCCCCGCCAGCGCCAGCGCCGTCGCTACCACCATCCGCTTCCTGTTCATCCGCTCGATCTTCATCGCTGCCCTCCTCCTCTAAGATTCAGCTCGACCACATCCATGATTCACCCCGCCTTCATCCCCACCGGGCGGCCTGCGTTGGCCGCGTCTTCCTCCAGCACGCCATCTTCGTCGTAGTGCGTGGCCACCACGAAGTGCGGCTTGAACACCACGCACCAGGCCGGTACGATCAGCATGGCGGCAATGGCATTGACCACCAGCATGAACGACAGCAGAATCGCCGCGTCCGACTGGAACCGCAGGTCCGACAGGAAGATCCACATGATCACGCCGGCAATCAGCGTCGCCGCCGTGAACGAAACGGCATAGCCCGTGGTGGCCACCGCATTGATCACCGCCTGGTGTATGTCGCGCGTGGCCGCCATCTCCTCGCGGATGCGGTCCATGAAATAGACGGCATAGTCGATGCCTACCCCAACGCCAACGGCAATCACCGGGACGGTGTTGACGTTGATGCCAATGTGGGCAGCGCCCATGTAGGCGTAGGTCATGACCGTGGCGAACAGCATGGGCAGCACCATCAGCCAGCCGGCGTGCCAGGATTGGTAGTAGATCATGACCAGGGCGAAGGCGAGGATCATCACCGCCGGGATGATGATCATGTGGTCGCGGTGCAAGGCCTGGTTGGCCGCCGCCGTGACGCCGATGATGCCGCCGCCCAGTTCGATGTGCAGTCCGGGCACTTCCGCTTCGAGCTGCTTGATGCCGGCTTCGGCCATGGCCACGACGCGATTGATGGTGTCGGCCTGGTGGTCCTTGTAGAAGAACACCATGTTGGCTTCGTTCTCGTCGGGGCTGATGAATTCCTTGAGCGCGCCGGGAATGGGGCTGCTGGCCATGTAGGCGAACATCAGGCCGCCCACTTCCTCGGCGTTGTCCGGCAGTTGCATCCAGCGCGGGTCGTCGTTGTGGGTGAGCCGGTTGACGACGCGCACTACGCCGGGGATGGCCTTGGTGCCGCCCAGCGCCGGGTCGGCCAGCATGTGCGCCTGGAAACGCTCGATGGCGGCCATGACTTCGGGCCGCTTGATGCCGCCTTTCTCGTCGGTGCGCGCTACTACGTGCAGTTCTTCGGAGCCGGGGAACAGGGTGTTGATGGCCTGGGTGGATCGGTTGTAGTCGTGGTGCCGGTGCAGCAGCGGACTGCCCGCCTCCGATTCGCCCAGTTGCACCCGGGTGATGAACCAGGTGCCCCCCAGGGCGCACAGCGCCGCCACGATCAGAATGGCGCGGGCGCCCCGATCGGTGCCGCCGGTCATGGCCATGCCCCGGCCCAGGAGGTTGCGCACTCCTTGGTTCTTGTTCTCCATCTCCTTGGGCTGCGGCAGGATGGTGAGCGCCAGCGGGACCATGAAGTGCACGGTGAAGATGACCGAGAAGCCCCAGAAGCCGGCGGCCAGGCCGAGCTTGTGGTTGAAGGGGGCGGCCCCGAGCATGAGGACGGCAATGCCGACGGCGTCTACGATGATGGCCAGGCTGCCCGGCCGGAACAGGGCGTCCAGGGCGTTGCGCGCCGCTTTGGCGCCATTGTGGGTCTTGGCCAGTTCTTCGTAGTAGCGGGCGACCAGTTGGACGCCGTGGGAGGTGGCGCGTGCGGCGATCAGGAACGGGATCGGCAGGCTCAGGGGTTCGAGGTTGATGCCCATCATCGCCATGAAGCCCAGTCCCCAGATCGAGGACAGGGCAATGCCCAGGAGCGGCAGGGCAATGCCGTAGAGCCGCCGGAAATAGGCAATCAGCAGGGTGGCCAGGAGCGCCAGGGTCCAGGCGAGAATGCCCAGGATCTGGTTGAGGTAGGTATACACCCAGCCGGTGAGCACGGGGTTGCCGGTGACGTGAATCTTGTGGCCGGGCCGGGCCAGGCTTTCTCGTACTTTCTGGAGCTCGGCGAAGGTCTTGACGTAGTCGAGATCGGCTTCGTTGAGTTGGGCCTTGATCAGGGCCGCCTTGAGGTCGGGCGAGACCAGCAGGCCGTAGATGGTGGGGTTGGCGATGACGTCCTTCTTCATCTGCTCGAGCTGCGCCGCCGTGCGCTCGCCCTTCAGCGGGTCGTAGTACGACTCGGACATGAAGTTGCCTTCGGCACTGAGATAGACTTTGCGCGCGGTCCGGTGCGTCAGGCTGGCCACCAGGTTGTGGTTGACGCTGGGCAGGTTGTCTATCCCCTGGGTGGCTTCATGCACCAGCTTGAGGGTGGCATCATTGAAGATGGTGCCTTGCTCGACTTCGATGGCCATGACGATCTGGTTGGCCCCGCCAAAGCCTTCTTTGATGCGGTTGTACACTTTGATGTAGGGGTGCTGTTGCGGCAGCAGGTCGGCAAAGTCGGAGTACACCCGCAGCTTGGGCAGGAACAGGCTCCAGAATACGGTGACGGCCAGAATCAGTCCGAGCACGATCCGGGGATTGGCAAACAGCCATTCTTCGCCGATGTGTAGGCCGTGGGTGATGCGATGACGCAAGCTCCGGCTGCTCATGCGCCCGCTCCTTGCTTGATGCTCGACTTGTCTGCCGCCAGGGGAACCCGCCGCAAGCCGCCCGGTCCGCCAATGACGATGCCGCCCGCGACGCTGGCCGCCGAGCCGAGAAATGCCGGTACGGCGTCGGGATAGGGCACCGACCGCCATTGGCCTTGTTCGAGCCGGGCGATGACGCCGCCGGCGCCGACGCCATGGACTTGTCCTTCGTGGAGAAACAGCCGGTAGAGGGCGGCGCCGCTGGTGTTGTCCATCCGGGTCCAGGTCCTGCCGCCATCGACAGTGCGCAGTATTTGCCCGGCAATGCCGCTGGCAAAGCCTTCGTTACGGTCGAGAAATAGGGCGGCGTAGGGGTAGAACTCGCCAGGAATCTGGCTGAGTTTGTGCCAGCTGGCGCCTGCGTCGTCGGTGACGACGACGTGACCAAATTCGCCCAGGACGATGCCGTGTCGGTCGTCGGTGAATTGGATGGTGGTGAATTGGGCGTCTTCTTGGAGGTCGGTGACGGTCCAGTGGGCGCCTCGGTCGGCACTGACCGCAATCTTGGCGCCAGAGCCGGCGACCCACCACCGGCCTTGGCTGTCACAGGTGATCGCGAGGGGAACCCGCGGTTTGTCCAGTTCGGCGCTTTGCCACGCCTGACCTTGACGGTCTGCGCTCCAGACTTTGTGGTTGAAGTCGATGCCGATCATCCCTCCGTCCGGACATGCCGCCAGCCCGGTCAGGCTCGCTCCCGCCAGCGCAATACGCCGCCACTCCCCTCCGCCTTCCGCAGCAACCAACACCGCACCCGCCTGGCTCCCGCCAACAACCACTTCTCCATTCCCCACCAGCGCTTGTACAACATCGTACCTCTTCACCGCCTTGGCCTTCTCCTTCTCCACTTGCCTAAGGTCCGCCGATGAGGTACAGGCACCGAGCGATAGAAATAGCGCCGCTAAAATAATTAACGGCAAGAACGTAATTGCTGGCGATAGCCAGTGGCGGTTTACCAAAACAAGCCCCCCATCCTGAATATAAAACCCGATTGAAACAGGCACAGGTTACGGCTCGCTCACCGCGCGTTCTATCCAAATAACGCAGCGATTATCCAACAACTGCTAAGCATTTCCTGCTGCAGCGCAGCAGGAAATGCTCTTCAAAACAACATGTTTACCTCTAGAAGGATTTTTCTCCGCCAGTATAGATCTTGATCGGAACTCCCGACAGCGCCTCCCCGCCATCCTTGCCCACGCGGTAGGTTTCCTGGAAATACAGCGAATGCGTTCTGTCTTCCGTCATGATGTGGGGATGCATCGAGCAAACCATGTTCTCGGGTAAGACAAAGTCATAACCTTCGCCGATACGGGGCATTTCGATCATTGTCATGCCAATGGAATGACCGGAGACATGACCGAGCCGATAGCCTCGATCATGAAACGGCTTCGAGCAGGCACGATGAACGTCAACCGCTGTATTACCGGCCTTCATGTGTGCCTTGGCCAGTTCATGGAACTCCTGATATGCCGTAAACATCTCCTGGGTGGTTGCGTCAACTCCCTTGGGAGCCAGCACTCGCGAAAACTCAACCCAATGACCACCTTCACCGGCGATTTCAAGTCCATACACCATGGCATCGGTGTCTCGGACCTGCCTGCCGGTCGGAAATATCATCTGTGGCTGAATCGACCCATTGGGCCCAGTGCAGATCATGTCCATCGTCTTGCGCGCAGTGCCTGCCGAGGCGAACAGATCCTCGGCCACCCCCATGAGTTGCGCCTCCGTCATTCCCTCCTGGTAGGCACCAAGAACCGCGAGCACACCGGCCTTGTTAATCGCCATGGAGTGGCGCACCGAAGCGATTTCTTCCTCGCTCTTCTGCGCCCGGGCGTAATCGAAGGGAATATCGAAGTCGATCAAGTCGAAACCGGCCTTCTGCAAAGCGCCATAGTCTCGCACTGTCATGATGTATTCCAAGCCGTAAACGCCAACCTTCCGCGCCCCCTTATCCTTCAGGAAGCTGGCGATCCATTCACCGCAGTGCGCCGGGAATTCCCGTTTCTGGATGAAGGTTGCGCTGTGGTCCCCTACCCAAGTCGCCTCCCGGGGAAAAACCGCTACCGGGTCCCCCGCAAGAGGTACGACGACATAGGCATAACGATGCAGGATATGGAAGCCACACATGTAGCGAACCGCACCTTCGAAACCAGTGTATTCACTGCCGCTGACGATGAGATAGTCGAGACCGGCCGACTGCATCGCATTGCGAATATTGGTGTAGCGCCGGTCGATCTCGGCCCGGCTCGGTGTGTAAGGGCTGATGTACTTGTTCATGCTAATCCTTCAGGGTCCAGGAAAACTCCAATCCCTTGATCATTACGGCCATGGCATCATTGAGTGGCGTAGGCACTCCGATTTCCTTGCCGATCTTGGCGATACCGCCATTGAGAGCATCGACCTCTGTTGCGCGCTGCGCCAGGACATCTTGCAGCATGCTCGGCTTATGCTTGTAGGCAACTTTCTTTCCATATTCGAGCAAAGCCACCGGATCACCATCCAGCGTGACACCCAAGGCCTTTGATACCGCGATGCCCTCCTCCGCCAGCGCCAACATGACCGGCCAGACCTGCTCGCACGCAATTCCATGAGGGAGACGCGTCAGCGCGCCCATGGCGTTGGACGCCGAATTGAAGATGAGCTTGGTCCACAAGGCCCCACGGGAATCCTCCATCGGCAGACAGATCATCCCGCCTCTATTGATCGCATCCGCTAGCTGATTGACTTCCTGCATGGACGCCGGCTTGGGCAGAAACGGACCAATCCAGGTCTTGCCGCCGGTATCCTGATTGACGACACCCGGCGCAGTCACATGCCCGGCCGGGAAAGTAGTCCCCATGATGACGCGAGGAACGTACTCGGCGATGATTTCCTCATTGCCAACGCCGTTCTGCACAGAACATACCGCGCCATTCTTGAATATATGGGCCGTCGCCTCCATTGCAGGCCTCGTATGCAATGTCTTGGCGGCGATGATGCCGAAATCGCATTCCGGAATCTCTTTGGCATCAGCCCTGGCCTTGACGGGCGCCACGAAGTCGGCCAAGCCGGTCAGGCGTAGGCCATTCTTGTTGATGGCATCCACATGCTCCCGGTTCGGGTCGTAGGCCCAAACCTCGACATCCGAGAGCTTAGCCAAGTGGGCGCCAAACAGACTGCCGATCGCGCCACAACCAATGATGCAGACTTTCATGTGTTCACCCATTCAGTGTTGATTAAATTTCCAACTCGCCTCACGCGCCTTGACCAAGCGATACATCGTTTCGCTGATCGGCGCAGGAACCCCCGCCTCAACGGCGGCTCGCACGATGGCTCCGGTAATCCAGTCGACCTCGGTCAGGCGTTTGGCCCGTACATCCTCCAGCATGGAGGGGGCATGGGCATAATCGTCGTCACCGGTTTGCCCGTGACTCGTCGCCTCGACATTCATTTCCCAAGGATCCTCAAACAATACGATTCCCCGGGCATTGGCAACTCGCTTGCCTTCATCCATCATGGCATGCACGAGATGTCCGAGATCGGTAATCGCACCGCGTTGGGCAAAAGCCTTGACGTGCGGCAAATCCGTCACCGCGGAAATACTGTTTACGGCGGCGTTAAAAATCAGCTTCGACCACTGCGCCGGCAGAAGATCCGGGAAAGCCTTGGCCTTCAACCCGGACCGTTCGATCAGCTGCTCGACCGCCCTGACCTGCTCGAAGGTTGACTTGCCTTGCGCCCAGGGCCCCATCCAGGTCGCGGTATCGAGTTCGTATTCGACATGAATATCCGAATGCCGGTTGCCGCTCATGAAAGTCACGGCCGAGATGATTGGCCAATCACCGTACTTGGCAACCACTTCCTCGCAACCAAGCCCGTTCTGCACGGTCATGACCTGGGCGTTCGGAAAATGTCCCGCCAAGCGTTTCGCCGTGTCTTCAACATCACTGGCCTTGGTGGCGATGATTACCAGATCGACATCGCCCAGATCGGCCGGGTTGGTGGACGCGAGGATTTTGGCTTGTCTTTCGGTCTTGCCTGAAGATCGGAGGCCATGCCGGTTGAGTTGATCGGCATGCTCCTGGCGTCGCGTGAGAATGGTCGACTCAGCAACGCTGCCAAGATGGCACGCAAACAGGCTGCCAATCGCACCGGCTCCGGCGACACAAGTTCTCTTGATGGGTTTGATGGTCATGATTCCTCAAAAGATCTACATCTGCATTCTGAATTGTTTATTACCGGGTCATGCAAAAGCCGCAAGTCCGGTAATGGCCCGCCCGAGAATAAGCGCATGGATGTCGTGCGTTCCCTCGTAAGTATTCACAACTTCAAGATTCACGAGATGCCGTGCGACACCGAACTCATCGCTGATACCGTTGCCGCCAAGCATGTCGCGCGCCACTCGCGCTATATCCAGCGCCTTGCCGCAAGAGTTGCGCTTCATGATGGACGTCAGCTCGACCGCCGCCTGATGGTCGTCCTTCAGACGACCCAAACGTAGACATCCCTGCAGCCCCAGCGTTATCTCGGTAAGCATGTCGGCGAGCTTCTTCTGAATCAGCTGATTTGCAGCCAATGGCCGACCAAACTGTTTGCGATCAAGGGTGTATTGCCGAGCGCGTTGATAGCAATCCTCGGCCGCACCCAACGCGCCCCATGCGATCCCGTACCGTGCGCTGTTCAAGCAAGTAAACGGGCCTTTCAAACCACGAACTTCTGGAAATACGTTTTCGTCCGGACAGAACACCTCGTCCATGACAATTTCACCAGTGATTGAGGCACGCAACCCCACTTTTCCATGAATCGCCGGGGCCGACAGTCCTTTCCATCCCTTTTCTAATACAAAACCTCGAATGGCACCTTCGTCATCCTTTGCCCAGACGACAAAGACGTCTGCGATCGGGCTATTGGTAATCCACATCTTTGCGCCTGAAAGGGAGAAACCACCCTTTGTCCGCCGCGCTCGGGTAACCATACCGCCCGGGTCGGAGCCATGGTTGGGCTCGGTCAACCCAAAACAGCCAATCCATTCTCCTGTCGCCAGCTTTGGCAAGTACTTTTGCTTCTGGGCTTCGGTACCAAACTCGTTGATCGGCACCATGACCAAGGAGCTTTGTACGCTCATCATGGAACGATAGCCAGAATCGATTCTCTCGACCTCGCGCGCGACTAAGCCATAGGGCACATAGCCCAATCCGGCGCCTCCGTAAGACTCGGGAATCGTAATCCCGAGTAATCCCAACTCACCCATCTCGCGAAAAATCGCCGTGTCGGTTCTTTCGTGGCGGAATGCCTCCTGGATGCGTGGCGCCAGTTGCTCCTGACAATAAGCGTACGCTGAATCACGCACCATCCGCTCGTCTTCGTTGAGTTGATCGTTCAGCAAAAGCGGATCATCGGCATTGAATATGGCTTTGGACATGGCAAAGTTCCTAAGGTTGAGAATGCCCGCTTCTATCTGGCACTCTTCTCTCTATGAGAGCCGAATTCGACGGGACGTGCGTTCAGTACAAGACTGGCGAGAAGCAAGCACACGATGCAGTCGGTATTCCGGTGTGGCTGGCATACCAGCACGAATTCTTACATTCGCTCGCTGACTAGCGCTTGTTCGACTATGTGATTTTGTTTGTTCCATGATGCAACCGTAGCTGGCTGCATGCAGGCGGTCCATTGCCGCGGCCGCCAATAGCGCAGCGAAAACGGCTGAAAAATAAAAACTCAGCCGATCGCTTGCCTAGGAATTGTTATCTTGCCGGACGATGCGCTACCGGTCCACGGCCTGCCGGCGGCGTCGAGTTACCCTTGACGCGCAAACTGCCGGGCGATAGACCAAAACGCTCCTTGAATGCTCTGCTGAAATGAGCCGAATCATTAAAGCCGCGCCGGTAGGCAATTTCACATATCGTCAAGGACGACATCGCAGGGTCTAGCAAGTCTTCCCGCCCTGCCTTGAGCCGACGGTCCCAAATCCACTTGCTCACCGTCGTGCCGCATTGCTGGAACAGGCCGTGAAGATGCCGTACGGAAATGAAATTCGCCTCGGCGATTTTTGTCGGAGTCAGTTCGTGATCCGAGAAGTTTTCTTCGAGGAAGGAAAGAATTCGGCATAGGCGGGCCGAGTGGTTCTTGTCGTTGTCCTGACTCAACGGCTTTACCCGTGACCTGACAACAGCTCCCAGCAGACCAAGAAAACTATCCGCCAAAGTATATTGCTCGACTTCATTGAGATCGCCGCCCTGATCCAGGGTAAGCGACTTGAGCAAACATATCACTGCCGGCACCAATCCCGTGCCATCGATAATCGTGGCGCCAAAATCGCGGACTTCCCTACCCAGAACCCGCTCGTGAAAAACACGATGCGGTATCCTCAAGATGATCTTACGATCCTTCTCAGGATAGCTGACGCTATAGGGAATGCCCCCAGGGACAATAGCCAAGGCGTTCTGCCCCAGTACGAACCTGTTATCGCCTTGGGTAATCTCGGCTGTACCCTCCAACTGAACGTGAAGCAGTACGTCGAAAATACGATCGACCAGGATATCTTCGTCCCGACGGCAAACGGTTACCGGATCGCTTTCGATGCAGTAGATCGAAAGACTCGCCAGTTTGATGCAGTTCACTGAATAATGGTCGAAGGGCTGACCGTGATCATATGCCTGCACGCGGACCACGGCGCTTGATACGTCGTCAAGCAAATTAGAGCACCCCGAAGTGGCCGACACATCCATCCAGCTTTCTCCTGCAAGGTAGAACGCCAAACCCGAAGGTCTTGCCCGACTGCATGGACAAACACCCTTGTCTTTGTTTTGACCGAGGTGGCCCAGCACGAAATATCCTCAGTCACTGGGTGCTATTGGTACCACACTCCTCTCTATTGGGTCAAACGCATTCGATGCTGCGACGCATCATGGCTTAGCCTGCTTTCCTCACGGCCTCGGTAATTTCACGGAACTCGTCGTCGCTCACCAACGCATGCGTGGCGACGGATCGCTCTTTGACGCGTGCGAGAACATCGCCAAACTTATCTTCCGGCAGTCCCAAGCCCATTTCTTTCATCTTGATTTCAATATTGGCGAGCCCGCTCTTCTTACCCAAAACAATGCCCCGGTTCGCTCCGACCAGCTTCGACGAATAAGGCTCGATGGCATCCGGCATATGGAACTGAGCAGCCACGGCGCCGCTTTCCCTGATGAACAAGGCCTCTCCTACCACAGGTTTCCAGCGGTCGACCGAGTATCCGCCCGCCTTGCGTACCGTTTCTGAAACACGGCGCGCCTTAGTCAGATCCATTTCTACCGGCACGTTGTAAAGACATTGCAATGCGAGTGCCACCTCGCAAATATCCGCGTTGCCGGCCCGCTCGCCCATGCCATTGATCGTACCCTGGATCCATGTCGCGCCACCGCGAACGGCGGCGATCGCGGCAGCCGTGGCCAGACCAAAGTCGTTGTGGCCATGCCAATGGATGGGCGTCTCGGGGCCGACCCACGAAGCCACCTTACGGATAAGAAATTCGACCGCCTCCGGGGCGCATGCCCCTATCGTATCGACCACCGATACTTCCTGAGCACCGGCCGTGACCGCGACCTGGTACATGGTTTGCAGAAAATCAAGATCCGAACGGGTCGCATCCACCGGGAAGAAGTTGACTTTCATACCGTGGTCGCGCGCGTGCTTGATCGCTTCGCTCATACGAGCGATCACCTTTTCGCGCGTAAAGCCATACGCCTTCATTTTCGCTTCGCTGGTGGCGATCTCGATCAATATCGACTTCGTGCCAAGTTCGATATGCGCATCGATGTCAGCCTTGACCGCACGCGCAAATCCCCAGATTTCGGAAGGCAGATTCGCGGCCAGGATTCGTTCTACTGCCTTGGTATCCTCGGCGGATACACGGGGAAAGCCCGACTCGATGCGACCAATCCCCAGTTCCGCCAATTGACAGGCGATCTCGAACTTGTCTTCAGCGGAGAACACGACGCCCACCGCTTGCTCGCCGTCACGCAGGGTCGTGTCATAGAAGCGCACCGTCCGGCTACGATCGAAACCGTCCTGCACCTCGGGCCTGGCATTGATGTGACCAGTCCAAATGAGGTCTGGTGCTGCAACGTAACTATTGGTCATAGGTCTTGCTCCGGACTCTCTTGATTGATACTAAGCAATGGCGATGGGGCGAACCAGGGAAGCCTCCCCGCCCTTGATCTTCAATGGCAGAACCACCACAGTACTGACGTAGTGCCGGTCGGCTGCCAGTTTTTCCAGATCCAAACTCTTCATTGTGTAAATGCCATTCTCGACCAGGATGATCCGGTGGCTATTGAACGGCGCGGGCACGCCCAGCGAGAGATTGTCGGTACCCACCAGCTTGGGCTTCCTGGCGGCCACCCAATGGGCGGCATCATCACTCAGCCCCGCCCACTTGAAGAGATAGGTTTCCCGGTCTGTCTCAAAAAAGCGTCCGTATCCAGTACGTACCAGCAGACAATCGCCTTCCCGCAACGAGACATTTTGTCGCTGGGCCGCTCCCTCCAAGTCTTCCGGCGTTATCGCGTAACGCTCAGGCAAGATGTCCAAGCCCTTGTAAGCCGGGATGTCGAGAAGAACGGCTCGCAGAAGCAGCGGAGGAACCTTTTCCATGCTGTGCAGGGGCTCGGGCAGATTCTGGAAGCCGGTATCCCGTTGATAGGGCGTGACATCGATGCCCATCACTTTCATATCTTGCGACATGTGAATGGGCAGATCGAAATGCGTACCGGAATGCATCGAGGTGATGATCAGGCTGATCGCATCCGAAAAGCCCGGCTGAATGCCCATTTCGTCGAATGACTTGCGCACATACTCGTGATAGCGATACAGATAAAACTGAAATGGCGGATCGAACGGATGAACCGGCATGCTCGGCCAATATGCTTGACCAAGGTCGTAAACCTTGGCCTTCGACAGAACATCAAACAGATCTTGACCGCTCATTTCTTTCCATCTCCCCGTGTATGTATTGGTAATACTTTCCGCTACCCGATCGCTATCGTTGTCCGGCAAGGTACCGGTCGCTTCTAGTCGATGCCTCGTCCTTGCGAGACACCGGGTGGTAAAGCGTATTGCGCTGTACCGGTATGCGGCCCACGCCCGCGATAATCGCGTCCATCTCTCCCGGCGTCATTTCCTGGCCGTGCGATGCTCCAGCGGCGCGACTGATGCTCTCATACATCAAAGTTCCACCAAGGTCGTTAGCGCCCGCCTGCAAAGTCGCACTTACTCCTTCGCGCCCCATCTTGACCCAGGATGTTTGAATATTGTCAATCTGGGCATGCAAGGCCAACCTAGCCACTGCATGCATGAGAACAGCCTCTCGGAAGGTCGGCCCCTGTCTTGCGCGGCCGCGTCGGTAGAGCGGCGATTCCATATGCACAAAGGGCAAGGGCACGAATTCGGTGAATCCGCCAGTTTCGGCCTGAAGATCGCGAATCAACAGGAGATGTTTCGCCCAATGCACGGGCTGTTCGATATGGCCGAACATGATGGTGGCAGTGCTTCTTAGACCAACGCCATGGACGGCACGCATCACCTCTATCCATTGGTCGACGGTCACCTTGTCGGGACACAGCACTGCCCGAATCTCGGGCACCAGTATCTCGGCGGCGGTTCCTGGCACGGAACCGAGACCGGCCGCCTTCAATGCGCTCAAATACTCCGGCAAGCGCAAACCGAGTGTCTTCGCGCCCTGCCAGATTTCGAGCGGCGAGAAAGCATGGATGTGCATGGCCGGAAGCACTGCCTTGATGGCTTCACATATGTCGAGGTAGGTCTGCCCCGTATACGCCGGGTGAATCCCTCCCTGCAGACAAACTTCTATGGCTCCTCGCTGCCAAGCTTCCCGTGACTTCTCCTGAATATCTTCCAACGACAAGTTGTATGCCTTGCCCCGCAGGTCCGCATGCGACTTTCCTTTGGAAAAAGCGCAGAACTGGCACTTGTAAGCACAGATATTCGTATAGTTGATATTGCAATTTCGGATGTACGTGACGACATCGCCTTTGGTGGCAACTCGCAGTTCGTCCGCAGCGGCGCATACCATGCGGAACTCCGCGCCACGCGTTTCGAACAGCTGCGTCACTTCGCGTTCATCCAAACGATTCCCGCGTGCGGCTTTCTCGGTATGGCGGAATATCTCGCTGCCCAGAAAATGCAGCAAAGTTCCGGAGTCTGGAATATCCGGCACTTTTGGCGGCGCCATATCCGCGCCGGGAAACCATGTTTCGGTGCGGGTAAGGCCGGAGGCATCGACTCGATCGCGGACCGACTGCTGCAGTGCCGGATCGATCCATTCGGACGAGCCCTGGACGTACTTCGGATACACCGCCAGCCGGGGCGTAAGCAGCTTACCGGCGATTTCGGTCTCTCTGGCCAGCAGGCGCAGGTGAGGCCAGGGCGCCTCGGGATTGACGTGATCGCGGGTTACCGGCGATATGCCGCCCAGATCGTTGATTCCGGCGTCGACAAGTGCGCGCAGGCCATGCGGAGAAAGATTCGGCGGCGCCTGAATATTGGCATCCGGCCCGAAGATGATGCGCGCGACGGCGACTGTCCAGCAGAGCTCCTCCAGTGAAGGCTCTGGCGCATTCGCCATCTTGGTTCCCGGCTTGCGCCGGAAATTCTGGATGATGATCTCCTGAACATGGCTGTGAGCATCGTCAAGATCGCGCAACGCCAACAACCCCTCGATCCGCTCCCTGCGAGTTTCACCGATGCCGATCAGAATCCCCGATGTCATGGGAATCCGTAGTTGCCCCGCTTCATCGAGCATCGCCAGACGCGAGGCCGGCTGCTTGTCGGGGGAACCATAATGCGGTCCCCCTGCAGCGCATAGCCGCGCCGAGGCGCTTTCGAGCATGAGCCCTTGCGACACCGAAACCTTGCGCAAGCGGCAAAGGTCATCGAAATCGGTAACCCCGGGATTGACATGGGGCAACAGGCCGGTTTCGTCGTGGACCAATTTCGCCATCTCGACCACATAGTCGATGGTCGTCGCATGGCCCATGTGGGCGAGCGCTTCGCGAGCTGCGGCATAGCGCAGCTCGGGTTTGTCACCCAATGTAAATAACGCCTCGTGGCACCCCGCAGCCGCGCCGGCGCGCGCAATATCCAGTACCTGCTCCGGCGTCAGGTACGGTGCCTCCAATCCTCCTGGCGCCTTGGCGAAGGTGCAGTAATGACATACATCTCGACACAACTGCGTCAGCGGAATGAAAACTTTCGGTGAATAAGTGACTACCGCGCCGTGACCACCGTCGCGAATCTCGGCGGCAATCTTGCAGAGTTGTTGGACATCGGTAACGTCGGCCAGGGACAAGGCCGCGCCGTGATCAGGCCGATCGCTCAGAAAATGCTCTAGTTCCATGAAGATCCTGCTGCGTTACCACGGCGCGATAGGACTTGTCCTTATTCGACTACACCGCAGATGTTCATCATTACTTCGATATAGACGCGGACAATGTCCACCATGTCGCCAATGTGAACATGCTCGCCCTGATGGGTCGAGAATCCGCCACCGCCCGTCCTAATACGTCCGGCCGATCCGTAATTGACCGTCGGAATGCCGTAACGATTCATGTGGGCAGCATCACTATACCAAGTCTCGATGCCGCGCTCGGGCGCCTTGCCCAGCTGGTTGGCGTGGGCGGTCGTAATCTGCTGGATCAGCTCGCTTTCTTCCGGAATCGACGTCCCCGGGGCGGAAAGGAAAATCTCGCACTTGGTACCCTCGAGTTGCGGATTCTTCCTCACCGCGGCGTTGACCATGTCGCGAACTTCGTTGAAAGCCTGTACGGGCAATACGTTCGGCACCGTCCGGACATCAAGGTAGATGACGCAATTGTCGGGCGTGCGGGCGCCGCGCCATGGCCAACCGCCTTCGATTGCCGACACGTTCACGCGCGGCTGAAAGTCAGCCACGGTATGACGCCGACAGTAATCGGGAATCCACTCGTGAATGGCGTCCAGAATGACCCGGGACTTGTTGATCGCATTGCGATCGACTTCCGACCAAGCGGTATGAATAAGATGGCCCGGTACCGTGATCTTGATCCATGTGGTGCCGCAATGCTGGGAAATCAGCATCATGTTGGTCGGCTCGCCCAGGATGCAGTAGTCGGCCACTGCGCCATGGGTGATGGCGTATTTCGTACCGACGCCATAGCCTTGGTACTGGCGCCCCTCATAGTCATTGACCGGCGATTTTTCGATCTCGCCGGCTACGCCGGCAATCACCACGTCGCCACCGAGCTTGATACCGG
>WBZU01001568.1_pt1 | contig 17020 bp, 17 predicted proteins | sample 5204311 | NCBI WGS metagenome assembly WBZU01 (sample SAMN12344359, study PRJNA552823) | activated sludge metagenome | biome: Activated sludge suspended growth; feature: Nitrification reactor; material: Wastewater; isolation source: activated sludge from nitrification reactor of wastewater... | reverse complement strand
TGCTCGGCCGTTTCTTCGGCCCCACCGACACGGCCTGAGCGGCGGCGCCGCTGGCGGGAGCCATGCATCAACGGCGGACTTGCCACCCCTGCGGTCGGCTGGCGCGGGCACGCTCGTCGAAGGTGGCCGGTACGGCCAGTGCGAAGCGGATGCCGAGCACGACGATGGCGAGCGTCGACCACGCCCACATCCAGCCGTCGGTCGACGGCGCCGCGGCGGCGGCCGCAGGCAGCACGGCGGTCATGGTGGCGAGCAGCCGGAAGCGGCGGCGGTCCGGGTACCGGGCGTGGAGAGCGAAGCGCGACCACTCGTAGCGGGCGATCCCCGCGGTGAACAGGAGCGAGACCCCCCACGTGGCCCATCGGGCATCGGCGACGACCCGGAAGGTCAAGGGCAACGCGAGGAGGAACGGAAGCACGCCGCCGTATTCGGAGAGGAGGTTGCCCCACTTCATGTAGGCGGGGAAGTCGTTGCTCCGAAGCCGAGCGAGCTCGCCGGAGGCGTTGGCGTAGATCACCAGCGAGATGGTCGAGGTCAGGACGGCGAGGATCAGCATGGCGACGATGCCGTCCGGGTAGCGGCTCGACCCGAAGGCGAACGCGGCGAGGAACGTGAGCGCGGCCAGGATGGCCGCCGAGAAGGTCAGGCCGACAGACATCTCGGCGGCTTGGAGCGCGGCGCGGTCGTCCTCCTCGAAGCGAGAGACCTCGAAGAGCTGGCCGCGGTCGGCAGCCACGACGTCGGTGAGGACGTAGCGGCCGTCGTCCAGGAGGTCGTAGAGGATCGGCAGACGGTCGACCGGGACGAGGTAGCGGTCATCGGGGTGCATGTAGTGATCCGACACCTTGCGTTGGCAGTAGACCCGGTCCTTGCCGGGACCGAAGTAGTCGCGCATGACGCGGCGGGCGACGAAGCCGTGGGACAGGAGCAGCCGCAGCATGGCGACGTTGCCGGGGCTGGCAACGGTGCTGATCGAGGCGGCGCCCTGACGGTCGAGCGACGCGAGGCAGGCGTCGAGCAGGTGCGTGGCCAAGCCTCGCCTGCGGTGATCGGGATCGACGGCCAGCGCGGTGAGCTGGAACTCGTTGGCCCCAGGTTGCTCCCAGTGGAGATAGGCCACCACCTGGTCGTCGTTCTCGACGAGCAGCACCGAACCACGCTCGACCCCCCGCTCGAGCTCGCCTCGCCCCGCCGGTTCGAGCGTGGGGTCGCCGTCGGGAAAGCAGCGCCGGTCGAGCGCGATGAGGTCCGCCAGGTGCGCCCGAGTGGCGATCTTCAGCTCCCCCACGACCCCGTCCCGTTCGCCGGCGCGCAAGACGACGGCGACGGTAGCGGTCGGAGGTTCGCCCCGGTGGTATCGATCCGCTCGGCGCTCCGGCGACGCCCGTGGGTCGCGTCGGTCGTTCGATCGCCTCCGGAGCGACCGAGGCCCCGACCGGGTGCGGTCGGGGCCTCGATCGTTGCCTTGCGGTCAGGCCGCCGTGGCGGTGGCGGTGCTGGACGACTCGGCGGTGGTGCCGCTGTCGGCCTGGTCGCCGCAGCCCTCGCGGGGCGTGCCGCTCTGGTCGCCCGAGCTGCCGGCCTGCGGGGCCTCGTCGGAGGGGGCCTGGGTGGTGCCCGAGTCGGTGGACGGCGCCTCGGTCGACGGGCTCACCTGGGTGGTGGTGGTCGACGAGGTGCTGTCCTGGGCCGAGGCGAGGGCGGACCCGCCGAGGGCCATGCCGGCCACGAGGGCGGCGCCGGCGACGTACTGGAGGGGCTTGAGGGCCATGGGAGGTGCTCCTTGGTGATGGTGGTGTGGGGGGTTGGGAGCGATTCCCATCCCAGCGTCCGACCCTCCACGTCGCCTCCGAATCGCCCCTGGGTTCCCGCCGACGTCGTCCTACGGTGCACCTGGTCGTCCGGCCGCGCCCCTGGTCGTCTGGCACGGCCCCTCGTCGGCTCGTCGGCTCGTGAGCCCGTCGGCTCGTGAGCCCGTCGGCTCGCAGGCCCGTCGGCCGTTCCTGCGGGCGGAACGGCGCCGAGCTGACCTGGTCTGCCGCGGGAAGGTCGTGGCAGCCTGGCGATCGACGAGGAGGGGATCGCCGATGGACGACGAAGCTGGCGATGGAGTGGACCTGCGGCTGGAGCTCCAGGCCACCGGCGGGACCACGACCGGGTTCCGCATCGACGAGGCGATCGTGGCGGGGTTCGGCTCGAAGCGCCCCAAGGTGGTCGTGACGATCGGCGACCACACGTGGCGGTCCTCGATCGCCTCGATGGGCGGCGCCTTCTGGCTTGGCGTGAGCGCGGCCAACCGCGCCGCCGCCAGCATCGTCGCCGGCGACGTGGTCGACGTGCGGCTCGAGGCCGACGCCGCGCCCCGGACCGTCGAGGTCCCCGACGATCTCACCGGCGCCCTGGCCGCCGAGCCCGGCCTGCGGGAGGCGTTCGGCGCGCTGTCCTTCAGCCACCGACGCCAGCACGTGGAGACGATCGTCTCGGCCAAGAAGCCCGAGACGAGGACCCGCCGCATCGACGCCTGCCTCGCCGAGCTCCGCCCGACCTGACCCGAAGCCCAGCCGCGGATCTGCCGCCGCCTCGCATCCGGCGTGGCGGCGATGGCGACGCCGGCGCACGCGACGATCGAGGCAGCAGAATCGGCGCATGGCGAGGATCGGGGCGGCGGTTCGGACGAGGGGTCGTGGGTACGTCGTGGTGCTGGTGGGGGTGGCCGGAGTGCTGGCGGGCTGCACCGGCTCCAGCGCCGACGATCCAGGCGCCGACTCGAACGTCGGTGACGGTGGCGCCCTACGACCCGGCCGTCCCGGTGGCGAAGCTGGCGGCGGGGCCACCGGGGACGGCGCTCGGGGCCGGGTTCGTGGTGGCCGAGGGGTCGACGCTCGTGGGTCCGGTCCTCCCCGGTCACCCTGCCGATCACCCGGGGCGTGGCCGGGACCGGGGTGCGCTGGCAGGCGCTGCTGTGGGTGTCCGACGATCTCCCGACCGTCGTCGACCGCTACCTCGACCAGGGCGAGGCCCTCGGTCTGCGGTGGGTGGGGGTGGGGCCGACCTGCACGCAACGGGAGGGGGCCTACCGCTGTCGGGCCCTCGGGGTCGGCGTCGACGAGCGTGGCCGGGCCGGCGAACTGGTGATCCAGGGCTCGCGGCTCTCGGGCGACGGGGGCACGACGCAGCGAGCCCTCGTCCTCACGTGGCGCCGGCCGCAGGAGGGCCGGGTCGTCACCGGTCACGCCGATCCGAGCACCCCCGAGCCGGGTGGGACCGCCGCCGATCCAGCCCTGCCGGCGAGCGGCGAGGCCCTGGGCGATCGCTGGTACGGCCTGTCCACCCTCGTGGTGCCCGGCGGCGTCGCCGTCGCCGCACCCATCCGCTTTGACGTCACCGGGGTTCACCAGGTGCTGGTCCTGGTGGCCGACGACGGACCCGCCGCGATGGGGGCGCTACGAGCGGCGTTCGAACGATCGCTGCCGCCCGGGGTCGCGGCGCCGACGAACGCCGATCCGACCGTCACGCTCGACGACGGCACGGAGGTCGTGCGGACCACGACGATCGTCCACGCCGGCGGCCCGACCTACCGCACGGTCCTCGTCGACCACCCGACCGGCCCCGACACGATCGTGATCAACACCACCGACGGCTGAACCAGCAGGGGTTCGTCGACGCCGCCGCCGTCAGCGGCGGCGGTGGAAGGTCCAGGTGGCGCCGGTGGAGAACTCGGCGAGGGTGACCTCGTCGGGTTGGCGTGCGGGGGTGGCGTCGGGGTCGAGCCAGATGCGCCAGGTCGCCGCCGCGCCGGGCTCGGGGTCGATGCGCTCGACCTGGGCCTGGGGGGCGAGGCAGGTGACGGCGGCGACGAGGCCGGCGTCGGACTCGTGGACGAGGAGGGCCGGCCAGGTCAGGCCGTCGTCCTCGTCGACCGCCGGGCCGGGACCGATGGAGACGGTGAGGGCGCCGGCGCCGGGGGTGGGGGCGAGGCGCAGGTCGACGTAGGCGCGGGGCAGGAACAGCGGGTGGACGGTGAGGACCGCGGCGATGCCGGCGAGGTCGGGGCCCGCGCCGAGGGCGGCAGCGAGGCGCTTGGTGGCCAGGCCGGCGATGCCGGTGAGCTGCTGGGCGCCGATGGCGGCGGCGTCGGCGCCGTCGCTGCGGTCGAGCACGTGGAGCAGGAAGCTGCGCGAGAGCAGGTGGCCCTGGAGGGCGACCTCGTCGGCCAGGGCGGCGAGGGTGGCCGAGGCGAAGTCCTCCATGACGAGGTCGGCGTCGAGGGGGGCGGCGTAGTCGGCCCACCCGTCGTCGGCGGGGAGGTCGGCGGGCCGCTCGGCGAGGGGGAGGCGGGCGGCGCCGGATTCGGCGAGGCGCTCGGCCTGGGCGGGGAAGGGCAGCGGCTCGATGTCGGGGATGATCTCGACGGTCCACGCGCAGTGGGGCTGGCGGTCGGCCGGGGTGCGGGGTGGGCGGTGGATCGGGCGGACCTGGGCGCGGGGGTTGGTGGCCGTGGCGGTGGCGTCGAAGGTGGGGTCCTCGATGTCGTGGCACATCACCTGGACGTAGTCCTCGCCCATCGGTTCGACGTCCATCAGCGCGCCGCAGTGGTCGAGGTGGAACTCGCCGTGGTGGTCGTCGATCACCCGGTAGCGGAAGTCGAGGAACTCCGGCGGCGCCCCGATGTCGAGCTGCATGCCCTTGAAGATGGTCTCGACGGTGTCGCCCTCGAAGCCGAGGAGGCGCTGCATCCGCTTCGAGTAGATCGGGCTGGCGCCCATCCACTCGTCGATGGCGACGGCGGCCATGCCGTCGCGGCCGAAGCGGGCGATCAGGTGGGGCATGCCGGATCGGTCGATCAGGTGGCCGACCATCAGCAGCTCCCGGGTGAGCTCGGCCAGCTCGGCGTGGGGCCGGCCCGACCACGGGGCGGCGGCGAGATCGGCCCACGTGTCGGGCGCGGGGGCGCCGGCCTCGGGTCGCATCGGGGCGGCGGCGGCGAGGGTGGCGGGGCTGGCCGACGGCGCCCCGTGCGAGCGCTCAGCCATCGAGGCCGCCTCCGTCCGGTCCGTCGATTCGACGTCGAATCGGTGCGCCGCCGCAGCGTGGCGCTGGCGCCGCCGAGCGCGGTCGGATCCGTCGAATCGACGTCGATTCGACGCCGACGCGCGAGAGGCCGCGGTGGGTGGTGGGACGGGGGCGGTGGGTCACGCGTCGTCGCTCGGCGGTGTCGTCGACCGCTCGTGGCGGGCGATCAGCTCCTCGACGTGGGTGTTGAGCTTCGCCGCCCTCGGCCAGCCGGCGTAGTGGGCCAGGAACACGACGAGGTCGCGGAGGTCCGCCGCGGTCAGCTCGCCCTTGGCCAGGGCGGCGTCGAGTTGGAGGCCGGCGACGTCCTCGAGCCCGCCGCCGACGGCCAGCCCGATCAGGACGAGGCGGCGCTGGGCGACGCTCAGCGTGCCGGCGGCCCACACCTCGCCGAAGAGGTGGTCGACCGTCGCCACCTCGAACGGCTTGGTGGGCTCGAAGTCCCAGCCGTACACGTCGCGCATGGCGGCCTTGCCCCGCTCGCGCCGATCGTCGTCGGGTGGCCCGTCGCCTGGGGTCGGGTCGTCGGTCATCGGTCAGCGCTCCGGGTCGTGGGGGACGCCGAGGGCGGCGCCGAGGCGGTCGAGGGCGAGGGCGGCGACGGGGGCGTCGACGCCGAGCTCGGCGGCCAGGCCGAGGGCGAGGCGCAGGTCCTTCTCGCCGAGGCCGCGGGTGTGCTCGAAGATAGGACGGAGCCCGTCGTCGGCGGCCAGCGGCGCAGTCGACGGGCGCAGCATCACCGAGCCCGAACCGCCGGTCACCCGATCGGAGTGGCGGACGACCTCGCCGAGCAGGCCGAGGTCGACCCCCGCCGCCTCGGCCAGCGCCATCGCCTCGCCCACCGCGGCGAACGAGGCGAAGGTGATCAGGTTGCGGGCCAGCTTGGCCCGGGTGCCGGCCCCGATCGGCCCGACGTGGGCGATCAGCGAGGCGAACCGGCCGAACGGCTCCCGCACCCGATCGACCGCCTCGGCGGTGCCCCCGACCATCAGGGCCAGGGTCCCGCCGGCGGCCCCCATCGCTCCGCCGCTCACCGGGGCGTCGAGCAGCTCGACGCCCCGCTCGGCGGCGACGGCGGCCAGCCGGGCCGGCGTGTCCGCCTCGACCGTGGAGTGCACGGCCACCACCGTGCCCGGCGCCGCCGTCGACAGGACCCCGTCGGCGCCGGTGAGCACCTCGGTCACCTGGGCGTCGTCGCGCACCATGATCGAGATCACCGCCGCCCGCTCGGCCACCTCGGCCGGCGAGCCGGCCACCGTCGCCCCCCGAGCGGCGAACGAGTCGGTCACCCCGGCCGCCACGTCGAACACGGTGAGCCCGCCCGGCCAGTCGGTGAGCGTCCGAGCCATCGGCTTGCCGATGTTCCCCAACCCGATGAACCCGACCCCATCAACGGTCACCAGCGGTCCTTCCAGAGTCGCTACGGGGGGTTCGGGGGGTGTGGGGGGCAGAGCTTGCGGAGCCCCCCACCGAGGGACGATCCGGCTTGCCGGTCGTCCCTCCGAAGGTGGGCGGCGCAGCGGTGCGAACAACTCGACGAAGGGAGGGAGCGCAGCGACCTCCCTGAGGAGACCTCACCGGAACACCTGGCCGCCGTCGACGTTCACCACCTGACCGGTGATCCAGGCGGCGTCGTTGGAGAGCAGGAACAGGCAGGCGCCGACCATGTCCTCGGGGGTGCCGGGGCGCTTGATGGCGAGGTCCTTGACCAGGGTCTTGACCATGCCCTCGCCCACCTGGTTGCGGGTGGCCTCGGTGTCGGTGGGCCCGGGGGCGATGGCGTTGACCCGGATGTTCTGGCCGCCGAGCTCGTGGGCGAGCTGCTGGGTGAGGCCGTTGATGCCGACCTTGGCCAGCCCGTAGAACCCGGAATACAGCCACGCCGCGGTGGAGCTCTGGTTGACGATGGCGCCACCGCCCCGGGCCGCCATGTGCGAGTAGCAGGCTCGGGTCACCACGAGGGCACCGTCCATGTTCACGCTCATGAAGCGGCGGTAGTAGTCCCAGTCGACGGTGATCAGCAGGTCGAACTGCATCGTCCCGTAGATGGCGGCGTTGTTGACGAGGAGGTCGATGCCGCCGAAGCGCTCGACGGTGGCGGCGGCCATCGTCTCGGCCGAGGCCGGGTCGCTCACGTCGCAGCGCACGAAGATCGCCTCGCCGCCGCCCGCCGCGGCGATGTCGGCGGCGGTGGCGGCGCCCTTGGCCTCGTCGACGTCGGCCACCACCACCGACGCCCCTTCGGCGGCGAGGGCCCGGGCGTAGGCCTCGCCGATCCCGCCGGCGGCGCCGGTCACGATCGCCACCTTCCCGTCGAACCTGGAACCGCTCATCGCTGCCACCTCTCGTTGCGAACTTCGGACGGAATGCGACCACCGACGTCCACTGCCGTACCGAGTTGGTCGGGGGTGGCTCGAACCGCGTACGGAACCGGACCTCCGAGGTCCACTCCCGTACGAAGTTGTCGGGGTGCGGGTCGGGCGGTGGGGCGGGCGGCGGTCATCGGACGGCCTCGGCGACGGCCTTGGTCTCGAGGTACTCCTCGAAGCCGGCGACGCCCATCTCGCGGCCGATGCCGCTGGCCTTGTAGCCGCCGAAGGGCACGTCGCCGCCGTACCAGACGCCGCCGTTGACGCTCATCGTCCCGGTGCGCACGGCCCGGGCGACGGCCCAGGCTCGCTCGGGGTCGGCCGAGTGCACGGCGCCCGACAGGCCGTAGGGCGAGTCGTTGGCGATGCGGACCGCGTCCTCGTCGCCGTCGTGGGGGATCACCGTGAGCACCGGGCCGAAGATCTCCTCGCGGGCCACCCGTGCCGAGTTGTCGAGGCCGGTGATCAGCGTGGGCTCGACGAAGAAGCCACGCTCGCGGTCGGCCGGGCGACCGCCGCCGGTGGCGAAGGTGCCGCCCTCCTCGGTGGCCAGGCGCAGGTAGCCCTCCACTCGCTCGCGCTGGCGGGCCGAGATCAGCGGGCCGCAGATCGTGCCGCCGTCGTTCGGATCGCCGGCGCCGAGGGCGGCCATCGTGGCCGCGGCCTGCTCGACGATGTCGTCGTGGAGGGCCCGCGGCACCACCAGGCGGGTGGTGATGGCGCAGCCCTGGCCGGCGTGGGTGCAGGCGGTGAAGGCGGCGAGGGCGGCGGCGGCGCCGAGGTCGGCGTCATCCAACACGACGAAGGCCGACTTGCCGCCCAGCTCGAGGAACACCCGCTTGAGGGTCTCGGCCGCCGACGCCATCACCTTGCGGCCGGTGGCGGTGGAGCCGGTGAAGCTGACGAGGTCGACGCGGGGGTCGGCGGAGAGCTGGGCGCCGAGGCCGTGGTCGGTGCCGTTGACGACGTTGAGCACGCCCGGCGGCAGCTCGGTCTCGGTGGCGGCGATGCGGGCCAGGGCGGCGGCAGCCCACGGGGTGTCCGGCGCCGGCTTGAGCACCACGGTGCAGCCGGCAGCGAGGGCGGGGCCGACCTTGGCCAGGTTGATCTGGTGGGGGAAGTTCCACGGCGTGATGGCGCCGACGACCCCGGCCGCCTCCTTGAGCACCCACCGGTGCGAGCGGACGCCCGCCGGCGACGCCTCGCCGAGATCGCGGCGCCACTCGTAGGACTCGGCGAGATCGGCGGCCCAGCCGAGGTCCTCGACCGGCGAGTCGAGCTGGGCGAGGGTCGTCAGGAAGCGGGGGGCGCCGACCTCGGCGATCGTGAGCTCGCGCAGCTCGTCGGCGTGGCCGACCATCGCGTCGCGGAGCTGGCGCAGGCAGCGGGCCCGGAACGCCGGATCGGTGGACCAGCCGCCGTCGTCGAAGGCCCGTCGGGCGGCGCCGATCGCCGCGTCCACGTCGTCCGCGGTGCCGTCGGCGGCGACGCCGAGCACCTCCTCGGTGGCCGGGTTCAGCGTCTCGAAGGTGGCGCCGCCCGACGCGGGGACGAGCTTGCCGTCGATCAGGTGGACGTCGAGCCCGTCGGCCTGGAGCCCCATCAGGACCGCCCGTCCCAGAGGTTCACCGGCGCCTGGCCGTGGGGGTAGTAGCCGGGCAGGTCGGGCTTCATCGAGCGGTGCATCCGAGCGACCATGCCCTCCGACAGGGTGTTGTCGGTCATCATCTCCATGAACAGGGCGGCGGCGTTGCCGAAGTCGAACCAGTCCCGCTGCCAGCGCCACCGGAAGTCGCCGCCGTAGAGGAACCAGCTGCCGCCGATCCCGGCGATCTCGTAGTGGCTGCCGTCGGCCCGGGTGGCGTCGGCGATCTGGCGCCAGAACCCGATCACCATGCCCTTGGCCTCGTCGATCACCACCTCCTCGTAGGGGTACTGCCACCCGTCGAGGCCCTCCATCTCCAGCCCGAGGGCGATCTCGCGGATCTCGTCGCGGCCGACGGCCATGAAGTCGGTGCCGGGGCCGTAGTTCCAGCCGTAGGTGGCGTCCTCGGTGTAGAGGTCGGCCATCGGCTTCCAGTCGCCGGCGGCCTCGGCGTCACGGTTGGCCTGGAGCCAGCGCTCGACCATCGCTTCGAGCTCGGCACGGGGGTAGGCGGTCATCGGGGTCTCCTGAGGGTCGAAACGCTCGAACCTTGCGCCGAAACCCGACCGTGGGGTGTGTTTCGGCGCAAAGTTTCGAGGGGTCGTGGTGGGCGGCGGTGGGTCGTGGTGGGCGGGGTGGGGCTGGTGGGTCAGTCGTCGACGATCGACAGGGCGTGGGTGGGGCAGTAGGTGACCGCGAGCTTGGCGGCCTTGCGCTGGTCGTCGGCGGGGTGGTCGTCGAGGACGGTGACCGACATGTCCTTGCCGACCTCGAAGAGCTCGGGCGCCTCGCCTTCGCAGACGCCGTGGCCCTGGCAGAGGTCGCGGTCGACGACGATGTGGAACCCGGCCATCAGCGCTCGTCCTCGCCGGGCTCGTCGTCGGCGTCGTCGCCGATCGCGATGGTGGCGGCGATGCCGTCGGCCCGGCGCCGCCGGTAGCGCACCCGACAGGGCTGCGCGAGCTGCACGACCATCTTCGAGTAGTCGTTGCGGTAGGTCTCCGGCGGCTGGTCCGGGGTCAGCTCCCAGTCCCGGAGCAGCACGCAGAAGATGGTCTTGAGCTGCATCAGGGCGAAGGCGGCGCCCACGCAGCGGTGGCGACCGGCGCCGAAGGGGATCCAGTTCCACGGGTTGTCGGTGTCGTCGTGGCGGGGATCGAGGTAGCGGCCCGGGTCGAACCGATCGGGGTCGTCGAAGGCGTCGGCCAGGCGGTTGGAGACGGCGATCGAGGCGCCGACGAGCTTGCCGGGCTCGACCCGGTAGCCCTCGACGTCGAAGCCCTCCACCACCAGGCGCAGCAGCAGGATCAGCGGCGGGTGGAGGCGCAGGGTCTCCTTGATCGACGACTCCAGCCACGGCACCTCGCGCAGGTCCTGGTAGGTGATGACGCCGCCGCCGGCCTCGGCCAGGGCGTCCATCTCGGCCACCACCTTCTCCATCACGTCGGGGTTGCGGAGCAGCTCGATGATCAGTGCCGAGGCGGTGGTCGACGTGGTGTGGTGCCCGGCGAACATCATCGAGATGAACATGCCGGTGATGATGTCGGCGGAGAACTGCTCGACCCCGTCGGCGTCCTTGATCGACATCAGGACGTCGACCAGGTCCCGCTCCTCGCCCTCGCCGGGCGGCCCGGCCTCCCGGCGGCGGGCCATGATCGCCTCGATGATCTGGACCAGCTCGGCCCGGGCGGCGTCGCGCCGGTGGAAGCTCTCGATGTCGGCGTAGGGGTCGACGAAGGCGATGGCGTCGGTGCCCTGCTCGAGCCCGTGGAACAGGTGGGCGACGTGGGCGTCGAGGTCCTCGCGGAACTTCTTGCCGATCAGGCAGGACGTGGACGTGTAGATGAACAGCTCGGCGGTCCAGTCCAGGAGGTCGATCTCGCCCTCGTCGTCCCAGCGGGCCACCATCCGCTCGATCTCGCGGGTGATGGTGGCGGCGTGGCCCCGCATGAACTTGTCCCGCAGCGACTGGTTGTGCAGCGCCCGGCGGCGCTCCTCGGGGGACGCGTCGAACACCACGCCCTCGCCGAAGATCGGGGTCATGAACGGGTAGGCGGCGGCCTGGTCGAGCGCCTCGTCGGTGGCCCGGAAGAAGATCTCGTTGGCCTCGGCGCCCGTGAGGAGGACCACGTCCTTGTCGGCCAGGCGGAACTCGCCGACGTCGCCGCACTCGTCGCGCACCCGCTGCATGAGGCCGACCGGGTCCCGGCGCAGCTCCTCGAGGTGGCCGGTGCCGCCGTCGTCGCCCGACACCTTGGGCGGCTCGGGCAGGGCGGTGGTGGGCTCGTCGGTGATGGTCACGGGGTTCCTCCGGTTCACCGGTGGGTGCGGTCGGGGCGGACGGGGGCCTCGGGCTGCACGTCGATCAGGGTCAGGTGGGTGCCCTTGGGGGCGGAGATCATGGCCAGCACCGCGGGGGCGAGGTCCTGTGGGCGAAGCGCGCCGTCGTGGCGCAGCAGCCCCCAGCGCTCCCACTGGGGGACGATCCGCAGCACGGTCTCCTCGTCCCAGTCGGTTCCCTGCTCGGTGCTGCCCGGGCCGGGGCGCACGAGGCCCACCCGCACGCCGGTGCCCTCGAGCTCCATTCGCAGCACCCGGGCCAGTGCTTCGAGCGCGGCCTTCGACGACACGTAGCCGGCCATGGACGGCCGGGGGTTGACCGTGACGTCGGAGGAGACGATCACCACGTCGCCGTGGCCCCGCTCCACCATCGCCGGGCCGAGGTGGGCGAGCAGGCGCTGCACGCCGAGCAGGTTGAGCTGGAACGAGCGCACGAAGGCGGCCGGGTCCTCGGCCAGCGCCGGCTGGGACGAGATCGAGCCGGCGTTGGAGACCAGCACGTCGAGCGGGCCGAAGGGCTCTGCGGCGGCCGCCGCGGCGGCGTCGATCGAGGCGTCGTCGAACAGGTCGAGGGCGACCGCGGCGGCCTCGCCGCCGTCGGCGACGATCTCCGTGGCCAGCGCCTCGAGGCGGTCGAGGCGGCGGGCGGCCAGCACCACGGGGTGGCCGGCGGCGGCCAGGCCGCGGGCGATGCCGGCCCCGAAGCCGGACGAGGCGCCGGTGACGAGCGCCGGCCGGCGTTCGGGGTGGGGGTCGAAGCGGGGCATCGGTGGACCTCGGCTACCGGAGGACCGGCGTGGTCGGGAGGGTCTCGAAGCCCCGCACGTTCACCGAGTGGACCCGGCGGGTGCCGGCCTCGTCGATCTCGTAGCTCGCCACCCGCTTCACCAGCTCCTCGAGCACGACCCGGGCTTCGAGCCGGGCCAGCGAGGCGCCCATGCAGAAGTGGCGGCCGACGCCGAAGCTGGCGATGCCGGCGGTCTCCCGATCACGGTCGAGGTCGAAGCGATCGGGGTCGGGGAACGCCCGCTCGTCGCGGTTGGCCGAACCGGCGAGCAGCAGCACCCGGTCTCCCCGGGGGATCGTCACGCCGTGCAGCTCCACGGGCACCTTGGTGACCCGGGCCAGCATCTGGCTGGACGTGTCGTAGCGGAGGGTCTCCTCCACCCAGTCTGGGATGCGGGCCGGGTCGGCGAACGGCTTGGCCGCCTCGTCGGGGAACCGCCAACCCCAGTACCAGGCGTGGGCCAGGAGCTTGGTGGTGGTCTCGTTGCCGGCCACCACCATCAGGAAGAGGAAGGCGGTGATCTCGTCGTCGGTGAGCCGGTCGCCGTCGATCTCCGCCGCGCACAGCGCCGAGATCAGGTCTTCGCCGGGATTGCGACGGCGGTCGGCGATCATCTCCGCGTAGTAGACGACCAGGGTCAGCGCCGCCTCCACCCCGGCCGGCGGCACGTCGGTCACACCCTCCTCGCGGTGGATCAGCAGGTCCGAGAGGCGGCGCAGCTCGGCCCGGTCGGACTCCGGCACCCCGAGCAGCTCGGAGATCACGTCCATCGGGACCTTGCCGGCCAGGTCGGCCACGAAGTCGAAGCTCCCCTTGGCCAGCGCCGTCTCCAGGTGGCGGACCGTGAGGGCTCGGATGTCGCCCTCCATCCCCGCCACCCGGCGGGGCGTGAACCCCCGGGACACCAGCCCCCGCATCCGGGGGTGCTGGGGGGCGTCCATGGCGAGGAACGACATCGTGCGGTGGGCGTGGGGACCCGACGCCGCCGGGTCGATGCTCACGCCCTCGGCGTTGGAGAACCGCTCGTGGTCCCGGAACCCGGCCATGACGTCGGCGTGGCGCGACAGCGCCCAGAAGTTGCGCTCGTCGTTGCGGTAGACGGGAGCCTCGTCTCGCATCCGCCGGTAGGTGGGGTACGGGTCCTCGTGGATCTCGTAGGCGTACGGGTCGTAGACGAGCGGTGCCCCGAGGGCGGTCGGATCGGTGAGCGTCATCGGGGGCCTCCGGCGGTGATGATGCGGGCGAGGTCGGCGAGGAGGCCGGGCACCGCGGCGTAGTCGAGGTGGCCGGTGCCGACCTGGAGCAGCACGCCGGTGGTGGCCATCTCCAAGGCGGTGATCGCCTCGGGGGTGATCTCGGTGCCGACCGCGTCGACCAGGCGCCGGTGCATCTCCCCGCCGATCCGCAGCCGCAGCTCCCGCACCTCGGGGTCGTCGGCCAGCAGGGCGACGGTGACCGCGGCGGACAGCTCGGTCTCGTCGGCCACCACGAGGGCGAAGGTGAGCAGGACGTCGGTGGCTCGGTTGGCGATCGAGCGCCGCCGGTCCGCGGCCGGTACCGCCTGGTCCTGGAACCGCCGCCAGAACACCTCGGCCACGAGGTGCTCCTTGGACGAGAAGTACGTGTACGCGGTGGCGGGGGCCACGCCGGCCCGCTTGGCCACGTTGCGGACGGTCAGCCCGTGGTACCCGGCCTCGCCCAGCTCCTCGACGGCGGCGGCGGTGAGGGCGTCGACCGTGCGGGCCTGGCGTGACGACAGGTGCCGCCGCGTGGCCGCCGAAGCGCTCGGCACCGACGCAAGTCCCACCCCCAAGCTGGACACGAGTCCAGATACAAGTCCAGAACGGAGGCGCTGTCAAGCGCGTCGCGTGTCGACGAGTATCCACACGAGAACTCCAAGGGGAAACGCCTGGACTCGGTGGAGCTCACCCGTCGGCCGGCGAAGCCGGGGCTGGTCGTCTCGGCCGGGGGCCCGCTGCACCTCGGCTTCCAGCCGCCGAACCTCGGCTCAGGGCGGCGCGACGTGGTGCTCGGTAGAACTCGGCTGGGCCGCTCGCTCGTGTTCGTCGTTGCAATCGAAAGGGATCGGACCACGCTTGTCACCGTCTGGGACCCATCCGAGAACCCCGAGTGGTGGCGCCGGGACCTGCTTCGACCCACGAACCTCGGCGATCGACAGCTCCCCCCGGCCTATTGGCTGGTCGATGGGCGTTGGGGTGCTGCCCATCGGTGCACCCACCGGTGAGAGTGGGATTCGTCGAGGCCCCGGCCCGACAGCGAGGGGCTATTGGAGGGCGTCTGCGGCTCGGCGCACCTGGGCGAGGTCCTCCAGGACGCTGAGTTCGACGGCCCACCGGTCGAGGTACGGGTGATCGAGGTCGTGGCCCCGTATGCGAAGGATCTCGATCACGTCCTGGCGCTGGCGGCCCGAACCGCCGAGGCGCGCCCACTCGAGCTTGGCGAGGATCGTGTCCTCGGCGGTGGCGACCGCCGTCTCGATCCCGAGCACGGTCGCCTCTTGCCGCCGCTCGAACTCCGAGACGCTGAAGGGCCGGTCCTTGCGGACGATCAGGTCGACCTTCCACCCGGTGGCGGTGTCGATGACGTTGAACTGGTCGCGTGCGCCCAGCGCCCGACGCGCCGCGACATCGTCGGCGTAGAACCGTTCCCGGTCGAGCAGATCGAGGAACCGGTCCAACGTGGACGGCGTCGGGTCGATCACGACGTCGATGTCCGACGTGGATCGGGCCAGGCCGTGGAGCGAGCTGGCGAAGGAACCGGCGAGCATCGAGGCGACGCCGGCGCGGTCGAGGGCGGCGAGGATCAGGCCGAGGGTGTCGCCCGTGGTCATGCCGGGAGGAGAGGACGGCCGGGGAAGGCCGCCCGGAAGAGGTCGTCGCCGAGGCGGAGGCGGAACTCGGTCAGCTCGACCTCGTCCGCGCTGTACTCCGGGTGTCGTGACCGGATGCCCGTCCGGCACAGCTCGAAGGCCAGCTCGCTCATCTCGAAGGCGGCCGCTACCCGGCGTTCGGGCCCCATCGCCCGGAACACCTCGTCCTGGCGGCGCTGGGCATCGGCGCTGGTGTCCGAAGGCACCCGTCGATCGTACGGCGGCTTTCGAGGTGGCACTCGCCCGATGGACGTGCCGGCGCCGGACGCGTGCGAGCGGATGGTGGCAGAGGGCGGGGGCGGCGCCTGGCCGCTACGCCTCGTCGGCGGCGGGGCCCTGGAACTGGCTCTGGTAGAGCGCGGCGTAGGCGCCGCCGGCGGCGAGGAGCTGTTCGTGGGTGCCCTGCTCGACGATGCGGCCGGCCTCCATCACCAGGATCAGGTCCGCGTCGCGGATCGTGGAGAGGCGGTGGGCGATCACGAAGCTGGTGCGCTGGCTGCGGAGGGCGGCCATCGCCCGCTGGATCAGGACCTCGGTGCGGGTGTCGACCGAGCTGGTGGCCTCGTCGAGGATCAGGATCGTCGGGTCCGCGAGGAAGGCCCGGGCGATGGTGAGGAGCTGCTTCTCGCCGGCGCTGACCGTGCCGCCCTCGTCGTCGATCGGCGTGTCGTAGCCCTCCGGCAAGGAGTGCACGAAGCGGTCGACGTAGGTGGCGCGGGCAGCGGCGAGGATCTCGTCGTCGGTGGCCTCGAGGTTGCCGTAGGCCAGGTTCTCCCGGATCGTGCCGCCGAACAGCCACGTGTCCTGGAGGACCATGCCGACGTTCGAACGCAGGTCGGCCCGGGACATCGTGGCGATGTCGACGCCGTCCAGGGTGATGTGGCCCGAGTCGAGCTCGTAGAACCGCATGATCAGGTTGACCAGCGTGGTCTTGCCGGCGCCGGTGGGGCCGACGATGGCCACGGTCTGGCCGGGCTCGGCCACCAGCGAGAGGTCCTGGATCAGCGGCTTGGCGGGGTCGTAGGCGAACGACACGTGGTCGAACTCGATGCGGCCGCGGGTGATGGGTCCTCGGGCGGCGGCGCCGTCGGCCACCGCCAACGCCACCTCCTCGTCGACCGCGGCCCGGTCGGCGGCGGCCTGGACCACGACCGTCCCGGCGCCGGCGAGGCCCTCGGTGGTGGGCTCGGGGTCGGGGGACTGCTCGTCGACGTCGAGGAGCTGGAAGACCCGCTCGGCCGACGCCACGCCCGACTGGAGGACGTTGATCATCGACGCCATCTGCGTGAGCGGCTGGGTGAACTGGCGGGAGTACTGGATGAAGGCCTGGACGTCGCCGATCGTCATCGACCCCGACGACACCTTGATCCCGCCGATCACCGCGATGGCCACGAAGTTCAGGTTGCCGAGGAACATCATCGCCGGCTGGATGATCCCCGAGAGGAACTGGGCGCCGAAGCCGGCCTCGTAGAGCTCCTCGTTCTTGGCCGCGAACCGCGCCTCCACGGCGCCGGTCTGGCCGAACACCTTCACCAGCGCGTGGCCGGTGAACGCCTCCTCCACCTGGGCGTTGAGGGCGCCGGTGTGGGTCCACTGGGCGACGAAGCGGGCCTTGGAGCGCTTGGCCACCACCCGCACGATGATCAGGGAGGCGGGGACGGTGATCAGCGCCAGCAGGCCGAGCTGCCAGGAGATCCAGAACATCATCGCCAGGACGCCGACGATGGTCAGCGCCGAGGTGATCATCTGGCTGAGCGTCTGCTGGAGGCTCTGGGCCAGGTTGTCGATGTCGTTGGTGACCCGGCTCAGCAGGTCGCCGCGGGGCTGGCGGTCCACGTGGCCGAGCGGCAGCTCGTGGAGCTTGTCCTCCACGTCGGAGCGCAGCGTGAACATGGTCTTCTGCACCACGCCGGCCA
>WBZU01001567.1_pt1 | contig 17021 bp, 11 predicted proteins | sample 5204311 | NCBI WGS metagenome assembly WBZU01 (sample SAMN12344359, study PRJNA552823) | activated sludge metagenome | biome: Activated sludge suspended growth; feature: Nitrification reactor; material: Wastewater; isolation source: activated sludge from nitrification reactor of wastewater... | reverse complement strand
CAGCAGGCCGACCTCGACGAGCGCCTCGCCGAGGGCCCGCCGCAGCGGCGCGCAGCGGGCCGCGAAGGTCTCGTAGGCCACGTCCACCTCGCCGGCGAACACGAAGCGGGTGTCGGGCCGGCGGGCCAGGATCGCCGGCGCCGCCCGCAGCAGGTGGTCGAACCCCTTCTCCTCCACCCACCGGCCGGCGAAGGCCACCACGGGCCGCCCCTCGAGCCCGTGGCGGCGGGCGAAGGCGGCCACCGCGCCGGGCGCGGGCGACGGGAACGTGATCGGCGGGTCGATGGCCAGCCCGCGATCGCCGGCGAGGCGGACCATCGACGCCGCCCGGTAGCTCTCGTTGTGGGTGACCACCCGCACCGCCCGTCCGAAGGTGGCGGCCAGGTTGGCCTCCATGGCCCGTTCGATGGCGCGGTTGAAGGCGCCGGCCGGCATCACCACGTCGCCCTGGTGGGTCACCACCAGCGGGACCCCGGCGCGGCGGCAGGCCAGGGCCACGAGGCCCGCTTCGGCCATCGGGCTGTGCAGGTGGACCACGTCGTGGGCCGGGACCAGCCGGGCCAGCGCGCCGAGGAAGCCCGGCATGATCGGCGTCCGGCTGAGCCGCCCTGGCGTGGCCAGGCGCACCACCCGCACGCCGGCCACCACCTCCTCGGCCGGCAGGGTGCGGTCGTGGTGGCTGCACAGCACGGTGACCTGGGCGCCGTCGGCGGCCAGGCCCTCGGCGATGCTCCGGGCGTACATCGTCAGGCCGGTCCAGTGCGGCACGTAGTAGGCGAGGACGGTCAGCACCCGCAGCGGCGCGGGACCGGACCGACCCGGCTCGTGCTGCTGGTCCACCCGTTCCTCCTGCGGGGCCGGCCCGACGGCCCGTCGCCGCTGGATCGTAGGGGGTCGGTCCCGTTCGACGGCGGGGCGAAGCCCGGCCCGGCGCGCCCTCCCTAGGCTCCCGCCGGTGACCCTCCTGGTGCTGGTGGTGCTGGTGGCCTGCACCGCGGTGGGCTTCGGGCTGGCCAGCGGGCCCCGGCTCGGGCTCGGGCCCGAGGAGCGCCTCGCCGCCAGCGGGCCGCTGGGCGCGCTGGTGGTGTCGCTGGCCTGCTGGGCGTGGTCGGTCGGGCTCGGCTTCTCGCTGACCACCGTCGGGCTCGGTCTGGCCACCGCCACCCTGGCCTCGCTGCCGGGCTGGTCCCGCGCCGCGCCCACCGTCGTCGCCGACGGCCGGGCCCTCTGGCGGCGCGCCCGCCTCCCGTGGCGCGACCCCGAGAGCCTCGTGCCCCTCGTCGCGCTGCTGGCGGTGGCCTGGCCGCTGACCATCCGCATCGTCGCCCTGGCCTGGCAGACGCGGCCCGACGGGAGCCTCGCCGCCGGCCACCTCTCCACCTGGTCCGACGGCGCCGCCCACCTGGCCTACGCCGGCCGGTTCACCGGGGGCGGGCGGGTCCCGATCGACTCGCCGATCGCCTCCGGCGAGCCGGCCCGCTACCACCTCCTCGCCGACTTCTTCGGCGCCCAGGTCTCCCTGCTCGGCACCTCGCTCACCTCGGCGCTCGCCATCACCAGCGGCTACCTCGCCCTGTTCGTGCCCGCCACCTTCTACGTCTGCGGGCGGCGCCTCACCGGGAGCCGAGCCGCCGCCGTGCTGGGCGTGGTGGTGTTCTGCGCCGGCGGCACCCTGGGCTGGATCCAGCTCGGGCGGGACGTGGCCGACCACGGCATCGGCCTGCTGGGCGCCCTCCCCCGCGACTACGCCCGGGACCCCGGCGGCCGGCTCTGGATGGACAACCCGACGCTGTCCTATCTCTACGCACAGCGCAACGGGCTGTTCGGGTTGCCGCTCGGCCTCGTCGTCCTCACCCTGGTCCGCCTCGGCGTCGACGACGACGAGCACCGCGACCGCGCCCTGCTGGCCGCCGGCGTCCTGGCCGGGCTCCTGCCGCTGGCCAACGGGTTCGCCTTCGTGGTGTCGGTGGCGCTGGCCGCGGCGTGGGCCCTGCTCGACCGACGCCGCCCGTGGTGGCGGTTCTTCGGCCCGGCCCTCGCCCTCGGCGCGCCGGTGGCGTGGTGGCTCCAGCCGCCGCAGAGCGCGGTGCGGTGGTTCCCGTGGTGGATGGCGCCCCACGGCCTCGGCCCGTGGGCGTGGTTCTGGTTCCGCAACCTCGGGCCGTTCCTGGTGCTGCTGGTGGTGGCCTGCGCCTGGCGGGGCACGGTCCCCCGCCGCCTGGTGCGGGCGTTCCTGCCGGTCTGGCTGCTCTGGCTGGTGCCGAACCTCGTCGCGTTCCACCCGTGGGAGTGGAACAACACCAAGTACTTCGCCTTCTGGCAGCTCCTCGGGGCGTTCCTCGTCGGAGCGGTGCTGGTCCGACTCGTGCGCTCCGGCGCGGCGGGGACCGCCCTGGCCGTCGTCGCCCTGCTGGCGATGTGCCTCGCCGGCCTCGCCGACCTGAGCCGCGCCGCCGACCGCGACGCCGCCATCGCGGTCACCGATCGCGGCGGGCTGCGGGCCGCGGCGTGGGTCCGACGGGCGACCGACCGCGACGCCGTGCTGGCGGTGGCGCCGTCGAACACCGAGGCGGTGATGATGCTCGGCGGACGGCCGGTCGTGTCGGGCTTCCCGGGCTGGTCCTTCGACATCGGCGTCCCGGACTGGTACCAGCGCCAGCTCGACGAGCTGGCCATCCTGCGCGGCGGGGCGGCGGCCGAGGAGGCGGCGACCCGGCGCGGGGTGGACTACGTGGTGATCGGGCCGCTCGAACGGGCGCCCGAGGTCGGCGCAAACGAGGCGTGGTGGGCGGCCAACGCCACCCTCGCCTACCGCAGCGGCCAGTGGTCGGTCTACGCCGTGGGCTGAGCCCGCCCCACGCCACCGAGGCGCCGGGCCGACCGGGAGCGAGCGGGTCGGGCCGACGCCCGACCCGTGGTCACGCCGGGTCGGGGACCTCCTTGAAGCGCGTCCCCGTGGGATCGATCACCTCGTCGAGCAGCCGCAGCTCGTCCGCGGTCGGGAGCCGGGTCGCGGCCACCTCGCCGTCGAGCCCGGCCAGCTCGAAGCCGGTGGCGGCGGCCACGTCGTCGGCGGCCACGCCCGGGTGCAGCGACCGGACCCGCATCCGGTGGTCCGGCGTCTCGAAGTCGAACACGCCGAGGTTGGACACCACCCGGCGGATCTCGTGGTGGACCGTCGACGCCGCCGGCAGCGCGGCGGCCCGGTCGTAGCCGACGCCGGTCACGATGTCGACGGCCTCCACGAACACCTTCGGCGAGTGCGCCGGCACCCAGTAGGAGGTGGTGTTGTGGATCGTGTTGCCGGGGGCGCCGCGGAACCCGAGGAGCTGGGTGCGGGGCCGATCGGGCGTGCCGCCGATGCCGGCGATGTTCTGGTTGCCGAAGCGGTCCACCTGGGTGGCGCCCATCATCACGTGGCGGCGCCCGCCCCACACCACGTCGAACATCCGGCGGTAGGGGTTCCAGGTCTCGTAGTCCCGGTCGGCCTCGGGCACCACGGCGAGCGAGTTGGCGATCAGCGACGCCTCGCCGTCGGTCATCATCAGGTCGGGTTCCCAGGTGGCGCGGGCCAGCCGGCCGCCGATCATCGGGATGGTCCCGATCGGGTTGGCGAGGATCTCGCCGTCGCCGCGGAAGCAGTCGGCCACCGCCACCGCGCACACGTCGGCGCGGCGGGCGAGGTCGGTGAGCTCGGTCATCGGGCGTCCCCCTCGGTGCGGGCGGGTCGGGCGGCCAGCGCGGCCTGGTAGTCGGCCTCGGACGGGAACGACAGCCACGCCGCCCGGAACGCGTCCCACGCCTCGGGCGCCTTGGCGGTGGCCAGGTACTCGGCCTGGAACGGCACGTCCCGCTCGTAGTCGGGGGCGCACTGGGTGGGGTGGGCGCCGTTGGGGGCGAGCACGAGGCCGTCCACCAGGAGGCGGCTGACCCGGAGCCGGGTGAGGTCGCCGGCCGCCTCGACCAGCCCGCCCACCGGCACGATCCGCTCGACGGAGACGAACCGCCGGTCGGCCGCCTCCAACAGCAGGTCGTCGAAGTAGAGGTCCGGCCCGGTGAAGGCGGCGTTGCCCCGCTCGTCGGCCACGTTGAGGTGGCAGAGGGCGGCGTCGAGGTGGATCGCCGGCTGGGCGATCAGCTCCTCGCCCTCGTCGCCGTCGGGGCCCGGGTAGGGCGAGCGGACCGTGCGCAGGTCGGGGTTCACGAGGTGCAGGTCCGAGCCGAGGCCGACGCGGGTGGGCAGGAACGGCACCCGCCACGCCGCCGCCTGGAGCCCGAGCTCGAGCATCCCCTCGTCCACCTCGGTGCAGGCGATGGCGCCCGACTGCCGAGCGGCCCGGAAGTGCGGCTCGAGCAGCACCCCCGAGCTCGAGGTGTCGGGGGCGACGAAGGCGAAGGTGAGGCGGGACACCTTCCCCGCCGCGCACAGCATCCCGACCTCCGGGCCGCCGTGGGCGACGAGGTGCAGGTCGGTCAGGTCGCTGCGCAGGATCGCCCGCACCAGCGACATCGGCTTGCGCCGGCTCCCCCACCCGCCGATGCCGATCGTCATCCCCGAGGCCAGCTCGGCGACGACCTCGTCCTCGGTGCGGCGCTTGTCCCTGGGCTCCGGGTAGTCGGCCGGGCCGGGCTCGACGCTGCGATCCGTGGCGGTCGGGTCGATGGCGGTCACTTGGTCACGTCCGTGTCCCGCTTGGCCACGAAGGCGTCGCGATGCTCGTCGGCCACGCCGGACAGGTTGAGCTCGAAGGTGAAGCCCTGCTCGAACCGGTACGAGCGCTTCACGTCCCACAGGTCGATGCCGTTGAGCGACTCCTTGGCCGCCCGGATCACCGTGGGCGACTTGGCGGCGATCGCCTCGGCCACCCGGAAGGCGGCGTCGCGCAGCTCGGCCTGGGGCACCACCTCGAGCACCGACCCGAAGGCGTGGAGCTCGGCGGCCGTCGCGGTGGCCGACGTGTAGACCATCGCCCGCATCTTGTGCTGGGGCACCAGGCGGCTGAGGTGGGTGGCGGCGCCGAGCGCCCCCCGGTCCACCTCGGGCAGCCCGAAGGTGGCGTCGTCGGCGGCCACGATCACGTCGGCGTTGCCGATCAGCCCGATCCCGCCGCCCACGCAGAACCCGTTGACCGCGGCCACCACCGGCACCTTGCACTCGTAGACGGCGGCGAAGGCCTCGTAGCACCCGCGGTTGGCGCCGAGCAGGGCGGTGAACCCCTCGGTCTGCTGCATCTCCTTGATGTCGACGCCGGCGTTGAACCCCCTCCCCTCGGCCCGCAGCACCACCACCCGCACGTCGTCGCGCTCGCCGAGCCCCCGCACCACCTCGGCCAGCTCGAACCACCCGGCGACGGGGAGGGCGTTCACCGGCGGGTTGTCCATCACCACCTCGGCGATGCCCCGCTCGTCGACCGTGGACGTGATCCCCATCTGCACTCCAGACCCCTGCGACCGGCGACCTGACGGGTCGTCAGGTCAGGGAGCGACCGTAGCCGAGCCCCCTCCCCCACCGACCAGCCGCACCCCCGCCCGAGGGCGGCCGTCACGGGAAAGGTGACCCGGCGGCGCCCAGCCGCCCCGAGCCGAGTGCCGGTCGGCTGCACAGGACCCGACGCCGGAGCGGACGGCCGGGCCGAGGTGACCGACGACCGTCGCCCCGACCGCCGTCCGGCGCGAGCCTGGGCCGATGCGCGTCGAACAGGTCGCCCTGCCGGTGCTCCGGTGGGTCAACAGCAAGCCGAGGCTCCAGCCGGTGCTCGACCGGGGGCTCAAGCCCTACAACCTGTTCTCGCCGACGCTGAACGTCGACCCGTATCCCGCCTACGAGCGGTTGCGGGCCGAGGGCCCGATCGTCCCGCTCAAGGCGTTGAACGCCTGGCTGGTCACGTCCTACGAGCTGTGCGAGGCGGTGCTGCGGGCGCCGGTGTCGGTCGATCGGGGCGACCTGTTCGACGTGGTGTCGCCGTGGTCGAAGTTGGCGCCGCAGACCCGGGCCATGTTCACCCGTTCGCTGCTGTTGCAGGACCCGCCGGACCACACCCGCCTGCGCCGCCTCGTGTCGAGGGCGTTCACGCCGCGCACCGTCGAGCAGATGGCGCCGCGGGTGGCCGAGATCGCCGAGCGGCTGGTGGCCGAGGCGGCGGCCCAAGATCGGGTCGACCTGTTCGAGGCGGTCTTCGCCCCGCTGCCGATCTTCGTCATCGGCGAACTGCTCGGCATCCCCGAACGGGACTGGCCGAAGCTCAAGGCCTGGTCCGACGAGTTCGCCAAGGTGATCGACCCGATCGACGCCTTCGACCCCGCCGTGATGGACCGGATGATGGGCGAGCTGTCCGACGCGTTCGACGGCTGGGTGGCCGAGCGCACCGCCCACCCCGGCGACGACCTGCTCTCGAAGCTGATCGAGGCGGCCGACGAGGAGGACGGCCGGCTCTCCGGCGACGAGCTCCGCTCGATGGTGACCCTCCTGATGGTGGCCGGCCACGAGACCACCAGCGGCCTGCTCGGCAACGCCGTGGTGGCGCTCGACCGCCGCCCCGCCCTGCGCGCCCGCCTCGCCGAGGACCCCGACATCGTGACCAACGCCGTGGAGGAGCTGCTCCGCTACGACTCCCCGGTCCAGAACACCGACCGCATCCTCACCGAGCCGCTCGAGCTCGGCGACCGCACCCTCAAGGCCGGCGTCACCGTGACCACCTTGATCGGCGCCGCCAACCGAGACCCCGCCCGCTTCGAGCGCCCCCACTCGATCGACTTCGACCGCCCCGATGCCCGCCCCCTCAGCTTCGGCCACGGCATCCACCACTGCCTCGGCGCCGCCCTCGCCCGCCTTGAAGCCAGGACCGTCCTCCCCCTCATCTACCGAGAGCTCCCCACCCACCGAGTCGACCACGCCAACCTCAGGTGGAAGCGCTCGATGACCCTCCGCGGCCCCATCCACCTCCCGGTCGTGCGCGCCGCCGCCTGATGGACACGGCTCGCCACCGGCGAGCCGCGCCTACCACGGCGCCGAGCGATCCATCCGTGCCCCGATCGACCGAGCATCGCCCTCGGTCGGCCGAGCCACCCCGGCGAGCCGCGCATCGTCGGCCAGCTCATCGGCCGGCACCGCCCCCAGGAGCCGCAGCTTGATGCCCTCCTGGAGTGCGACCCCCGGGTCGACGAGCGCGTTGGTCAGTTCGAGCTGCCGCCGCGCTCCGGCGAGGTCCCCGAAGTCGATCTGGGCGGTCCACCGCTGAGCGAAGCCGAGGACCCGCTCGATCGCATCGGGCCGGCGGTTGGCCGACAACGCGGTCAACGCCGACAGGTACTCGCCCCGATACACCGTGGGGACGATGATCCGGCTCTGGCCGCCGGCGGACAGCTCGGCGTTCATCATCAGGCGAGCGAGGCGACCGTTGCCGTCACGAAAGGGATGGACCTCGGCCACCACGAACATCGCCAGCACCGCACGGCCGAACGGATCCCCGAGGGAGTCGAGCAGCGCCCACCCGCGGCGCAAGGTGCCGACCACCTCCTCAGGCGCCACGAACACGTAGGTTCCGGCTCGATTCGACACCTCCTTGAGCTGGCCCGGCTGCGTCTCGGGGCGGGCGGCCATCAGGCGACGGTGGCGCCGCCGAAGCCCGGTGAGGAAGTCGTCGAAGGTCGCCGCGACCGCTGCCCGCTCCGCCTGATCGATCACCAACTCGTAGGTGGCACGGACGTCGTGGCCGTCCTCGGGATGACCGGCGAGGTGCTGCCCGTCGTAGAGCACGGCGCGGGCCTCGGACAGGTCGAGCTCGGTCCCCTCGATGAAGTTGCTGAAGTAGGCCTCGAAGAACGGCAGGTGGCGACGTCGATCCGCCGCACCCTCCAGGATCGGCGTCGGGGCCACCGAGTCGAGGTGCCGGGCGAGGAGGTCGAACAGCTCGACCCGTTGGTGGTCGTAGGGCTCTCCCCGCTGGCGGGCCCGCAGGCGCGCCGACGGGGTGGCCGCCTCGCGGGTGCCGATCGCCGCACCCAGGAGCGAGGACGCCGTGCCGAGGTCGTGTCCGGCGTCGAGCAAGGGGGCGAGCCGCTCGGCCTCATCTCGGAGCGCGCCGAGCCGCTCGACGCCCTCGACCGCGGCGAGATGGTCGACCCAGTCCCCCAGCTCCGCCGGGGTCAGCGTGGCGGCCGGGCGCGCTCCCCGTGATCGGGTCGACCGGATGTTGTCCACCAGGGTCCGGGCCCGAGAGGCGAGCCACAACCCGTCGATCAGCGGCAGGTCGCCGGCGACCGGCCCCGGCCCTCGCCGGGAGACCACGGTCAACCCCGGCAGCTTGAGCGGCGTCGGCCGCCCCGTCGGCCCGACGTCGACGAACAGGTACCCGTCCATCGGCCGCGCCGAGATCGCCGACCGGTCGACCACCACCGCCCCCGGCATCGCCAACACCACCAGCTCCCGCCACCACCGCCGCACGACCTCATCGAGGCCAGATCGTGTGTCCCACGTGTACAGCCCGGTCGCAACCCGCCGCACCCGCCCGGAGGAAATCCGCCGATGACGCTCTCCATCGCTGAGGTCTGAACCCAGAAAGACACCGATTTTCTCCACAAGAGAGAGCCTATGGGGCGATTTCACCCGCCGAACCGCGCTGGAGTTCGTTGTCAGACCCCCTTCGTAAGGTCGGCCGCGTGAAGGAGACACCAGAACCGTGGACCGCCGAGTACGTCGTGGTGGATGTCGAGACCACGGGGCTGGGACCCGATGCTCGGGTCATCGAGTTTGCGTGTGCCGTGGTCGGCGTCGACCGCGCCATCCGTCCCGGTTTCCAAACGCTGGTGAATCCTGAGCGTTCGACCGGACCTGTGTGGCTCCACGGGTTGGCCGCTGCTGACGTCCGCTTCGCCCCACGCTTCATCGACGTGGCGGGCCGAATCGAGCGAGAACTGCGCGACCGGATCCACGTGGGCCATTGCTTGGCCTTTGACCGGTCTGTCCTCGAGAGAGAGTTCCAGGCGGTCGGCGTGGCGTTTCCTCGCACGCACTTCGGCATCTGCACCGCTGACCTCGCGTCGCGGGTCCTCGGGGTGCGAAGCCTCGCAGCGGCATGCCGCGCGCTCGGCATCGACCAAGCCGAGCCGCACCGAGCGGGAAGCGATGCCTGGGCGGCCGCGCGCCTGCTGGTCGCACTCATCGACCACCTCCCCCGCCGGCAGCCGTGCCCACCGTTTCCGGGTGCGTGGCGGCTGCCACCCCCGGCCGCTCCAGCAAGGCGGGCAGAAGTCAGACAGGATGCAGGAATCGGCGGCTTTGCCGGGTGGGAGGGAGAGGCGTGAGCACCGCTGAGAGCCGAATCGCCGGCTATGACGCCTGGTATCACAGCCGTTCGGAACGGACGCGGGCGCAACTCCACGCCGTCTGGGGGAAGTCAGCCGTTCGGGATCCCGCGACCGGGCTGACCGCGCGGGTTCCGCTCCTCCAACACCTCTTGGATGCACTGTCGGTCGCTGACCTCATCTGGGAGCACTTCATCGCCACGAAGGTCCGCGATCGGGTCGAAGCGTTCACTGGGGGCGAAGGACGAGCGTTCTGGCGCTGGCTCGCCGCTGCACATGACCTCGGGAAGGCAAGCCCGGTGTTCCAGGTCCAGGCGCCTCAGCATCTGCCGATGCTGGCAACGGTCGGCCTACCGATCCCCCGCTCGGTCACCCGCCGGCAGTCACAAGGGTGGCGCCACGACCGGGCCGGTGCCATCTTCCTACGTGAGGAGCTGGAGGCACGTTGGGGGCAGCGAGCCACCGAGTGGATCTGGCCGATCATCGGCGGCCACCACGGCGCGTTCTACGCGCTCAGCGCGATCGTGTCTGGTGACCAAGTGCGCCGGTCAGCCGAGTGGAGTGCCCAGCAGGGCACCGGCCCGTGGGCAGAGGTCCGCCTGCACCTACTCGAGGCCATCACCATCGCCGCCGGGTTCGGGTCGGTCGAGGAGGTAGCCCCACCCGATGTGCCAAGCCGAGCCGAGCAGCTCAGCCTCGCCGGGTTCGTGATGATGGCCGATTGGATCTCCAGCGATGAGTCCAAGTTCGGCCCTGTCGACGAGCCGAGCCTCGCAACAGCGATGCAACGCGCCGCTCAGGCATGGGACATGCTCAAGCTGCGGGGCGGCTGGCGATCGCTCGCGGCGCCACCCGATCAGCCGTTCCTGAAGCGGTTCGGGTGGCCGGCACGGCCCTTCCAGGAGACGGTGGCGGCCGTGAGCCAGCAGGCCGAGAGCCCGCCTCTAATCGTCATCGAGGCGCCGATGGGTGAGGGCAAAACAGAGGCCGCGCTCGTGGCCGCTGAGGTGCTCGCCCATCGGTTCGGATGCGACGGCGTGCTCATCGGCATGCCCACGCAGGCAACCGCCGATCCCATGCTCGACCGCGTCGACCGGTGGCTCGACCAGCTGTCGCCCGGCTCCGAGATCGCACTGCTGCACGGGCGGGCAGCTTTCAACCGCACCTGGATCGATCTCCAGCGACGGCGCGACGGACAGGCGACCTCGACGGATACCAGTGGCACCATCGTCGACGAGTACAACCTGCCGGTCGACCTCGACGAGTTCGACGGCGGACGACCGAGCTATGGCGAGGTGTGCTGCGAGGAAACCCACGATTCGGGTCCCGGCGAGACCGACGACGTGACCTCAGGGCTGGCGGTGACCGAGTGGCTGCTCGGCCGCCACCGAGGCCTGCTCTCGCCCAACGTCGTCGGCACGATCGATCACGCCCTCTTCGCCGCCGTGCGAAGCCGAAGCGCAGCGATCCGGTTCGCCGGCCTCACCGGGAAGGTGGTGATCCTCGACGAGGTGCACGCAGCGGACGAGTACATGACCCCATTCTTGGCGGAGCTCCTGCGCTGGCTCGGCGGGGCGGCGGTTCCAGTCGTACTCCTGTCGGCCACGCTCGCGGCCTCCCAGCGCGAACGGCTCCTGTCGGCCTACGCCGACGGGGCCCGCAGCAGAGCGGTCCAAGATGCGGCACCGCCGCAACCCCTGCCCGGGTACCCCGCGGTCACGGCCGTCTGGCTCTCGGAATCGGAGGTGGTGCGCAGGACGTGGACCGCCCAGGCGGCTCGTGCTCCAATCGCCGTGGGCATCGATGTAGTCGACGTGGACGACATCGGACTGCGAGACCGCCTAGCGGCCGTCCTCGACCCCGAGGGCGGGTGCGTCCTGGTGATCCGGAACACGGTTGCGCGAGCACAGGAGACCGCGTCCATCCTGCGGGAGCGCTTCGACGATGACGTCATGCTGCTCCACAGCAGGTTGACCACCCGAGAGCGGGCTGAGGTGACCGATCGTCTGCTCGCTGAGTTGGGCCCAGGGGGCACCCGACCTCGGCGGCGGATCGTCGTCGCCACCCAGGTCGCCGAACAGTCCTTCGACGTCGACGCCGACCTCCTCGTCACCGACCTCGCTCCCGTCGACCTCCTCCTCCAGCGGATCGGCCGGCTCCACCGCCACGGCCGGCCCGACCGACCTTCCGCAGTTCGCGAGCCACAGGTTCTGGTCACCGGGGCGGCCGACCACACCGGGCTACGGCCGTCGTTCGAACCAGGCTCCGAGCGCATCTACGGCCGGCACCGGCTGCTGCGCGCTCTGGCCGCCATAGGTCGCAGCCCGTTCACGATTCCCACAGACATCGCCAGGCTCGTCGAACGGGCCTACTCCGACGACCCCGGCCTCCCAGCGGAGTGGGTCGAAGACGAAGCTCAGGCGCGGTCCGAACGAGAGTCCGTCGAGGCACAGAGCGCCGCTCGAGCTGGGCAGGACGTGCTCTCCGACCCTGGACGGCGGGCCGCCCGAACGCTTGCTGGGCTGAGCGGGCCGGTAAGCGGCATCCGAGACGTGGAGCAGTACGTCCGGGTTCGCAGCGGCGAGTCAGGTGAGGAAGTCCTCCTCGTCGTCCAGGACAAGGGGCGATACCGAACGCTCGGAGGCACAGATCTCGGGGTGCAGGGCGAGCGGATCCACGATCTCGACGTGCGCGACGTGCTGGGTGACGTCGTGCGCCTGCCCGGGTTCGATCACGACCTGAACAAGGCGGCAGCAGCGCTCCCCACGCTCGCGGAATGGCACGACCACCCCTGGCTCGGCCGGACCCACGTCGTCGTGCTCGATCCGGATGGCAAGGGCGATCTGGACAGCCGCTCCATCACGTACACCCCGGGCATCGGGTTGGTGGTCGGAGGCCCCAGGTGAGGCCCCCGACCAAACCCCGCTCATGCAGGGAGGACGCGCGCTCGGATCCTGGATACGGATCACCTCCACAGGGTGGAGCAGCGAGGAATGTATCAGCGCCGCGACCAGTAACGCGCCCGCTCTGAACCGGGATACTTGATCTGATCGCTACGCCGTCCTATGATCGCCCTCATGAGATCCGCCTACTCACCCGTCCCCAGAGGACCACCACATGACCTACGAGCTCCTTGAACAACCCTGGGTACCCACCGCAGGACCGGGCGGATTGATCGACCGCTCGGTCCGGCGGGTGCTCGCCGAGGCTCACGAGCTACACGGCCTCGCGGCTCTGCCGGCCACGGTCAACGTGGCGATCCTTCGGCAGGTCCTCCTGCCGATCGTTCTGGATGCCTTCGGACCGCCACGTTCGATCGAGGAGCTCGGTGAACGCCTCCGCGCCGGTTCTGTCGATCTGGCGATCCTCGACGACTACCTCGACCGGTTCGCCCATCGCTTCGACCTCTTCCACCCAACCGAGCCGTTCGGTCAGGTGGCCGAATTGGCCACCGCCAAAGGAGAAGTCAAGGGCATCGGTCTCATCGTCCCCACTGAGGCCTCAGGGAACAACGTCCCGCTGTTCGCACCTCGCTCGGAGGGCGGTGGCCTGACGCTCAGTCCGGCAGAGGCCACTCGATGGCTCCTCCATACGCAGTGCTACGACACCGCTGCCATCAAGTCAGGCGCTGTCGGCGATGCTCACGTGAAGTCGGGAAAGACGGTCGGGAACCCAACCGGGCCAGTAGGTCGGTTCGGCGCGGTAGTACCCATCGGGCGAACGCTCTACGAGACCCTAATCCTGAATCTGCCGATCCGAGACGCCGGCCTCGCAGCCGACGACCGGCCCTGGTGGGATCGCCCTCACCCCACGGCGTCCTGGTCGTCGCGACCGGCGGCAGGCCTCATCGACCTGCTCACCTGGCAGTCGAGACGGGTCCGGCTGGTGTATTCGGGCGATGACGCCTCAGCGACCGTCCATGGGGTGGTGTTGTGCGCCGGCGATCGGCTCGACCCGTTTCCCGTCCACGATCCGGTGGAGCCACACTGCGCATGGACCATCGACGCCAAGCCCAAGCCCGGCGAGCCTGAACGGCGGCCGCAGCGCCATCAGGCTGGGCGGGCGAGTTGGCAGGGGTTCAAGTCCCTGATCGCCAGGGCACCGGGAACGGGCGCTGGGCACGCGACGAGCCAGCTCCTCCAACAGGTGGGCGAGCTCTGGAGCGCCGGTCAACTCGAGCTCGGCTACCCCCTCAACGTTGACCTCGCCGGTATCGAATACGGCAACATGTCGGCGATCGTCGAACACATCGTCCACGACGCCCTCCCCCTGCCCGTGGCCGCGCTTCGGGCCACCTCCGAAGTGGGCCCGACCCTCGACCTGGTCGCCTCGGATGCCGACGAGCTCATCAAGATTCTCAACGGGCTCGAAGGTGATGTCCGTCGGGCGTTGGGGTCTGATCTCCTTCCTTGGGATAAGGGCGAACGGGCGACCGCTCGGTTTGTCCACCAGCTGGACCAGCTGGTGCGCCGCCTCCTGCGCGGCATGCAGCTCCCATCGCCGGCACCGCATTCGTACGACACGGTGATCGATGCCTGGCACGCCGAGGCCCGACGCCTCACCCTCGCTGCTGCCGATGACGTCCTCGCCCAAGTGCCCAGCGCCGCCTTCCAGGGCCGGCTCGTCACGGGCTCGGACAAGAAGGAACGCCGCTACAACGTCGCCACCGCTGAGCTGCGGTTCAGGTCGAAGCTCCGAGAGCTCGTCGGTGACGGCACCTTCCCCGCCCCAGACTCCGCCGAGGAGGAATCCGCATGATCGATACAACCGACCCCGAAGCTCCAGACCGTCGGGCCCCGTACTGGTTCCGCTACTCCGACGGCGGACCGACGTGGAGGTCGCCATCCCGGCGCCCACCGGGCGAGGAGCTCGCTGCCCTCCGCTCCGGCGAAGGGCGCGAGCCCTTCACCGTGCCCGCCATGTGGCCCTACCTGACCCAGGTGGCCGAACCGGATCGGTACGCGAGCCCTCGGAGTGATCGGTTCAGCCCCCCACCCTCGGTCGTTGCCGAGCACCACGCGCTCGTGATCTTCGGCATCCATCAGCAATCGCAGTCCCTGCCTGTGCACCGCACGGGCGCGGGGGTCGGCGAGGCGGTCAAGCGGCTTCACCGCACAGGCCGCTTCAACGAGGCGGCGGTCGATCGACGCTTCCACGCCACCGTCACCGCCGACTCGCTCGGCGAGATGGCCCACCACCTCCGTGGCCTCCTTCGCCAGCTCCGTTCGGTAAGCGGCATCACTGGTCTCGACTACCAGATGCTGTTCATCGACGTCCTCCGCTGGCAGGACCCCCGCCAACGTGACCGGGTCCGGCGACGTTGGGGCTGGGGATACCACGCCTTCGAGCGCTCCGACGAAGGCCAAACCGACCTCGACACCGCCCCGGCGACCTGACCGCCGCCGACACCCGACCACATCCGTACCGACCCACGTCCAGAGAGGACCCACGATGACCCGCTACCTCGATCTCCACGTGATCCAGACGGTGCCGCCGTCGAATCTGAACCGCGACGACGCCGGTTCGCCCAAGCAGGCCACCTACGGCGGCGCCCGCCGTGCCCGCGTCTCGTCGCAGGCGTGGAAGCGAGCGACCCGTAAGCACTTCGCCGAACTCGAGCCGCAGACCGAGCAGGCGACTCGAACCCAGCGCCTCGGCAAGATCCTGGCCGACCGGCTCGTCGCTCGGACCGGCATCGACCAAGAGGTCGCCGACCGCATCAGCCAAGCCCTGCGCAAGCCGCTGAAACTCTCGGAGGGGAAGAAGAAGGACGAGACGGCGTACCTGCTCTTCTTCGGGCGTGCCCAGATCGAGACGATCGTCGACCAGGTCGAGCCGATCGCCTCGGGGCTCGTCGACCTGGAGGGCGAGGCGCTGGAGGCTGCGTTGGCCGACATCTCCCTCGAGCGTGCGCTCACCGAGGGCCACCCGGTCGACGTGGCGCTGTTCGGGCGGATGGTGGCCGACCTGCCCAAGCTCAACGTGGACGCCGCGGTGCAGGTCGCGCACGCCCTCTCCACCCACTCGGTGGAGAACGAGTTCGACTTCTTCACCTCCGTCGACGACGAGAAGGACCGCGACGCCGGCGACGATGCCGGCGCCGGGATGCTCGGCACGGTCGAGTTCAACAGCGCCACGCTCTACCGGTTCGCCACGGTCGGACTCGACCTGGTCGCCGAGAACCTCGACGGGGATCCGGTGACCACGGCCGCTGCCGTGAGGCGCTTCGTCGAGGGTTTCGTGAAGTCGATGCCGAGCGGCCACCAGAACTCCTTCGCCCACCGGACGCTCCCCGACGCGGTGGTCGCCGTGGTGCGAGACGACCAGCCCGTCAACCTCGTGTCCGCCTTCGAGGATCCGGTCCGGCCGCCGCTCGTGGCATCGTCGATCCGAAGGCTCGCCACCCACCTTCGCGAATCGGCCGAGCTCTGGAGCGCCCGTCCGGCCACCGTGATCGCCACCTACCGTTCTACCGAGGGCCGCCAGGGTGACGATCCAGCGGAGGTCTTCGGGCCGTCGGTGGCGTTCGACGAGTTGCTCGATCGCATCCAGGAACTCACTGGGGCACAGGGGGCGGCCGGATGAGCGGCGCCAGCTGCCTCGTCCTTCGCCTCGTCGGTCCACTCCAGTCCTGGGGGACGAGCAGCCAGTTCAATCGCCGCGAGACCGACAACGCCCCGAGCAAGTCCGGCGTGATCGGTCTCCTCGCCGCCGCCGACGGTCGGCGCCGAAACGACCCCATCGCCGATCTTGTCGGGCTCCACTTCGGCGTCCGCGTCGATCAGCCGGGTTCACTGCTTCGCGACTACCACACCGTCAGCGACGTCCGCGGCCGTCCGTTGCTCTCCGCCGCAGTCGACAGCAAGGGTCGCCAGAAGCGCACCTCGCCGCCGAAGTACACGGGCGTGACCCAGCGCTTCTATCTCCAGGACGCGAGCTTCGTGGCGATCGTCGAAGGTGATCGAGAGCTCCTTTCTGGTCTGGCCGAAGCGCTGGTGGCGCCAACGTTTCCCCTTGCCCTCGGCCGCCGAAGCTGCGCTCCGGCCGCACCTCCTCTGGTAGCGGGCGCCTCAGGAGGCTTGTGGGAAGGCCCGCTCCACGAGGTCCTTCGGCAGGTGCCTTGGCAAGCCACGAGCGGCCACATCGACCGCCTGCGACGAGCGAAGCAACTTCGAAGCACCGTCCGACTGGCTGCAACCCTCGACGCCGAGGCGCTTCCCGAGGGTGGCGATGGATCGGCCGACGACGTGCGGGCAGACCTCCCCTCATCGTTCGATCCGCTCAAACGCTCCTTCGGCGTTCGCACGGTCCGCCACACCTGGGTTGACCTCCCTACCGGCGTCGCACACCCCGATATCGAGCGCCGAGCCCACGATCCCTTCGAGATCCTCGGATGGTGACCCGATGACCTATCTCTCGCGCATTCGACTGAACCCGCAGCGGCGGGTGGCTCGCCGCTTCCTCTCCGACCCCCAGGCCCTCCACGCAGCCGTCCTCGCCGGCGTGGTCCGGCAGCCGGTCGACGAGAGGGTGCTGTGGCGTCTCGATGCCGACCAGCCGCTCCGGCCGGAGGTGCTCGTCCTCTGCCGCTCGCAGCCCTCGTGGGAGCACGTCGTGGAACAGGCGGGCTGGCCGTCCGCTGACGATCCCGACGATCCGCAGGTGATGTGCCGCTCCTACGACCCGCTCCTCGAGCGCCTTACGACGGGTGAGCGGTA
>WBZU01001566.1_pt1 | contig 17036 bp, 10 predicted proteins | sample 5204311 | NCBI WGS metagenome assembly WBZU01 (sample SAMN12344359, study PRJNA552823) | activated sludge metagenome | biome: Activated sludge suspended growth; feature: Nitrification reactor; material: Wastewater; isolation source: activated sludge from nitrification reactor of wastewater... | reverse complement strand
GTTTTTAAGAGTTAATTTACCCTCTTTCACAGAAGTTACAATATCAGGAATTAAATTCTCACCAGCTTCAATTACAACTTTATTAATGGTATCAGGCACAATCAAAACATTAATTGAATTAAATACTTCCAATTCGTTAAAGTTGTCCAAAGCTCGTTCTTCCATACTAATTTCACCCGTTGTTTGAATAAAGTCAGGAGCAGATTCTTTGTTGCAAGAGCAGAGCATTAAACCGAGAAGTAAAAATAAAGAGGTAATTAAATGCTTCATGTTTGTATTAAAAGGTATAGCCCAATCCCCATTCAAAATAATCGGCTTTTGCGTAATGCGTTTTCAATGATACGTTTGCAATCATTCTTTTGTAAAAGTGATAGCGAATTCCATAACGGTTGTATACTGTGCCATTGCTTTTGTATTTACTGTGTAAATATACACCGGCTTGCAAGGGAAAAGAAACATTTCCAAAAATAACTTCCCAACAAACATTTAATCCGATTTGTGCTACATCAAAATTAGAAACAGGTATTTGGTCGCGTTTAAATTGTTCTTTTATAGCCGCATCGTAAAAAACATCAATTCCGCTGCCCCATTTTCCACGTCTACTGTGTAACCTCGAAAAATTGAAGGAAGCACATGCAATTCCATATTTGTTGCCACCTGCCGGAGCTATTTCTTTAAATCCACCGCATAGTAAAACAAAAAACTCATTGTGTTTTTTAAATTCTGCAAGGCTGTCGAAAGGTAGAATTGGTTTTCGAGCAAATGAATAAGCAAGTGCTAAATTTGCGGTAGCTAAGTTGACACCTAAATTTGGAATTTTGGTAGCACCGTTTGAAAAGTGGTTGAGTGCCAATCCAACGTATAATCGAGTAGAGTGGGTTAGTTGATGTTTTGTTTCGAGTTGAACACTAATGGCAGAATTTATTTTCGATCCAATAGCATTGTTTTTGTAATTGGAGAGTCGGTCAAATGGACTGGTTAAATAAGCTAAACCTGCGCCAAATCGGAAATTAGCATGAATCCAATTTTTTCTCAAGTAAGGAAATGAAATGGATGGCAACAAAGCATATGAATTACCTAGTGTTTTGTTATTTCCGAAATTTGTAGTTAAAAAACTGAGATTTAAATCGGGTAAATGATAATCACGTTGCCAAGTTTTACTTCCATTGGTAAGTTTTGACAAGGTAATTTCATAAACCGGAAAATGTGCGCTCGAAAATTGTTGTAAGCTAGGAGTGTGCGCAATCACAAAACCATAATGGTAACGAAATGAAAGCTGGTAACTTGCATACATTTCAGTTTGTGCCCAAACTTCAACTAAATTCAATAAGCTAAATAATACAAAAAATACTTTTCTCATATTCAATCGCCAAAAATATAAAATTGATTTAGGTGTAAGTAATTGAAGCTGCTAATAATTCAAGTAGTAAATTGGGAAAGCAATAACATAGAATTAAGATTTAAGCTTCGATAAACTAAAGAATACAAGTTTTACTATGTATACAAGCATTCGTTGCTTAAGAAGCCACTTCCTATAATCATTAAAGCCAACTACCAATGGTTCTATCAATTTTGTAAATTGTTAAATCACAAGAACCTTAATTAAGTTTTATTAAGCAGCTAACAGGAAAATGATCGCTTAAATCGACTTTGGAAGTTTTGAAATTATAGGAATTCAATTCTTTTGAATGGAGAATAAAATCAATGCGTAAGGGAGGGAGATTACCATTGTAAGTTGGTCCAAACCCATTTCCCGATTCAACAAACGCATCACTTAAACCGCTTGAAATGGTGTGGTAGGCGTAGGAAAAAGGAGAGTCATTAAAATCACCACAAACAATTACTTGGTGCGGTGAATGTGCAATATGTGCAGCAACAGAATCGGCCTGCGCTGCACGTTTAACAAAAGCTCTTTTTAAACGAGCTAATATCATTCGAGAAGCTGTAAGCTCTTCTTGATCCACCTCAACATCCTCATTGTTTTTTAGTTCATCTAACATTTTATATTCTTTTTTTTTAAAATGCAACGATTGTAAATGCATGTTATACACACGGAGTATTTTCTCACCAGTATTTATATCCGAATAAATGCATGCATTGTTTGATTTTTTCGAAAAGTTAACCCGCTTTCCTTCCACTATTGGAAAGCGGCTATAGGTAGCAATTCCCCAATGTTCGTTTTTGTGCAAATTGGCCGTATAAACGATAGTGGCATAAGGCAAATTCAATATTTTTTTAAGACTGTCCTGATGTAAAAATGTTTTGCCTTCGTCGGTAAAAAACTCTTGAAAATTCACAATATCAGGATTTTCATTTTTTATAAATTCAAGAATTTTGCTGCGTGTTTCACTGTTGTGTTTCCAATTGTACAAATCAAAAACACGCACATTAAAACTCATCACTTTAATGTTCTGATGAGCATCAGCAGCAATGGTTTGATTTGACGAAAATTGAAACAGTTTTCCAAGATTATTCCAACCCACTAAAATACTAATCAGCGAAAGCAAAAAGAGTTTTCGAAATTGAGTTAACCAAAAGATAAGAAATGCAATATGAACAATAATTAAATAGGGATAAATTAAAGCGAAAAATGCGAATGGCCAAAACTTTTGAGGGCTTACAACAGCGCCTAAGTAAGAGAAGAGTAGAAATACTGTAAAAAGGATATTCAATACCAAAAATAATGTATGAAATCGTCCTAATTTTTTCATGGTTGTTATTTTGTTTTTCAACATTGCTCCGGTATGTTTAAGTTGAGCAATATCTTGCAATAGTTCTATAGTATTAGCTTGTTAATCTTTGCTCATTTTAAATAATTCTTCCTTTTCTTGTGCTGTCAAACTTTCATATCCTGATTTTGAAATTTTATCCAATATTAAATCAATAGCTTCTTGTTTCGATTTTTTAGCAGCTCGATAGGCTTCATCGCTCTTAGCCTTCTTATGAGCTACTTTTAACTTCGATTCGGATTTTCTAGTGAATAACAATTTCATTTTCATTAGGAAGGTATCAAACGGCGATGCAATGTCTCTTCCTTTTCGCAATTGCGTCATTGCAATATAACCATACATAGCACCTCCTAAGTGTGCAATATGTCCACCGGGATTGCCTTTGTCGATACTAATCAAATCCAAAATCACTAAAAAAAGAGCAATAAATTTTAAACGAACAGTTCCAATAAAAATCAGATTTACTGTAAAGTTTGGGAGATAAGTGGCAACAGCAACAAAAACCGCCAGTACCGATGCTGAGGCACCTAATGCTATTGAATTAGTTGTTAATGAGTTGAAAGCAGGAAAGATATTAAATACTAAAATGTAAAGCAATGCACCGGCTATACCACCTAAAAAATAAGTACTTGTAAATTTTTTTTCTCCCAGGTATTCAATAAATAATTGCCCTCCGAAATACAACATAATCATGTTTGAAAGTATGTGAAAAAAACCTTCGTGCAAGAACATGTAGGTGAGTAGTGTCCATGGCTTATGAAACAACAATACATTCAAATCGGCAGGAACGGCAAGCCATTTAATTAAATTTAAATGGGTAGAAGCGTCTGCTGCAAATAAAAAAAATAACAGATTACTAATGTTAACGATTAAAAAAACAGCACAGTTTACAAGCACAATTCGGGTAAGGGCGTTACCATGTTTAAATGCTTTTTTTATATCTGCTAGTAAGGATGTATTCATAAATCAGAAGCGATATTTTTTTCTCCAATAAAGTATCATCAATATTCCAAACAGCATGCCTCCTAAGTGTGCAAAATGCGCCACATTATCGCTACTGTTAGAAATACCACTGTAAAGTTCAATTGCTCCGTACAACATTACAAAGTATTTTGCTTTCATTGGAATGGCAAAATACACGTAAATAATGTTGTTGGGAAAAGTCATTCCAAATGCTAACAATAAGCCAAACACCGCTCCGGATGCTCCAACTACAACCGGTGCATTCAAAAAATCAGCTTTATATTGCTGCATAAAGTCAATGGATAATTGCTGAGCAGCTCCAGCATCAGTTAACAATAATTCATTATACTTTCCAACAAATTCATGAAAATTGTATTGCACATTTTCAATACCTAAACTAAACAAATTGGGGTCGTCTAAAAATGCTTTAAATGCAATTGCACTAGGGTGATCGATGTAAGTAGAAATAGCATCCAAAACCGGTTTTAACTGATAGTAAACCACAACGTAATGTGTAAGTGCTGCACCAAGTCCGGTAAATATGTAAAAAGTTAAAAAGCGTTTTGGGCCCCAAACATTTTCCATGCTGCTACCAAACATCCATAAAGCAAACATGTTAAGAGCAATGTGCGTAAATCCACCGTGCATAAACATGTAAGTAATAAATTGCCATGGGCGAAATTTTTCAGCTTCAAAATAATGCAGTCCAAGATAATCGGTTAGATCAATATGAAAACGTAAATCAAAAGCATAGGTCGCTAAAAAAAGCAATCCATTAATAATTAATAAATTTTTTACTACATCCGGAAGCAACTTAAAACTGGAGGGGCGGTAATTGTCGTAACTCATAGTTATGTTTGGTGTTTTTTAAGAAAGTATGTGCTTTTATTTTTTAAACCGCTTTTCTAAGTCTTCGAGTGAAAAAGTTGTTAACGTTGGCTTTCCAGCTGGTGAAGCATAGGGTTGTTCGCAGGCAAATAGTTCATCAATAATGCCTTTCATTTCTTCATTCGATAATATTTTACCAGATTTTATTGAACTATAATAAGCCATTGAACGTGCTAAGTTTTCGGTAGTTTGAAGTTTTAACTCGGATTGATTTTTTTTAAATTCTTCGAGTATACTTTCCAAATGTTTTTTACTATCAGCATCCGATAATAATGGAGGTTTACCGTGTACAACAAACGAGTTTTTACCAAATTCTTCAAGTGCAAATCCCAAATCGTTCAGGGAAGGTAACAGCAGCATCATTAAACTAGTGTCGGCAGCATTAAATTCAACCGTTTCAGGAAAAAGTAATTGCTGTGAACCAGCTTTGTGATTCGTTAAATTGGATAAAAATTTTTCAAACAAAATGCGTTCATGGGCACTTTGCTGATCCACAATAATAAAACCGGTTTTAATATGTGATAAAATGTACCTTCCATGCAACTGGTAGGTCAAACTTTTTGAAACTTCCGAAAAATCATTTTCCCATTTTGGATTAATAATTTCTTGTTTTGAACTGGTTTCGATGCTAACTTCTTGTGATTTTTCTGTAGATACCTGATGACCTTCATACAACTTCTCCCAATTTTGCAAGTTTGCGCGTTGCAATAAGGAAGGACCATTAAAGGCGCGTGTAGACTCAAAAGTGGTTTGTGTTTTAAAAGGATTGTATTCAGGATTGACTCTGATTTTTGGCGCTTCTATAATCCGATCTTTGGGAGGACCATCCAATGAAATACTCGCTTCTTGCTCAAAATCAATAGTAGGAGTGAGGTTGTGTTGTCCTAAGGATTTTTTAATGCTAGATCGAAGTATCGCATAAATTGCTTTCTCATCTTCAAACTTAATTTCAGTTTTAGTAGGGTGAATATTGATATCAATTGAATTGGGCGCAACTTCTAAAAACAAAAAATAACTCGGATGCGATTCTCTGGGTAGCAATTGTTCATAAGCACTTTGAACTGCATGGTGTAAATAGGCATTTCTTATAAAACGATTATTCACAAAAAAGAATTGTTCACCACGTGTTTTTTTTGCGAATTCAGGTTTGCCAATAAATCCGGAAATTTTTACTATAAATGTTTTTTCCTCAACCGGCACCAAGCGTTGATTATAATTGTTACCAAATAACGAAACAATACGTTGCCTCAAATTACTTTTTGGCAAAATAAAAAGATCGGCTCCATTGTGATTTAATGAAAATTCTATTTCGGGATGTGCCAAGGCAACTCGTTGAAATTCATCAATAATATGTGAAGTTTCAACCGGATTCGATTTCAAAAAATTACGTCTTGCCGGAACATTATAAAATAAATTCTTAATCGCAATAGAAGTTCCAATTGATGTGCTGCAAGCTTCTTGCGCTTGAACAACGCAGCCTTCGATGGTAATTTGAGTGCCAACTTCATCTTCTTCTCTTCGCGTTTTAAGCTCTACTTGTGCAATTGCCGCAATTGAAGCCAAAGCCTCTCCTCTAAATCCTTTTGTTGTTATTGCAAACAAGTCTTCGGCCTTAGTAATTTTAGAAGTAGCGTGACGTTCAAAGCACATTCGGGCATCGGTTTCACTCATTCCTTTACCATTATCAATCACTTGAATGAGTACCTTTCCGGCATCTTTAAGTAGTAATTTTATAGTTGTACTTCCTGCATCAACTGAATTTTCAATTAATTCCTTAACTGCTGAAGCAGGGCGTTGTATTACCTCGCCGGCAGCTATTTGATTAGCCACAGCATCGGGCAACAAATGAATAATATCCGTCATTACAAAGCGCTCTAATTATATATCGTACTCAACAAAAATAACGGTTTTTATCTGATTTCCGCAGAAACTAATTAGTGCTTTTTCTTATTAACCATAATTTAGTACTCCTTAAGAATAGCAAGTTGCAACATATCAAGTAACTACAACAATTAACTACTGATTGTATAGTAAAAGTTAATAATTCTGAATAAAATTTGCCTTAGTAATTTTTCAACTAGTTGATACTTTAAAATAACTGCGCTCAATTTATATCTTTGCCGCGCAAAAATTAATTGAACTTTTCTGGTTCATTTTCTTTTGCATGCAAATAGTTAAACAAAAAACAGTTTATAAATTCAAGTATGAAAAATACAGCACTTACTCAAAAACACATTTCGTTGGGAGCCAAAATGGTTCCTTTTGCAGGATATAATATGCCTGTTTCTTATGCAGGTATTACCGTTGAGCATGAATGTGTGCGCAATGCTGTGGGAGTGTTTGATGTAAGTCACATGGGTGAATTTATTTTGAAAGGCGACAATGCACTCGATTTAATTCAACGAGTAACCAGCAACGATGCAGCTTTGCTAAATGATGGTAAGGTACAATATTCTTGCTTTCCTAACGAACAGGGAGGAATTGTGGATGATTTACTGGTGTATCGCATTGATGCTAAAACCTACATGTTGGTGGTGAATGCCTCTAATATTGAGAAGGATTGGAATTGGATTACGAAGTTTAATACCAGCAATGTTGAGATGCACAATATTTCCGACAAAACTTCATTACTTGCAGTGCAAGGACCAAAGGCTGCTGCAGCTTTGCAAAAACTTACCCAGATGAACCTAATCGATATGCCTTACTATACTTTTGCAAAAGGTAAGTTTGCGGGTATCGACAACGTTCTAGTTTCAGCAACAGGTTATACGGGTGCAGGAGGTTTTGAAGTATATTTCGAAAACCAGTATGCCGATCAAATTTGGGATGCCATTTTTGAAGCAGGAAAAGAATTCAGTATTGCACCTGTTGGTTTAGGAGCGCGTGATACCTTGCGTTTAGAGATGGGTTTTTGCTTGTATGGTAATGATATTGATGATACTACTTCGCCAATAGAAGCAGGCTTAGGTTGGATTACAAAATTTTCGAAAGAGTTCACCAATAGTAAAGCACTTTTAGAACAAAAGGAAAAGGGTGTTAGCCGCAAATTAGTAGGTTTTGAACTTATTGATAGAGGAATTCCCCGTCACGATTATTTGATTAAAGACGCTCAAGGAAATAGTATAGGAAAAGTTTGTTCAGGTACCCAATCACCTAGTTTGGCAAAAGCAATTGGTATGGGCTATGTTTCAAGTGCATTTGCGAAAGTGGATACAGAAATTTTTATCGAAATCCGAGATAAACTCATTAAAGCGAAGGTTGTTAAAATTCCGTTTTATAAGAAATAATTCAGCTTGCAAACTTTTTGTAAAACTCAACGTCTTGCACTATTTCCGTTAGAACAAAACGATGCTCCCTTTATTTTTGAATTGCTGAATACCAATGCATGGAAAAAATTTATTGGCGATCGTAATATATCCTCAGTCAATGATGCAAGTTCTTACATTCAAAAAATTGAAGCTACAAGTTCAGTAAGCTATTGGACTGTTAAGTTAAAAGATACTTCAACTAGCATTGGTGTTGTTACTTTTATTAAGCGCGATTATTTGGATTACCACGATATTGGTTTTGCTTTTTTGCCACAGTATTCAAAACTGGGATATGCCTACGAAGCTACTATGGGAGCTTTAGCTGCATTAAGTACAACTTATACTTCACCGCAAATAGTAGCAACTACTCTCTTAGACAATAGTAACTCAATACAACTTTTGCAAAAAATAGGTTTTTTATTTATAAATGAAATAACACACGATAATGATAAACTGCAGCTGTTTTCGATAAGTACAGAGTATTGTAAATTGGATAAACTGTGTTTTGATTTTTATTCGCTTTTCACTTATTCAGCAACAGTTCAACATCGTGTCAGTGAGTTATTTCAACTTTGTCTTCTACATGCAAGTTTTGAAAACAATACACTGAATAGAAATGAAATGTTTTCACTTACCGAATTTATTAATTCACGTGATGCGATTTTGAGTAATGGCAGCTTCACAAGTTTTGAAGAGTTTGAAGTAAGCCGCACTCTATCAATTGACACATCAACCGCAATTCGTTTTTCTACTTATCAGAAACAGGGAATTAGAAATGGAAGCACCTTTCTTGAAAAAGGAGTAAAACAATTTCAATTCAAGAAAACTAGTTACGGTTGGAAAATTGAAAAAGTGAGTTGGTACGATGAAGTGCTTAAATCCTAAGGAACAAGCACCTCTAAACTACCCGGAAGCATAGTTACAGTAAATTCTCGTTCAAGCTCCATGGGTTCCCCATCCAAATGAATTTTTCCGGAAGCAGATTTTACATGAATTTTTTTAAATGGAATATGTTTAATAAAGCGCGACTGATGCGTCTTTCTTGTAAATAACAGGTATGCAAAATAAGGGATATGTAGGAGGGGCACTTTCTGTAAAATACAAAGTTCACCACTACCATCAGTTATTTTTGAATTCGGAGAAATAAATGCATTATTACCAAACTGAGAACCATTAGCAAAGCTAAGCAGAAATGCTTTTTCGGAAAAAGTACCAGTATTTATTTTTAATTCATAAGCCTGCACTTGGTAATTAAAAAACTCTCTCAAAATCAATTGAAAATAGGCTATAAAGCCTCTCTTTCCGTAACTCGAAAAAAGGTGTGCTATGTGCGCATCAAATCCAATTCCTGCAATATTAATAAAGTGATGTCCGTTTATTTCTCCAGTGTCAACTTGTTGGCTTTTTCCAAGTAGGATTACTTCCAAAGCTGCTTTTAAGTCCATGGGTAGTAAAAGATGTCGGGCAAAGCCATTTCCCGAACCACAGGGCAATATGCCTAATTTTGTTGTTGAATGTAACAAGCCTTTACTTACTTCATTAACTGAGCCATCGCCACCAACAGCTACAACAATATCATACTTTTTTTCAGCCGCCTCTTTGCTTAGTTCGGTTGCATGATGCGGTTTTTGGGTATAAACTAGATCAAAATTGTATTGGTCTGAAATATTAACTTGATTTAAAAGTTGTTCAACCTGTTTTTGTTTCCCTGTTCCTGAAATTGGATTGATGATAAAGCAGATTGATTTTTTCATAGTTGCTGAAAATTTCCGTGAAAAAATTCTTATGAAATACCAGCGTAATCGGCGAGGTATTTAAATGTATCAGTTAAGGCTCCATTTTTCGCAATAGTTGCCCTTTCGATTAATTGCTCTTTATCGTTTATTAATAAAGAAGGAAGTACTTTCTCAATTAATTCCTTTCCAAAATCTTCTGATGCATTACGCGGTAATTCGCATGGTAAATTATCAACTGCCATTACAGTAATAGTATTAATATTAAAAGGTTCATCAATAGCTTCTGTTAACGGATTATAGCCATAAAACTTGTTTTCTATTGTGCTGGCTTGTGTTGTAGAGGGAATAGAACCATTTATATCACAAGTAACATCAGCAATAACACTTATTCTGAAGTTCCTCGAATGCATCTCTTTTTTGGTAAACAATACTGGAGCAGTTGGAGCCCAATACGAACAATGTATCAATAAATCGCAATGCTGACTAAATTTGTAAAAAGTACTTCTAAAATTTTCAGGATGTTTATAAAAATTAGCTGTATTCCATGCTGACCCATCCAGTGGCTCGTTGTAATTGTTGCTGTGAAGTTGAACATAGGTAGGTTCACGAAACGAATAATGGGTAAATTCAAATGGAGTAATTCTTCTGATTCCTAAAGCGCCTAGCATTTCAATTGCTCCATTCGCAACGCGGCCATTGCCTGTTACAATAATTTTAATATTGGGCAATCGAACTTTTGAATACTCCTTTTTTAATTCCTCACGATCGTGACATAAATGAGCTGGTTTTAAATCAAACAAATTGTATTTCTTACCATAGCCCAAAATACCATTATAGGTTCCAACAATTCCTGCATAATGACCAAAACCAATAACACGATTGTGCTCTCCATCGGTCAGGCATTCATAATCGATTAATTGAATTTTATTTTTGAGTGCAGCTTGTAATAACTTTTTGTTATGTGGTTGTTTTTTTATGGTGTGCGAAAAAAACAGGTATTTTTTATTTGGCAATATATCAGCTACAGGAACTTCTTTAATCCCAATAAGAATATCACAATCGCTTAAATCTTCTTGAAGCACAATCCCTTCCTTGGTGTATTCTTCGTTAGAGTAGGAACGAAACTCACTGGGTTGCACAACTATATCAATTGGTGCAAAAAATGTTTTAATGTAAGCGCATTGCTCAGGCGTAAAAGCAACGCGTTTATCGTGGGGAATTTTTCCTTCTCTAAGTATTCCGATTTTAGTCATACACAAATTAAAATTGAAAAAAGTGGGCAAATATAGCACAATTGACTTTGTGCATATTCATTCGATAAAGTATTGATTAACGAAAAAGAGTGATTGTGCCTTTTTTCTTTACTTTTTCACCGCTCAAGTAAATTCCATCTAATTGGTATACATATACTCCAGAGCTAGCGGGCAATCCGGCAGATTTACCATCCCAATAACCATCCAGTCCTTCCCATTTTTTTACTAATTGTCCCCAACGGTCATAAATTGAAACCGAAACAGTTTGAAGACAACCTTTCGGTATAAAAAAACGATCATTTTTTAAGTCGTTATTGGGACTAAATGAATTAGGAACATACAATGCATTTTCGCTAAAAGATATTTTTAATGGTAGAAACTTTGTATCAATACAACCTGCTGTTTTAGCTTGTAATTTAAGTTGAAAAATCGATTGTTCTGTAAAGGTATGTAAAGGAGAAAAATCGCTCGAAAATTGCCCATCGCCAAAATCCCAAACATAACTGCTAGCATTTACCGAATTGTTGGTAAATTGAACGGTATAGGAATTACAACTCGAGTCGGCAGGGCTCGTAACAAAATCTGCAATAGGAGAGGTGTTTACAACAATTTCAACAGTATCGCTGCTTTTGCAGGAACCATTTGCTGAAGTTAAAATATAAAGTGCTGTAGCGACAGGTTGTATAACTGGATTCACCTGCGTTGAGGCAAATCCAACAGGTATACTTTGCCATGAAACGAGTTGTCCTCCACCTGCATTTCCTTTTAGAGTAAATTGTTTTCCTTCACAAATGGTATCGTTTATTCCAGCATAGGCTACCGGAGTATTCTCAATAAAAACGGTAGCTGTATCAGTTCGTTTACAACCATTTAAGTCGGCACTAAGTATATATTTAGTTGTATCAGTTGGTCCTACGAGCGGTTGCAAAAGATTTGAGGTAAATCCTACAGGTATGCTCGACCAATTGAACACAGTAGCACTGCCCGATAAAGCAGTTAAATTAACAGTTTCTCCGGCACAAAGACTAGTATCTCTTCCTGCACTATAACCGGTTGGAAAAGGTTTGGGAGTAACCTTTATAGTATCGGTATACACGCAAATTGGTTGAAAAAAGATATCGTCAATTGCAAAATCATTTCCCGAAGGAGTAACATTTTGATTTACTATACAAATATTTGCAGACACATTAACACCTGAATTCCATTGTGCGTTAAACTGCGTCCAAACTCCCGAGGTCAAGGATGGAGAAAATGGACTTCCAATTACAGAACCATTTATTGAAAATTGCAAAATAGCAAGTTCTGTTATACTACCGGCTACACAGGTAGCAGCCCAAGTTGAAAAATTATAATTGGTGTTGGGAGTAACTACAATATTTTGACACCAAACCGAAACGTTGGGCGTTGAAGAACCATTTACAACTAGCATATTACCACCACCTGTAGTATGGTTCGTAAACGATGGGAAATTGGAATGAACTAAACTTGCATTGGTGGTTATGGCATATACTCCGGGATCGCCAACAATGCCCCATGGTGATCCGGTTGGACCTAATGTATAACTACTAGTAAATCCGGTATTTCCCGCACTAAAATTACCATTGGTAATTACATTTGTTCCATTTTTTGTTAAGCGACAAAAATACGTTCCATAACCAGTAACATTGCGGGTTGCAAGTGTGCTGCTATTGTCCCATAAATACGCGGTTGCACCTGTAGGAGCCAATAAGGAAAAATTAATGGGTATACCCTGACATATTGAAGTATCATTTCCTAGCGAAAAACTACAAGATTGAGCTTTGCTTCGAAAACCTGTTAAAATAAATAACAGAACAAAAACTACAATGTGCTTGCAACGTATAAGCATTTATTTTTATGGTGTGATGAATTCGACTACAATATTATTACATTTTTAATTAACTTAATAGTACTAGTTATTGTATATACCTAGTTTTATCAATACTTTTAAAGAATCTACAAAAGTTATTACCTACATTTTGTTTCTAAAAACAAGCAATGTAATACTTAAAGATTTATTTTTAAGTTATCGCTGCTACTCTAGCAAGATAATTAAACTTTCATTGAATCGGTTATTATTTAGTATTCAAAAATATTTAGTGTTCATGTTGTAACCTTTAATCCTTTCGGGCGTATAAGACCTGAATGTAGGAATGAGAACAATTGGTGAACAAAATTTTAACATTTATCGTCATTATTTCTTATTTTAACTAACAAAAATCATCGAAACTAACTGATTATTAACTATCTTTGCAAAATTAAATTAACCCCACACAAAAATTATGAATAGTACTCATTCAACCATGAAAAAAATTACCACCTTTTTATTTTTTTGCTTGCAATTCTTTATTGCATATCAAGCTAATGCAGGTTATAAGTATGGCCAATCTAGTTTTTATCAAGTAACCGGACCAGTTAGTTTAGGAGCAGTTAACCAACAAATTTTATGGGGACAAGTGGATGGAGCAACTACAACTTTTGCTGGTGGTTGGGGAATCAGTTCCTTGTCGTTTAATATGGTAAATACCGATAATGCTACAATTACAAAAGCAAAGATTTGGTACAATACTGTAAATGATTTTTCTACTGCAACTCTTAAGGACAGCATTTCGAATCCCACAGGAACCATAACCTTTTCAATCGCTGATGTTGACAGCCTTGAGTTAACTTCAATCTTTTTTTATTTAACATATGATATTGCTGCTTCAGGCTGTAATGGAAATACCTTGGATGCATCCATACCTACCGGTGGAATTACTGTAATAGGAAATGTGGCAGGATTAAAGACCCCTGTAAGTGGTAGTAATCCATCAGGAAATCGCTCTATTTCAACTACTGCTTTTATACCTTCAGTTTCACTTACAACCAGCTCCAGTAATGTTGTTTCGGGTAGTTCGGTAACGGTTACTCCAACCGCAGTAAATGGTGGAAGCAATCCTAGTTTTGCTTATTATGTGAATGGAATTTTGGCAGCAACAACGAATGGTACTTATACCATTAATTCTATTACTTCAACAACAACTGTCTATTGTATAATGACTTCTAACTTGCCCTGTGTATCACCGTTAACAGCTACTTCGGCAACTAAAACCATTAATATATTGGGGTATAAATATGCTGCGAGTTCTTTTTATCAAGTAACCGGTAGCGTTGCTTTGGGAGCAAAGAACCAACAAATTATGTATGCTAAGTTTGATGGGGCTTCTACTACCACTTCTGGAGGTTGGGGTGTAAGTTCACTTTCGTTTACATTAAATAACACCGACAATGCAAATGTAACCAAAGCCAAATTATGGTATAATACAAGCAACGATTTTTCTACAGCAGTAGTAAAGGACAGTATTGCGAATCCAACCGGAACAATCACGTTTGCTATTAACGGAGTAAGTAATTTAGATGCCAACTCAGTTTATTTCTTTTTAACTTATGATATTGCTGCAGCAGCTTGCAATAATTCAATATTAGATGCAACTCTGCCAGCCGGGGCAATTACCATTACAGGAAATATTGCTGGACAAAAATCTGCAACTACTACCAGTTTAAGCGGAAATCGCACCATTACAGCACCTGCTTTTGCTCCTGCAGTTACAGTTACTACAAGCAGCAGTACAGTAAACCAAGGAGGTTCAGTTACACTAACACCGAATCCAACAAATGGAGGCAGCAATCCAAGTTATGCTTGGTTTGTAAACGGTATTTTGGTTGCAAATAACAACGGAGCCTATACAATTTCCAATATAACAGCTACTACAACAGCTTATTGTATTATGACTTCTAATTTACCATGTGTTTCTCCATCTACTGCCACATCTGCTACCAAAACAATTTCTGTTGGAGGCTTTAAATATGCAAGCAGTACATTTTATCAATTTACCGGAAATGTACTTTGGGGCGATAAAAATCAACCTATTTTGTATGGTAAATTTGATGGAGCTACCTCTACCTCTTCGGGTGGATGGGGTGTTAGTACATTATCATTTACCATGAACAATACCGATAATGCGAATGTTACAAAAGCTAAATTGTGGTATAACACAGTAAATGACTTTAGTACCGCGGTAGTAAAGGATAGTATAGCTAATCCAAGCGGAACTATTACATTTTCTATTCCGGGAGTATCAAATCTGGAATTGGTATCGGTATATTTTTACCTTACTTATGATGTTGCTACTGTTGCAAACTGTGGAAATACACTGGATGCTACGCTACCAACTGGCGCAATTTTAATAAATGGAAATATTGCAGGTGTAAAATCAGTTACCTCCGGTTCAAACCCAAGCGGAAATCGGGTAATTTCAACTCAAGTTTTTACACCTTCTGTTACCGTCGTAAGTAGCAGCAGCAATGTATTACCGGGAAGTTCTGTTACACTTACACCAACTCCTGTTAATGGTGGATCTAATCCTAGTTACGCTTGGTATGTTAATGGAGTTTTGGTGGCAACCAATTCAGGAGCTTACACAATTAACAACATAACAAGCACCACCACCGCTTATTGTATAATGACTTCTAACTTAGCCTGTGTTTCACCACAAACTGCAACTTCTGCTACTAAAACAATTTCGGTTGGAGGTTACAAATATGCAAGCAGTACCTTTTATCAAATAGTAGGTACAGTTGCACCGGGTTCAAAAAATAATCCGGTTTTGTATGGGAAGTTTGATGGTGCAACAAGCAACAATTCAGGTGGTTGGGGAATTAGTCAGTTAAAATTTAACATGACCAGTTTTAATACCGCCAATATTGCAAAGGCAAAGATATGGTACAATACTGTTAACGATTTTTCAACTGCTGTATTAAAGGATAGTATACTTAATCCAACCGGCACAATTACTTTTAATATTCCCGGAGTAACCAATCAAGCACTTAATTCAATTTATTTTTTCCTTACCTACGATATGGCTGGCTCAGGCGTTTGTAATGGAAATATTATTGATGCGTCTGTAGCTTCTAGTGGTATAACCGTAGTAGGAAATATAGCCGGTGTAAAATCTGTAACTTCCGGTTCAAATCCTACCGGCTATCTGACTGTTTCAACAGCTACTACTGTTCCATCAGTTAGCATTTCAGCTAATAGCACCAATATTAATTCAGGAGGTACGGTAACCTTTACTCCAACTCCAATTAATGGAGGAACTAATCCAACTTACAATTGGTATGTAAATAATGTACTCACCACTACCAACAACGGACCTTTTACACTTAACAATGTTACAGCACAAACTTCAGTGTATTGTAAAATGATTTCGAATTTGGCTTGTTCAAATGCACAATATACTTCTCAAACACTTACCATCACAGTTTCTTTTGCAGGTTATGAATATGCTTCCAGTTCTTTTTATCAATATACCGGAACTGTAATTCCCGGTTCTAAAAAGAACGCTATTATTTATGGCAAATTTGATGGCGTTGCTTCACCTTCAAGTGGAGGTTGGGGAGTAAGCGAATTGTCGTTTGCTATGGACAATACTGACAATGCTAACGTGAGAGTGGCAAAATTATATTACAATACTACCAATGATTTTTCTACAGCTATCTTAAAGGACAGTGTAGTAAATCCATTTGGTACTATAAATTTTATGCTTAACGGTATTACAAATTTAGGAGCCAATTCAGTTTATTTTTTCTTGGCATTTGATGTTGCAGATACTGCTTGTAATCAAAATATATTAGATGCGCATATTCCTGCCGGTGGTATTGTAATCAGTGGAAATAACGGTGGTCAGAAATCAGCTACCAACGATCCTCATCCTTCCGGAAATAAAACCATAATAGCTGCACCAATTGTAACTTCTGTTTCTATAACTGAGGATCTAAATAATGTTTCACCGGGCAGTTCGGTTACACTTACACCACACCCGGTAAATGGAGGTAGCAATCCAACTTATGCTTGGTATGTGAATGGTTTGTATACTGTTTCTACTACAGGTGCTTATGTATTATCGAATTTGCAAGCCAATACCTCAGTGTATTGTGCTATGACTTCTAACTTAGTTTGTGCAACTCCTCAAACCATTAATTCTGCAGTTAAATCAATAGTGGTGAAAGGCTATGAATATGGAAGCAGTAGCTTTTTTCAAGTTACAGGAACAGTAAACCCGGGAGCAACAAATCAACCAATACTATATGGAATGCTTGAAG
>WBZU01000807.1_pt2 | contig 17057 bp, 15 predicted proteins | sample 5204311 | NCBI WGS metagenome assembly WBZU01 (sample SAMN12344359, study PRJNA552823) | activated sludge metagenome | biome: Activated sludge suspended growth; feature: Nitrification reactor; material: Wastewater; isolation source: activated sludge from nitrification reactor of wastewater... | reverse complement strand
AAGCACAGGCGCCGCCGACATGATCGACGTCGCGATCCAGTTCAGCGGCGCCGTCGGCTCGAAGCCGTTCTCGTGCGCCACCACCTACGACAACGTCGGCACCAGCGGCTCGACCCTTGACGTGATGGACTTCCGCTTCTACGTCCACGGCGTCGAGCTGCTGACCAAGGACGGCGCCGCCGTCCCGCTCGAGCTGACGCACGACGGCGTGTGGCAATACGAGGACCTCGCGTTGATCGACCTCGAGGACGGCTCGGGCAGCTGCGCCAACGGCTCGACCGATCTCAACACCAAGGTCGTCGGCAAGGCCCCGGCGGGCGACTACGACGGCGTGCGCTTCAAGCTCGGCGTCCCGTTCGCGCTCAACCACGCCGACGCCGCCGTCGCGCCGTCCCCGCTCAACCTCACCCCGCTGTTCTGGAGCTGGCAGTTCGGCTACAAGTTCGCGCGCATCGACCTCAAGAGCGCCGCGCAGGACCTCTGGGCGATCCACCTCGGCAGCACCGGCTGCGAGATGGACGGCGACAACAACGTCACCGGCTGCATGGCCGAGAACCGCCCGACCGTCGAGCTGACCGGCTTCGATCCGACCAGCAAGCCGATCACCGTCGACCTCCTCGCGCTCATCCAATCCGCCGACATCGACGTCAACCAGGAGGGCACCGCGCCCGGCTGCATGTCCGAGCCGGCCGACCTCGACTGCGCGCCCGTGTTCGCCGCGCTCGGCCTCCCGTTCGGCGGCGGCCAGGCGGCCCCGCAGACCTTCTTCGTCGTCCGCTAGGCAAGGGGCGCCCATGTCGCCGCGGATCGCCGTCCTCATCCTCGCCGCCGTCCTCGCGGGCTGCGGCGATCCTCCGCCGTCGGCCCCGGACGACCCCGCGCCCGCGGAGTGGACGTGGGACCTGCCGCCGGGCCTGCCGATGCCCGTCGTGCCCGAGGACAACCCGATGAGCCCGGCCAAGTTCGAGCTCGGGCGGCGCCTCTTCTACGATACGCGGCTGTCGGGCAACCAGACGCAGGCGTGCGCGACCTGCCACGATCAGGCGCTCGCGTTCACCGACGGCAAGGCGCACGGCGAGGGCTCGACCGGCCAGGTCCACCCGCGCGGCCCGATGAGCCTCGTCAACGTCGCCTACGCCGCGACGCTCACGTGGGCCAACCCGGTCCTGCGCGACCTCGAGGAGCAGGCGCTCGTCCCCCTGTTCGGCGAGTTCCCGGTCGAGCTCGGCCTCGCGGGCATGGAGGGCGAATTGCTCGACCGCCTGCGGGCCGACGCCGACTACCCCGACATGTTCCGGGCCGCCTTCCCCGACGCCGCCGACCCGATCTCGCTCGACGGCGTCACCAAGGCGATCGCCTGCTTCGAGCGCGCCCTGATCTCCGGCAATTCCGACTACGACCGGTCCTTCCACGGCGACGGCGAGCTCTCCGACGCCGCGAAGCGCGGCATGGCGCTGTTCTTCTCCGAGACGCACGAGTGCCACCATTGCCACGGCGGCTTCAACTTCAGCGATTCGGTCCGATTCGACGGCTACGCCTTCAACGACGCCCCGTTCCACAACACCGGCCTCTACAACCTCGACGGCGCCGGCGCCTACCCGCCCGACAACACCGGCGTCTATCAGCACACCGCGCGCCCCGCGGACATGGGCCGGTTCAAGGCGCCGAGCCTGCGCAACATCGCCCTGACCGACCCGTACATGCACGACGGCAGCGTCGCCACCCTCGAGGAGGCGATCGACCACTACGCCGCCGGTGGCCGCAAGATCGAGGCCGGCCCCTACGCCGGCGACGGCTCGATGAACCCCTACAAGAGCGGCTTCGTCGGCGGCTTCGAGATGACCCCGCAGGACCGCGCCGACCTGGTCGCCTTCCTCGAGAGCCTGACCGACTGGGACTTCGTCACCGACCCGCGCTTCGGCGATCCGTTCGCCGAATGACCGCGGTCAGAAGAACGCCTGCACGCCGAGGCTCCAGCCGATCGTGTAGTCGCGCTTGGCGGTGAACGGCGCCTGCAACGAGCCGACGAGCGCGGCCCGCGGGTGGAAGTTGTAGGCGAGCGCGACCAGGTAGGTCCCGCGGACCGTGCCGATCTCGCGGTAGAGCTCGCCCGCGCGGTTGCCCGTGCAGAATTCGTGGCCGCCGCCCGGCAGGCTGCACCAGGTCAAGAGCCGCGTGTCGAACAGCGCGCCGAAGCCGAGGTTGAGCTTGCCGCCAGCCAGCCGCGCCCCGACCTGACCGCTGAGCCCGAGGTCGACGGCGACGCCGGCGCGGCGCATGTCGACGGTCGACAGCGCGAGCGTCTGCCAGTACCAGCGCGCGTAGGTCCGCGTGAACACGACGTACGGCGCGAGCGCGCCGACCGGCCCGGGATCGACGGTCAGGCGCACGGTGCGGGTCGGGATCGAGCCGTTGAGGCCGATCGTCAGGACGCGGTGGATCAGTCGGCGCGCGTGCGGGGTGAAGCGCAGCTGCACCCGCGTGTCGCCGTAGCCGACGCGCGTCTCGCCCATCGTGTCGGCGGCGCGGAACATCAGCAGCGGGGCTTGCAGCGCCAGCGAGAACCACGGCCGCGGCGCGTACTCGCCGATCACCGACAATGAGTCGGTGACACCCGGGTTGAGCCCGAAGCCGGTGTAGATGAACTCGTTGATCAGGAACACGCGGGTGTTGGCCCGGCCGCCCGCGCCGTTGAGGCTGTTGATCGTGCGCACGCCCTCGGAGGCGCCGTGCCCGGGCACGTGGTGCGCCCGCGCGGACACGGGCGCGAGCGCGAGCGCGAGGACCAGCGCGCGCCTCATGTCGGGCCTGCCTTGACGACGTGGCAATCGACGCACCCGCGCCGGTCCCGCGCCATCCAGTCGGCGACCAGCGGCGGCCGGATCACCCGGTCCATCGCCGCCATGTGACGCTGCATCGCGGTCGCGTCCATGCCCCTCATGCGCCGCGCCATGCGCGACTCGAGCTCGTGGCAGGTGAGGCACGCGCCGCGGGTCGACCCAGCCGTCATCGCCGCGTGGTGCTCCTCGCGCCGGATGTTCGGGGCGAACGCGGTGATGCAGCCCGCGCCGGCGCCCGCCGCCGCCGCGACCGCGAACAGGACCGGCAGCGCGAGCACGCGGGGCCATGAGCGAGCCGATTGCACGCGGCTCCCATATCGCACGCGTCCCCCGCTCGGCAGCTCCCGGCGCCGCGCTGCGACGATGTGTCGCGCTGCGACGATGTGTCGCAGCGCCCGCGCCTCGACGGGCGCCGCGCCCGTGATATCGAGATCGCCGCCCGGGGCACCGATGCGACACCTCCACCGCGTACTCCTGTCATTCGCGCTCGCGCTCTCCTGCGGCGGCGGCACCGACATCGGCGCGCCCTGCGACAAGGACGAGCAGTGCGGCGGCGACCTGATCTGCGATGTGCACGACGGGAAGGGCACCTGCCAGACGCCGCACGAGCACGTGTCCGGCGGCGGCGGCATGGCCGGGAGCTCGACCGCCGCGGAGACCGTCGACGAGGTGTGCACCGACTATTGTGCGTGCCTCGACGCCCACTGCGCCAAGGTCGGCCAGTTCCCGTACGCCGATACGGCCGCCTGCGAGGCCGCCTGCGCCGGCTTCGCGGCCGAGGAGCGGACCTGCCTGGCCGCCTACTGCGTCTTCGCCGCGATGGAGGACCCCGCGCTCGCGCACTACTGCGAGCACGCCTCGGGCTCGCTCGGGCTCGCCGAGTGTGGATGAACGCGGGCCCCGGCGCGGGCGCCCCTGCCGTCGGGGCAGGTTCAGGAGCACGAGAGCGGCGCGACGATCGTCGTGTACATCACGAGCAGCGCGCCAAAGTAGAGCGCCGACAGGAGCCGCACCTCGCGGGCGTCCGAGCGAGACGTCGATCTCTCGCTCCTTCGCGCTTCGCCTGGCGTGGAGGTCGGGGGGGTCGACGAAGTCATCGCCGCCAATCATCGGCGAGGGAGGTCGCGGAGGCGGCGTGGCAGCAGGTCGCGCGACCGGATGACGCGGCGCGCGGCCGCGAGCGCCGGCGACGCGGTGCGGCACATCGACGCACGCGACTCGCTTCAGGGACGCCTCTGGTACCCTGCTCTGGGCTGCCGATGCATCGACGTGACACCGACCGCGACTCACTGGGCCGAATGGGCGCACGTGCGCTCGTCTTCAGCGTCGCGGCGCTCGCGGGCACGGCCGCGCACGCGCGCCCGGAGGGGCCGCGGGTGTTCTGCGAGACCTACCCCGACGTGCCGGAGTGCGCGGGCCGGGTCGTGACCTGCGCGACCTGCCACACCTCGCCCGATCCGCCGGCGTGGAACTCGTACGGCCTCGCGCTGCTGGCCGCCCGCGGCGCCGGCGAGTTCGCCGAAGCCGTCCCCGAGGCCCTGCGCGTGATCGAGGCCGACGACGCCGACGGCGACGGGGTCTCCAACCTCGACGAGATCCGGCTCGGCACGCGGCCCGGCGACGCGCGCTCGGTCTGGCTGCCGCCCGAGGACCCGCCCGGCACCGCGTGGACGCCGAACCCCTGGTACGACGTCGAGGGCTACGACGCCGCCTTCGCGCTGCGCCGGATCATGGTGCTCTATTGCGGCCAGTCGCCGACCTACGAGCAATTGCAGGACCTCCGCGGGCTGGCCGACGACCCCGACGCGCAGCACGTGCGCCTGCACGAGCAGCTCGAGAGCTGCCTGCAGAGCGCGTGGTGGGAGCAGATCGGGGTGCGCGAGCTCGCCGATCCGAAGATCAAGCCGATCCGCGCGGTCGGGGCCGACACCAACGTCGTGATCTCGGGCGTCCGCGTGGTGCTCGCCGACTACGAGTGGGACTATCGCCTGTGGCGCTGGGTGCTGACCGACGACCGCGACCTGCGCGACCTGCTGCGCGCGCAGTACCACGTCCAGGAGCCCTCGCCCGGGGTGCTCATGCCCGTCGAGGGCGTCATCGCCGATCCGCCCGACTCCGGACAGATCGCCGGCGGCCAGCCGCTGCAGGTCGACCGGCGCGCCGGCATGCTCACGACGCAGTGGTTCCTGATGTCGAACACCATGTTCTCGGTGCTCCCGCGGACCACCGCGGCCCAGGCGTACCGCGCCTACCTCGGCATGGACATCTCGCTCAGCCAGGGCATCCTGCCGGTCGACGGCGAGCCGACCGACATCGACCACAAGGGCGTGGCGCTGCCGGCCTGCGCCAATTGCCACTCGACGCTCGACCCGCTCGCCTACGCGTTCGCCTATTACGCGGGGATCCTGTTCCCGTTCGGGACCGGCACCTACAGCCCGACGCGACCGCTCGCCAAGATGCCGGGCTGGGACCCGGAGGTCCAGCAGACGGTCCTGCTCGGCCACGAGGTCGCCGACCTGCTCGAGTGGGCGCAGGTCGCCAGCGAGTCGGACGAGTTCAAGCGCAACATCGCGGCGATGTTCTTCAAGCACGCGCTCGGGCGCGAGCCCGAGGGCGACGAGCAGGCCGAATTCCTCACGCTGTGGCAGTCGCTGCCGGCCGACGGCTGGTCGGCCAACCGCCTCATTCACCGCCTCGTCGACACGCAGGCGTTCGGAGCCCCATGAGCACGCGAACGACGTCGCTCCGCCTGCACCTCGCCTCCGCGGCGCTCATGTTCATCCTCGCCGCGCCCGCCTGCCGCAGCGACGACGGCCAGCCGCCGGACGGCACGACCGGCGGCGAGCCGACGCTGCAAACCTCGCGGGTCCCCAACCTGCAGTGGAAGCGCGCGGCCGCGGTCGAGCACGACCTCGAGCGGGCGCTCGCGCTGACGCGCGATCAGCTTTGTCTCGAGGTCGGGGTCGCGCCGTGCGTCGAGGAGGTCCACCTCGTCGCGCTGGGCGGCCACGATCCGCTCGGGCTCGGCCTCTACGAGTCGCTCGCTGCGCCGCTGGCGACCACGCCGATCGCCCTCGATCGCGTCGCGCTGAGCGGCTGCGCGGCCCGTGCCGACCTCGATCGCGCGGCCGGCCCGGCGGCGGCGGTGGTGTTCCGCGGGCTCGACCTCGCCGGCCCGGCGCCGGCGGCCGACGATCCCGGCGTCGCCACCATGACCACTGAGCTGTATCGCCGCCTGCTCGGGCGCGACCCGCTCGCCGCCGAGGTCTCGACGATCGGGGCGCTGACCCGCGACGAGTCCGGCCCGATCGCCGCCCGCGACTTCGCGGTCCTCGCCTGCTACGCGATCGCCACCACCACCGAGTTCCTGTTCTTCTAGGCCCGCCATGACGCACGCCAATCGACTCTCGCGACGCCACCTGCTCCACGGGCTGCTCGGCGCCGGCGCGCTCGGGGCCTCCGCCGCGGCGCTCGGCCTGCGCCCCGGCCTCGCCCGCTCCGGCCCGCGCGCCGGCGACGACGGGCTCGCCGAGCGCAAGCTGCTGTTCGTGGTCTGCGCGACCGGCGGCGGCAACATCGTCGACAGCTTCCTGCCGGTCCTCGACAGCGAGGTGAAGAACGGCGACGCCGCCGCGCTCGACGTATACCCCGAGTCGCTCGTCGTCCAGCCGCCGGGCAGCAAGCTCCGCTGCGTCGGCGCGCTCCCGGACTACAGCTATTACACCAGCAACTTCTCGATGCAGACGCTGCTCGCGCACCATTACGCCGACATGGTCGTGCTGGCGCACGAGTGCACGAGCGTCAACCACACGGTCGCGCAGAAGCGGGCGGTGACCGGCGCGGGGGTCAACTTCGGCCGCACGATCATGGAGGCGAACGCCGCCCGCCACGGCGCCGGGCTGCTGCTGCCGAACACCAACATGGCCAACGGCGGCTACATCGCGCCGGGCGACGACCCGGAGCTCCCGCGGTGGGCGCGGGCCGAGCTGATCGCCGATCCGCTGATGTTCGCCGCCTCGACGCACGGCCGGCGCGGGATCGTCGGCGCGCCGGCGGCGGGGCTCGTCGAGCGGGCCCGCGGCGCGCGGAGCGAGCTCGAGGCCGCGTCGCCGTTCGGCCAGACGTTCGCCGCGAGCCCGCTGCGCGAGGTCTACCTCGAGCAGCGGGACGTCTCACAGCCCGCGATCGAGGCCGCCGACCTTATCAGCAAGCTGATGCTGGTCCCGCAGTCTAGCCTGCCTGCCGAGTACGGGCTCGCGGCCTCGCCGCTCGTCGGCCCGATCTCCGACGCGTTCCCGCTGCTCTACCAGGACGCGTGGGAGGCCCGCGCCGCGCTCGCGTTCGCGCTCGCGTACTTCGGCGTGTCGTGCAGCGTCACGGTCGGCCTCGATTTCGATCCGGTCGCCGTCGACAACGCGCTGATCTCGACCCCGCTCGCGTTCGACTACTCGCACAACGACCACCGCGTCGCGCAGAACCTGATGTGGGGGCGCACCTGTCGGCTCGTCGACGGCCTGATCACGCTGCTCAAGAGCTTCGATTACCTCGGCGATCCGGCGCTCGGCAAGATGTGGGATCGCAGCCTCGTCTACGTGGCGACCGACTTCGGCCGCGAGAAGGTCCGGCCGCCCGGCGCGGAGAATTGGGGCACCGGCCACCACCTCAACAACGGGACGCTGCTGATCTCCCCGCTGCTGAAGGGCAACGCGGTGTACGGCGGCGTCGACCCGGACACGCTGCTGACCTACGGCTTCGACCGGGGCACCGGCCAGCCCGATCCGGCGGCGATCATGCGCGAGGGCGACGTGTACAGCGCGATCGCTACCGCGCTCGGCGTCGAATTCGAGGGTCGCAGGGACATGTCGGCGGTCGTCCGCGGCTAGCCGAGGCGCCGCCCCGGCGCCTCGGGCGTCGTTCACCAGGTCACTCGGGCGCCGACCTCGATCGCGTATTCGCCGTGGGGAACCTCGAGGACGGCGTCGACCGGCACGCCCGTGCCGACCCGAGGGCAGGCGCCGCACGGCTCCGAACAGGGGTCGAGGTGGTCGACGGCGACCGCCTCGTTCTTGCGCACGAACACGACGTCGAGCGCCGTCGTCACCGCACAGCCCCACACCGGGAGCTCATCGCCCGCGGCTTCGGGTATCAGCAGCAGGGCCTCCAGATCGCAGCGGCGGTGCATCCAGCCGCGTTCGCGCTCGCTCTGCTGGTCGGCCAGCTCGGCGGCCAGCTCGAGCTCGCCGACCGCGACCGTGACGCGTTCGTCGAGGTGCTGGGCGCGGATGTCCTCCACGCAGCTCGCGGGCGGCGAGCAGCTCGCGGTCGCGGCGGCGAGTGTGAGGAACAGACGAATCACAGCGACTCGAGGAATGCGAGGAGCAGACCCTGCTCGGCCGCTGTCAGCCCCTCGTATACGGCCCGGACGGCGTCGGCCTCGCCCGCGTGGGCGACGATCGCGGCGTCGAGCGTGTCGGCGCGGCCGTCGTGCATATACGGCGCCGTCGCGGCGATCCCCCACAGCGGCGGCGTGCGGAACATGAGCTGGCCCGCGGCGCCGTCGACGATCCCGAAGGTCCCTGCGGGCGCGACGACGTGCAGCAGGAGATCGCTGTATGCTGCGACCGGCCCGTCCGCGCCGGGGAGCTCGGGGACGTGGCAACCGTCGCATCCGAGCGACTCGAACAGCTCTCGCCCGCCAGGGACCTCGGCGCCCGCGGGTGGCGGGGCGAGGCCGCGCATGAACGCAGCGATCGCGTCGATCGTCGCCACGTCGAGCTCGGGGTCCGGGACGTCGTCGTCGTCCTTCAGCGCGCCGAAGGTGAAGCCGGTCTCGACGGGCGCGGTCAGGCCGACCTCCGCGCCGAGCGCGTCGCGGGTGAACTCCCGCAGGTTCGGGACCTGGGCCTTCCAGCCGAAGCGCCCGAGGCGGCCGTCGGGGAGCACGTGGGCGACGCCGCGGATCCCGTCGCCGTCGAGATCGTCGGGGTCCTGCAGCGCGAGGATGTCGTCGTCCGCGATGCCCTCGAGCAGCCCGAGCCCGAGCACCGAGGGGGTCTGGCGCGGCTCGAACTCGTTGTTCGCGCTGGTCTGCTCCGGCCGCAGCCGGCCCGGGATCGCCATCTTGTGGAGGATCGTCCCGCCGGGCGGCGCGACGAACTCGCCCATCGCGTCGATCGTGCCGTAGCGCATGACATCGAGGTCGATCGGGCTGCTGCCTCCGATCACGGGATCGAAGTGGCACGCGCGGCAGCTGTCGCCGTTGAACAGCGGGCCGAGGCCGGCATCGATCGGGACGTTGCGGTCGAACAGGCGCCGGCCCTCCTGCCATTGCGCGAGCGCGGCCGGATCGCCGGCGACCTCGGGGCGCGGGCTGCCGAACTCGCCGACCGCGGGCACTGGCGAGTCGGGTGGGAGCAGGCCGTCTGTGATCTGCGCGCGCCCGCCGAGCGAGCGCAGGAACTCGAGCAGTGCCTCGCGCTCGCCGTCGGCGAGCGCCACGTACGCGTCGCGGCTCGCCTCGGCCTCGCCGCCGTGCCAGCGGATCGCCGCGTCGAGCGTGTCGGCCCGCCCGTCGTGGAGGTAGGGCCCGACCGCGGCGATGCCCCACAGCGGCTGCGTGCGGAACTCGCCGGCGCCGGCGAGGCCCTGGACGAGCCCGTCGGCGAGCTCGGGGCCCATGTCGTGCAGCAGCAGATCGGAGTAGAGCGGGATCAACCCGCGCGGGCCCTCGAGCGTGGGCGCATGGCACTCGGCGCAGCCGACCGCCGCGAACGAGGCCCGACCGGCCGCGGTCTGCTCGGTCGGCGGCTCGGGCTCCGGCGCGGCGAGCAGCATGGCGAACGACACGAGGTCGAACAGGTCCTGCGAGGACAGCTCGGGGTCGGGCACCGCGTCGTCGTCCTTCAGCGGTTCGTCGGGCGCGGAGACCTGGCGGAACCCCGCCCGCGCGGCGGGCTCGGGCGCGGCCGACGGGACCGGCAACGCGGCCTTCTGCGCGTTGGTCAGGGGGTCGCTGGTGATGCCGACGTGGTTGTTGAGCGGGCCACGGATGAACCCCTCGATGCTGACCGTCTGCGCCTTGCGGCCGAACCGGCCGACGAACCCGCGATCGTAATTGGGCCGACCGCTGATGCCGTCGCCGTCGCGGTCGTCGGGGTCGGCGTTGGCGAGGATCGACGCCTCGAAGAGCTCGGCGATCAGGCCGACGCCGAAGAACGGGATCGCGTTGCGGTGGGCGATCGTGTTGATGTCGTCGCCGTAGGTCGGGCGCACCTCCGCGCCGCCGAGGCCGTAGGTCGTCAGCACGCCGCTGTGCGCTCCGGGGAGGAAGCTGCCGTCGCCGAGGGTGGTGCCGACGAGGAAGAAGTCGCGGTAGCGCGGCGAGCTGCCGCCGATCACCGGCCGCTCGTGGCAGGCCGCGCAGAACGAGACGTTGATCAGCGGACCGAGGCCGTCCTCGGCGACGAACCGGCGGGTCGCGACCTCACGGCCGCGCGTGAACGTGTCGCGCTGCTCGGGGGTCGCGTCGGGCCGGATCTCGCCGAGCGGGCCATAGATCCCCTCGGCCAGCGCGGGCGGGGGCTCGGGCGACGGGCAACCCCACAGCAGCGGCGACGCGAGGACGAGCGTCGAGGGGGCGAGACGGATCGAGGGCATGGCAGAGGACTTCCTATGGTCAGGGCAAGAGCTGGACGATTACGCCCGTCCACGGCGGGTTGAACAGCAGATCGCCGCCGACGCCGAACCGCGCGCCGTCCGGCAAGCCGAAGGCGCCGTGCAGCGTGTCGGGACGGGCGCTGCGATCGAGCTCGCGCCAGGTGAAGCCGCCGGGCTCGATCGTGAGGACGACGCCGTCCATGCCGACGACGAAGGCCTCGCCGGCGTCGTCGACCCATACGCCGTTGAGGCCGGGGAGCTCGCCGATCGTCCGGCTCTCCCAGGTCGCTGTGGTCGCGTCATAGCGGGAGATCACGCCGTTGGAGCGCCCGCCGACGGCGACGAGCCCGCCGTCGGGCGTACCCCACAGGCTGATCAGATCCGAGGTCGTGCCCGCGAGCTGCTGTGTCCACGCGGCGCCGTCGAAGTGGAAGACGACGCCGCGGTGCCCGACGGCCCACACCCGGTCGCGCGCGTGGCCCCACACCTTGAACAGCGCGTCGAAGTCGCGGTCCGCCGCGGGGAGCTCGAGCTCGGTCCAGCTCGCGCCGTCCCACCGCGCCAGCACGGGGCCGTCGCCGGGGATGTCGCCGCCGACGGCCCACGCGTCGTCTTCAGCCGCGGCCCAAACGCCCCACAGCGCGCTCGTCGAGGTCAACGCCATCCGCGCCCACTCGCCGGTGGGCCCGCGCCGCGCGAGCTGCCCCTCGTTGCCAGCGAGCCACAGCAGCGCGCCGCCGTCGATCTCGAGGCCCGCCACCCAGTTGACCAGCGGCATGCCATCCGGCAGCGCCTCCTCGGCCCACGCGCCGCCGTCGAAGCGCCGCATCGCGCCGCGGGCAGGGTTTCCACCGACTGCATAGACCTCGCCGCGGTCGCGCCCCCACACGCTGAGGAAGGCCCCCTCGGCCTCTTCGACCGCGAGCCCGATCTGCCAGCGCGCCGGCGGCCCTTCGTCCTCGCACGCGAGCGACGAGGAGAAGACGAGGAGAGCCGCGAACACTCGGCGGTCGGCCATGTACGCCAAGCATATTCGATCTGGCCCGCGGCGCGACAGGGGGCGGCTGCAAAGCCTTCGCCGACGTGACGTCAACGAGCCGCGTCCACCAGCGCCGTGCAAAGAGCGCGCACGTCTCCGCGCGCGTCGTGCCCGGGGGCTGTGCGGCCGGCTCCCGACGACGCTCAGGGGCACTCGTCGAGCCCGAATTTGCCCCACGCGTGCTCGCACAGGTGCACGACGAGCGCGCCCTTCATCGCCTCGGCGCACCACATGGCCCAGCATGTGGATTGCGGCGCGTCGTACCCGGCGCACGCCTCCAGGCAGCCCGCGTCGTCGCCCCAGGGGTACCCCTCGATCGCCTGGCAGGTGCTGCCCATGCACTCGCAGTAGCTCACGCACGCGGGAGAGGGCTCGCCGGACGTGTCCGAGCCGGTCCCTGTCGAGCCTTCGCCGGTCGTGAGCGCGGGGCCGGATGTGCTCTCGCCGCCGCTCGAGCTCGACCCGCCGCCGAGCGGCGGAGCCGCCTCGCAATAGGCGATACACTCCGCCTCCTTCTCGATGCACGCCGCCGTGCCGGAGTGCCCCACTTCATGGCAATCCGAGATCGTCGGATCCGTCCCGTCGTCCTTCGGGTGGCACGCCTCGACGATCTTCCCGCAAGCCGCGTCCGGATCCGGTCCGCCGGTCGTCGTCGGCTCGGACGACGAAGTCGTCGACATCGTGGCGCCGGTCGAGGTCGACCCGCTCGAGGTCGAGGTCGAGCTCGCGTCCGCGTCGGTGTCGGCTGGCGGGTTGGGCCGCTGGTTACACGCGACCACGGCGATCAGGACGAGCAAGAACCACTGCCTGGACATCGGAGACCTCCTCGTTCACTCCACCCTGTAAGCGACGCTCATTGACAGACACCGCCGCCGAAGGCGCTCGTGCAGTCGCTCTGCGTGCAGGCCCAATAGTAGCATTCGATCGACGCTCCGCTCTCCGCCGGCATCCCAAGCGTCGGGATGGACTCGGCATAGGCGAGGCACATCATCTCCGCCGCGACGTGGTCCTCTCCGAATTTCATGTGGTACTGGTCGTGGCACTTGCTCAGCATGCAGTCGCAATACTCCGTGAGCGGAGGCGGGTCTCCGCCGGTACTGCCGCTGCTGCCGCTGCTGCTGCCGCTGCTGCCGCTGCTGCCGCTGCTCGCGGCCTCCGAGGTCGTGCTCTCGCCGGAGGAGGACGAGGCGCTCGTGGCGGAGCCGTCCGAGGTCGTGTCGCCGGAGGACGTGGTGGCCGGTGTGCTCGTGGCCGGCTCCCCGGTGGTCAGCCCGCCCGTGCTCGCCACGCCCGAGGTCGTGCTCGCGGCCGAGGTCGTGCTTGCGTCGCCCGTACCTCCGCCGGTGGAGGCCGTGTCGGACTCGCCGCACGCCGCGGCGAGGGCGACGAGCAGGCCGAAGGACATCATGTCGAGCGCGGCTGTCTTCTTGGATTGCATGTCGTGGACCGTTCCCCCACCGTATCGATGGACGGCGAGAGACGTACCGCGACCCGTGCGGATCCGGACTGAGGCATTCTGTCGCACTGCGACGTGTCGTCGCAGCGCCTGCTGCGCATTCAGGCCGGGCTCTGGCGGTCAGCCCGGGCGCGCGTCCTCGGCGAGGAATCGGTCGAACACGTCGGTGTGCCGGATGAACATCTCCCGGCACCCCCCGGAGCAGAAAAAGTACGTCGTGCCGCGGTGCGAGGCGCCGATCGTGCGGGCGGCCTCGGAGAGGCAAACGGGGCAGCGCGGGGGGGAACCGGTCAACGGCGGCAGCTTCGCGTAGGCGCGATTGGAGCCGGGATCGAGCCATCCCTGGCCCTGGTACTCGATGGCGTCGGCGAGGTCCTCGGCCGTCTTCTCACCGACGTAGCGGGCGACGACGCGCAGCGCGAGATCGATGCCCGCCGAGACGCCGCCGGACGACGCGAGGGTACCGTCCTCGACGAAGCGGGCGCCGCGCTTCAGGTGGACCTCCGGGTACGAGGCGGCGAAGCTGAAGTAGCCGCCGTGATGAGCGGTCGCCGACCTGCCGTTCAGGAGGCCGGTCCTGGCGAGCAGGAAGGCGCCGTTGCAGACCGACATCGTGACGTCGCAGGATCGAGACGCCGCGCGGATCCACTCGAACATCTCGGCGTCCTCGTCCGAGAAGACCATCGCGGGGATGACGATCACCCGGGGCTGCGGCGCGGTCCGAAAGGTGTGATCCGGCACGACCGTCATGCCGCCGCCGACGACGACCCCGTCCGCGGTCGCGGCGACCATGTACGGCGAGAACAGCGGCTCGCCCTCGGTCGTGGCCGCGCCGGCGAATACCTCGAGCGGGCCGGTGAAGTCGAGCACCTCGGCGTGTCGCCCGATCACGAAGGCGGCCGGGAGCCCGCCGCCGGGTGGTGCCGTCAAGCGAGTGAGGCCCACGCTCGCGGCCGACGCTCGCGGGCCTCGACGGTCGAGGCGGCTACAGGCTCCGAGCGAGCCGAGGCTCGTCGCCAGGCCGAACAGCGCCGATCCATGGATGATCTCTCTGCGCCTCATGGTGAGTCCGACGCTCGGAGTCTATCCCTGGTGCAGGACGAGCGTCGCGGGCCTGGGCGGTCCGCGTCAATGCGACGCAGGCGGCTCAGGGCGCCGCGGCGCCGGTCTCGAGCATGTACTCCGCGATCGCACGCAGTCGCTCCTCGCCGAGCGACGCGAACGGCGGCATCTGGGGCGAGCCGGGGCGCTTCTTCCCCGGCGCCTGGGCCCACGTCACAATCCCCTCGGGCGCGCCGGCGTAGATCCGGGCGATCTCGGTCAGCGGCGGACCGACGAGGCGTGTCTCGATCGCGTGGCAGCCCGCGCACGAGGTCTGGAACAGGTGCTGGCCCTCGCTGACGCCGGCGGCGGCGCGCTCGCGCCCGGCGCTGCGATCGTAGGCGGCCTGCGCGGAGTCATCGAGCCACCGGGAGGTCGCCTCCTGCATCTCGGCGCGGTGCTCCGCGAGCGCGACCTCGCGGTACATGTGCCGGCCGGTGGCCATGCAGAGGACCGTGAGCAGCAGGTAGGCGGCGATGAAAGGGAGGCGCTTGCCGTGCGGCTCACGGACCGACAGCTCTCGCCACATCATCCACACCGCCGGGAGCGAGACGCCGGCGCCCAGGAGGATCATGGCGACGACCGAGACGTCCAGGCCGCGCGACGGCAAGGTGAACAGCACGAGCGGGCCGACGACGAATTGCGCGAGAGAGACGGCGAGGGCGAGCGAATAGAAGATCCGCCGCAGGGCGGGCTTCGTGAGCCGGTCGAAGGCCTGCTCGGCGCGGAACCCGGGGCGTCCGAAGTACCAGACGCCGAACAGACTCGTCACGATCAGCGAGGCGCAGAGGAAGTGGAGGTACCGCGGGAACACGTTCGGGAGCGTCAATGCGCCGAGGAAGCCCCGGACCTCGGTCCAGCGCTCGGGGAACAGCATCAGGTTCACGTTGGCGAGGAACACCAGCGGGATCACCAGGAAGAGTCCGACGGCGACGCCGAGGACCGCGATGTGGAGCGGTCTTTGGGTGGCGAGTCGATCCCAGGTGAACTTGTGGAGATAGAGCAGCAGGAAGGCCGCGGCGATCGCCGGGATCAGGAGGATCCAGGCGGTGCCCGTCAGCGCGTTCGCGGTGTAGAAGTGGATCGTGTACAGGACGTTGATCAACAGCAGCGGCGCCACCCCGAGGACCACCGCGAGGCTCTTGTTCACCGTGACCGTGACCGCCAGCTCGCGCGCGAGCCGGTCGAAATCGGGCTCGCGGAGGCCGCGGATCTGGAAGCCGAGGACGAGCAGCGAGCCTCCGACCATCAGGTTGACGAAGAAGATGTGGGCGATGAACGCCCCGATCAAGAGTAGCTGCAGCAGATCGGTGTCGGCGGGGAGCGGGAGCGGGATGTCCCGTGGGATCGGCGTCGGGTTCATGACAATCTCCTTGGGGGTGTGGGTGTCACAGGGATGTGCCCCGAGGGGGCGCGGTGACGCCCGTGACCTGCGCGCCCTCAATGACGTCGCGGCGCGTCTGTAGCGAGGCGAGCCACGCGGCGAGCGCCTGTACCTCTCGCTCGCTCCCGGGGAACGGCGGCATGAAGGGCCGCGCGTTATGCATGACCGTGATGTAGCTGGCGATCGACTCGCGCTGCCACGGCTGGGCGTAGCCTTGGGCGTCGCGGTTGCTGTACATGGCGTCGAGGAGCCCGCGGATGCCGTTGATCCCGTTGACCGTGTGGCAGCGTGTGCAGGCGAGATTGAAGACCTCGCGGCCGGCCTCGAGCTCGTTGTCGAGGGTGATCCGGCGCACCGTCGTATAGGTGGCGTGCGCGAGCAGCCCGTCGCGCTGCAGCAGCGGGTAGTCATCCTCGCGGAAGCCGTTGGAATAGAGGTACCCGGCGATCGCGTAGGGCTTGCGGACGAACTCGCGCACGCGCTCGAAGGTGCCGAGGAGGGCGATCGCAAGCAGCGACGGGGCGATGTACCCCCACCGGTGCAGGCGCGCCGGTCGGAGCGCGCCCCACAGCATCACGAGCGCGATCGCCAGGCAAGCCCCGCCGAGGGCCCACAGCGCGGTGGTCGCCCATCCCTCGAGCGCCTGTGTGAGCAGGGCCACCGGCAGGTTCGCTCGCATCGCGTCCGGGACCGAATGTGCGTACCACCAACCGCCGAGCAGGCAGGGCGCGATCCAGGCGAGGGTCCAGCGGGACACGGCCTGCACAGCTTCGGACCGGAGCGCGGTTCCTCGCTCGGTCGTCCAGAGGAGCACGGGCAACGCGAAGGTCCCGGCCATCACCATGGCGAGCGGGGTGCGGAAGGCGAGCTGCGGGAGATAGAGCGGGTTGAACATCCCGCTGAGGAGGGTCCGGTCGCCGTGCCAGGAGCCGGGATCCATCATGAACGAGAGGATCGAGACGATCAGCGCCATCGTGACCCATGAGGCGATCGAGAGCCCGAGGCCGAGCTTCACGTGCGCTCGCTTGCGGTCGCCGGTCCACTTCGTCCAGGTGAGATAGTAGAAGAGGATCAAGACCACCTCGGTGACGAACACGAGCCACTCGGTGAACCACGTCCAGAAGAACACGCGGATCAGGCTGCCGATCGCGTAGGGATTGACGAGCGAGGCGGACAGCCAGATCCCGACCCCGGTAAGCGCGCCGACGGTCGTGGTGATGATGAAGAAGACGGTCAGCAGCCGGAGAGCGAGCCCGTCCCAGCGGGGATCGCCGCGTCGGACGCCGCGCCGCTCGAGGTACGCGACGAGGGGCATGCCGCCGACGGCCATGCCGTGATTGACCACCACGTGCAGCACCGCGATGATGGCGATGAGCATCCTGTTGTTGAGGAAGTCGAGGTGGAAGACTGGCAGGTCCATGCGTTGCTCCTCGCACGGGTCGGCCTGGCTGTCAGCGCGGTCAGACGTCGCGTGACGCGGCGCCGCGCGACGAAACGCCACGGCGAGCGCGGACGCGCGGGGCGCAGGCGGCGAGCGCGGTCCGCCTAGCGCGGACCGGGGCGCTTGCCGAGCTTGCGCTG
>WBZU01001563.1_pt1 | contig 17062 bp, 10 predicted proteins | sample 5204311 | NCBI WGS metagenome assembly WBZU01 (sample SAMN12344359, study PRJNA552823) | activated sludge metagenome | biome: Activated sludge suspended growth; feature: Nitrification reactor; material: Wastewater; isolation source: activated sludge from nitrification reactor of wastewater... | reverse complement strand
CCGGCAAACAGAACCATAAGGTTAATATTATCCGTGCTTTAACTGCTCATTAAAATAAATCAGTTTAAATATCAAAAACAGAAATGGCGACTGAAATATTAACAGGGATCATATCGCAGGTACCGGTACTTACGCTGATAGCGTATATCTGGAAGATACATACTGACAAGGTATCGAAATTAGATCAGCGTGTGCTTGAGATAGAGAAGAATTACTTAGACCGGTTCGAGGATCTGAAACAGACGCTGGAGGAGCGGCTGCATCCTATTAGTGAGAATATTGCTATGCTGGTGGAGAGGACGAAAAAAATATAACAATTAGTAATTGTTAGATGAGGTGTTATCTAAAATTTAATTGAAAATTTAGATTTATGTTAAGGCGTTATACTCACAATAGTATTGTAAGAATTATTATCAACCAAACTGACATCCGCAGCATCAACAATATTATCTCCGTTTACATTGGATCTTAAGAACATATCTGTCAAGCCAGCAAATGAATCATTGTCAGCTTCGCTCAAATCGCATCCGTTAACAATAGCGTCCCTGATTAAATTATAACTTTAATACACAGTTAGTAACTTTTCGGCGGTTATAAAGAAATGATAAACAAGGGTTATTAAATTTATAATAAAGGAATCGTGCCTAAGTTTTTGACAACCAGAAGAAGTTCTCCCAATGAAATGTCTGAAGCTGCTGTTTAAAAAGATGTTTTAATAAAATACGGGGTTGATCGGGAGATCTGATCTCCTAGAATTCATTAAATTCAATAATTGAACAAATCCATTTTGGCAGAGATAATTTATACAAATTAAAAACTGGAACAAAATTAAATTAGTTTCAGATAATTTTCATTTAAAGAGTTCTTCCGAAATAAGCAAGTTTGACAACATTGATGCTGACTGCATTTTATCCGAAAAATCTCTTTCAAATGAAGCCACTATAACATTTTGTTTAAAAGAACGTCTTGTCCTGATAATTTTCTGGATGGCCGGTATTTGATCAACAAGAAACGAAATATTATTCAGCAATTACAGATTCACTTTTCGATATAGAAAATATATTGAGAAATGGCAAAGTGAAATGGGGATTTGAAAATGTTTTATCCGGGATTTCATCAACAAGATCCCACATTGGAAATCAACTTTGACGAAATTTAGATGTAATTGTTTGATCTTTGGGACATGATTTTTTTTACGAATCAATATAAAGTTCATGGGGAAATCTTTGTGAATATATTGAAAAGAGAAGCATAGAAAAAGTTTGTAACTTCATTGTTTTAATTTATTTTATTATTTGAATAAAAGCACTATATTATGTTCATAATTTAACAATAAAAAGTCTTAACAATTAAAGGTGAAAAAAATGAAAGTTAGTAATTTAATTTACATATCAATTCTATTTGTACTCAGTTTTTCAGTTCAAATATTGGCTCAGGAAAGTTACCCTCTTCTTATTAGAGGGAGTGACGACGTAAAAAAATTAAAAATGTATATCGAAGGAAATGAGAAAAATTGTACGTTAGTTATTAAATATAGAAAAGGAACAGTGAAAGCAAACAAGAATCAGCCACAAGGTGTTGGGAGTTGGCTGGACAGACCTTTGAATATTGATGAACCCACTACGATTAGATATTCCGGTTTTACAAAGGATGTTGCATCTGGTGTTATTAAATATTTAAAATCTTCAAATTGTTATTATATGTTTTGGTGTGTTAATACTGGGGATGGCTATTTTGAAACAACTGCATTTCATGCATATGTGTTTTCCGGGTCTGAGATATATCCAAGAGCAAATTAATTCATTTTTTATTTGTGAAGCATTAAGTTTACATTAAACTTAAATTATAAAAGGAGTTATTATAAAAACTCTTTAATTTACATCCCGATCAATCCCTTCCATATCAATAACCATATGATATTGGAGTCCCGGTACATTAGCAAAGGCTTTACTTGTTTGAATTAAACAAAAATTTCACTGTTATTATTTATTTCCAAATCATTACTTCATCAACAAAAATTTTGTTAAACACTCCCGGAATAAATTCAAATTTATTTAGATTTGGATTAAACCAGAAAATGTATCCATCAGGATTTAAACCCCAAACTACATTTTAACACTGATTACATTTCCGTGAGATTAGTTGTGATTTATCCATATGGGATAGAACCTAGATTCACAATCCTTTCGCTTACAATCAGGGTCTGATTTTCTCCCTCGCTATAAGTTTGATTTTCTTTATCCTTTTCGTAAAATACTTTATTAATTACATTTGTAGTACAACTACTTTGATCTTTAATTGCAAAAGTAAGTGTTAACAACATACAATCAAAATTATGAAGAACTTAATTGAAGTTAATGATTACATAAATGTTCCCTTCATTTTATGTTTGAAATATAATTTTCTTTATTAACCATTTTTTAAAATCAAATTTAACTTGATGCATTAGGTTATAAATTTGCATGATAAGAAAGTAAGTTTTTATTTTGTGCTACTGTATTGTTTTATAATCTTCCCATTATAATTGTTTTCATTAACACTACCTGATATGGATTCCAGGTAGACATAAGGAAATATAAAGTTGTCTTCTCTCCTTCAATTTTTGTGTATCTTGATGGTAAAAGCAATGGTGCATATTCACCTCCCCAACCTCTTTTAGATGCTATTACTGGTTTGTCAATTCTGGTTGTATCTCTTATAGGATTTCTTACTGATTCCTCGGCAGGATTGTTACCAGTGTTATTACATTGGTTGTTTGTTTCTGCTCCCTGATTATGCATGAAATAACAATATCCATTAACTCCCGGATCGAAAACTAGCAAAGGAGATGACCACGGACCCCAAGGAAAATCTGCTGTGCGTATATAAATTCCGCGAGGACCATTATTTTCATTATAACCAGCACTTGTGTCGTTCCCGCAGGTGTATAACATAATCCATTTTCTAATGCTTTCTATAAATCGAACAGAGAAATATCCAAAACTTTTATGATAATCATTTCCGAATTGTGATGATCCAAACGGCATTAGCGGTTCAGCAAAAGATTCTTCAGGTTTCCAGATAGGTTTGTTATTTGAATCGTTACCTGCATAATATCTCCAATGATCTTTTGTAATTACAATAATTTTCTGTTCCATAGCTAAAACGAATTTATCCTGTGGATTAAATGCTACTCTAGGACTACTAAGTTGAAACGGAATTCCAATAGTATTTCCTGATATCTCATGATTAAAAACTTCACCACTTTTAGTGATTACAAAAATTCTATTTTCAATTGCAATAACCCATTTATCCTGTGGATGTGCTGCAACCTTAGGACCGCTTAATTGAAATGGAATTCCAATTGTATTTCCTGCAATTTCATGAACAAAAACATCTCCCTGATTCGTGATCACCACAATTCTATTGTTCATTACAAGTACCCATTTGTCCTGTGGATTTGATGCAACCTTAGGACCACTTAGTTGAAAGGGAATTCCAATAGTATTTCCCGAAATTTCATGAACGAAAACATCTCCCTGATTAGTGATCACCAAAATTCTATTGTTCATTACAAGTACCCATTTATCTTGCGGATTAGAGGCAACAACAGTACTTGTAAGTTGAAATGGTAATCCAATAGTATTTCCGGAAATCTCATGAACGAAAACTTCGCCCTGAGTTGTAATTACTAAAATTCTGTTGTTATGTACAAGTACCCATTTGTCTTGTAATTTTGCTGCTACTTTAGAACCATCAAGCTTAGATGCGATTCCAATATTATTATTGTTAATATTATGTGAAAACACTTGTCCTCCTGATTCTTCAATGGATGATAATGGTGCTAATGCGAGAAAAGGAAAACTATGATTCCATGGTTTAACATTTACACCTATATCATTATTTGCTCTTCCTGAACGAAATACTAATACTAAATTACCAGTTAAATCTTCCGGCAACCCCGGAATATATGATGATTCTACAGTTACAGGTACTGCCCACAAGAACTTTACAGTTGACAGCAAACTAACTTCAATAAAATTCTGACCTCCATCAACTGATTTTGAAAGTATTGTTTTTCCTCCAGGTTCATGTGGGTCATCATGCACACAACCTTCAGGCTTCGAACAACCAGGTGGTCTATTCTTCATTGAAAAAAAAGCATAAATAATATTTCCTTTTGTAAAAGCAGAAAATGCTCCTTCACTTCGACCGATCGGATAACCATTTAGGAGGGTAGGACGGAATATTCCATCGCGTTTAGTAAAGGTAAGAATTCGATTACCCATTGCCAAAACACATTTATCTCTAGGATTGTCAGCTACTCTTGTACCTTCAATTGGTTGGGCGTTGACTATTGAAGTTTTAGTAACATCATGCGAGAAAATTTTCCCGTCGGTTGTAATTACTAAAATTTTGTTGTTCATTACTAACACCCATTTGTCTTGTGGATTTGCCGCAACATTGGGTCCGCTAAGTCTGAAAGGAATTCCAACAGTATTACCTAATATCTCATGAATAAAAACTTCGCCACTATTAGTGATTACATAAATTCTGTTATCCATTGCAAATACCCATTTGTCCTGTGCATTTGCTGCAACCTTAGAGCCGCTTAACTGAAAAGGAACTCCAATGGTATTTCCTGAAATCTCATGCACAAAAACATTTCCTTGATTTGTAATAACTAGAATTCTATTGTCCATAACAAATACCCATTTGTCCTGTGCATTTGCTGCAACCTTAGGACCGCTTAATTGAAAAGGAATTCCGATTTTATTACCTGTAATATCATGAACGAAAACATCTCCTTGATTTGTAATAACCAAAATTCTATAGTTCATTATAAGTATCCATTTATCTTGTGGATTTGAAGCAACTTTTTGTCCATTAAGTTTAACTGTATCTCCTACCTTATTTAAATTAATCTCGTTTGCAAAAATAATTCCAATATCTGTTGTTTCAAAAGTTAGCGGGATTCCATTTTCAGGATTAAAATTTAATGGAGCAGTTGCAATACTATCCCATCCATCTCCGTGTTCTTGTTTAAATAATTCCCATTCTTGGATTGAATCCCATAACATTACTTTTTCTTGGTTTGGTTGCAACAATTCTATTGGGTTAGATTTTGTACCACACCACGCAGGTTCACAACGATCCGAAGGAAATTCCCGTGAATCTCCAAAGAGAAAAAATAGTTTGTTGTCATATTCAAATGAGTATCCTAAATCTGTACCTGTTACTCCTCCTGTAACACCGGAAATTTCTGCACCAGTTGGTACATCCGGGGAACCTCTGTCCCCGGTCCCGGTTAACTGGCAAATTTTCGAAGTTTCTATTTGGCTAATTCCATAAGGTGAAGTTTCAGATTGAGATGAAAAAATATGATCCGTGAAAAGATTCTTAGATAAAAAAGAAGTCAAAGTAAGAAACCCAAGGCTATTGCCCGAAAGTTTCAATAATTGTCTTCTATTTATCTTCGTATGAATCATTTTTTTAAATGTTGAAATCGGCATTGTGTTATTAATTAAAAAACTTTTGTTAAGTTTATAAAATATTATTTTGTTTAAAAATAATTAAGTGCCTACTATGTGACTCATAAGTATTCTTCATTTGTTTTATAAATCCAGAAAAAAATGCACTGTTTATCATCACATAGATATTTAAATGCTCTCGCATCATCATTTGTTGAAATAAACTGAAGAAGATTGGGCTCATTATTATTATGATCCCTATAGCTCCATTAGCCTTCACCCGGATTAAAGGTTATTGGTTATTTGTTGTATCCGGAACCACCAACACCTTTTTTTGAAACGTATTACTAGCTTTACTTAATTAGGGTCTGCATTACCCAATGAATCATTGATAATATTCTCCATATACTTATTAAGATTATCATTAGAAACATTTATATTCTACTCTACAGAGCCCTTAAAGAATAACTTTCTTGAGATGAAGCAGAATTGTAAATGCAGATGAATAATAAAATGATTGAAACAATAAATAATTTAGATTTCATTTCGATTTACTTTTAATTTAAGGATGATAGTTTTTTAGTTAAGATTTATGGAAATTTAAATTACTTAATTAATTTCTCTAAATTAATTGCTTTTACTTTTACTCAAGTTATAATAATTCTTTAAAATTATTTTATCAGAATCATTTTTTTTGTTTCGGAAATTTTTGATGTTGTCAGTTTATAGAAGTAAACACCTGAAGGAATATTTGCACCATTAAATTTAATTTTATGTTCCCCTACTTCTAATATTTGATTTAACAAAGTACTTAATCGTTTTCCTTGAATATCATAAATTCCAATATCAATTTTATCCTTTATTGGAAGATTAAATTTAATGGTTGTAATTGGATTGAAGGGATTAGGATAATTTTGAAACAGTTCATATTCATTAGGTGTGCTTGTAATATTACCATTTATATTAATAGGATCATCACCTGAAATCTCTCTTAAATAAATTGATCTTCCATACGTAGCTGCCACAATATAGTATTTGCTGTTAGCTGACAAACTATCTATATATATCATTTCTGTTACAATAGTTGCATCGTGCATTCCATTATTCCATCTTTGCCAGGTCTGTCCACCATTAGTTGTTTTGTAACATCCCATTTCAGTACCAAGATAGAGATATTGATTATTTGTGGGATGAGGAACTATATCGGACAATGGAATATCTGGTATGTTGCCCGAAATATTTATCCAGTTGATCCCCGCATTCATGGTTTTATAAATTTTTTGTCCTGGTATATTTAGTCCATCCATAACAGCGTAAGCAATATTCCGATTTGTAGGATGAGGTGTTATTTTTCTTAAGTAATTAGCCATCGGAAGTCCTGCCGTTCTTTGGAACCAAGTTCCATTGTCATATACTCTAAGTTTGTCATTTGTAGAATCCAAACATGCATAAACGACTGAACCCAAAAGAAAATCAAACTTAGAAACCGACATGTTCCTTATCCACTTCGGAAAAGGAGTAGAATTGAGTTTTGTCCAATTTGTTCCATAATCAACTGATTTATAAACATGAGGACCTGAGTTATTATATAGATATACAGGTGCAACCTTATCATTTCGCATTTGGGTAAAAAATTGGTCTGTTATTGTAATACCATTATTAATCACATTCCAATTGAATCCTCCATCATTTGTTAGATATCTTGTTGTATTCACAATAGCTGCAATTTTACCTGGAATATTAGGATCTACTGATACACCACCTCCATCAGCTCCATTGATAGCCCACCAACTTAAACCCCTATCTGAAGTGCCGGTAATTCCATTATCCTGAGACCCACCGTAACAATGTACCCCATTTTGGCTTACATCAATGGATGTATATTGGGTTATTGGTAGACCATTACCGTTACCTACAGTAACAAACGTAAATCCTCCGTCATCGGAACGAAACAATCCTCCATCACTCCCAACCCAAATCCGAGATCCATTTCTGTTCCAATCAACTGCATGATCATCTGCATGAACCGAGGATTGATGATCAACCCAATCTAATGGCCATGGCAAACCTGTATGAACTAACAATTTACCTCCGCCAACAATAAAATGATTAGGGTTTATTGGGTTAACTGCGCAGATTGAGTTGTAAAATCCTTGACCCCACATAAAATCACCTCCTGGAGGGGAGACATCTGTCCAAGTTAGACCCCGATCTGCAGATTTATAAACTCCCAAGGAATTATTATCATTCAATTTTGCCACATTAATATATATATAATCTGGAAATTGCTTGCAAACTCCAACTGTAGTTCTACCGAAATTTGTCAAAGGTATTCCCCCTGTTGTAATTTTACTCCAGTTTGAACCATTGTTGTATGATTTATATAAACCATCTCCCCATACTGGTGCATAGATAATATTATTAAGAGAATCAAAAGCAAGATCAGTGACTTCACCTGTCAATTGAATATTCGTCCAAGTGTCGCCTCCATTTGTTGATCTAAAATATCCTGCATTACTACCAGCGTGAACATATTGTGTATTGTTTGGATCATATCTAACCCGAAAAAAGGCATTAGGAGTAAATGGGGACATTGGTCTTAAAGTGTATGTTAATCCGCCATCAATTGTCTTATACATTCCCGCTCCGGGTCTTATTCTAGGCTCGCCAGTTGCAACAATTATAATGTTATCATCATTTGGTTTTGTATCAAAACTACCAATTGCAAGAGTAGAGTGTAAATTATCACTAATTGGAAAATAAGCGAAAAAAAATTGCCAAATTCCACCACTGGCTGCAGAAACTCTAATTGTTGTTGCTCTAGTACAGATATCCGTAATTCTACCGGATATATAATTATCTGAATTGAGCCATTGAGCTCCCCGTGGTCCCCACAAATACCAATTATTCACCACATTTTGTTCTTTTGGAAGAGACTCAACTTGTGTTATCATATTTAATCGCATTTTAACATTAATGTCTTCATATGGATAAGACCATGACTTGAAATATTCGAGCATCTCATTCGCACCATTCTCTTGATTTTCTTTATCCATACCTTCTAAGAAAACTTTGTTAAAAGGATTTACACGATAGTCTTGCTGAGCACTTAGTGAAGTGAAGGACTGAATGATAAAAAATATTACAAAAAACATGTGATACTTTTGAATTCGACCTTTCATTTTATTTTCCCTTTCATTTTTTTTACTTTTTGTTAAAAAAGTTTTAAGTTTCGTTTCATTTATTTTAGAAAATTATTTTTGGTCTTAAATAAAATCCCTGATTTTGATTGAAGCCCCCTCTGAAGGGAATTGTAACACAGATTTCAGCCGGCCATAATCCATAACAATTCTCAACCCCAAACTCCCCCTCAAACCCAAAAGGATTATAGCTTAGACCAAAGCGTCCATATCCTGAAACACTTCCCAACAAAATTCTTCCCCATATTTTCAATCCGAAACTTCCATTATAATTTAGTTGATCAAAAGCCTCTGTACCGAATACTCCGACATCAACATAAATACGAAATCCTGCATCTAACAATGGTCCAAATTCTATGCTTGCGCCAACACTGGCATATACAAAAAATCCATTTAACATATTAAAATTTATTTGGGATTTATTAAAATCAAACAATCCATCAATTCCATCTGTTACCCATAACTGCGTCTTAGGAACATTGTACCCGATGAAAACTCCCGACTCAGCATTGAGATTGAAATGCTCAATTCCCCACAATTCTGCTCTTACTCTTCCTTGCAAAGAAATGTTATCTAATCCTACATGCCAATCCATCTGTCCATTGCCTTTAACATTGATTGTCCCAGCGAATGTGGAAATTGAAGTAATATTGAAATTTGATTTTACATAACCTCCTGCAAATACCTTATCAACATCAATCACTAAATATGCCTCCGCATTTGTTGCTTCAACCTTTGTTTGCCGATTTGAGAGATAAAAGAACATGTCCCCATTTATTTTCATAGAGAACCAGGATGGTTTAATAATGATATCTATTCTTGCATCAAATCCTGCCTTCGGCTGTAGGTAGGTATCATTATATGATGTTAATGCCAATCTGCCTTTTATTTCTATTTTTTCAAGTCTGTCACCAATTATGCATTCCTCTCCTGAAATATCTCCCATTGCTGCAAGATTGTAGTAGCCGACAGAAAATGCAATCGAATCCAAATGTTCATCAAATAATAGGAAACAAGACTGATTGCTTGTTGTAATTACTGTGGAGTTCATGGGCTTACTCATATTATTTGCAGCAACATTACCCTTTCCTGTAAACCCATTTTGAGTAGCAGTATTATACCTTGTATCATTATAATTTATGTTTGTATTTCCTGCCCAGGTTCTGTCCCAAATTTTTCCGTCATTTCCGGCATCAAATTCTGCATCAACAAATCTGTTGTTGAAAGGTGAACCTGCCATTGATGATTTGTAATCCTTAATCGTTAATTTTTTTGCCCCAAAAAAACCAATTGATACACTTCCATGAGTTTGAACGTAGCCTGAGTCATTAGGGATCACATTCGAGAGAGCAACCATATCGGGTGTGTAGCCAAATCCATCAAATTTCTGTCCCGAGTTATTGTAATCAAAAAGCAATCTTCCGAGATCTCCGTTAGCACGGATCTCTCCCCAGGTTAAATAAAACGGCTTACTAAAATGTCTTGGCTCTGATATTCCTGCTGCTGTTAAATATATTACTCCAAGCTTGACACATACTACACCGGCAGGTTTTGTATTGTCTTTTGCAACAAGATCAACACCCCAATGTTCCATCTTTAAAGGAATTGAGAGATCAACTTTTCCTCCGGCGTTATTTGCAGTAGAAGTATAAACCATATTCTTATATGATACAGAATTTTTTATTCCACCTTCTAATCTTATTTTGCCATTAAAGTTAGAATAATATGTCGCACTTTCTACGAACTGGATTTTTATGAAAGTCGAATCATTATTACCGCCCGGATAAGATGTATTAAAAGGAGTAATCCCTTTATATTTATCACTCCATGTGGGACCTTGATTTACATTATCAATAGTATTTATGATTGTCAGCTGAATATTAGAATGCGCACCTGTTCTTATTATATTCAGATCAGATACTATATGAGTTGTTGAATTTCCTACAAAGACTAAACCTGTTGAAGTGTCAGTTTCCGGAAGGTCTTTGGTGAAAACAGTAAATTTATCTGCTTTGTCAGAAATGGTTATGCCCTGCATAGATTTGGCTTCAAGCTGTGTGCCTGCATCTGGTGCTTGTGTTTTAATATTAGGTAAGTCAAAAGCTCCTGTGGTGGTAAGCGGATAATATGGATTCATATATCTTGCAGCCAAATAAAAATCTCCTCTGAAACCAAAATTATTTTCGAGCTGATAAAACTTAGGTGTTCCATTAGTTTTTGAAAACTCCCCCCAGGTTAAAGATCCGTTTATATTGACCTGACTAAACAGATCCATATCATTTTGAACAATGAGTGTTTGAGGCTGAGTTTGCACTCTTCCCATTGAACTGTTTCTGACTGCTTTTTCCGGAAGCTTGATGACTGAATTTGCAAATTGCCCGTCTTTGATTTTACTGGCTTCTAAGTTCAAGTACGAAGAAGAATTTTGCGGCAGATTAATTTCATAACCAAACGGATCGAGTGAATAAAATGTAAATGCGCTTTGAAAATTTAACTTACCTATAAATCCTGCTGAATTAATCTTTGCATTCGAAAATGTATATCGTGCTTTTGTATATCCTCTGTTATTGATTATTGAATCAGTTGTGTTTGAGACTGTCTCTCCATTAATAAGTGTCACACCCCTATTTGCTGTTGGTGTAAGGATACCAAAATTGAAATTGTATCCGACACCCTGTATTTGTATATCTGTCTCTCCGATATAAAATTTACCATAAGCAGCTCCCGGTACATTGGCACTAAAGGTACTAACCACACTGAATGATATCTCCGTCAGAGGCAAGGGTAACTTTGCATCACATGAGGTGCTTACTATAGATTTAGGCAACTTAACAAACCCCGAAGCCTGTGCTTTGCGTTGCGGTATTAATACCAGACTATCAATCAAAAGTTCAAATGTTGAAGTCGCGGGAGTAAGCTTGACTTGAGGCGGCGGTGCGGGTCTTGTCATTACACTTGAAAAATATGCAAACCCGCTTGTCAGATCTACTTCGGTTCCTGATCCATTCCATACTACATCACTGAAGTTAACCGGAATATTAATTGTTGATCCAGGTATTGTTGTATGACCTTTTCCGCTTGGCAAGCGCTGATCAAGTGATTTAGACGGTGAATCCCAGCTATCTACTGAAATCCTGAAGTTTGATACTTTTAAGATTGAGGGTCTTGATAGATTTGGAATAATAGTTATGTAGCTTGTATTAATTGAAAAAGAAAAAACTTCACTCTTACCGTCATTCTGTCCAATTGTATTGCCATCTCTGAATGATTGCACCTGCCATGCATACTTTTTTCCTCCCGTTAACGCAGGTGCTGATATTGGATAAGGAAAGCTAAGGTTGCTGGTATTATTTTCATAAAATGCAAGATTGTTTATTGCCTGTTCGGGTGACTGGGTTGTTAATACTTCTACTATTTTAATATGATAGTTGATGTTTGGAATTCCAAGTATACCTGTCCAGTTAAAGACAGGTTTTGAAGTATTACTTAATAAATTATTTCTTGGGTTTATCAGTCTTGGAGGTTGAATAATCAAGAGATTAAAGTTGGCACAGACATGTAAAGTAGCAGCCGGACCCGGAGGTGGATCGGTTTCTGTTATATCAATACAAACTTCATAGTTTCCTTCCGGAAGTCTTCCTGTTTGAATTACTATTTGACCTATCGGTCCTGTTAAGCTTAAATTACCCCACGATGCAATATTATCTGAACGATAAATTGTTGTTACAGGGGTTCCGGGTGTTTGTGGTCCGGGGATTTGTGTTATGTTTCCTGTAAGAACTGAACTTATACTTGCTCCGTCCTTTCTCAATAATACATCAACCCTTGCCTGCATCGTTCGCTTGGTATTTACTATCGTCAGCATTGCCATGCTCGAATTTGTTGCCCAGTCCGATACATATGGCGATGGATTATTCAAGATTAAATTGCCGGATAAATTTCCCTGTGAGAAACTATCGGAAGAAAGAAAAATAAATATTACATTAATTACTATAATTATACTGAATAAGAAATATTTGTTCTTCCGAATCATTTATTTAATGTTAGTAATTATTTTACAATAAAAAATTTAAATAAGTATTAATGTGATTATACTTAATAATTAAATCTTTCTTTAATTCTATTTTGCCACTAAAAATAATTATTATACAGCTTTTACTTTTATTTGGGGAAAAACAACTTAGGAAATAATGGATACCCAGCATATGCAGATCCCGCAAATATATTATTTCCGGAATTGGCTAAACAAATAACCAATCCTCAAAAAGTACCATTAATCTGTACCCATTGAGCTTCTATATTTTTTGTTATTGATAAAAAATTTAAAAATTGAAATAAGATAAAAACTGAAGTAAATATTAATAGAAATTCCCATATTTTGTTCTTTTAAGATTTTACAAATAATTAATTTGAAAAACTTAAAATGATAATTGCAAAAAATAAACCAATTAATTTATTCCTTGAAATTCAATTAATATGATTTTAAATTTTTAACATTTTATATATTTTAAACAATTGTAATCTTTAATTAAATAAACTTTTAAAAATATAATTTGATTATCAAAGATGAAAGTTTAACTGATTAATTAAATAATTTATGCGATAAGTTTTTCAAAATATAAAAATGCAATATAAAAATGCAATAGATAATATTTGTTAATAGATTCTTAGAGTGTTCATAACGGACAATATTAACAAATGAGAAATAAAGAAAACTGTAACTTTAAAAAACATAACCTTACTTACAATTTATGTAAATCTACAATCAGTTTTCCCCATCACCTTGATCACTGCATTTAACCGTTTTCAGATACACTACAGATACCTATTTGCCTTCATAATATAATAGTTTGCTTACACTTTTCTGATAACCCTGCACTTCAACAACATCAGCTCCCGCCACCTTCATATTACCAGCATCTGAAACGTAACAGTTTCTAAACAGAAAACGAAACTTGTTCATCCACCTCAACAGTCCCAGCACCCGTAACAGCATCTTTTACTGTTCCTGTTACAGGGACCGTAAGCTGATCATTGCTGCCGCACCTTCACCCGCAACAGTCCCCGCATGCGTCACAGCAGCTTTCACTGTTGCGGTTACAATGTCTGTTATGATGATCCTGAATCAGTGTACGGGATCAGTGCCCAATACTGCAACAGTAACATCCCCCACACCTGTAACAGCACTATTCACTGTTCAGGTTACTGGAAATGTATGCTGACACTGTAACAGTGACCTTAGTAACTACAAATTTAATATATCATTAATATTGTCAATTTGGTAATAGAGCTGAAAGGAAATAAATATTTATAAAAACAGTTTATTGAAAATATTTGGATATTATAAAAAACAGAGTCCTTTTTAGTGAACTCTGTTTTTATTTTTATAGATATTTTAATAACTTTATTTAGTAAGAATCATTCTTTTGGTTTCTATAAATCCGGCAGCTTCAAGTCTGTAAAAATAGATTCCGCTTGAAAGGTTTGAAGCATTAAAATTCACAGAATAATAACCTGCTGATCTTCTTTCATTCACTAAAACAGCTACTTCTTTCCCTGATGTATTGAATACTTTTAAAGTAACATTTCCCGTAACAGGCAAATCAAAGCTGATTATTGTTGATGGATTAAAAGGATTCGGATAGTTCTGAATTAAGTGCAAACTATTCGGTACACCGATAATCACTTCTCCGTTAAGATTGTGATATTCAAAATTACCGTTGAAATCTTTTTGCTTTAGTCTGTAAGTGTAAATTCCTGAAGTAAGATTTCTGTCACAGAATGTATAATTATGAGATACCTTGCTTGTTCCGTTTCCTGCTATATCACCGGCTTTTGTCCAGTCATCTGCTGTAAAAGCTTTTCTTTCAATATCAAATCCGGAATTATTACTTTCAGTTAATGTGCTCCAGTATAAATTTATATCTCTGTTGTTTACAGAAGCCGTAAATGATGACAATTCAACCGGCAAAGTTCCCCACGAAACAGATGTCGTTAATATTCCATAAGTTGTTCTTCCTAAAACAAGAAGCTGTCTTATTGCATTTAATCCTGAATAAGTAACTCCTCCCGGAATCAGCATATAAGCGCTTGCTGTAATTTCATCACCATCACTATGTGTTGTTAAAACAGTCACTGACGGTGAATATCCTGTTATGTCAGTGCTGACAGAATTAGTACTGAGAGTCCCTTCTCCGGATATTGATAAAGCAATATTATTTACAGCTATCGGGTTTCCGGTTGAATCAACTGTTTTTATTTTAATTTCATCAGATCCAATATAAACTATTTCAAGAGTTTTTATTGGTATGAAGGTACCATAGTTTGCAATTGTCTCATCTATTATTGTATGCGCACGAGTCCTGATAGCTGCACCTCCTATATCTCCGCCATACATTGTTACTGAATTAATTACTAAATCATTTCTGAAATGCCATATTGCCATTTGAACTGCGCAGGCTTCATCTTTTGGATCAGGAAGCTCTCCTGCATAACCTGTATGAGAAGGATAATAAGTATTAGTGATATATATTGCCAGCGGAATTGTAGATGCAGTGTCGCGAATTGAATCACCAAGTTCGATATATGTGCAAAGATCTAAACAATAAAAAGGTGTATTTGCAACGTTTCCTATATTACATGGAATTACACCAGTATATGCTTCACTAAAATCCTGGCTACAGGAACTTGCATTAGCCGGAAAATCTGTAAATCTTCCTTTCCATGCGGATGATCCACCTAAATCGATGTTTACCTTACCTTTACTGAGACCGTATTGTGAATATGAATTTGTTACTGTTACAAGAAATAAAGCTGTGATTAAGAGAAATGATTTTTTCATTTTAGTGTTCTTCCTTTTAGTTAATAAATTTCTGCTGATGACCGCTTAAATATTTAAAACAAGATCTTGCCACTAATTTCACTAGTTCACACGAATTTAAAAATGCATTTAATATACAATCAGCGTAAACTCGTTGCGGAAAATAATCTTCAAAGATTAACGTTTCCATCTTAATTAATTTTAAATCTTTTTATTGGTTTTGAGAAACTCCCCTGAGCGGATAAGAAATTTAGCGAACAGAATTAATTTTATTTTTTTATTACAGACAGTAAAGAAGTTTAATAATAACGAATGTTGTTTTAAATAAAAAACATTTCGTAAAATTCATAGCGGGAATTATATCACTTCATAAAATTCAGTCCGAAAGTAAGCTGCAGTCCGCCGACATCTTTTATTTCATTGTTTTCAATGCTTTCCACTCCGCCGCCTGTAACCGGCAGATAGTAATAACTTAAATTGACATTAAGAGAAGTGCTTTTGCTTTGCTTGTAATTTATTCCAATTCCCGCATAGGGTCCGAATGCAAACTTAGTTTTTGTATAAGCTATTGCATTGAAAAAACTTCTGTCATAAGGATTATACATAACTAAAGTCGGAGCAACTCCAAAACTGATCATGGGTCTGAAATTTCCATCTATATCGCCTTTGAAAAGTTCCTTATTAAGACCAATGCTGAGAGGCATCATATACACCCTGTTGACTTTACCCAGTACTACAGAGTTACCGTAAATATCATATCGCTGAATTTCCCGGGAATCTGAAACTCCGGAGAAATGAAGATTAAGACAAAAGTCAGTACTCCTGCTTACAGGAACATATAAGCCGGATGAAAATCCAAAACCGTTTTCTGAATATACAAATCCTAAACCCCAATTGTTTCTTGTTTCTTTTTTATACTTATTATCTTTTATCTGTGAATATGAATGATGAGAAAATGAAATTATTATAAGCAGAATTAACAGAAGCGAAAGAATTGGTTTTTTCATAATAGTCTTATTTGTTAATTGTTTAATGAAAGTTAAATAATTAATTTTTGATTTAAAATTCCAAACACGCTTGACTCCGAAAAGATTGCATAAGATCGCCGGTGTAGTTTCAAAAAGACAGAAATATCTGACTATAGTTCTTGAAAACATTCACGATCCGCACAATGTCAGCGCAATTCTGCGAAGCGCGGATGCGGCGGGAATTGATAAAATTTATCTGATTTATAACACGAACAAATTTCCTAAAATCGGCAGAATCTCTTCGGGAAGCGCAAAGAAATGGATCGAACTGGAAAGGTATTCGAATGCAACTGATTGTTTTAATGAACTAAAGAAGCTGAAATACAGAATTTATTCTTCACATATCAGCGAAGACAAAAAGAACAAATCTCTTTATGAACTTGATCTTGCAAAAAGAACTGCACTTGTTTTTGGAAATGAGCACACAGGTGTTTCGGAAGAAGCTCTGAATCTTTGCGATAAGACATTTTCAATTCCGATGTACGGTATGGTCCAGTCGCTGAATGTATCAGTCTCCGTTGCGGTTTGTGTTTATGAAGCGCTGAGACAGAGAGAGCTGAAAGG
>WBZU01001561.1_pt1 | contig 17076 bp, 27 predicted proteins | sample 5204311 | NCBI WGS metagenome assembly WBZU01 (sample SAMN12344359, study PRJNA552823) | activated sludge metagenome | biome: Activated sludge suspended growth; feature: Nitrification reactor; material: Wastewater; isolation source: activated sludge from nitrification reactor of wastewater... | reverse complement strand
ACCTGAGTAGGAGCATCTTGGTACTTCGACCCATTCCAGTTCTGGCGATCAAAGAACCTCGTTGCCGTAACGAGTGCCTTGGCCTTATCACCAGGAGATGCGCTACTCCACACTGAAGCATGGATCGCGTCCTCGAAGTAGGTATCGGCGTCCGCTACACTGATGTAGCTATTGGTTCCCACTACCAGAGCCATCGTCATTCCCCTGTGAGTTCGGGTCCTGGTTGTCAGGATTGTTCTGTTGAGCGAGTGCCCGCTGTGCAGCATCAGCACGAGCTTGCATCTCAGCAATCAGCTCGTCAGGAACATGCGACAAGCCGAGAAGTTCACGAATCTCGTTGACTGCCGGGTCAGACAGATCCAACTTAGCGCCGGACGAAGCAAGGTCCTTGAGAGCCTTGGTTACCTGCTCGACATCCCGGAACCTGATCGACTCGGGAGTCATCGTCGGCTTCATCTCAGGCGGGAATCCGTTGAGATCCCACAGTCGGTCGATGAAGTCACGCTTGAAGGTATCAGCCAACTCAGCGAGTGTTGAATCCGCGATTAGGAAGAAGACGTTGGTCTTGTCCCGAGAAAGTGCGTATGACCCAACGGTATTCTCGCCGAGTAGCAGTTGCTCGACGCCAAGTAGAATGGCGATGTTGCGGGTAGTTCGTTGGATCGCATTGGCGAGGTCGGGAAGCGATGTGCTCTTCCCAGTCAGGAGTTCAAGATCCCACATCTTGACGTTGCTTGGACGGCCAGCTTCGTCGGCAGTCTGGTAAGTCAGGGAGTCGAGCAGTAGACCCGTATTGGGCTTACGGACGTGGTTCTGAATGAAGTCAGTGAAGTAAGTCTCCCACTGCTGCTTCTCAGCTTGAGTGATCTTCCCCTCTGCTACCATCTGTGAGAGCGCAGCAAGAGGAGCACGGCCAACCGGGATACCCCGAAGGTCCGTATCAAATCCATCCTGCTCCATCTTCTCGTAGATCTTGAGTCGCTCAGCGTACGGATAGATGTGACGAACAAGACCGATGCCCTCGGGTGAGTCGGTCAGGCTGTCATCCACTAGGTAGATCAACTTCTTCCTGGGAAGCCAGATCGCTGTGCTGTCCTGTGGCGACCGTTGGACTACGCCGAGAAGCGTCCCAGCCTTGTCTGTGTCCCACCGCTCGATAGTGGATTGAGGCCGGGGTGAGATGTCCTTGAGGCCGATACGACCATCCTCCCGCCGCTTTGCTGTCCATTCCTGTATACTGAAACCGTAGAAACGGTACATGGCAGCCCGGCGAACAACACGGCGCCATGGGGTTTCCATGTCATCCAGGACGGACTTGACGAAGTCAGCGTACTCCTGAGCCTCCGTAGAATTCTGCTCAGCTGGTGCCACAGCCCATGTAGCCTTGGCTACGAGGTTCAGGAAGTAACGGACACCAGCACCAACGATAGCCACATTGACGAGAGTCTCCGAGAAGTACTTGTACTTCAGAGTTCCTCTCAGCTTGGCATTGATGTCCGATTCCTGGATATACCCGCCGTAGATCGGGGTACCGGGAACACCGACTTCCCTCATCGGGTTACTCCGGGATTCCTCGACTCCAGCCCGAGCAGAAGGATCAAGACTCTTAGCCATGGATCGTCAGCTCCCTTGGTGCGCCTGGGATAGCTAGTGCCCTGTTAGGGATCAGCTCGGAAAACGCTCGACTCGAGGCATCAACCTGATCCTTGAACTTCCCAAACGGGAACATGCAAAGCTCGTCAAGGTAGTCCTCGTTCCATAGACCGCGGAGGATCTTGACGTTGCCGGCCTCAGCCTGAGCGGCAAAGGGCTTTGCCCGAGTCATCTTGTCACCGCTCTCAGGAGTAAACTTGACATCGTAGCCAGCAAGCTGCCTCATGTAGTACTTGGCCTGAGCTTTGCCAGCCTGTCCGGGATCCTGTGGACCACTAATCCTGACGGTGTATCCGTCTTCGGACGCAGTGTTCTTGATGAGGCGTTCTACCTTGGACTCGGACCCCTGGATTCTACGGACATCCTCGACGTAGAAGAATCCGTCAGTGCACCGGCTAATCTTGACGCCAGCAGTGTATGCAGCCGTGTGGACATCGGATGCTGCAAGGTCCCATCCCCTTACAGCCTCACGTCTAGCCGGTAGTGAATCGACAACTTCGAACCACTCACGTTGGAATAGACCACCGCCACGAGGTGACGGGCGTTGCTGGAACTGAGCAGCGACAGCGTATGGACCCATGACTTTCTTGTCTCGCTCAAGAACCTCGGGAGTCATGCGCTCTGGCCACATGAGTTCGCCGTCTACAGTCCTCGGATCCTCGAACCCGATACAAGTAAAGCACTTCCGCTCGGGTTCGTATTCCATCGGAATCATGAGGTGCTCATAGCCAAGTTCCTTCTCGAGAATGTAACCCGAGATGTCTTGGTCATGAACCCGCTGCATGATGACTACGATGGCAGACTTCGCAGGATCATTCATACGAGTGGGAACGGTCTCAGTAAACCACAGCAAGGCGGCGAGTCGCTTCGCGTCGGATTCGCCATCCTTGATATTGTGCGGATCGTCGATGATGAACCGGTCGCCTCGTTCACCAGTACCAAGACCACCTACTGAAGTGGCGATCTTGAACCCAGCATAGTCAGTGTCGAACCGGGTCTTGGCGTTCTGATCGCCGACGAGCTTGAAGGACTTTCCCCACAGCTCCTGGTACCACTCAGAATTGATGAGGTTACGGCAGCGGCGGTTGTCTCTGATCGTCAGGTCGTTGGAGTATGATGCCGAGACGTATCGAAGATCCGGGCGACGACGCGGACCCCACTCCCACGCAGGCCAGAAGACCTCTGTGCTGAGAGACTTCATACAGCCAGGGGGTACGTTGATGAGGAGTCGGGTAATCTGCCCGGAAGTCACAGCCTGAAGGTGGTCGCATACAGCGTCGATATGCCAACCCATCACAAACTCACGGCCAGGCTCAAGAATAGACCAAGAGAGTTTGATAAACTCCCTTAGGCTAGCCTCGGAATCCGCGCGGTCTAGTTCACGAAGAACTCTCGCCGGATTTACCTGATCGAGTGAGAAGTGCCCGGAGCTCATTTCGCTCTTCCTGGGTCAGCTTGCTCGCGTCGATCTCGACTGGGCCGCCACCATCGCCAGTATGCTCGTTGGTGAACACGTCTCGCTGACCGAGGATGTTCTTCCCAAGGAACTTGGCCATGTCGGAATTGCCGCCTGCAAGAGTAAGCTGCTTCCTTCGAAGACTGATGCGACCCATCATCAGGCCACGTTCCCAGGCTTCCCCTGCCTTCTCATCTTTCGCGAGCAGGTTCCGAAGCTGATGAACCCTGATACCGAGAAAGGCAGCAGCCTCGCGGTGAGTACACTGCAGGCGTGCTACCCGTTCGATATCCTTGATTTTGACTCGTACTGTAGCCATAGCGGTAACAACATACATCGGTAATCAAGCCGTGTCAACAAAATAATTTCTTGACAAACGGGAAAAGATTTGATATTATTAAGTTACAACGAAAAGGGAGGACTAGCCTTGGCAAGACGACGGAGAAGCAAAGAGGGATCATTCAAGCCTAGAAAGCTCGGTACTGAAGACCTCATGCGTCAGAAGTACATGGGGCTTGCTACGTCTGGGCCACTCAACGCACCTAGGTTTGGGTTCATTACTACGAAGCTTGGTAAGCTAGACGTCTGCGTCTTCTACTCCAAGTTCGCGGCAAAGAAATTTCTAAGTCTCATGATAGCTGATGATGAAATAGAGTGGATTGACGACAAGACTATCTACACGAGCAATGATATGACCATCCATAGCGATCAGCTCAAGCAGATCTATAACCATCACGTTACCTACAATGAAGAGCGATACCATACCTTCAGTGAGTTTTGTCTGAGTAGAGTCGCGCTGATGCGGAACAACCAAGCGGCTAAGCCACTAATCCCTGGGTCGAGTATCTCCACAAGGAGAAGAAGCTCGAGAAAGGGAATGGTGCTCATGAAGACTATTGCTGAGGAGCTAAACATGACTCCTCGTGAGGCTCGAGGTATTCTTCGAGGAGTGATGAGTAAACCCGATCATGGGTGGGCCTGGAGGACTGCTGATGAGGTAAACCGAATCAAGGCAATCCTGAGTGGTAAACCGAACCAACGAACATTGGACTTCTCAAAGGCGGAGATCAATGCTGTGGAACAAGGAGTCGATTACCGGCCACTGGCGTTCCGAGTTCGAGGGCAAGGCTGTTAAGCTCGTCAAGGGTAAGTGGGGCAATTCCAGCGAGACTGCCTGGGAGATCTTCATTGATGGCAAGTCCCATGGTAAGGAACTCACGCTTGCTCAGGCTAAGAACGAGGCGAGGCGCTGCATGGGAGCACTCGTCGGCCGAAACAACTTCTAGTCGTGCAACTTGCAATGACGGATCATGCAGATTGCAATCTAGTAAGAAACCATGGTAGATAGTTGGAGACATTAGGATACCATAGGACATGGAACGAGTATTGCATGTTGTATCGTGACGAAAGGAGTAGATCATGAAGGCAAAGCATCTTACCAAAGTCTACTGCGTGATCCGATACGCAGACGGAAGCGAGGGCCCTGGCTACACTCACCTGTGTAGAGATGGGTGGACAATCGGTCCAGAAGGCAAGAGCGTCAAGGTTTCCTACGACGAGAAGTTCGTGGTCTCACAGGTCGAAGGCGACACCTTCAAGGCTCTCATCACCTACGATCTGTGGGCGCGTCTCGAGAGTCCCGATGTCCCCAACGTGGTCTACGATTCCACAATCAAGGAGATGATCCGATGAACAAGCAAGAGCAAATCGCCGTTGCTCAGAGGGCCATCCGTGCCTACCGAGCTGCTCGCACTCCCGAGGAAGTCGAACTTGATCTGCTCATCGAACGGACTGTCAATGACGGTGGTAGACTCCACGCTATCGTCAGACTCCGTGCGCTGATCGTCCAGCTGAACTCCGAGATCGACAAGGCCCGTGACCACAACGAGGTCTTCACGAAGACGACGGCGATCAACTACCTGGAGAAAGCCGTTGACCTGATCTCCAACCAGTAGATTTTGTGGTTGACACGGTCTTGTCTCTAATGATAAGATTAATGTGTCGAAACAAACAGCTCAGCGAAAGGATCAAACATGGCCAAAATGATGAGCCGACCCAAGAGGATGCAGAAGGCCGTCGATAAGATCCGAGACGGGATCGACGAAATCCGCAGCCTCTCCGAGGAGTACCAGGAGTGGTACGACAACATGCCTGAAGGTCTCCAGGGCGGGGGTACGGGAGACAAGGTGCAGGAAGTCGCAAGCCTCTTCAACGATCAGTCCGACGAAGGCGACAGCGCCCTGACCCGCCTCGAGGACCTGATCTCCACCCTGAACGACACGGCGGACGAGCTCGAGAGCGTCGCCGATGAAGTCGAAGGCGCAGACCTGCCCCGCGGCTTCGGGAGGGACTAGTCATGTCCCACGAAGTCGAATCCATGGCCTACGCGGGAGCAGTCCCGTGGCACGGCCTCGGTACGAAGGTGGACGAGAACCTCGACATCGAAGCGATGCTCGTCCAAGCCGGTCTCGATTGGGAGATCGAACTCCTCCCGGTCATGGTCAACAAGCAGATCGTTCCCGGCTACTTCGGGATGACGCGCTCGTCCGACGGCAAGGTGCTCGATGTCTGCGGAAAGCGATACAAGCCGACGCAGAACGCGCAAGCCTTCGAGTTCTTCAGGGAGTTCCTCGACGCCGGCGAAGCGAAACTGCAGACGGCGGGATCGCTCAAGGGAGGACAGTACGTCTGGGGCCTCGCGTCCCTCGACTTCTCGTTCACCCTCGAAGGCAAGGACAAGAGCGAAGGATATGTCCTCGTCGGCTGTCCTCATGAGCAGGGCAAGTCGCTCATCATCAAGCGAACGATGATCCGCGTCGTCTGCCACAACACCCTGACTGCGGCACTCCGCGACAAGTCCGGATCCTTCCGCTTCGTCCACCGCAGCAAGTTCGGGAGCTCGGCGATTCGTCGGGCGAAGGAGGTTCTCGGCCTCGCCCGCGAGGATATGCGGGAGTTCGAGCGACAGGCGAAGGAGCTCGTGGAACACGAGATCAAGATGTCCCAATTCGTCAGCATCGTGGCTCCGATCATGATGCCGAAGGCGACTCCGGACCAGATCATGGATTGGGTGAAGGATCCCGATCCCGAGAACTTCTCACCGCGCATGAAGGATCTCTACAAGGCCTACACAACCGCGCCGGGCGCGACTCCCGGAAACGCCTGGGGCGTGCTGAACGCCGTCACCTACTACGCCGACCACATGGCCTCGCGTACACAGGATCAGCGCCTGTCCAATGCGTGGTTCGGCAAAACTGCTCGTCAGAAGCAGGCTGTCCTCAACAAGCTGCTTGTCTTGACGGCGTAGGAGGAAGCATGATCCGCCCGATGTTGGCGAAGAAGGACAACTCGGATTCCATCCCTACGGGAGGCTTTGTCTACGAGACAAAGTGGGATGGGATCCGAGCACTCATCGAATGGGACCAGGGGAACTATTTCCACATCTACTCCCGTCATGGTCGTGAGATCACCGAGCAGTTTCCAGAGATAAGCCTGGAGGACATCCGCGAGTCCTTCTGCCCGATTCATGGAATTGTGGATGCGGAGATCGTCTGTTTGAAGGACGGTATCCCACACTTCCCGTCGGTCACGTCTCGCCTCCACCTGAAGACAGGCAGGGCTCAGGCTGCTGTCACCAATCCCATTACTGTGATGGTGTTCGATGTCCTCAGCATTGAACACAACTCAGTGATGGACGAACCGCTCATGGCTCGCAAGAGGATGCTCAGTGGGATGCTCCTTCCCGGGAGACCCTTTGAGCTCAGTAGAGTCTACGAGAACGGTGAGCGGCTCTATGACAAGGAGCAGGAGAAGGGCGCGGAGGGAATCATTGCCAAGCGACGGGATAGTCTGTACCTCCCGGGACGCCGGACGAGGGACTGGCTCAAGATCAAGATCATGTACGAGGAGGAAGTCACCTGCTACGGGTTCTCAGACGGTAAGGGAAAACGCGAAGGCCTCTTCGGTGCCCTACTGTTCAAGGACCTCAAGGGGAAGCCGGCCGGCAACGTCGGCACTGGATTTACTGACGAGGAGCTTCGCGTGATGATGGACTTCCTGCACTCCAGAGGAGCTCGCATGAAGAGTCCTGGTGTCTGGGTCCTCGAGAGTCCATTCAATATGGTAGTCAAGGGTATGAGGAAGAACGAGTCCGGTGCCATCCGTGAACCCGTCTTCATCAAGGTCACTGACTACTAGTCGGACTAGGTGCGTCCTGTGTCGTGTCTGCAGGACGCATTCTAGTAGATCCGAGAATCACGCCAATGGTATTTCTTGGCAATCTTCTCTGTTTGCGCGTGTTGTGATACGTCCTACATTTGTGGTTCAACAGCAGCGCCATTGGGAACGTACAGACGATTTGCGTAGGACGATCCAATGGCATCTGTCGGCGAGGAAAATGTCGTGCGTGTCATGTATCGTGTTTTTCCTGAAGATTGCCGAGAAACGCCGCTGGATCGTCCTCGGACTCCATATTGATGCGTTCTAAGCGTACTAGTTCAATTCCTCGAGCAATGATGGGAGGAAGCTTCGAGTTACTGGACTCAGCTCGAATGGCTACAGCTAACTCTCGACAGTCAAAGGCTTTGCAGATGGATGGCCGATTGGGATAGATCGTACAACCACCATCCCAGTAGATACAGTCACCGTTCGGTTTGTTCCGAAGTACCCATCGACCATTGGAAAGGTAGCACTCATAATCAGTGAAGATATCACCAGCCTGTAAATCAAGGACTATAGTCTGGTGTTGACAGCACAAAGCACAAATGCCACAGGGAACGCTCATCGAAGAATACTAAACTTAGTGGGCCCGCCTGCTGCGGCGTGCGTTACTGCCAGATAGCATGCTCTGGTACCCGTTGGCGTATAGTCCCAAGCCTGGATACTCCACACACGGTCGTATGAGCTCCCAGGATCATCTACCTCGAAACCGATGGCGGTATCACCAGTCTTGTTGATGAGTGACAGTTCGCCACTAGTCAAAGCTTCACTATGCCACCCAGCAGCAGCCGGAGTGTCGGAGTTATCAAGAATGGCCGATCCACCAACTCTGACACGACGATGGTAAGTTGCCGATTTACTCTTAGTGTAGCTTACATGGTACCAATAGAGCGTTGCCGCCGAGATTGTATCAGTACCAATTGCCGAAGTATCGATGTTTGCCCAGGCATTGGCGGTTATGGGATCGCCAAGGCTGTTCACACACTCAGCTATGAGAGTTGTAGTCGTGTCGAAAGAACCGACACTACCTGTGTACCCATCCTTGTTGCTAGCCGTCACAGGATAGTTAGGCACTGCGGACTCCGGTGAGAGCAAGAGTGACCATCTGAATAGACGTGCAGCTATCCACATTAAAGCGGAGGATGTCTCCCTTAGCAACTGCGAGACTAAGGCTAGAGCCCTGAGCCTTAGTTGCTGAAGAAATGGCCGGCGTAACAATGCTGTCAGCATCAACCGGCGGGTGGTTGGCATAGGTATCCTTCCACACATCGATGGTGATACTGCCAGATTGGTCAGCGACCATCGTCCACCCAGTGATGGTCATCTTGAACGGCGCAACGTAAAACCCCTTAGCACCGGTCGTGATGGTAGCTCCACCACCGTCGAGTGCGATCTGGATAGACTCGTCAAGTGCGGCAGTCCCATCCTTGATGAGTAGACCATCAACGGTCACGCCAGCTGCAGCCGTATGCTCGGCAATCGTGTCTGTCTTGATGGAGCCAGCAGTATCAGTAACCCCAGACGTCGGAGCAAGCTTCAGATCGCCTTTGCCGGTTGTCAGGTAGCCATCCGTTGCGTTATGGTAAAGCTCGATGTAGTCGGCGTAGACAGCAGTGCTAGCCTGAACACGGAATCGAGGCTCAGTATACAGTGGGTCAGCGGTATTTCCGGCATAGGCGGCAGAGCGAGAAGCGATGCACACCACGCCAGTCATCTCGGCATTGCCGTTGATTGCCGTGGAGATTCTCAGCCTACCGCCATCAGTCCCAGTCGGGTTTATCATCGTGATGTCCGCGCTGGACTGACCACCGAAAACAAAGGCCTTGTTATCATTCATTACAGGGCTAATGTTATTGAAATAGAGCAGAGTCGAAGCAATGCTGCCGCCGCCAGCGTTTAGGTACCAGCCCCACACCGAATCGTCACGAGCAAACTCTAGCCATGCTCCTTGTGCCGTGTGGCCAGAGCCATCGTTAGCAACGCCCCACTCGTTGATAAGCCGCAGACAGCCGAGTCGGGGAGAGTCTATCTTGATGTACTGAGCACTGACTCCAAGGTTGACTGTACTGTCCTTGATAAGCGCACCGTCGATAGTTACGCCAGCTGCTGCTGTCTTCTCGTTGATTTGGTCTGTGGTAACCTGTGAGTCCTTGAGCAGTACCCCGTCGAGGGTTACACCTGCCGCAGCTGTCTTCTCATTGATGACATCCGTGGTAACCTGACTATCCTTGAGCAGTACGCCGTCCACAGTAACGCCAGCGGCAGCGGTGCGTTCACTGACAGTGTTGGTCTTGACCTCAGTAATAGCCGTTACAGTGGCACCCTGGACAGTAGTGGTAGCCGTAACCGTAGTAGTTGCCGAAAGCGAGTTCACCGATGCTGAGCCAGTAGCAGTAAGGTCAGCGTTTACACGGAAGTCATTGCCAACTTCGAAGATATCATTGAACTGGTCATAGAAGATGTAGGCAGCAGCGGGATTACCACTTGCACCGAAGTAGATCGCGCCGATGGCAAGTCCACCGTCGTAGTTAACGTAGATGTTCTCGCAGTGGAGATCATCCTGCATGGTGGTCAGGTTACTGATAGTCGTTCTACCCAACGTAATCACTGAACCAGAAGGATGGATTGAGTCCAGGTAAACAGGACGATTGGCAGTAATCGTGTCTGACGACCAGTCGTAGAATAGCCACGGTGGGTCGGTATAAGGTACGCGAGCGACTGCGTTAAGAATGAGGGCACCATCGACCGCATCACCTGCGCTGTTAAGCATCAGGTATGGCGGCGAGAGCTGCATATGGTCATTGTCCGCATCGAAGCCAATTGTCTCCGAGAGGCTACTGAAGGTAATGAGAGTCAATACCCCAGTACCTGTCAGAGCATCCAGTAATAGGCTATCAGCTTCGAATCCTGAGATCCCGCTGTAGTCACTAGCTGTGCCAGTTACAACACCGGTCCGACCAAAGACACTAGTCACAGCATTGGAGAATGCTGACCAAGTACCATTCAACCGACCATAGGTGGATCCATCACTCGGTGCATCCGTCAAATAGACGCCTAGGTCAGTGATGTCCGACTCGATATGGGTATGCCCAACGGGTGAGGCACCAGCCTGGGTAGCTGTAACCCCATGTGGATTGTCAGTACGGACGTCGTGATCGCCGTCAGTTACCAGATCGAGCTGGGTCTTGTTCGAGTGGCTATGTCGAGCGGACGTATTCGCGGAAACGTCAGCATTGGCTGAGACACGGACATCGGTGTAGTACAGGTTGATAGCACCTTCACCAATGTCGTCGGTATCAAGGACCACAACGCCAGTCTGGCCATTTACCGACGTGACTCCACCGGTCGGATCATCCCAGATCGTATGGAAGTCAGTCCCATCCACCTTCGTCAGCACCTGTCCAGCAGTACCACCAACCGGTACCCCGACGCCAGGAGCTCCGTCTGCACCTGTAGGCCCGATGAGTGAAGTTCCTGCCGGCCACACTCCTGAGGCCTTAGGACCGAAGAGGTAACTCGTGGTAGTATTGATGTAGAAGTTCCCGTTGACGCCCTCAGTAGTTGGGTTCACGGTGCCGTACAGAAGTGTATTGCCATCAGCTCCTGGGGCACCATCTGCGCCTGGGGCGCCGGCCGCACCATCGGCACCAATCAGTACTGTGCCTGGGGTAGGCCATGCGCCAGTAGCCTTGGGACCAAAGAGTTCGTAGGTTGTAGTGTTGAGGTAGAAGTCGCCGTTAGCCCCATCGCCGGAAACGGGATCCACAGTACCATTGAGAACAGATCGGCCAGCAGGACCAGTGGCACCCTGGGCGCTCGCGTTGCTCACATAGACGTAAGTCTTCTTGATTACGCCTTCGACTGTGGTCTTGCCATCCTCAGTGATGACCCGATGGACCTTCCGAGTTCCGTCGACTCTCATTAGCTTGTCCTATCGGTTACGTCACCCACCATCGTGAGAGTCCCGAGACCCTTCGTGAACACCCGACTACTGGCGATCTCGACGGACTGAAGATCCTGGGCATAGGCCTTGGCATCCATCACACTAGTGGAAGCCTTAGGCAGCCAGAATGTCAGACGGTTCGTCACAGCGCTGGGATTGAGAGTCAGATCCGGATCAGCGTCGATGGTCATGTCGGCAGGATTGAGCGCGATGAGCGCATCGGCGTCAGCATCCTTGTGGGAGTTCTTCGCCGTGTAGAACCAGTTGCGGTCCGAGATATCCTCGGCAGTCAGCGTATCGCCGACCTTATCGTAGAAGACGAGTTCGATGGGGTGATCGTCGCCGATGACGGCTTCTTCGTCGAATAGGAACCGAGTACTTGACATGGTCCGCTCCTAGCGCATTGGGCCGCACGGCTGTACGACCCAATTATAGCGCTAGGACGGTTGTCTGTCAACTGCCGAAGTACACACGGACAGGCTCGGGTTTCGCCGTCTGACCAGGAGCACCGGGCTCGACAGTCAGCACATCAGCCCACAGTGACCACGGGCCAGCGCGACCCTGGACATCGAGAGCGCGGACGCGGATCGTCGTCGGCACATTCCAGTCGACAGCCACCGCATACTGGATGTCCGTCGTGTAGGGAGACACAGCCGGCGTGAAGCCTACGAAGGTGGTGTCAGAGGGCGTCGCCCTCCAAACCTCGTACTTATCGAGGCTTCCCGCCGGCGTTGGGATCGGCGGGATGTTCAGCGCCGGATTCCCCTGGGTCATGGTCGGCTGGGACCACTGGTACTCCACGAAGGCCGGCGCCTGAGCGAGTGCCGTCGTGGCGAGCAGCAGGATCAGAAGCGTAGTCAGCGTCTTCATCCTCTTAACTCCTGGATGGTGGTGTGGATCGCGTTGTGGTGGACACCCACCTCTTCGATGAGCGCGAGAAAGGCATTCTCACCGTAGGCCAATGCTGCACCTATGCGAAGGCGCTCGAGGTTTTCCGCCTTCATACCCTCGAGTCGAACATTGACCTCAGCTACCCTGGCGGATAGCACGGCAGCAATCAGAGCATCGTCCATGTTGTCCTCCCACATCAATTCTAACACAAGCAAATTGCCGTGTCAATAACTGATGGTCAGAGTCGTATCACCGAACGTCCGTGACAGACTGATGCCGCTGGCAGTGCGCTCGAAGTGCATGGGCTTTGGCATCACCAGGTTGAACATGCGCGGCGGCGCCGGCAGCGACGAGTCGAGCTGCTGGTTCATGCACTCGACCACACCATCGAACATGACGGCGATGTTTCCATACGTCCCTCGCCCGTATCGATCTTCGATCCACACGAGACCGGGGTTGCGGCGATATCGATTGGACGTCAACCGCTCGAGTGAGTAGACGTAGTCGGGGTCTACGGCATTGGCAAATGCCTTGTTGTAGTCGGCCTGCGTGACTGGGTTCACCACACCGAAGAAGTAGCATGGGAAGTTCTCGAGGTTCAGCCCGTCGCAGAGCGAAGCGAACTTGTCCTCCTTGATGGCAAGATCTCCGTTGGGCACGAAGATGAAGTTGGGCATGGCAGCAATCAGCTCGCGCATGAAGTCGTACTCAGCCCGCTTGACCAGAGCCCGCTCGTCAGGATCGTCGAAGTACCCGACGCCATCCCTATCGAAATCCCACTCACCGCGCTGGAGCTGCTGGTACATAGGTGCCTGGAACTTCTTGAGGTCCGGCAGCGGGTCAGAGAAGAAGTCGAGGAACACGAGGTCCAACGAATGACGCCGCATGTACTCAGCTAGAGTGGTAGTAGCGATTGACCGCACAGTGGGGGAAGTGAAGTCGTACAGCGGCTCATTCAACCACAGGCAGGCGGTATCACCTTCCGTCGTTCTGACGTAGAACGGCGACAGCCCATCCCATAGTGCGCGGGCGTAGGTACCCGGCGCAGCACGCGATGTCCACTGGGCAATGGTATGGACATTGAAGTACGTCCCAGCATGGATCTTCGGGTTCCTCGCCTTGAGCGAGTCGACTGCTGATGGCGTATAGTCGAAGATCCCCGGCGTGAAGGCCACATAGTTGTACTTGGCATAGTAGTCATAGGTCTGCGAGTTGAACCTCGGCGCATTGCCCCACTTGATGAGCGCCGTCTCCTGGTTGAAGCGGCCCGGCGAGAGAGTGAACAAGAAAACCGCTACCACTACGATGGCAGCGATGAAAGCAATCTTCGTCCGCATTGTCATACCTCCTCAGTAGGAATGATATGACACCAGCGGCTATCTGTCAACTACTTGATGAGAGACCTGAGCTGGACGGACCACGGATGCGGCTCACCTAGCTTCACCTCGTCAAACGGATCTGCCTCGTACCACTGCTTGTCCAGCTTGTCGCACAGATCATTGGCCGAGGTATGAAGTCGCCGCTCTTCCTCGATGGCCCGAGCAACGAGTTCGTGAAGCTTGGCCAGAAACTCCGAATTCGAGATCGTGCCAGCCGAGCGATCGAACGCCAGACGCTTGATCTGATGTAGCTTGGTCACTTAAACTCCTTGAGGGCAGCAGTCCACCTCTGAAGCCGCTCAGGCCTAACGGTAATGTCGCAGTGAGCTGTGTGATCGCCGAAGTGGCCAATACGCGACCCAGCAACGTGTGAGACTGCGTCTGTCAACGCCTCCACTAGGTCAGCTACACTGGCCTTGTGCTCTTCTCTGATGAGCTTGAGGGCTACCGTCGTAGTCTGGTGATGCTCCTTCGCTTGCTGGAGAGCAAAGTCAGCAATGATCTTGTAGACTCGCTCATACTCGCGGTTGTACTCAGCGCCATGCTTACCGGAAGCCGACACAATGAACCGCGTGACCGAGTCGAACTTCAAGCCGCTAGTGTCTGTCATCACAGTGCCTCGAAGAGGTGGAACACCAGGTTCGAGTACATGTAGAAGGTCCCGACGTACTGACCGACACCCTCACAGTCGTGCCCAGTGCCCCGGACATGGAACTGCCGGTCCACAGGCGGATTGTCCGTATCAACCAGCGCCCAGATGCATGGCACTCCTTGCTGAGTACTGACATGGAGCGGCAAAGCTCCCGCCGGCATCGGGATGTGGATGTCGTCCAGAAGCATGGGCAGCTGGTACTTGAACACAGTCTTCACAGCGGATTTCCCTTCATGGCCTGGGTGAGAAGCTCACGAATGTCGAACGAGCGAGTGGTCCAGTCGTGCGTCTCGTCAAAGGTCAGCTTGAGCTCAACGAGCTTGTCACCGGCAGCGAGTCGAGTGTGCAGATGTCGCCACAGATGCTTCTCGAGCCAGTTCAGTAGGTCTGAGTCCGTATGACTCATGTAGAACACAGCATTGCCCTCTGGCGGGCATGGCACAGGATCCGTCGTGACCTCGAAGACGCCGGTCGAGTTGCCATCCTCGAGCACCTGGATCACGTCTCCCTTGCGGATATCATCGAACTCCACAGGCTGCCACACCTGCTTGGCATAGGTCTTCATCCGTGGTTATCCTCCTCGAGTCGAACCTTGAGTTGGGAAGCGTAGGCAGGGTTATGAGACGGCCACAGGTAAGGGAGGTCATCGGGCACGCCCGGAAACAGCGGGCCATAGAACGCCGGCAGCTTGCGAATCAGATTGGACTGGTGCGACTTGTGGAACGCCGGGTCACCCAGCCAACACGGCATAGGTGGAGATGGTGGATGGTCGATGAGCGGCATATTGTTGACGTAGCCACGACTGATCCACTCGGCAATGACAGCATTGTGGTACGCAGCCAGCGCGTGCCGGCGAGTCTTCCACATAAGGACAGCCGGGTGATTCCTCCAGCCGAGCTTGGCCGCCACAGGCTCCGATGGCGGGTAGGACAGAATGCGGTGGATAGTGGCTGCCTCAAGCCGCTGCTTGCCAAGGCGTCGACTATCGAGGAGACGTGCGGACAGTGCGAAGTCGGGTGCCGGGAGAAACGTCTGCATAGCTAGAGATTCCTCCATCTGTCGATGACGGGATGGGAGCCTACAGGCCACAGAAGAGCCGTATCGGCATGCAGGTCAGGAGGAGTGAGCGTGCTGTCGCAAGACGCGAGTCGACCCTCATGCGGCTTAAGCCCGAGGTCGTGCAGCTCGCAGAGGTTGTCAGACGTGAGAAACGTGCACCGACCGCGAGGCCAGTACGGGGCTCCCCGACGCTCATACCCCACAATAGCTGGGCAGAGAATGTCTCGGTGGGTATTCTCATCACCCGCCCAATAGTCGAGCATGAGGCGAGGGCCGAAACCCGCGTCGATGATGGCTATAGCTTCGTCGGGAGTAGGCCAACAAGGCCGCTGTTGGCACATCGCTTGACAGACGTGGCAAGTGCAGTCGTGCATTACTTGCCCCCAAGTCGGCTGAGCTCGAGTGAATACTGACGCTTGAGCTCGTAGAGAACTTCGAGCCGGCGGCTGAACTCGCCACGGTCGGAAGCGAACTTTGGCGGATCGATCTGGTAATCCCGCCTGTGAGGAGCAGCGTCCCGGATAGCCATGATCAGGCCGTCTATCGCGTCGATGACCATGACCTGCTGGAGAATGAGGTCACGACGAGACGTGCCGTTGAGGTTGACCTGTGGACTGATCGTGTGCATAGCTAAAGATTCCTTGAAGCAGCCGTGTATGCCGCAGGGTCGGCTTCGCTAAGCTCCTTGAGCCGTTGGATCCGATACAGACCCTGTTCCCCCTGGTACTTCGGGTGTCCCGACGGAAGGAATCTGTGGTCGCGAAGAAGCTCGTAGACGGACAGAGCGTCAATCTCGGCTTTCAACTTCGGGTCGATCATGCGTCCTCCTGTCTGTGTAGCGCGAACGATGATCCACGAGGGCCGTTCGTACCGTGGAGTCGCGACGAGAACCGCAGAATCATCGTTCGCAGAAGGAATGTAAGATATCGGAGGTGCGCGTGTCAACCGCGATTTTATACTATCAAGGCCATCTATGGAAGTTGATAGTATCAAAGAGAGAGAATGGTAGGTGTGCGAACCTGCGCTTGATGACGGAACTGAGAATGAAAAGCATTATTTTTTTGGAGGACGGTGGTAGCCGCTCGACGACTCAAAGCGAAGATAAAGCGAATACCCCTTGGCGGCAGGTCAATTGATAATGGTAATCAGTTCATCTGGTATGCCATGCAACCATGACAACGGCGCGGTTGGTGTGCCGCGCCATCGTCGGTTGGTGTTGGCGGTGTGTCCTACATGCAGGACAGCTGCATGGCGGCGAACGAGTCGACCGTGGTGTCCTCGTCCGTGGTGGCGGGGCGGTAGTCGGAGACGTCGGTCATCAGGGCGCGGAAGTCGTCGGTGCGGTTGTCCTCGGTCAGCAGGGCGTCGATCAGGGCGTCGGTGTTGGCGTTGGTCAGGTTGGTCGACATTTCGTTTCCTCCAGTTGGTGTTTCGCGGTTACATACCATATGTAGCAAACCATCGGCCATGTCCTATAGTACCCTGTTGTTCCTTGGTGTTCCTCATAGTGCCTGGCAACCATGCACCATGCACACCCTGTTTTCGCACCATGCAACGCTCCTTGTAAGTCCATATAATTGACCTACTTACAGCCGCCCATTTCGACTGTATGGCTGGCGACCGTGCACCATGCACGCTAACCGCCCTGTGCTACCAACCGGCCCCCTTTCGGGGGCGCGGTGATGGCGGGACCTAGTCCCGGGAGATGACCTCGAGGACCTCGGCTTCCTGGGACGCGGTGAACTCCCAGACAATGCGGGCGTCCCGCAGGATGTTCTTCGGGGCGTTGGCCGGGGTCGGCGCGGTCCCGCGGCGCATGGCGTCC
>WBZU01001225.1_pt1 | contig 17080 bp, 16 predicted proteins | sample 5204311 | NCBI WGS metagenome assembly WBZU01 (sample SAMN12344359, study PRJNA552823) | activated sludge metagenome | biome: Activated sludge suspended growth; feature: Nitrification reactor; material: Wastewater; isolation source: activated sludge from nitrification reactor of wastewater... | reverse complement strand
GCACCTACAGGGCCCGCGAACGGAATATCGGAGACGCAAAGCGCAGCCGATGCGCCGTTCATGGCGAGGATGTCGGGGTCGTTGTCACCGTCCGCGCTAAGCAGGATGGCGACGATCTGGGTGTCATAGAGGTAACCCTTTGGGAAGAGCGGCCGCAGCGGTCGGTCTGTCATGCGACAGGTGAGGATTTCCTTTTCGGTAGGGCGTCCTTCCCGCTTGAAATAGCCGCCGGGGAAGCGGCCTGCAGCCGAAGCTTTCTCCTTGTATTCCACGCTCAGGGGGAAGAAGTCCTGGCCGTCTTTGACCTTGGTAGCGGAGACGGCTGTGCAGATGACGATGGTATCGCCGAGGCGCACGGTGACGGCACCGTCCGCGAGTTTCGCGAGCTTGCCGGTTTCGATTTCGATAGTCCCGTTTGAGAGGGATGCTGTTGTTTTATGAATGGCCATACTTTGGCGTGTGTTTGTTTTGTTGTTTTGGGTTTGGGTGGAAAGGTGGTGCCGGGCGGCACATCTTAGTTCAGGCTGCTGATCCACAGAATTCGGGTGTCCCCATCCTGGGCGGCAATCCGTGAACCGGATGGGATCATTGCGTGGGGGCTCATACGATAGACTGTTCCATCATGTGGATGGCAGTCTGGAGTCGTTCCAGGCGGGAGATCGGCACAGCTGCCCTGGCTTTGTGCACAGGATCGAAACGAAGAAGGGAGACCGTGAAGTCTCCCTTTCTCGACATTCGATTTAGCGGCGCAGCTTGAGGCTGGCGATCAGGCTCTGGTAACGCTCTTCCGAGTTGGCCCGGACGTAGTCCAGGAGTTTCCGGCGACGCGCGACCATCTTCAGGAGGCCACGGCGTCCGGCGTGATCCTTCGTATGTTTGGCGAAGTGATCGGTAAGGTAATTGATGCGATCCGTAAGCCGCGCGACCTGGATGTCGGCGCTGCCGGTATCCTTGTCGTGCAATTGGAAGCTCTTGGTATCTCTGTAGGTAACTTGGCTCATTGTTCTTTGGTCAGGGAGTGCCGGCCAACTTGGCGGCGTATTCTATGCTTGTGGATTAAGGGCCGCGAGATTGCCACAGTTCGAACGGAAGGCAAGAAGAACTTTGACTTCCGGCCCCGCGTCATGCCCCAGCCACGGATTCCCCGACTAGATGAGCCCCAGCTCCGTGACAGCGGCCTTTTCCTCTATTAGCTCGGCCTCGGTAGCATTGATTTTTCCCTGGCTGAATTCGTTCACGGGCACGCCTTGCACGATCTCCCAGCTGGAGCCTGCAGCGCGAACCGGATAGGAGAACATCAGGCCTTTCTCAATTCCGTAACTGCCATCCGAGCAAACGGCCACACTCGTGCAATCCCCCGCCGGCGTGCCCAAAGCGAGGCTACGCACGGTGTCGCAGGCCGCATTCGCTGCGGAAGCGGCTGAGCTGAGCCCTCGTGCCCTGATGATGGCCGCGCCTCGCTGCTGCACCGTCGAGATAAACTCCCCCTGCAGCCAGGCCGCGTCAGTGATGACATCCGTCGCCGGCTTTCCATTGACTTTGGCGTTGTAAAAGTCGGGATACATGGTGCTGCTGTGGTTGCCCCAGATGGCCAGGTTCGACACCTGTGACACCGGCACCCCGGCTTTCTGCGCAAGCTGGGTTTTCGCACGGTTCTCGTCCAGTCGCGTCATGGCAAACCACCGGTTTGATGGCACGTCCTTGGCGTTGTTCATGGCGATCAGACAGTTCGTGTTACAGGGATTTCCGACCACAAGCACGCGCACGTCACTGGCCGCATTCTTCTGGATCGCCTGACCCTGGCCGGTGAAAATTTTACCATTGATGTTTAGCAGCTCTTTGCGCTCCATGCCGGCCTTTCTTGGCACGCTGCCAACCAGAATCGCCCAATTGCAGCCATTGAATCCTTCATCCAGGCTGGCAGTCGGGGTCACGCTCTGGAGCAGAGGGAATGCACAATCTTCCAGCTCCATTACAACGCCATTGAGTGCGGGTAGCGCGGGCTCGATCTCAATCAATCGCAAGCTCACCGGCTGATCCGGCCCAAACAAGGCGCCCGAGGCGATGCGGAACAGGAGTGAGTATCCGATTTGTCCGGCCGCTCCGGTAACTGCTACACTGATAGGGCTCTTCATAGTTTGTATCTGTTTGGGGTGATTGAGGAGCGGCGATTCTGAACCGAGCCGTCCGCTCCGCAAGAAGAAAGGCAGCACGCTTCTTGTCGATGAGACTGCACGCGCAGCACACCCATTGACTTGCGGGGCAGTCTGGGTGTTTCTAACGCTCGCATCATGCTCGCACTCATCGGCTTCCTCACTGCTGCAGCAGCCAGCGTTCCACTCGCACCGGCTGATGGGATCTACGATGATGCGCATCTGCTCTCAGCTGCGGTGCATGGCAGTCTCGCATCTGAAATTCGTTCCTTCGGCCAGGAAACTGGCATCCGCCTGCTCCTGAGCACAAACACCTATCTGCCCGCTGACGTGACGATCAGTGTCCATGGGCGTTCGCTGCTGAAGGCCTGGAAAGGCAACGATCCTGCCGTCCTCATCTGCGCTGTTCGCTCATCCACGGTCGCCGCCGATGTGCAACCTTCGGAAGAGCTTTGGGATCGCTACACCGAACCAGAGGTATTGGGCGCGTTAAGACAGGCCTCTACAATCCTTCGCGACGGAACCCTGAATGAGGACCAGCTGGTGGCAGGGGCTCGACTTCTCATGCAACGCCTGCGCACCATCCATGAAGAGCGGCAGGCACGGCAGCAATTGCTGCACAAGACCGACTTGCAGCTCCTGGCTGCATTCATCGGTTGTCTCGTTCTGGCTGCGGGGATCACGGGATTGCTGGTGCGACGAGTGGGCCGGCATGAAAGCCTGCAGGCCGTCAAAACCTACTTTCCTGACGCCGTCGTCAGTCAGCGGCTGGGTGCGCCATGCGGCGGTGGCGTGTCTGCAGAGATCAGTCTCCGCAGGGACTAGTCTGTCGCGCCTATTCGCGTCGGCTGCAGGCGGGGGGCAAGTTTGGAACAATGGTGTTCATCGTTGCCCCATGCTCAACCCTGTGCCAGAAAGCCCGCCCCCGAATCACCGACCCGCACTTTCATGGATCGCAAAGCCTGGATAGTCATCATCTTATGCGCCCTCGGCATCGGCGCGAACCAGTGGTATGCTGGAAAGCTCGAAAACGAACGACGCCAATGGGAGGCTGCGCACCCAAAAGCCGACGACAGTCCTGCGTCCGCAGCAGGGGGGCGGGCAGAGGCAAGCCTGCAGCCGGCGGCGACAGCAAACACTCCCGCGCCTGCGGGCGCAGCTCCTGAAGAAACTCGGGAACTGTCAGCCGGAAGCGTCACCTATATCTTCACCACGCGGGGCGGCGGCGTCAGAAAGGCCATCCTCGGTGCTCAGGACCAGATCACCTTGAACACTCTCGGCAGGGATCCAGTGGGAGCGATCCGGCGTGATCCACGCATCCCTGACCAGATCAACTACAAGATCGTCGAATCCACCAGCAAGAGCGTGGTTTTTGAAGGCACGACTTCTGACAATGTCACCGTGCGGAAGGCCTATTCACTCAGCGACGGCGAAGCAGCAGACGACCATTTGCTCAAGCTTGTGATCACACTCACGAACGCTGGCACCGGTGCCGTGCCCCTGGATCAATATTACCTTTACGCCGGCGCCGCGTCGTCGCTGCGGCCTGACGATATCGTCCCACCCTCCGTGTTCTGGAACAACTCCGGCGATCCATCGGAGCGTCCAGTCTCATGGTTTGGCGGCGGATGGTTTTCCTCCGAGAAGCCCCGCATGGATGAAAGCGCCGCCCAGCTTCGCTTCAGTGGCGTGGCCAGCCGGTTTTATGTGCATGTGGTCTCGCACATCACCAAACCGTTGCAGGAGAAGGCAGGCAGGGTGTGGGCGGAGCGATTCCTCGTCGACCACTCGAAGGATGAATACAAAGACACGAAGACCGCGGCCCATGATTACGCCATCGAATCGGCTTCGTCTTTGCCCTCCGACAGCGTCGCCGCAGGAGCCTCGGAAACACTCGATTACGAACTCTACCTCGGCCCGCGCGAATACCATCGGCTGCAGCACCTTGGCCACCAGCGCGAGCAGGTGATGTTCTACGGCCGCTGGGTAGGCTGGGTGAGCATCATCTTCGTCAATCTCCTGCGCTGGTTGCAAAGCCTGGTCGGCAGCTGGGGATGGTCCATCATCTTGATGACCATCATCGTGCGCCTGTGCACATGGCCCGTGTTTGCGTCCTCCATGAAACAGGCGAAGCGCATGGGCAAGCTGGCGCCTCTGATGAAGGAGATTCAAGAGAAGTATAAGGACGAACCGCAAAAGCAGAGCGAGGAGACCATGAAGCTCTACAAGGACTACGGCTTCAATCCGCTCGGGTGCGTGATGCCGATGATTCTGCAGATCCTGATCTTCACCGGTTTCTTCGGCGTGCTGAAAGTCGCCGCCGAGCTGCGCGGCCAGCCTTTCTGGTGGGTTCATGATCTCTCACTGCCCGACACTGTGGGTCACTTTCTGGGCTTCGGCGTCAACCTGCTTCCCATCCTGATGGGTCTGACAAGCGTGGTGCAGATGAAGCTCACTCCCCAGTCACCCACCGCGGACAAGAGCCAGCAACGGATGATGATGCTGATGCCCTTCGTCTTCGTGTTCTTCTGCTACAATTCGCAGCCGCCCTCGCGCTTTACTACACCACGCAAAATCTCTTTGGCATTTTCCAAAGCTGGGCCATGCGCAAAATGAGCAAAGACGACGATCAGCCTCTCAAAAAGATCGACCGCACGCCGGTCGGTCCGCCTCCGCAGTCATTTATCCAGATGCCTGGAGGCAACAAACCCAAAAAGGACAAGAAGCGCCAGCCAAAGCTAGGCGGGTAGCCACCTGCCGTTGACTTGGGACGGGCCGCCCGACGCCGCGATGAATTGACGTTTCGGCTTTTCATCCCGCGCATTCCCATGCATTGCTTCTCCAGAACCCCTCTGCCATGACCGCTCTCGAACAAGCACGTCAAATCCTGGAGAACATGCTCGGCTATCTCGGCTTCTACGTCACAGTCGAAGAAGATGCCAACAGCCCTGACGGTCCCACCTTGCAGGTGCTGACCGATGAGCACGATGCCCTGATCGGCAGGCGCGGCGAGGTGCTCGATGACATTCAATACCTGGTCAATCGCCTGCTCGCACGCCGCCTGCCTGATGCACCGCGCATCCGGGTGGACTGCGAATACTACCGCTCCATGCGGGAGGACAAGATGCTGGAGAAAGCCCGAGAGGATGCCGAGATGGTGCGGGCGAGCGGAAAGCCCATCGTGCTGCCGCCCATGAACAGCTACTATCGCCGCCTCATTCACAATGCATTCGTCAATGATCCTGACATCGTGACGGAAAGCGCCGCCGGTGATTCCCGATTCAAACGTGTGACCATCAAGAAGCGGCACAAGTAGTCGCCCGCGTCTCAGCCTTCCCAACTGCGGCCATCCCACGCGATCATACGGCGAAGCAACTTCTCCGCGGCGTTCGTGAAGCTCGCGAACAGCACTTCTCCCTTCTCCGCCGTCGCGTGCCGCGGATCACCGACATGACCAGGCTCGCTGCGATCCGTCATGATCCAGCCCCGGCTGGCCGGCTCGAATGCATTGCCGAATTCCACAGCATCCACTTTGCTCAAATCACCGACAAGCCCGGGCGCCAGACGCAGCACCATGCTCGTTTCCCACTCGCAAGCGTGTCCCATCACACGCTGCATGATTGACGGATCCGCGGTCCACGGCTCGGCGCCAAGATTCCAGTAGGTGGCGAACAGAAGCAGCAGATCACCGCGATCACGGTGGCGCTGGCGCGCTTCGAACACAGCCTGCTTGCCGGGCACATCATTGCCGCCATGGCCATTGAGAATTAGCAGGCGCTTGAAGCCATGAGCGATGAAGTTCTCCACCAGATTCACCAGCATGTCGATATAGAGACGTGGCTCCGCGCTCAACGTGCCGGGGAAATCCATGTGATGATGCGAGTTACCGAGCCACATCATCGGCGCGACCAGCACCTCGTTGGTCAGGCGTTCATCAAGCCGGCGAACCAGTTCGCCCGCGAGCATCGAATCCGTGAACACAGGCATGTGTCGTCCATGTTGTTCGAGCGCGGCCACTGGTATGATGACCGGTGTGTCCTTCGAGAGCGCGGCCACTTCCGGCCACTTCATGTTGGTGAGTTGCATGAGCCTGGAGCAAAGCGCGCAGCACGCGGCGCGCAACCTTCCGGGCTTCGGCGCTGAAGGACAACAGAAAGCCCTGTGAGGATCACTCCCCACAGGGCTCTTTGGCGACGAAACTTGTTCGTCTGTTGCTGGTCAAGAGCAAGTGCGGGCTTCAAGCCCGCGGGAACTTACTTCTTCTTCTTCGCAGCTTTCTTGGCAGCCTTCTTGGCGGCTTTCTTTGCAGCTTTCTTAGCCATGGTGTTGGTTCCTGGTTTGGTTGCTTGTTGTTGTTTTGTTACCCCGCACTACTTGCGCTTCTTTGCAGAGGCGCCTTTAGCACGGACATTTTTTCCAGCGCCCGCCTTGGCGGCAGCGCGCTTTTCCTCGATGGCAGCCTGCGCAGCGGCGAGACGCGCAACGGGGACACGGAAGGGAGAGCAGCTGACATAGGACAAGCCTGCGCGGTGGCAGAACTTCACGCTGTCCGGATCGCCGCCGTGTTCGCCGCAGATGCCCAGCTTGATATCCGGGCGGGTGCTGCGGCCTTTGGCGATGGCGATGTTAATCAACTGACCAACACCCGTCTGATCGAGTGTGGCGAAGGGGTTCTTCTTGAAGATCTCGTTCTCGGTGTAGGGCATCAAGAAGTTGCCCATGTCATCACGCGAGATGCCGAGCGCGGTCTGCGTGAGGTCGTTCGTGCCGAAGGAGAAGAACTGCGCCGTATGAGCAATCTCATCGGCGGTCAGCGCACCACGCGGCACTTCGATCATCGTGCCAACGAGGTAGTCGATCTTCACTTTGTGTTCGACCATAACTTCTTTCGCCACACGATGAACGATTTCTGTTTGCAGGTCGAGTTCTTTTTTAAACCCAACGAGAGGAATCATCACTTCAGGTTTCACTTTGATCTTCTTCTTCGCAACTGCAGCAGCAGCTTCGAAGATTGCGCGCGCCTGCATCTCGGTGATCTCGGGATACGCAATACCAAGGCGGCAGCCGCGATGGCCCAGCATCGGATTGAACTCATGCAACGCGTTCACGCGCGCTTGAATCTTCTCGACGCTCATGCCGGTCTTCTTCGCGAGATCCTTCTGCGCTGCTTCGTCGTGAGGAAGAAATTCGTGAAGCGGCGGATCGAGCAGACGGATCGTCGCCGGCAGTCCCTTGAGCGATTCAAAGATGCCAGTGAAGTCTTCGCGTTGATACGGGAGCAGCTTCGCGAGCGCTGCGCGGCGGTCGTTCTCGTTGTCCGCAAGGATCATCTCCCGCATCGCATCGATGCGGTTGCCTTCGAAGAACATGTGCTCCGTGCGGGTCAGGCCGATGCCCTGCGCGCCAAACGCGATCGCGTTCTGCGTCTGCTCAGGATTGTCGGCATTGGTGCGCACTTGCAGGCGTGTTGCCTTGGAGCACCAGCTCATCAGTTGCTGGAAAGCCTTGAACTTCTCGGTCGCCTGCGCGGCCTTGTCGCCATGCAGCATGCCGGTCACGATGCTCGACGGACCAGTCTTGATCTTGCCACCATAGATCGTGCCGGCCGTGCCGTCGATGCTGAGGCTGTCTTTGCCTTCGTTGAACACCTGGCCGGAGATGGTGACGGTCTTCTTGTCATAGTCGATGAGGACGGCACTGGCGCCGCAGATGCAAACCTTGCCCATCTGACGTGCGACGAGCGCGGCGTGCGAGGACACACCACCTTTCGCAGTAAGAATACCGGCGGCGGCAATCATGCCGCGCAGATCTTCCGGAGAGGTTTCGTTGCGAACGAGCAAGACGGTCTCGCCTTTCTCAGCAGCAGCAGCAGCGCGGTCAGCGTTGAGATAAATAACGCCGGAGGCAGCACCAGGACCAGCAGGAAGGCCCGTGGCGAGCGCCTTGGCTTTCCTGATCTCGGACAGATCGAAGTCCGGCGCGAGCAACTGCTCAAGCTGGTCGGCAGGATTGCGCAGGATCGCGGTCTCCCAGTCGATGAGCTTCTCTTTCACCATGTCCATGGAGAACTTCAGCGCGGCGGCAGCGGTGCGCTTGCCATTGCGAGTCTGAAGCATGAACAGCTTGCCTTCCTGGATGGTGAACTCGACGTCCTGCACATCTTTGAAGTGCTTCTCCAGCGTCTGGCGAACTTTGAGCAGTTCGGCATACGGCTTCGGCATTTCGTTCTTCAGCTGCAGCACCGGCTCGGGAGTGCGCACACCGGCGACCACGTCTTCGCCTTGCGCATTGATGAGGAACTCACCATAAAACTCGTTCACGCCATTGGCCGGGTTGCGGGTGAACGCCACGCCTGACCCGGAGGTCGGGCCGGTGTTCCCGAACACCATCGCCTGCACATTCACCGCAGTGCCCCATTCCGAGGGGATGTTGTATTTGCGGCGGTAAACGATCGCACGATCGTTCATCCAGGAGCCGAACACCGCGCCGGCGGCACCACGAAGCTGCTCCCACGGATCATTCGGGAACACTTTCCCGGTGCGTTGTTTGACCAGCGCCTTGAAGAGACGCACGAGTTCCTTCTGATCATCAGCGGTCAGATCAGAGTCGAGGATGTCCTTGTGATACTTCTTGTGCTTGTAGGCCTCGATCACCACTTCGAAGGGCTCATGATCTTCACCTTCGCGCTTCTGCACGCCGAGCACGACATCGCCATACATTTGAATGAAGCGACGATAGCAGTCCCACGCGAAGCGCGGGTTCTTCGTGGCGTTCTCGAGCGCCAGAACGGTCTGGTCATTGAGACCGAGGTTCAGGATGGTGTCCATCATGCCCGGCATCGAGTCACGAGCACCCGAGCGCACGGCGACGAGGAGCGGGAAGCCCTTCGAGTCACCAAACTTGCAGCCCATGATCTTCTCCATCGCGGCCACGCCGGCTTCCATCTGCTTCTGCAGTTCGACGGGATACGTCCGCTTGTGCGCGTAGTAGTAGGTGCAAACTTCTGTCGTGATGGTGAATCCTGGAGGCACAGGAAGACCGATGCGGCTCATCTCGGCGAGGTTGGCGCCTTTGCCGCCAAGCAGTGCTTTCATGGAGCCATCGCCGTCTGCCTTGCCAGCGCCCCAAGTGTAAACGTATTTCACTTTCTTCGCGCTAGCTGCGCCCGACTTTGCTGCTTTTTTCGCCATAGATGATTGGAGAGCGACTTATGAATTGTTGATCGCTCGTGTGCTGTGTTGTTTGTCTGCTTTTCGCAATTTGGGCCGCATTAGTAAGTCGTGCTTACATGCTGTCAACTCGCTTGTCTTGCGCATCAGCACGCGATCCGCATGCACTCTTCAGCGATGATCACCCGGCATCGTGCGCGATCGAGTCAGGCAGTTCGTTTCGATCGTCGCCGCCTCTCGGAAAGTGTTGCGCCAGCAGCTCCCCCGCCCGCTCAATCACGCCCACGAGACCTTCCGTGAGCCGCCCTTCCTTGAATGCGCGGCTCAAGCCTGCGGCCAGTTCGCACCAGAATGCCTCGCCGCAGCGCGCATGAACGCCCTCGTCACCAATGATCGCAAACGTGCGTGATCTCGGCGCCACAAAGATCAGCACTCCATTGCGTTCACGCGTCGCAGTCATGCCAAGCGCGTCGAACTGAGCCTCGGCGGCAGCACGTGCATCCGCGCATTTGCGATGAGTAACGAACACGCGCAGCTCGCCCGATGTGCGCATCTCGGCTTCAGCGATCGCGCGCACCACCTCCTTTTGCCGGAGACGGAAGAGAAAGAACCAGTGATTCATGATGGGAAGATGATGTTGGTGTCCGGCTTCTGTGATCACGCGTGGATGCTTACCAGTCTCCGGATGCTCCGCCGCCGCCAAACCTGCCGCCGCCACCACTGAAGCCGCCACCGCCAGACGAGCCGCCGCCACGCCCGCTGGATGAATTGCGCAGGACGAAGAAGATGAAGTCGAAGATGTCAGAGAGGTAGAAGGTGCCGCCACGACGCAACACGAAATCCCGATACTGCAACCAGATGACCAGAACGACTACCGAAGCGATGATGACGAGGAATACCCATGACCCTCCATTGGAACGGGAGCCGAGATTTCTCGCCTGATACTCGTGCCGCGTGGCTTTGATGATCGCCTCGATGCCGCGATCGATGCCACCAGCGAAGTCGCCCCTTTTGAATCGAGGCGCTATTTCGCCGTTGATGATGAACTTGCAGACGCTGTCAGGCAGCGCGCCTTCGAGACCATAGCCGACCTCGATTCGAAGCTTCCGGTCGTTCTTGAATACAAACAGCACGATGCCGTTATCCAGCTTCTTTTGCCCCACGCCCCACGCCTGAGCACACTTCACCGTGAAGTCTTCCAGGAACGTCGCCTCCGGCAGCTGCGGAAAAACCACCACCAGAAATTGATTGCTCGTCTCCTTTTCAAACGAGGACAACCGCTGCTCAAACCGCCGGGCCCCGCCCGCATCTACACAGTTCGCATAATCGTTGAAATGGTGGGATGGCTTCGGTGGAAGGGATGGTTCCGCCGCCACACACAGCGCGTGTGCCACCACCATCACAGCGATCAGCCATGACGTGCGCTGGCTGACTCCGCGACCCGGCATGGCGTCATTTCACCGGCTGCGCAGGCACGCGCGGGTTTGATGACGATGCTGGCAAAGCCGGCGCCTCGGCTGCGGCCGGTGCGGATGCGCCGGCCTGGGCCTCCTTCCCGAAATTGAAACTCACTTTCGGCGGTTCGCTCGATCCCGCCGGAGCCTGGAAGTATGGCTTTGGCGCGAAGCCGAACAGCCCGGCGTAGAGGACTGCGGGAAACTTCTTCACCGCCGTGTTGAAGTCCTGCACGGCATTGTTGAACCGTCCGCGCTCGACTGCGATGCGGTTCTCAGTTCCCGCCAGTTCCGCCTGAAGACCGAGAAAGCCCTGGTTTGCCTTCAGGTCGGGATAGTTCTCCGACACCGCCATCAGCCGGCCCAGTGCGCCCCCCAGTCGCATCTGTGCGCCTTCCCATTGTTGCAGGGTTTGTTCGTCCGGCACCGTGTTTGCTTTCAATTGAATCTTGCCGATCGATGCACGCGCCTCGGCGATCTCGGTGAGTGTGCTCTTCTCAAAGTTCGCCTGGCCCGCCACCGTCGATTCCAGGTTGGGAATCAGGTCGAGGCGGCGTTTGTATTGATTCTCCACCTGCGCCCACTGCGCATCGACTGCCTGGGCCTGTGTGACCAGCCGGTTATAACCCGCGCAGCCGCCCATGCCGAGCACCAATACGCCGACGACCAATACGACAAGACAGCCCAGCCCGATGCTTTTGTTCATGGTGTGCGATAGTGCGGACACCGCTGCCCGCCAGCAAGTGGAAAAGTGCCCCGCTCATACTGCCCTTACTGGCTCGCGACAGCCTTCTCCGCACGCCGGTTGAGGAACTGTCTGGAGTTCACCACCGCCAGCACAGCGGACGAGAATCGTTCCCCGTTGGTCTTCATGGCGGCTTTCATCTCCGCCATCAGCGGCTTGTCGCTCGGCATCGTTTGAAGGCCGAGCGCGTATCCCAGCAGCTTCCTGCAGAATTGTGTTTTTAGCTGTGCATCCTGTTTGCGCAAATAGTCGCGGAGGCCATCGAGTCCTGCAAACCGCGTGCCATCCTTCAGCTCGGCAGAATCGTCGATCTTCACGCCCTTGTCGTCCGAGGTTCGCCAACGGCCAATGGGATCAAAGCTCTCGAGCGCGAATCCGAGCGGGTCGATGCGCTCATGGCACACCGCGCACGCCTGATCCTGCCGGTGCTGCAGGAGCATCGCACGCATATTCGTGGGCTTTGCAGCGCCCTCGGGCAGCTTCGGCACGTTCGGTGGTGGTGGTGGCGCTGAGATGCCGAGCACCACCTGATAAAGATAGTTTCCGCGCACCACCGGACTTGTGCGATTGGGACGCGATGTCTTGGTCAGCATTGCGCCCATGCCCAGCAATCCGCCCCGATGTTGCGTCGCCACATTGACCTCACGGAAGTCTTCTCCAGACACGCCGGGCACTCCATAGAACTTCGCCAGACGCTCGTTCAAGAATGAGTAGTTCGCGCCGATGATGTCGTCCACAGATCGGTCCTCCCGCACCAGCTTGCTGAAAAACATCGTGGCCTCACGGTGCATGTCCGACCTCAATGCCTCAGTGAATTCAGGGAACTGCTTTTCATCGACATTGTTGTGCGAGGCGAAGCCGTTGAAGTCGAGCCACTGTCCGGCGAACTCGCGGGCGAGCGCGTCGGCTTTTGGGTTGGCAAGCATGCGTTTGACCTGCGCATCCCGCACCTCCCGCTTCAGCAAGGAGCCATCAGCGGCTGCTGCGCGAAGAGAGGCATCGGGCAACGAAGCCCATAGGAAGTAGCTCAGCCGCGAGGCCAGCTCCCAGGCCGACAAAGGAATAACCGGTGGTGTGTCCGCCATGACCGGCAAGGTCTCGGCCTTGAACAGAAAATTCGGCGACACCAGCACGCGCACCAGCACTTCCCGCGCAGCCGATTCGCGATCCACACCGGCGGCCACCACGTCGTTGTAGAGTTTGTTCAGCTTGTCCTTCTCGGCTTGCTCCAGCGGGCGGCGCCACGCATTCCCGGCGAACCACAGAACGTGATCCATCACCAGGTGATCCCACTCCTTCCACTGTTGCGGGCTCAACTTCCCGCCCGTGGCGGTGTAGCCCCAGTCGAGCTTCATGCGCCGGAGATACTCGCGATCCCATTCCGTCAGCGCCGCACCGAGCTGTTCATCACTGTAGTAATAGACTCCCTGCCCTGGCTTCGTGCTGTAGTAGTTGCGCGCCACTTCCTCCAGACGGCGGTCATACTCATCTGGAAACACGCGCCGCATGCGATCGAAGTCACTCATCGTTTTGCCGGAGGCCGTCGTGCGCAGCTTCCACACGGTAAGAACGCCGGGCATGATCCGGGTCACATCCGGCGGCGAGTCGGCGGTGAGTTTCCATTGAATCGTGGCCAGATCAGCATCCGGCGTATTGATGTCGAGCTTGCAGCTCGCCTTCATCTGCCAGCATCCTTCCGGCACCGGCAGGTCCAGAACTTTGGGCGCGGCGACGGCCAGCACGTCCGGCTTGATCTCACTGCCGAGCGGGTGCTTGCCAAACAAAGACAAGACCGCCTCACTGCGTGAGATGCGCTTGTTCAGCATCTCGGCTTTCGCACCCGGCTTCGCGAGCGCCTCGCGGTCCTTTTTGATCTGCTCGCGCAGCACATCCAGATACTTTCTCTGACCCTTTCCGAGGCTCACGGTGATGTCCGAGATCAGAGCGACATCCCCTTTGCTGCCATCGCCATCGTCACCGATGCAGAGATGCACGATGTCCTTCCCCCCAATGCCCGCCTGCACGGCGTAGCTCCGGAGCCCATCCGCATCCTGCTGCTGGCGCTGCACGTGCCCGGAGCCCGGCCTCTTGGGATCTTTATAATACCACGCCTTCCGTTGAGCCTCGTTCGCCTGCAGGCTTGCCATGACATTAGCGGGCACTTCGCGGGGCTTCGCCGCATCCGGCGCGGGCAGTTCGCGCCAGGGCACTCGCGTCAGATCAAGGAAGCGCGACTGCGGCTGATCGCTGTTCAGCATGTTCCACCAGTTTGCCAGGAAAGCAGGGTTCAGCTTCATCTCCTTGGCGAGAGCCTCAAGTGACTGTGCGCCCGTCTTGTCTTTGTGCTTCCACTTCCAGCAGGCCAGCATGTAATCCGCCTCCCGCAGATCATCGTCATCTTTCGGCAGCATGGGAGCGGCCTTCTTTTGATACCACACATAGAGAGACTGCTCCGCCTGAGCCTTCATCTGCTCCGGTCCGCGCAGCCCCACGCGAGTTGACTGAAACTGCACACCCGTGCCGGGCAGAATGGTGGCCTGGTCGGCGATCTTGCGAGCGGCGGCGAAGTATTTGTCCAACTGTGCAGGACTGACGAACAACACATCGCCCGTGTTCGCGAAGCCCTCTCCGCCGCCGCCATCCGCGGTGAACTCCCTGGCAAAGCCGAAGTCCTGCCCGGTCAGGTCACGCACCGTGTAATCATACTCCGCGTTCGTCAGGCGGCGCATCGTCACCATGCCAGGGTCGCCAGCCTGCTTCAGCGCCATCGCATCAAGCTCCGCGTTGACCCAGCCCAGCAGCGCCGCGTGCTCCTGCTCCGTTAACTGATGCGCCTTGCGCGGCGGCATATCGCCGGAGTCCACGGTGTCTTTGACCTTCTGCCACACATCGAAGTGTTGCGTGAATTTCGGATCATCGGTGAACTTCTCCAGATCGACGTCTCCCTTCGTCTTCTTCGGATTGTGGCACTCGTAGCACTTGGCCTTCATGACAGCCCGCGCAGCAGCCCAGTCGGGCGCACCGTGGAGAGGGACACCGCCCTCCAGCATGACGACGGACAGGAACGGAATGACAAAACGCGGAGACATTGGGGAAACGCAAAAGCCCGACGCCACGCTCACCGTGAGCGCAAGCATCGAAGCTGGGGGTGAAAGGGATACGTGCCGCAGGTCCAATCTTGCATCGGGATGCGCGCAAGTATTGCGCGCAGGCCGCCCAGTATTGACTCAGCGGCCGGGCTTGGGTGCGCCGCCAAGATTCGGCACATCCGGCAGCTTCAAGGTGCTGATGTAAGCGATGATGTCCCATCGCTGTGCCGGTGTCAGCGCGCCCTCGTAGCTGATCATGGGCGTGCCATTCATGCCGGTCGAGAGCAGGCGGTAAACGTCGCCGGGCGCATCCCCGCAACGCAGATGCGGCTGGCGCAAATCGGCAGGCTTGCACGGCAGCTTCCACGCGTCCGTCAGTGCCGGGGCCGTGGGACCTTTGCCATCGGCTTCCGCACCGTGACAGGTCGCGCAGACATTGTTAAACAAGACCTTGCCGGCCACCGCATGCTCGCGGCGTGAACCATCCTCACCGAACCATTTCGGCGTCTCAGGAAGGACCAGCGCTGGCGCGTAATTATCCGCTTTGCGCCAGCGCCTGGAGAAGGACTTCACATACTCGATCACTGCCCCGACATCCTCTTCGCCCAGCTGGGTGAACATGCCCATCGCCGTGTTCGTCAAGCCGCCGCGCACGGTGCGACGCAGGTCGTCATCTGTGGGCAATGCACCGAAAGGCGTGCTGCGGAACTTGAACAATCCCTCACGAAACGAGCGCGGCTTGGGGATGAGCCCCTTGCTCAGTTCGCCTTCGCCATCACCGCGCGCGCCGTGACAGATCATGCAGTTCCGCTCAAACACATCCTTCCCCTGCAAATACTGCGCGAAGTCCAGCTTCCACGCATCTTCCCCACGCGCCAGCAGCGAAGCGATGAGAAGGACGAGCACGGATAGATGGTGGCAGCGCGGCAGCATCTGGAGAAACAGCCCGCTCTATACGCATCTGCGGGCGCCCGGACCACTCCTTTGCAGCGGCAAAGCCCTCATCAATTGTCGCCCGCCCAGGCTCGCGGCACGACCTGCTGCTAGTCCAGACGAACAGGAAAGGCATCGGCGTCCTCGCGACGCAATTGCTCGCCACGCAAGAAGGCCTTTTGCCGCACTTCATCCTCATCGAAAACGGCCAGGCCGATCACACCGACATTGCGCGCACCACCAGACTTCGCCGCCTTCGACTCCGAAACCGAGCCGAATCGGAACTCCTTGACCTTGTCATCGTTCACACGAAAGCCGTCGATGTCCGCCGTCTGATGCGGCGCCAGCACGTAGCCATGCTGAGCATATCCCGCCGCCGTGCCGGTCAGCACGTTGAGCCCGTCCACACTCACCAGAACCTCGATGCGGTGACTCGTGCGGTTCTCCAGCCTGATGCGGTAGGTGCTGCCGCTTTCACCCACGACAATGCGACGTCCGTCGGCCTCGAAGCTTGGCAGCACATCGCGCTGCCAGCTGCCGCTTGTCAGGCCGGTGCGGAGCCGGTCTCCGGCAACCGCAAACAGGCTGGATCGCCGTGAGCCGCCACCGAGCTGGCCTGCCATGGCCTTCGCTCCTTCCTCGTCATTGTAATGGAAGGACGCAACCGCATCAGGCGATGACGACCGGCGGAAGAACTGTGCCCGCGACACATGCGACCAGCGCGTGTCACCAGCAGCGGTTCCCAGGCCCGGACGCTCGTAGCCGTTGCTCGCTGAAGCAGAGCGGGAGTCGGAACGCGCGAGGGGAGACGAACCTGTCTCGCACGCAGCAAGCATCAGGACGAAAGCGGCGAGGACGAATGCGGGATAGAAACGCAGGAGGCGGGTTGGCAGATGCATAAGTGCGGATATTTCCGCACTTGATGCGCGGTCGCGCAAGTCCAAAGTGCGGTTTTTTCCGCACTTGCAGATTCACTGAAGTGCGGCAATTTCCGCACATGACCCCCGACCCGCATCTGTCCAAGCGCGAAAACCAGGCGATGGAGGCGATCTACCGTCTCGGCAAAGCCTCCGCTGCCGAGATTCAGGAGCAGCTGCCGGATGCGCCAAACTACAGCGCCGTGCGTTCGCTGCTGGGCATCCTGGTGGAAAAGGGCCTGATCAAATACACCCGCGACCAACGACGCTACGTCTATGAACCTGCGCGCCCGGTTGCCCGCGCGCGGCGGCAGGCGCTGGCACGGTTCATATCCACGTTCTTCGAGGGTTCGCCGCGGAATCTGGTGGCCAGCCTGCTCGATCCGAAAGAAGGCAAACTCTCGAAGGATGACGTGAAAGCCATCCGTCAAATGCTGGACCAGCACACCACCAAGTGAACTCCTTTCCTGTCATCGCAGCCATCAAGTCACTGCTCTGGATCGCGGCTTTCCTATCGCTGATTCGAATGCTGCCCGCGCGTGCACGGCGCACCCGGCGCACGCTCGCGCTGATCGGCGTGTGGGGGCTGTCGATCGTGCCTTGGGTGAGTCTCAGTTCGG
>WBZU01001558.1_pt1 | contig 17103 bp, 13 predicted proteins | sample 5204311 | NCBI WGS metagenome assembly WBZU01 (sample SAMN12344359, study PRJNA552823) | activated sludge metagenome | biome: Activated sludge suspended growth; feature: Nitrification reactor; material: Wastewater; isolation source: activated sludge from nitrification reactor of wastewater... | reverse complement strand
ATCGCGTTTGGCGTCGAGATCGGTGCATTCTTCCCATTCCCGCCCGAATTGGCCTTTGTTCCAGCGTTCTTCGATGGATCGAAACAATTCCACGCCGAGTTTGTACGGATTCAATTTGCCCGGCGCGGTCGCCATGACGCCCGCGTTGTTATCGGCGTAATCGATGATCTCCGAAGCATCCAGGATTTTTTCCGTGAGCATTTTGGAGTGCCAATACGCCGCCCAACCTTCGTTCATGATTTTGGTTTGTCGTTGCGGAACAAAGTAATACGCTTCGTCGCGTAAAACTTCCAGCACATCGCGTTCCCAGCGTTCGAGTGGCGCGTTTTCAAGCAAAAATGCCAGCACGTCACGCTTGGGTTCGTCCGGTATACGCCTCTCGGGGCGCTCTTTGGCGAGCTGCTTCTTTCGCGCCTCGATGTATTCCTCGGGATTGATGAATGCATCCATGTATTCATTGGCGCGCAAACGCGGCACTTCGACGGGCGGTTCGGTTTCTTCCTCTTCGACTTTGCGGGCCGTCGATTTTCCCGTAAAAGGTCGCCAGGGATCGATCAGGTTCTCGAGCGACAAACACTTGTCGATGAACTCTTCGACGCGATTGAGCCCATAACGCTCGATGTGCCGCGCAATGCGTGCGCCGTGATTGGCCATTTTATCGATCCAGCGGCGATCCGGATCGTAGGTATCCATGCGCCGAACCGGATCGATGACCGCGCCGCGTTGGTCGAGATCCGTCGATCGAAAACAGAAGTTGTTCTTGAAAAAGTCGACGTGCCCGTACACGTGCGCCATGACCAATTTTTGGTCGGTGAGCGAATTGCCCTCGAGCAAATAGGCGTACGAGGGATTGTTGTTGATGACCATTTCGTAGATCTTCGATAGGCCGTATTCGTAACTCTTCGAAAGCTGCTCGTACTCCATGCCGAACCGCCAATGCGGATACCGGCTGGGAAATCCGCCGTACGCGGCGATTTCATTCATCTGGTCGTACGTGAGAATTTCGAAGACGACGGGGAAGAAATCGAGGCCATAACCGCGAGCGACGGATTCGACTCGTTCTTGCGCTTCCCGCAGATACCTGGGCAATGCCGTATTCAGGGCAAACTTGCTCATGGGCGCCTCATTTGCCCTTTCCCAGAAAGTCTTTGATGCTGCCGACGATGGCGTCTTTGTCGCGAATTTCGCTCGTCACGACCCGTTCGTCCTTGGAAAAATGTTCCCGCAGATCTTTGATGAATTGCCCCGATCCATAAGGACTCTCGACTTGACCGTACGCGAACATATTCGAACGGGGCAAAAGTCGATTCCGAAGAATGTCGACACAAGACAACGTGTCGTCCATGGACCAATTGTCGCCGTCCGAAAAGTGAAACGGATAAATGTTCCATTCTTCCGCGGGGTAATCCTGTTCGATGATTTGCGCGCACAATTTGTAGGCGCTCGAAATCATGGTCCCGCCCGATTCCCGCGTGTGGAAGAACGTGTCGCGATCGACTTCCCGAGCCACGGCGTCGTGAATGATGAACCTCGATTCGAGGCCCTTGTATTGTTTGGTCAGCCAAGCGTCGATCCAAAACGATTCAATACGCACGATCTCTTTTTGCTCGTCGCCCATCGAACCGGAGACGTCCATCATGTACAGAATGACCGCATTGGCGACCGGTTCCGTCACGGTTTTCCACGACCGATATCGTTTGTCATCCGGAACGGGGACCACGACGGGTTTGTCGGGAGCGAACGTCCCGCCGGCGATCATGCGTTTCAGCGCTTCGCGATACGTGCGGCGAAAATGCCGCAATGATTCCGGCCCTACGCGGCGAATTCCCGAATAACGGTCGTGAGCATTGGAAATCTTGTTTTTGCCTTTGTCGCGAATATCGGGCAGCTCCAATTCTTCGCCCAGAATCGCCGCCAATTCGTCGAGCGTTACATCGACTTCCAGAATGTGCTCGCCCGCTTCGCTTCCGGCTTTTCCTTCGCCCGCTTCCGCTTCGTCCGATTGCAACGGATCCCCTGGTTTTCCGTCACCTTGCCCCACACCGCCGCGCTGTTTGTCCCCAAAACGAAAACGCGGAATGTCAATCTGGGGAATGGGAATGGACACCAGGTCTTTGCCTTTGCGTCCGATGAGTTCGCCTTGAGAAATGTACTTGCGCAGATTCTGGCGAATCTTTCCCCGTACAATCTGGCGAAACCGACCGTGGTCCTGATCAATTTTCAGCGACACACGCCGAGTGTAGCAGATTCATCACGTGTGCCCGTCATTCGGGGCGATATCGACATCATGCAGTGAGTACGGATTCGGACAATACCGCAATCACTGCGAACAGACGGAAGATCTACTGGAATTGGACGTTCAGGCGAGAACTCGTGTACGCTCGCCCCATGTATCAACCCGCATATCGGGCTTTATGGTTTGTCCTGGGCATGCTTGCGCTTGCGGCTTGCGGGGGACGAGGGGAGCTTCCCGGAACCGGGAACGGCGGTGCCGGAGGCCAGGGCGGGGCTCCCGCGTGTTTGCCCGAGGGCGACCCCTGTGTGACGGACGCTCAGTGTTGCGCGGGATCGGCCTGCGAAGACGGAGTGTGTCTCGTCGGATCGTGCAACGCCGGGGGTGAGTTTTGCACGGTAAATGCCGATTGTTGCAGCGACTCGTGCGTCGACGGCGTGTGTGAAACCGGCGTGTGTTTGAACGACGGCGACACCTGCATCTCCGACGGCCAATGTTGCAGCGGCGAATGCACGGACAACGTGTGCGGTCCGCCGACGTGTTTGCCCGATGGATCCGGATGTACGGGTGATGCGCAATGTTGCGCGGGCGTTTGTCTGGATGGAATCTGCGGATTCGGAATGTGCCAGCCCGATGGTTTTCCGTGCATGGATCCCATCGAATGTTGCAGCGGGCTGTGCGACAACAACGTTTGCGGCAACGGCCCCTGTCAACCCAATGGCAGCAAGTGCAGCTTCCCGGCCGAATGTTGCAGCGGATCGTGCAACAACGGCGTTTGCAACAACGGCATGTGCCAACCCGATGGCTTCAAGTGCCTCGCAGCCGACGAATGTTGCAGCAACACCTGCACCAACGGGATCTGCGGCAAAGGTATGTGTCAGCCCAACGGAGCGATGTGCCAGGGCGCATTCGATTGCTGCAGCAACAGTTGCACCAACGGCGTTTGCACTCCGAACACGTGTCAACCCGATGGATCCAAGTGCGGCTCGCCGATCGAATGTTGCAGCGGGCTCTGCACGAACAACGTCTGCGGACCGATGATGTGCATGCCCGACGGGGCGCCGTGCATGGCCGGACCGCAATGCTGCACGGGCATCTGCAACAACAACGTTTGCGGCCCGATCGTGTGTACGCCCAATGGCTCGGCGTGCATGACCAACACCGATTGCTGCTCGCAAAAGTGCGCGAACGGAGCGTGTCTCGATCCGTGCTCGCATGACGTGTGCGATCTCGGCGGACCCCTTTCACCAACCTGTGGACCATGCGCCGCGTCGATCTGCGCCAAGGATGCCTTCTGCTGCTCGACGTCGTGGGATGGTTTGTGTGTCAACGAAGTCGCGTCGGTCTGCGGTCAAAACTGCGGCACGTGTTCCCCCGACGGGACGGCGTGCTCGATGAACAACCAGTGTTGTGCGCAAGTCTGCAATGCGAGCGGTACGTGCGGAGCGCAATGCGGCGGCAGCGGCACGACGTGCATGAGTGCCGGCGATTGTTGCTCGGGACAATGCAACAACAACATCTGCGACGGCCCGATCTGCTTCCCCGACGGCAAACTTTGTTCAGCCCCGACAGACTGCTGCTCGATGCAATGCAATGGCGGCGTCTGTGGTCCTCCGAATTGTTCGCCCGACGGAAAAGCCTGCATGACCGCAGGCGACTGCTGCTCGATGCAATGCAACGGCGGCATTTGCGGCCCGATGATGTGCAAAGCGGACGGACAAACCTGCTCGACCGGCGGTGAATGTTGCGCCGGTATCTGCAGCAACAACGTCTGCGGACCGCCGATGTGCAAGCCCAACGGACAAGCTTGTACGAATCCCGGCGAATGCTGCACCGGTCAATGCAACAACAACGTCTGCGGACCGATCGTGTGCACCCCCGACGGCGGCGCATGCATGACCCCGGCAAACTGCTGCTCGGGCCAATGCAACAACAACATCTGCGGCGGAGTCCCCTGCAAGCCGGACGGACAAACCTGCATGATTGATTCGGAATGCTGCACCGGCGTTTGCTCGAACGGCGTCTGCGGCAAACCGATGTGCACGCCCGACGGCGGCGCCTGCATGAGCGCAGCCGAATGCTGCACGGGTCAATGCAACAACAACACCTGCGGCCCGATCCTCTGCACACCCGACGGTGGTCCGTGCATGTCGGCTGCGGAGTGCTGCACGAACAAGTGCGTCAACGGGACGTGCGGTTGTAAACCCGATGGAGCCACGTGTGTCGGGTTCGCCGATTGCTGCACGGGCGTCTGCAACAACGGCATCTGCGGCGCGTCATGCAAGCCCAACGGTCAATCCTGCATGTCCGCGGCCGAATGCTGCACGGGTGCGTGCACGACAAACGTCTGCGGCACCGTCAGCTGCCCGTCCGATGGAACGACGTGTCAAAACTGCTTGCAACAGAGCTGCTGCCAAGCGTTTGCGACGTGCCAAGCCCAACCTGGTTGTTTGCAAAAGGTGAGCTGCTTCCAAAACTGCCTCGCCAACGGCGGCAGCATCCAAGTCTGCGCTGTCACTTGCGCCGTCAATCAAGCCTCCATCGGTTTGCTCCTCTGCGCTTCCCAAAGCTGCAGCGGCAGCTGCCCGTAACCCTACCCGTTCGTCCTCGCCAAACCCCCACCCGCTCCGCGCGCTTTTGAGCGCGCGGAGCGAACGTTCAAATCACCGCGTGTGTGTTCAATTCGTCCGCGTGCAATTCAACGGACGCGCATTCACTTCCACCAACCAAATGGGGGGTTTGGGGGGCAAAACTCTTCGCGGAGCGCGCTTGTGAGCGCGCGGAGCGAACGTTCAATTCAAGGCGTGGGGCTTCAATTCACGGCGTGCGTCGCGGAAGAGCCGACGTCTTGGGCTTCGTTGGAGCACCAACGGCCGGAGGAGGAGGCGGCGCAGCGTGCGGTTGAGGCGTGACGGTAACGGTTTGTCCCGCCCCGAGTCGCGCGACGAGATCCGTCAGATCCACGCCCGTCGTCGCTCGAAGCTGCTCATTCAGCGCGATCGCCTTCTGCGCGAACGTTCCGTCTCCCGACGGAAGCACCGAGAGCGATCCGATCTTCACCGGCACACGCGATCCCGCGATGTGCGGCAGCAGCGGCATCATCTGCTGCAACGCGAGCAGCTCGAGCGCTCCCGGACCCGCTTTGCGAATCTCTTCGACCAAGCGATGCAAAGCCTCGGCTTCGGCTTTTCCAAGCTCAACGATCCGCGCCGCTTCACCTCGTGCCTGTTCTTCGAGGTTCCGGCGTTCGGCGTCATGCGGCTGAATCACGTCCGCTTGGAGCTGTCGTTCGACTTGAAGCGCACGCGCCTTCTGACGATTGATCTCGGCTTTGACCTGCGCCATCTGCGCGAGGACTTGACCGCGCGCTTCTTGAATCATCGCTTCGCGCCGTGACAAACCGTCCTTCTTGCGTCGTTCGGTTTCTTGTCGAGCAATGGCCAAGTCCGCGTTGATCTTCGCGACCTCGCTTCGCGCCCAGTTGGCCGCCTTCTGCTGCGCCGCTTCCGCCTGCATACGCGCCTCCACGACGCTCGCTTCCATACGCACGCCCGCGCCACGAATACGACCGATCGAATTCAGATAGTTCGCATCGTCGGTGACGTTCTGGATCTTCAGCGTGTCGAGCATCAAGCCCATGCGCTGCATGTCGTGTTCGGCTTCTTCGAGGAGTTTGTCCGCGAACGCCGTTTTGTCCTGGTTGACCTGCTCGGGCGTCAGCTGAGCCAACACGCCGCGCACGTTGCCTTCCAATGTTTCTCGGGCAATCTCGGCGATTTCGGCCCGCGATTTTCCAAGAAATCGTTCGACCGCATTCGACAACCGTGGCTCTTCACCGGGGAGTTTTACGTGCGCAACCCCCTGCACGTTGAGCGGAATGCCGCCGCGCGAGTATGCCCCTTTGACGAGGATATCGACGGGGATGTTGTTGAGATCCATCCGATCGACTCGTTCGAGCAACGGAATGCGAACGGCCCGACCACCGCGCACGGATCGATAACCGATTTCACGGCCCGGTATCGAATGCGTACCACCCGACAAGACCAACACCTCGTTCGGCGAGCTGACGAGGAGCAGGTTCTTGAGTGTGTACACGACGAACCCGATGACGACGACGGCCGTGAGTCCGAGGACCATGACGATCTCCATCATGTGGACCTCCCTTCCCCGCTGAGGATCTTGTGAATGTCGATGCCCATGGCGTGCGACGTTTCTTGGAGCACGCGCGCAACGGCCGCCGGATAACTCGCGAGCAGCGCGCTGTAGGCTTCGACGTCCGAGCCGGCCACGACGTTGACCTGACCGATTTGCGTTTGCGCCACACGCGTCGCAGCGGCGGTGATGAGTTGTCGCAGCTGCTGAAGCACGTACGCGTCTTTCGCGAGCGGACCGGCAGTGGCCCATTCCTGCGCGACGAGCCGCAAGGCTTCGGCGGTCGCTTTGCCGTTTTCGACGGCCGGTGCAGCTTCACCACGCGCCTTGAGCTCCTGCGCTTTGCGATTCGCTTCGGCCGGAAGAATGACGTCGCAGTTCAAACGCAGTTTTTCCAATTCGGCGCGTAGCGACTGCAACTCTTGTTCAGCCAACGCGCGTTCCGTTTCCGCTGCGATCTCCGCTTCGTTCTCGATTTGCTTCGCTTCGGCTTCGAGCTTGGCGATCTCGCCACGATAGTTGTTACGAACTTGAGCGATCTCCGTTTCGGCTTGTTTCGTAGCCGTTTCCGCCGCTTGTCGAGCCGCCGCTTGCGCCTCCGCGACCGCTTGGTTCGCCGCGTTTTCCGCATTCGCCGCATCACGAAGCATCGTGGCGATCCGGCCGCGACCCAAGTTCGCCAAGTAATGCTGATCGTCCGCGACGTGCTGCACCTTGAGCACATCGAGCTCGAGGCCGAGTTTGTCGAAGTCGTCCCGCGCGTTGTCGACGAGCGTCTCGGCAAACTTCAAACGATCTTCGTTCACTTCTTCCGGCGTCAGTTGCGAGATGACCTCGCGCAAAACGCCTTCCAACGTTTGTTGCGCCGCGACCGCGATCTGCTCGGGCGATGTGCCGAGAAACCGTTCGACCGCATTACGGACGCCCGTGTCGCTGCTGGCGATCTTCACGTTCGCGATCGCATGCACGCTGAGCGGAATTCCGCCTTTCGAGTAGGCGTTGTGCACCTGCACTTCGACCGGGAAGAGCCGCATATCCATGCGACTGACCGTCTCGAGGAACGGAAGACGAACCCCGCGACCACCGTGGAGGATCTTGTATCCGCTGACGGTTCCATCCGGTAAAACGTGCCGGCGACCGCTGAACACGAGGATCTCGTTCGGGCGGCAAATGAAGAGGAATTGCCGCAAGATCAGGACGATGATGCCGAAGAGGACAATGATGCCTCCGGCCGCGAACAACACGACAATCGCCTGATCCATGTCGGGCGCCCCATCGATGGGTGGTGAAACCGATCGGGGACGCCGCTGCGCATCGATCGACGCGAAGAGAACGTTGCCGAAAACTGAGTACGACATGCGCGGAAGACTATCAGGCAACGGGCCCGCGCATCTCGCGGTACGCGCAAAGATTCGTGCGCATGAATGAACGAATCAATCCCGATGCTTGACGGTCGAACCGCTACAGAAGTTCAGCGGGAGACTTCGATACGCGCGCCGTCGTGCCATCGATTTCTTCAACGATGACCTGCTCGCCACGCGCGATGTCTTCGCCGTCGGTTTTCGCGACGAGATCAACACTTTGACCTCGAAGGACCACGCGAATCTGCCCCGTCTTCTGCTTGCCCACGGGCACGAGCACGCGCCCGACCGTCCCGCGCGCCTGCGTCACATCCGTCGTCGTCGACACCGAAGAACGCATCACGAAACGGAAGACGAACGTCGCAAAAAGCCCCGCTGAAATCCCCGACGCCGCCGCGAGCGCAAAGACGATACCCGGCGTCGCGAGATTCAAATAGTGCAGCAGCGATCCGGTCATTCCGAACGCAAGCGACGTGAAAATCCAAAATCGAAACGAGAGAAAAAAAGCTACGAAGTCAAACGATTTACCCGCACCGTCGTGCGTATCCCCGTGACCGTGGCCGTGATCCGCCGAGACATCATCCGCCCCACCCTTGCCTCCCATGATGGCTTGTAAGCCGAGGATGCCGAGTCCAACGATCAACGCGAACAAATACGCGAGCCCCATGGGCACGTAGGATACTCCGCCGCTCGACGTTCACGATCCTTTGAGCGTCGATTCGTACACCTGCCGAACGCGATTCGTCACTTCGCGATAACGCGCGAGCAATTCATGCGATGCGCGAGCTCCACGTCGATCCCGAATCCCCATGCGCCGAGCGAGCGGAAGCAATCCGGGTGCGGTCTCTTCGACGAGCGACGAAGCATCGGCGTGCACGATGCGAATGCGGCCCTGAAGCTTGCGCAAGAACGCGTGACCGTCCCGCAGCAGCTCGGCATGTTCCGGCGACAGGTACCCGGCCTCCGCGAGCAGCTCGATCGCCATCGCGGTCTCGGTCGTTCGAACGCGTGGATCCGCACCGTGGAGCATCTGGAGAAACTGCACGCACAGGTCGATCTCGAAAAGTCCTCCCAAGCCGAACTTCAGATCGAAGCGACCTCGGCGCTCCTGCGACAACTCCATCTCATCCGCCGACGAATACGCCGAAGCTCATCCGCGACATTCGTTGGATCACCAACCATCACGTACGCCGCCGCATGCGCGATCTCCATCGCCCTCGCACCGACCTCCGCATCACCCGCCGCGACACGAGCGCGCAGCAACGCCAAACGCTCCCACACCGCCGCCTCGATTCGATGCGCATCACCCCCGCCCGAACGATGACCGTGGTAACGCGCAAACGCATCGATCGACGTCACGAGAAGTCCTTGGTTTCCCGAAGGACGAAGACGTGTGTCGAGGTCGTATCCGGGCCCCGCCGGATGCAGCACCGAGATCAACTTGATCACGCGGCGAGCACATCGCGCGAAGTACGTATGCGGATCCGAACCGGCAGGTGCCTTGGCCGGATCGAACAGGAACAGCACATCGAGGTCGGAGCCGTAGCCGATTTCACGCCCTCCCAACGTGCCCACGGCGAGCACACACAAGCCTTGAACAGGCTGATCCTTGGGTGTTCCCAGCGCATGACGCGTGGCTGCTTGCAGTGAAACGTCGGCGAGTTCGGACAAGACGTACCCGACTTCGCGCGGGCTCATCTCACTGGCCAGGTCCGCCAAACCCACGTCCACGACGACGCGCGCTTTGGTTCGTCGCAACGCACCCACGAGCTGTTCGTCCGGGTCATCGTCCAGCGATGGTTCCCGTTCCGCTTCGGCAAACTCGACATGCACCGATCGCATCGTCGGTATGCCTCGAGAAAACCAGATTCGATCGCCGAGTTCGGGATTACGAACCAGCACTTCCCCGAGAAATGCGCTTCCTCCCATGGTGTCGACGAGGCGCCGAATGGCGCGAGGTTCATGCCCGACAAACTTCAGGTAAACGCCGGGATGACGCATGCGCATGAAGAGCATCCGCAACGTGCGTGTCGCAAGCTCGGGATCGGCCGCATCGGCCACGGCATCGAGCAGCGTGTCGGCGAGCAGCGGATAGGTTTCGCGACTTCGAGCACCGAGCAACGCGTCCGGACGAATGGACATCTCGAAGAGCGAGCGCGCGACTTCGCCCCAACGTTCGGTTGCATCCGGAACAAACGCGAGATCGATCTCGGCGGAGACGCGACGCCACGCGGCTTCGAAGGCCGCGACGTTGCCATCGTCGAGGGCGGCGATCGCTTCGGTCCAGCGCGATGGAGCGGGTGCACCATCCGGCACGAGCGAACGAAAACGAACGGACACGCGTTCGATGTGCCGTTCGAGGTCCGCGAGAAATGCTTCGGTCCCGGAAAAACCCAGCAGCCGCGCCAAACGCGACGAAGCTTCGTCATCCGCGGGCCAAACGTGCGTTTGTTGTCCCGAGGCAAACTGCACGGCGTGTTCGGCCCGGCGAAACGACAAATACGCATTGGCGATTTCACGCGCTTCGCGATCGGTCACGAGGCCCGCGCCTCGCAAACGACGAAGTCCATCCAGCGTTCCTCGAGCACGTAGACGCGCCTCACGCCCGCCCCAAATGAGCTCGAGCGACTGAACAAAAAACTCGGCTTCGCGAATGCCGCCCGGACCGAGCTTCAGATCCCGCCCCGAAGCACTCGATAACTCCGCCCGTGAACGCTGCACGAGCTTGGTCATCTCGAGAGCGATCGAAGGATCGACGCGGCGACGCCAAACGAAAGGTTCGAGCGCGGCGAGCACTTCTTCACCGAAATCCAAATCTCCCGCCACGGGCCGCGCGCGTAGCAATGCCGCGCGTTCCCACGTGCGCCCGAACGACTCGTAATACCGCTCGGCGGCAGCCAACGAATTGACGAGCGGTCCGCTCCGACCTTCCGGACGTAAACGAAGATCGACGCGCCAAACCCAACCGTCTTCGGTCACATCTTCGATCATCGCGGTCAAACGTCGAGCAACCCGCGACCAAAAGTCGTGCAGCGTCAGGGTCGACGCGCCATCGAGCACGCAGCCGCCGTCATCCGTGTCGTAAAAGAAAATGAGATCGACGTCCGAGCCGACATTGAGCTCATTACCGCCAAGTTTGCCCATACCAATGACGACAAACCTCGCGGGAGAACCGTTGTCTTTCTGCGGTGCTCCAAAGCGCCTGACGCAATGCGTTTTCGCCGCTTGAACCGCGCAATCGATCGTCACATCGGCCAGCGCCGAGATCTCTTCCGACGTGACATCGACATCCGCCCCGCCGAGCGAATGCGGAAGGAGCTCGCGCAACGCGACGCGCATACGTTCTTCGGTGGTGAATCGACGCAGCTCGCGGGCGACGTGATCGGCATCGTCGTCATCACCGATCCTCGCGCGCAATCGAGCCACGAGGCCCGCGTGATCTCGGGCGATGCGGTGGCCGTCCGTGACGATTGTCTCGACAATCTCCGGCGATGATTCGATCACGCCGGCGAGAGCCGGATACGCGCTCGCGAGCAACACGGCGTAAGCAAAAGCCGCGGATTTGGCGTCGATTTTTTCGCAGAGACGCTCACTGAAGACCGCTGCTCGATGAGGATCGATTCGTTGGGCGAGCGTGAGCAATCGAGAAGCCGTGGGCATCGAGGTCCGCAAAGTAGCACTCGATGAACTGGCCGGTGTTCTCACTCGCCCGACTTTCCAAGCATCTCGTGGACGACATTTCCGGATCGACCGAGCGCTTGGCGAAGGTCGATCCAGCTCCTATGCTCGCCGGGTGCGATTGCTCTGTATCTCGGACATTCACGGGCACGCCGATGCACTTTCGGCGGTGCTCGCGGCGGCTGAACAACGCGGATATGCGCAGGTGCTCGTTGCTGGAGACTTATGTTTTCCCGGGCCTGCGGCGCTCGAAACATGGCGGCGCCTGACGCAAATTCGGGCCGTCATGGTGCAAGGTCTGGGCGATAGAGCGCTCGCGATGCTCGACACGACGAGTGTGGTCCCGAAAAACCCACACGAACAGGCGCGTTTGGAAAGACTAACCGCGACCCGAACCGAGCTTGGAGAGCTGATCCTCACGCGATTGCGTCGTCTGCAACCCATGCACCGCATGGATTTGGAGGACGGAAGTGAGCTGTTGCTCATCCACGGATCACCGAGCGATCCGTTCGAACCGTTTTCCCACGACATGACCGATGACGAAATGAACGCGCTGCTCGGCGACGATCCTGCCGACATCATCGTTTGCGGCGGATCTCATGTGCCTTTCGATCGCATCGTCTCGGGTGTTCGCATCATCAACGTGGGCAGTGTGGGTGAAGCGCCGAGCGGAACGAGTCGAAGTGGACAACACGCCGACTTCACGATCATCGAGACCCACAAAGCGGGCATCGAGGTCGAGCAGATCGTCGTTCCACTCGGAAAAGCGGCATAGAACACCTCATAAGCGCGATTCCTTGGCTTTTAACGTTCCCAAGGGGTACGTCGCGCAGTTATGATGGGTTTGGCAGTATGAGAGGGCCGCACGAAGATGATGGCGAAGCCACGCGGGTCGCCCATATCAAAGAGCTCCAAGACGAGCTTCGGGCGCGGTCTCAGCGTGATCGTGCCTATCTGATCGTGCTCCAAGGCTCGAACGTCGGGGAGATGCACGAGATCGAGCGTGGCGAGATGGTCCTTGGTCGAGGACAAACCGCCAGCGTCCGCTTGAACGACGAAGGCGTCTCGCGAAAACATGCCCGCGTCATTCGATCCGGCGACAACTACATCATCGAGGACCTCAACAGCTCGAACGGCACGTTGGTCAACGGCACCAGCGTTACGCAGCGAATCCTCGAAGATGGCGACAAGATCAGCCTCGGATCGATCACGATCCTCAAGTTCACCTACCACGATCATCTCGACGTCGATTTCCAGCAGCGCATGCTCGACGCCGCGTTGCGCGACGGTCTGACGAAAGCTTTCAACAAGCGTTATTTCATCGGCCGACTCGAGACGGAGCTCGCGTACGCCAAGCGCCACGTCACGCCGTTGTCGCTCGTCATGTTCGACGTCGATCACTTCAAACGCGTGAACGACACGTACGGACATCTCGCGGGCGATTACGTGTTGATGCGGATCTCCAAGATCACGCAAAACACCGTGCGGACCGAGGATGTGTTTGCTCGTTACGGTGGTGAAGAATTCGCCGTGCTCTGTCGAGGCGTCAATCTGAGCAACGCAGGGATTCTTGGTGAACGACTGCGATCGGCGATGGAGCTTTCGACGTTCGAGCACGAAGGGACGCGTATGCCCATCACGATCAGCGTGGGCGTTGCCGCGTTCCCCGAGCTGCAAATCGAGACGCCCGAGCAGCTCATCGGAGCGGCGGACGAAGCCTTGTACCAGGCCAAACGGACCGGGCGTAATCGCGTGCTGCTCAAGCACGGTACGACGTAAAACCGCTTCATTGATCGAGCGCCAGGCGCAGTCCCTGGACAAACGAGCGGACAAGACCAACTCGTTCGTGTTGCAACGATCCCAGCTCCAAGCGCCGCGCGATCGCCGTTCCCACGACGACGCCGTTGGCTCCCATGCCTCGCGGTCCGGCCGCCGCCCGCGCGCTCTCCGCACCGTCCACGCCGAATCCAACGACGACAGGCATACCGAATTGCATGCGCACAGCTTCGGCACTTCGACTCATCGTCGCGACATCGGCGACGCGCGTCCCCGTCACCCCGGTCGTCGATATCGCATAGACAAACCCTCGAGGGGCATCCGCCGGTGGAATGGATAACCGCTGAATCACATCGAGACGCGCGGCACGGGTCGTCGGCGCCACGAGAGGTACGAGGCCCAAACCGCGCTCCGCGGCAGCGTGGCGTAGTTCGCGAGCCTCCTCCGGCGGCAGATCCACGACCAACAACGCATCGAACCCTGCAGCTCGCGCCATGTTGGCCACGCGCACTTCGCCCGTGACAAACACCGGGTTGTAATATGTGAACATCACGAGCGGCACATCCGTTCGCGCGCGTATCGCTTCGGCCACGTCCATCACGCGCTCGAGCGTCACGCCCGCCGCGATCGCGCGACGCGCCGCACTCGCGAGCACGGGACCATCCGCGATCGGTTCGCTGAACGGTACGCCGAGTTCGAGCAAGTTCGCGCCCGCCTCGATCGCCGCCAGAGCCAGCTCCACCGATTCGTCGAGCGACGGATTTCCGACACAAAAATAAGCGCAAAGAGCCTTCTTTTCGGCCCGATCGAGATCCACGAAGCAACGATCCAGACGATGCATCAGGACCTCCCTCGCGTCGCGAGAAGCGCCAAGTCCTTGTCTCCACGCCCGGACAAACACACCGCCAAACGCACCGCACGCCTGCGCAGCTGAGCCTCACGACGAGCAACATCACGCAAAGCCGCGAACGCATGCGCCGACTCGAGCGCCACGAGGATGCCTTCAGCCGTTGCGACATCCCGCAACGCGTCGATCGCTTCATCGTCCGTCACAGCCACGTAGGTCGCTCGATTGGCATCACGAAGAGCTGCGTGTACCGGACCAACGCCCGGGTAATCGAGGCCCGCGCTCACGGAGTGCGTCGTGACAATCTGTCCATGTTCGTCACACAAAACGTACGTCTTTGCCCCATGAAGCACTCCGATGCGCCCACGGTTCAACGTCGCCGCATGCTCGCGCGTATCGAGTCCCCGTCCCGCCGCTTCGACGCCGACGAGTTTTACGTCCTGGTCACCGACAAACGCCGTCCACATCCCTATCGAATTCGAACCGCCTCCAACGCAAGCAACGACGACGTCGGGAAGGGTTCCTCGCGCCAAACACTGCTCGCGGGCTTCATCGCCGATCACTCGCTGCAATTCGGCCACGAGGGTCGGGTACGGATGAGGTCCCGCCGCGCTGCCGACGCAATAATGCGTCGTGTGCACGTTCGTCACCCAATCGCGCATCGCTTCATTCATCGCATCGACGAGCGTCCGCGAGCCCGTACGTACAGGAACGACGCGTGCACCCAGCAACTCCATGCGCGCCACGTTCGTCGCTTGGCGCTGCATGTCCACTTCGCCTTGGTACACGTCGCAGGGCAAACCCATGAGCGCCGCCGCCGTCGCCGTCGCGACACCGTGTTGCCCCGCGCCGGTCTCCGCGATGATTCGCGTCTTGCCCATCATGCGCGCCAACAAGACTTGGCCGAGCGCGTTGTTGATCTTGTGCGCCCCCGTGTGACAGAGGTCCTCTCGTTTGAGCCACAACGATTGGATCGACGTTCCATCGGGATCGAGTCGTCGAGCCAATCGTCGAGCGTCGAACAGCGGCGTCGGGCGACCGACGAAGCTGCCGAGCAGTTCCGCAAACTCATTGCGAAATGCGGAGGTGGGAAGAACGTCGACGACAGCGCGTTCGAGTTCTTCCAGTGCGGGTACGAGCGTTTCCGGGACAAACCTCCCGCCGAAACGTCCGAACATTCCCAGGTGGGCAAAGGATTCCACTCGCCCAAAGATGCGAGCGGCAGAGCGCGACAGGCATCAGGAGATGCCTGAAAAACCTACCAGACGGAGCATGCCTTTGCGGGGCGCATGGGCGCACCTTCGCTGCACGAGAAAGCCTGGCCGAACTCAGACATGCTGGACACCGATCCGTTGACGCGGAACTTGGGCGGCGAATGAGGATCCGTCTGCACGAGCATGCTCATGTATTCGTCGCGGCCTTTTGCACACCAAGCTTGTCCGGCGGCCAGGAAAAACTGCTGATCCTCGGTAAAACCATCGGCGACCGCAGTGCTTGCAGCCCCTTTGCGCGAGGTTCGATACGCGTTGAACGCGAGCCTGATGCCCCCGAGATCCGCAATGTTTTCACCGAGCGTCAGCTCGCCCTTCACCTTGAGCCCCGGCAACGCCTCGTACGCGGAGTACTGCGACGTCACGCACGATGTTTTCTCCTCAAACTTTTTTCGGATCTCCGGTTGCCACCAATTTTCGAGGTTTCCATTGCCGGCAAATTGCGATCCTTCGTCATCGAATCCGTGCGTCAGTTCGTGTCCGACGACCATGCCGATCGCGCCCAGGTTCACGTACGACGCGGCCTTCACGTCGTAAAACGGCGGCTGAAGAATACCGGCGGGAAAAACCATCTGGTTGCGTGAGGCCTCGTAATACGCGTTCACGTCGGGCACGTTCATCAACCACTCGCCGCGATCAACCGGCTTGCCGATCTTCGCCATCACCCGCTTCTGCTCGAACGCGTACGCAGCGAGGGCGTTTGTCGCGTACGATTTGCGATCCACTTTGAAGTCGTACGCACGCCACTTCGCCGGATACCCAATCAGGTACTCCATCATCTGCAGCTTCGCGAGCGACTTCTCCCGCGTCTTATCGTCCATCCAATCGAGCGACTTCACCTCCGCGGCAAACGCCTTCGAGATGTCGAGCACCATGAGCTCCGCAGCGCGCTTCGCTTCGCTGCTGAAAGCTTTCGTCACGAACGACTGGGACACGATCTCACCCAGGGCGCGGTTCGTATTGTTCACGCAGCGTTTCCAGCGCGGCTTCGGTTCCTTTTGCCCCGTCAGCAACTTGCGCAACGTGAATGCTTCATCGACGAAAGGTTTGGACAGAAGATCGGCCGTCGCTCGAGCGATGTGGTACGCGAAGTAGCTCTTCCACGCGTCCGGACCGATGCTGCCCAAGAGTTTGTCGACGCCTTCGAAGAACGCGACCGACGTGACGTTGAGCTGCTTGATGTCGCCGATGTTCAACGCCTTGAAGTACGTGGCCCACGGGAAGTGCGGCGCCTTCTTCTCGAAATCGTTGCGGTTCAAAAGATTGTACAGCTTTTGCGGATCTCGCCGTTCGACCTTCGTCTTCGACACCTTGGCGATTTCCGTCTCGACTTCGACCACACTTGCCGCAGCTTTCGCGGCGTTCTTCTTGTCAAACCCCACGAGCACGAGCATCCGCTCGACATGTTCCGCGTACGCCTTGCGGATCCGCTTCTTCTCGTCGTCGTCCTTCGTGTAGTAGTCGCGATCGGGCAAACCCAAACCGGCTTGATCGAGGTACGCGATCACGCGCGTCGCATCGCCGTAGTCCTGTTCGCCCGAGATCGTGAAGATCGGGAAGATCTGCTTCTGGTGCAGCTCGGTGACGAGGTTGGTGACATCCGCGGACGAACCAATGGCGCGAGCTTTCGCGATCATGTCCTTGATCGGCGCAACACCAGCGGCATCGGCTGCCGCTTCATCCATACAAGCCGCGTAGTAGTCGCCGATCTTTTGCGTCGGACCGTCGGCGTTTTTCGCCGCCCCGGCCTCCTCGAGAATCGTCTTCACCGCTGTCTCGTTGCGC
>WBZU01001554.1_pt1 | contig 17132 bp, 14 predicted proteins | sample 5204311 | NCBI WGS metagenome assembly WBZU01 (sample SAMN12344359, study PRJNA552823) | activated sludge metagenome | biome: Activated sludge suspended growth; feature: Nitrification reactor; material: Wastewater; isolation source: activated sludge from nitrification reactor of wastewater... | reverse complement strand
TGTCGTTCCGCTTGAATAATATGAAAGCATCTCTATGACAGTTCCGTAATAATAATTATTACTCGCGGCAAAATCAGATGAGAATTCGGAGTAAATATCATAATTTACAGCGGTGTCATTATAGCCGTAAGGATTCAGATATCTTCCGGCAACTGAGTGCATTGAAAAAGAAATTTTCGGACGAAACGCCTCAATAAATGTTTTTATCGCCTGGGTTTCGGGTTCGGATCCTGCTGACAGTCCTCTGTATGTTTCCGAGCACGGATCATTGCTGGAGCCGCTGTTAATTCCCCATCCGTAATTGTAATTCCTGTTCAGATCTACTCCGTAACATCCGCCGTTATCCTTTCTGTTCTTTCTCCACATTCCTCCGCCGCTCGGATTTGTTGTATGATTGTATTCGTAACCGTCCGGATTTGCAATTGGTATAAAGTAAATTTGACGGTTATTAACAAGATATGTAGCTTCCGGATCTGTACCGTAATTGTCTAACAGCCAGTACATATAATACATGAGACAAGCCATTGCCTGAGGCTCACGCGCATGATGAAGCGCATCGAAATAAACGGGAGCTTCGGTCTCAGATTCGTTTATTCCCGGATTGTCAGAAATTCTTACAGCCCATATCGCTCTGCCTTCATTTGAAAATCCGAGATTCTGTTTTACTGAAATCAAATTTGGATAAATTATTCTCATCGAATCAAGCTTCTGAACCATTTCATCATAAGTAAAATATCCGCCCATGCTTCCGTAAGAAAATCCGCTGATGTTATCCTGGTTTAAAATGTTAATGCTTTTTTGTAAATCAGTTTGAGTAGCTTTGCTCCTGTTCTGATAATACGAATCAAGATCTTTTATTTTTATTTCATAATTCAATCCGCTGTTTGCAAGACGGCTGATCTCTTCCTGATTAATGACCAGTTCAATTCCGGATTTTAAATTTCCTCTGTAATGCTCTACGGTAATATCATTCATCTGAAGTCTCATTATATCTTCATTAGAATTGATACTGATCTTCACAAGACTGTAAGTTTCAAGAGGGTTTTTGCTGAATTGAGCGTTAAGACTGCTTATTGTTATAAATGTAATTAATAATAGTGAAAAAATTTTAATTGTTTTCATATGAACATTAATTTTTAAAATTGAATTAAGGAAATCAATTAAATCAGGAATAATTAGAGTTACTTTCTTTGAATTAATGAAAATATAATCAAACTGTTTTTAATTCTTAAGTTTATATCTAACGGCTGATGTCCTTTTTTTTACAATTCTGTAAATACTGTAAAAAATAGGATCCAGATAAATCATAAGGAAAGCTAATCTCAAATTAAAAAATGAAACGATCAAAGATACAGAAAATATAACAATCGGCGCTATGGAAAACACATAATATTTTTTTAGAATTTCAGGATCTATTTCCTCATACCTGATTTTTTTATTCTTAGAAATATACCATCCCTGAATTGACAGAATAACTGATATCATAAGAAGATTTATAATATATATGAGCGTAGGCAACTGAATGTCGTTATATCTCATCACAAGCCCCACAGAAAAAGGTACGAATCCGATCAGCATTAAAAAAAGTATGCTGAGAACAATTATTTTTCTGTTTGCGAATTTCAGATATCTGAACTGAAGCTGATGTCTGAGCCAGAATACTGCGAGGACAAGAAAGCTTACTGCATAAGCTTCCACGTCAGGAAGTATATTCAGAAGTGTTAAAGGAAGTTCCTCATATTCAAGATTGAAGGGAATATTTTCAGGAGTCTTAAGATCGAGAATTATCAATGTCATGGCAATTGCAAATATTCCGTCGCTAAGAGCTTCTATTCTGTTTTTCGGAAGAAGGGATTCGTCATTATAATCTGACATGATTAGTTTTTAATTTATAAAAATCCGGACTTATGAAACTATTAATTTTTGTCAATTAAAGATAGACTTAATTACAGAAATCAAATTATAAAAGTTTTTTCATTAATGAAACTTTTAATTCAGTCTGATACTAAGTACACAGCAAAAATATTTCTCTCATATTACATTAAATTAATACTGTGTTGCAAAATTGGTAGCTTATGCAACTTCAGCGGATTTGTAATGAAGCTTTAAAAGAAAGATCTTGCTACTAATTTCACTAATTAGCGCTAATTAAAAGAAGAATTGTAAATTTAAATAGTATTAATTTGTGGAATTCGTATCTAAAATAATTTAAAATTTCTAAGCATTCAACTTTTTATAATTAGTTAAAATTGTTTCTGCTAATATCTGCGTGAAAATAACTGCGAGCATCTCATGAAAAACTACAGCCTTATGCTACTGTACCATTCTCAATCCTGACAGAATTTCTGAATACTTAGATTATATTTTTTTAAAATCAGGTTGTGTATTTTGAATGCAAATGAATAATTACGATGTAACGGTTATCGGAGCAGGTATTGTAGGATTGGGAACCGCTTATAAACTTTTGGAAAAAGACTCTTCACTAAAGATTTGCATAATTGAAAAAGAAGACAGAGTTGCAGCGCATCAGACCGGACATAACAGCGGGGTAATTCATTCAGGCATATATTACAAACCCGGAAGTCTTAAGGCGGAAAACTGTATTACCGGATATAAAATGCTTTTAGATTTTTGTGATGAAAACAATATCGCTTATGATATTTGCGGTAAAATTATTGTTGCGACAACAGAAAAGGAACTCAAACCACTTCAGACACTTTTTGAAAGAGGGAAGTCAAACGGTCTTGAAGGAGTAAAATACATTTCCGAAGATGAAATAAAAGAGACTGAACCTTTTGCAAAAGGAATAAAAGGAATTCTCGTACCTCAGACCGGAATAGTTGACTATAAAGCGGTATCCGAAAAAATCGCAGGGATTATTTCACTCCAGGGAGCTGAAATTAAATTCAATGAAGAAGTGCAGTCAGTAAAGACAAATGGAAACGAAGTTTATGTTACCGCAAAAAATAACAGATACGCCTCAAAGGTTGTCGTTGCATGCGCAGGACTTTATTCCGATAAGATCGCCTCAATGACAAACGATAAAATTAATTTCAGAATAATTCCTTTCAGGGGAGAATATTACAAGCTTAATAAATCCGCAAAACATCTTGTGAAAAATCTTATTTATCCTGTTCCTGATCCGGAGTTTCCTTTTCTCGGAGTTCATTTTACAAGAAGGATAGACGGCATGATAGAAGCCGGTCCGAACGCCGTGCTTGCATTCAAAAAGGAAGGATATGAAAAATGCGATTACAATACCGGTGAATTATTTGAAACACTTTCATATAAAGGTTTTCATAAAGTGGCGGCTAAATTCTGGAAAACGGGATTTTATGAATTCAGGAGATCTTTTTCAAAAAAAGAATTTGTAAGATCTCTGCAAAAGCTAATTCCCGATATAAAGGAAAGTGATATTGTAAAAGGAGGTTCGGGTGTCAGGGCACAGGCATGTGATATTAACGGAAATCTTACGGACGATTTTTTATTTATTGAAACTGAAAGAGTGATAAATGTCTGCAACGCTCCTTCACCAGCGGCAACTTCAGCTTTCTCAATAGGAAAAACAATTTCCGAAAAAGTTTTTTTAAAAATTAATTAATGAAATATTTATGCTGACAAAAGACAAAATTTCTTCTGAGGTAAGAAAAGACCTTGAAAATAAAAAGATTAAAATATCCGGTGAGGATTTTGAAAGACCGTGGGGAGGATTTTTTAAAATTGACAACGGAAGTCTGGATGATTTTCTTTCTATATATTTTTCGGGAGTTGAAATGCCGTTCGATATTACTAAGCTGAATGTAAGTCCTAAGATACTTGTCGTAGCTCCGGGAAAAAAGTTATCCTGGCAGTCGCATGAAAGGAGATCTGAATTATGGAGAGTTGTAAAAGGTCCTGTCGGAATTTTTACGAGTCCGACTGATGAACAACCGGATGAAATGGGAGTTTATGCTGACAATGACATGATAGAAATGAAACTCGGGACAAGGCACAGACTTGCCGGAATGGATGGCTGGGGAATTGTCGCAGAGATATGGATACATAAGTTCCCGGATAATCCGTCTGATGAAGATGATATAAGAAGAATATCGGATGATTTCGGAAGAGGGTAAATTTTATTTTGATCTTTGAGGATAGTTTTTCTGCCACGAATTACACGAATTCACACTAATGGTACTTAAAATGCGTTTTCAAATTTGTGTTGATTCGTGAAACTAGTGGCAAGTTCTTGTTTTCAATCTTGAAACGGTCTACTTTGTAAATTAGAGACTTCTGAAAAACTAACTCAGTTTGTCATTCCCTTATGCTACTGGCGGAATCAACTCATTAAAGCTTGATTATAATTTAAATAATGTGTGATTGGATCCCCGCTAAAAGCATGCCTGCCTCGCGGTAAGGCAGGCGGGGATGACAGTATGGGTTTTTCAGAAGTTTCTAATTAATATATTAATTCGTAACTTTTTACTTAAAATGAAATAAATTATATTGCTTACCAAATCAATAAACTACAAACAAAAATGTCAAAATTACTTAAAGAAAAACTTTCTTCTCAGATACCGGGATTAAGAGATGAAGCAAAATCAATTGTAAAGAATCACGGTAAAAAGGTCGTTGATCAGGTTACAATTGACCAGCTTTATAGCGGAATGAGAGGGATCAAGGGATTGATCTGCGATACATCATCAGTCGGACTTGATACAGGACTTATAATAAGAGGCATACCGATCTTAGAACTTACCGAAAAACTTCCGGAGGAAGTTTTTTATCTGCTTCTTACAGGCGAACTGCCGGATGAAAAAGCTTTGAAAGATCTTCAGTCAGATTTGCAAAACAGGGAAGAAGTTCCTTCCTACGTCTGGAATGTATTGAATGCGATGCCGGAAGATTCTCATCCGATGGTAATGTTCAGCTCTGCGATACTGAGTATGGAAAAAGAATCAGAGTTCAGAAAACTTTACGATAAGGGAACGGGCAAAGATAAGTTATGGGAAGCAATGTATGAAGACTGTCTGAATATAATTGCCAGAGTTCCTCAGATTGCAGCATTCATTTACAGAAAAAAATTTAAAAAGGGCGATATGATCGGTCCGGACAAGAGCGCAGACTGGGCTGGAAATTTTGCAAAGATGCTGGGTCTTGAGGATAAGGACGGTACATTTGCAAAGCTGATGAGACTTTACATGGTTCTTCACATTGATCACGAAGGCGGAAATGCAAGCGCATTTGCAAATCTTGTTATCTCATCTACTCTTTCCGACGGATATTATTCAATCAGCGGAGCACTGAACGCACTTGCCGGACCTCTTCACGGACTTGCAAATCAGGAATGCCTGAGATTCATAGTGAATATGAGAGAGAAGATTGGACATTCTCCTACAGACGAAGAAGTAAAAGCTTATTGTCTGAATCTATTAGATAATAACAGAGTAGTTTCAGGATACGGACATCCTGTCTTAAGAATTACTGATCCGAGATTTACGGCTTTTCTGGATTTCGGAACGAAGTTTATGCCTGATGATGAAATTTTTAAAATTGTAAAGCAGCTTTTTGAAATTGTTCCGAAAATTTTAGTAGCGCAGGGCAAGGCGAAAGATCCATGGCCGAATGTGGACGCAGCAAGCGGTTCGCTACTTCATCATCACGGTTTAGTAGAATATGAATATTATACGGTTCTTTTCGGTGTTTCAAGAGTAATGGGATATTCCGCGCAGCTTATTCTTGCAAGAGCAATGAATGCAGCGATTATCAGACCGAAATCAGTTACTACCGACTGGATAAAAAAGCAGACTGAAAGCTGATACAATATTTAAATTTAAAAAAATAAAACCTTCCGGTAATATCCGCCGGAAGGTTTTTTTATTATTCAATTATTGAAATAGAATAAGTATTTTGTGATAAAATAATCAGTTGGCAAAAGCGGATAACAAATATATAATTACTTACAGGAATTTTCTTGGTAAGCTTGAAAAGGAAAATATTCCGAACATCATTCTTCTGTCGCTTAAAGAAAAAATTCTTCTTGATGATTTAGTAAAAGCGATCTGCGGTAAATTTATCGGAAAAGATTTTGATCCTGTAAATAATCTTATTTCTTTTAATGCTGATGATAAGCAAACCGAAAACGTTCTGAACGAATGCAGCAATACGGGGCTTTTTTCGGATAAAAAAGTTGTTGTTCTTAAGAATGTAAAGAAGTTTTCAAAAGACGACAAGCAAACTTACACTGATTATTTTAAAAGACCGAATCCCGACACGGTGTTTATATTAGTTTCTAATGCAGAAGAATTCAGTCCCGGAAAAGTTTTCGGTTATGATTCCAAGCTTGAAAATGAGAACAGTGCGGAAGTAAAAAAGATAGTGGAAAGTTCCGTGAAGATTTATGAGATAGGAGGATTTACAGATGATGAGCTAATCAACTGGATTAAGGAAAAGTTCGGGGACTATAAAATCAGCAATGATACGATATCCGGAATGGTGCAGTATTCAAATCATTCATTCGATGAAATAATGTCGGAGATAGAAAAGCTGAAGACATACTGCTTTCTCTCAAAGGAAGTAACAATGGAAGCGGTGAACCTTTGCAACGGCATAGCAAAGGATTTCAAGGAGACGGATTTCATCAAAGCTGTAATTGAAAGAGACAGTGAAAAAGCGCTGATGATTTATGAAAAGATATCTTTAAAAAAAGATGTGGAAGTGTTTCTTATTTTTCTTTTGAATGCAGCGTTTGTAATAATAAATAAGCTGTATGATCCCGGAGTTTCAAAGTTTCAGGGATGGCAGTTAAAAAGAGAGTTGAAATTATGGCCTGATGAGCAGGAACAGCTTCTTCCTTATTACAGAAAATTCAGAAACAGTCTTGATTACGGAAAAATGAAATATATATTCGAGAATATATATCAGTCGGATAAACTGCTGAAATCTTCCGGCAGGGATAAAAGATCAATTATGACAAGTCTAATAAACAATATCTGCGGATCTTAAAATTTTGGAACAAAAACAGAAATAAACAGTTAAAATAAAAGCTTCGATGCAGGAAAAAAGCAAAACTGATTACAAACCCTTAACAGATGAACAGCTTATACTTCAGTTTCAGAATGAAGATAAAGGAGCATACGTTGAAATTGTTATGAGATATAAAGACCGGTTAGTAAACTTTCTTTACAGATATACAGGGAACAGAGAAACAGCCGAAGATATTTCACAGGAAACGTTTTTAAAGCTTTACAAAAACAAAGACAAATATTCGGAAATAGCAAAGTTCTCAACATGGCTTTACACAATCGCTCTCAACGAAGCCAGATCAAATTTCAGAAAAGAAAAGAAGCACTCTGCTGTTTCGATAAATGAATTTTATGAAGACAGTCACGGAGATTTTCAGATCAGATCGGATGATTACAATCCGGAAGAAGATGCAAATGCAGAGACAGAATCGTTTTACATACAGAAAGCAATAAATTCTTTAAATGAAAAACACAGAGAGATAATAGTATTAAGGGACATAGAGGAACTTGATTACGAAGAGATTGCAAAGACTCTGGATATACCGCTGGGAACAGTAAGATCCAGAATCAACCGCGCAAGAGAATCTCTTAAAGTTTCTCTTGACAGTATTTACAGAGCGAAAATTAAAAACAAATAATATACAATCGAAATTATATTTTGACAGAAGACGAAAAATATACCGACATAAGCGAAAAGCTAAAGAGACTTCCAAAGATAAAAGCTACTGATGATTTTATGTCAAAGCTTGAAAGCAGAATTGCTGAAGAAGAATCTGAAAGAGTTTCTGTTACGAAAAAACATTATTCAATAGAGAAAGAAGGTATTCTCGATAAAATTTCAATGTGGATAAAAAATCCATGGCTTGCGCCTGCTATGGGAATACTAATCTTTGCATTTATAGCTTTGTATGTTACGCAGTTTAACAGACACGAAACATTCAACGATACAAAGCAGGAAAGCATTCAGCAGGATAAAAATCCGGGAATGCAAAACCCAGAAGTCAATAAAAAGCCAGAAGAAAGACCGTCTGATATTAATCCTTCCTCTGCGGAAAGTAACACTGTTAAAGAAAATTCCGAATTGAGACAATCTCCTAAACAACAGAGTGCGCCAGATTTAAATCCACCGTCTGCATTAAAACCTGAAACTAAAGATTTAAATAAAACAGAAATATCTACGGAAGCACCTTCTCCTGTAATTGAGGAAAAATCATCATTTATAAAAAAAGAAGATACCGGAGGAGATGTGGATAAAGATAACCCGGTAAAAAATAAGAATGCTGAAGAAGAAATAAATTCAGGAGTAATGAAATCAAAAACAACTGCGCCTGAAACATCAACAGATGAGCAAACCGGTAGAAGTTCGATGGAAGCACAGGATAAATTCGAAGAGCCGTTAAAAAAGAATGTCATAGATAAACTTAAAATATTGAACAAGAAGAATCTTGACAGCTTAAAGAAAAAAATTGATAAAAAGTAAAATTAATTTTTAAATTATAAAGATAAAAAAATTGTACAGATCAAAGATTAACATTACAATCAGAAAGACAATACTTGATCCGCAGGGCAAAGCTGTGGAGCATTCATTAAAGTCTCACGGATTTGATTCAGTGATTGATACAAGAATCGGAAAGTATATCGAACTGATGATAGACACCGGCTCAAAGGAAGAAGCAGAAAAGATTTCAATGGAGGCATGCAGGAGACTTCTTGCGAATCCTGTAATGGAAGATTTTATAATTGAAACAGAAGAGGTGAATTAATGTCAAAAGCGAGAGCAGGCATAGTAGTGTTTCCGGGATCTAACTGTGATCACGATGCTTACAATGTTTTTAAAAATATTTTAGACACTGACACTGAATTTCTATGGCATAAGGACGGATGCATCGGAGACAGGAACATAATAATACTTCCGGGCGGATTTTCTTACGGGGATTATCTGCGGTGCGGAGCGATTGCTAGGCAGTCGAATCTGATGAAGGAGATTGTAAGATTTGCCGGTAACGGAGGCTTAGTGATAGGCATCTGCAACGGATTTCAGGTACTGTGCGAAGCGGGATTGTTGCCGGGAGTGCTTATGAGAAATAATAGCTTAAAATTCATTTGCAGAACTGTTACATTGAAAGTAGAAAATAATAAAAGTATTTTTACCGGAGAATACGGGATCAAGGAAGAGATCCGGATACCTGTCGCGCATGGCGAAGGAAATTATTACTGTGATGAAGAAACGCTGACCCGTCTTATCGGAAACAATCAGATACTTTTTACATACACGGATAATCCTAACGGATCGCTGCATAATATTGCGGGAATTCAGAATCTGAAAAGAAATGTACTTGGCATGATGCCGCATCCTGAAAGAGCATCGGATGAAATTCTCGGGAACACAGACGGCAGAAGATTATTTGAAAGCGTAATAGAAAGCGTTTTATAAGTTATAATTAAATATCCGCAATTGCGGAAAGGAGAAAAAAATGTTTGGATTAGGCACACCTGAAATTATACTGATAGCAATTGTAATTCTTGTCCTGTTCGGAGCAAAAAAGATTCCTGAGCTTATGCAGGGACTCGGCAAAGGCATTAAAGAATTCAAGAAGGCTTCTTCGGATATAGAAAAAGATCTTACTTCCGCGGACGATAAAGATAAAAAAATAAATTAAGGCATTAAAAATTCATCAGACGGCTTTTTAGTACCAAAAAGCCATTTAACTTTTGCCACTTGTTTTACGGATCATTCCTGTAATTAAAAGATCTTCTGCAGGAACAATTCTTGAGATCAGTGGCAACTTAATTAGTGAACAAAATTAATGAACAAAATTCCTAATAGTTTAATAGAGATTAGATCAGAGATTAAGGCAGGCAATCTTAGCTGCTCAAAGCTTGTGGATCAGTATCTGCAGAATATAGAAGAGCAGAAGGATCTGAATGTATTCATAAATATTTTTGAAGATGAAGCTCATGAAAGAGCTTCGGAGATAGATGAAAAATTAAAGAACGGAACTGCGGGAAAGCTTGCAGGAGCGGTGATTACAGTCAAAGATGTAATTTCAGTAAAAGACAAACTTCTTACATGCGGATCGAAAATGCTGAGTAATTTTACCTCGGTTTATTCGGCGACAGTTATTAACAGACTGCTTAATGAAGATGCCATAATCATAGGCAAGGTAAACTGTGATGAATTTGCAATGGGATCGTCAAATGAAAATTCTTTTTTCGGACCTGTAAAAAATCCAATAGATAAAACGAGAGTTCCCGGCGGATCTTCCGGAGCAAGCGCAGTTTCGGTTGCTGCAGGAATGTGCCTGATGTCACTCGGTTCGGAAACGGGAGGATCCATCAGACAGCCGGCATCTTTCTGCGGAATTACAGGACTGAAAGCAACGTACGGAAGAATATCAAGGTTCGGACTCGTCGCATTCGCTTCTTCTTTTGATTCGATCGGAATTTTCGGAAATAATAATACAGACATAGGATTAATGCTTGAAGTAATTGCAGGTCATGACGACAGAGACAGCACTTCATCGGAAACCAAAGTCGGGAATTATTCCCTTCAGTCACAAAATAAATTAGAAGCTGAAAAAACAACCATAGGATATGCGAAGGAATATTTTGATGATGGTCTGAATGAAGACATTAAAAACGGAGTACAGGCTCAGATCGAAGTTCTCAGAAAGAAAGGATTTAAAATAAAAGAGATCTCGCTTCCTCATACAAAATACGTCATACAGACATATTACATTCTCACATCGGCAGAGGCATCAAGCAATTTATCCAGATTTGACGGAGTGAGGTACGGTTACAGGTCTGATGAATCTTCAGTGCTTGAAGATATGTATGTCATTTCAAGATCGGAAGGATTCGGAGAGGAAGTAAAGAGAAGGATAATGCTCGGAACATACGTATTGTCAGCGGGATATTACGATGCATATTACAGAAAAGCGCAGAAAGTACGGCGACTTATAATGAATGATTTTGAAAATGCTTTTAAGGAAGTTGATTTTATAATTTCACCCACAACACCAAACACAGCTTTCAGACTCGGCGAAAAGATCGAAGATCCTCTTTCGATGTATCTGAACGATATTTATACCGCTTCAGTAAATCTTGCGGGTATACCCGCCATATCAATTCCTTCCGGCAAAGACAGGAACGGACTGCCATTCGGGATACAGGTAATGGGACGAAAGTTCGATGAAGAAGGATTGCTGAGAATATGGAATGAATTAGGATCATGATTATGTTTAGAATTTAATTCAGCCGGGATTGTCTTGACGATTCAAAATTTCCACAATAAATATTTCTAATCTTCTATTCCTTCATAAGCGTTTTCTGTAATTGAAGTGACAATCCTAAGCACTTGAGAATTGAAATATATTCACAAAAAATTGATTAAAGTATCGCAACGCTATTAGTAATGGATTGAAACTATATAAGAGTAGATTTATATTTATTCAAAAAAAAAGCAGTAAAAACATAAATGGCAAAAGACAAAGCAATAAAAAGCAAAGCATTACAGCAGAATATTGAAGACGGTGAAAACGCAACTGAAGTAATTTACGATACGCCATCTCAGATACCTGATGCAAACAAAACAATACCTTCTTTACTTCCTGTACTTCCTTTAAAAGATATCGTGTTGTTTCCGTATATGATTTTTCCGATTCTTGCAGGAAGAGAATCAACTATTGCCGCAATCAATAAATCTGTGGAAAAAGATAAATTCATACTTTTAGTAACACAGCTTGATGAAAAAATCGAAGAGCCAACTTTTGAAAATCTTTATAAGACCGGAACGGTTGCAAAGATACTTCAGGTGCTTAGACTTCCTAACGGACTGATAAAGGTGCTTGTAGACGGACTTGTTACTGCAAAGGTCGAAAAGTTTTATTCTGAAAAATACATAACTGCAGATATCAAAATTAGAAATGTTCCTTTCAAGGAGGATACAGAACTCAAAGCTTTGATAAAACAGGCGACTAAATTATTCACCGATTATGTACAGACGAACAGGACTATACCTCAGGAAACGCTTGTGGCTTATGAAAACATAAAAGAACCTGACAGAAAACTTTACTATATTGCTTCTACTATAAGCGCAGATGTTCACAAAAAACAAAAGGTTCTTGAGATAACCGATCTTCACAAGCAGTATTATGAAATACTTTATATGCTTGGTTCGGAAATGGAAGTTTTGAATGTAGAAAAGGAAATTGATGCGAAAATATATCAGACGATGCAGAAGAATCAGAGGAAGTTCATTGTTCAGGAGCAGATAAGAATACTTCAGGATGAGCTAGGAGAGGGTATGGAATCTGATCCCGAACTCATTAAACTGAAGGATCAGATTGACAGCAGCGGAATGCCTGAGCAGGTAATGAAGAAAGCACTAGATGAATTCGGCAAGCTTAAAAAAATGCCGTCAATGTCGCCTGACTATTCTGTGATCCGAAATTTTCTTGACTGGATGGTAAGCGTGCCATGGAATAAAGTCACTCAGGATAATTTTAATCTGAAACATGCAAAAAAAATACTTGATGAAGATCATTACGGGCTTGATAAGGCGAAGGACAGGATACTCGAACTCATAGCAGTGCTGAAACTTCTCAGGGAAAAGAACATAAAGAAATCTCCCAAAGGGCAGATACTTTGTTTTGTGGGTCCTCCCGGAGTTGGCAAGACATCTCTCGGCAAGTCCATTGCAAGAGCGCTGAGCAGAAATTTTGTCAGGATCTCTGTCGGCGGTGTCAGAGATGAAGCTGAAATTCGCGGTCACAGAAGAACGTATATCGGTTCGATGCCCGGCAAGATCATTCAGGCAATGAAAAAAGCAGGAAGCACAAATCCTGTCATACTGATAGACGAGATAGATAAGATGAGCAGCGATTTCAGGGGAGATCCGTCAAGCGCAATGCTTGAAGTTCTTGATCCGGAACAGAATGCAACATTCAATGATCACTATCTCGATGTGGATTATGATCTTTCGGGAGTTTTGTTCATTACAACTGCAAATGTTTATTACAATATTCCCCTTCCTTTGCTTGACAGGATGGAGATCATAGAAATGAGCAGTTATCTTGATTTTGAAAAAGTTCAGATTGCAAAAAGACATATAATCCCAAAAGAAATTCTCGAACACGGTTTGACAACTGATATGATAAGTTTCCCGGATGAAGTATTGCTTAAAATTATTCAGGAATATACACGTGAAGCCGGAGTCAGAAGTCTTGAAAGGGAAATATCTTCCATTATAAGAAAGACAACGAGAGAGATTGTTGAGAATACAGGGAAGAAGAAAAAAGTAAACATTGTTGTCTCTGATGATTTAGTAGAAAAATTTCTTGGTGTTCAGAAATACAAGCAGAAGTTAGCCGATGATAAAGACAAGAACAAGATTGGATCGGTTATTGGGCTTGCGTGGACATCTATGGGAGGAGACATACTGAACGTGGATGTTACGATCATGAAAGGCGCAAATAAATTTATACTGACAGGAAAGCTCGGCGACATTATGAAAGAATCTGCTCAGGCTGGATTTTCTTATATTAAATCAAATGCGGGTTTATTTAAGATTCCCGAATCTTTTTTTAAGGAGAAGGAAATTCACATTCATCTTCCCGAAGGCGCGATTCCAAAGGACGGACCTTCCGCCGGGATAACTATGATAATGGCAATGCTGTCGGCGATAACAAAATGTCCTGTCAGAACGGATGTGGCAATGACAGGAGAAATTACGCTAAGAGGTCATGTTTTACCGATAGGAGGGTTGAATGAAAAGCTTCTCGCCGCAGTCCGCAGCGGAATTAAAACTGTACTGATACCAATGGATAATGAAAAAGATCTTGCTGAGATACAAAAAGAAATTATTGACAAGCTTACGATAGTTCCTATAGAAAAAGTTGAGGACGGGATAAAATATGTTTTCAAAGATAAGAAAGTAGTTTTCCGAAAGTAATTTTTTGCATTCAAAGATTTATTTAGCTGATCAATTTAAATAAAAAAGATTGTCAACCTACAAAGTCTCAGCCCGAAAATACAGACCGCAGAAATTCTCTGATGTATCATCTCAGGAATTTGTGACACAGACACTTAAGAATGCTATTCTCACTAAGAAAATCGCGCATTCATATCTCTTTAGCGGTCCGCGTGGAGTGGGGAAAACCACTATCGCAAGGATCTATGCAAAAGCTCTTAATTGTCCGAATTCAAAAGACGGCGAGCCCTGCAATAATTGTGATTCATGCAGCGAAATCACAGGCGGAGTTCATCCGGATGTATTCGAACTCGATGCAGCATCAAACCGCGGCATTGACGATGTCCGCGCAATTCAGGATGCTGCCAAATTTTTTCCGATAAAAGGGAAGTATAAGTTTTTTATAGTTGATGAAGTTCACATGCTTACACAACAGGCGTTCAACGCTTTGCTGAAAATATTAGAGGAACCTCCTTCTTATCTGATATTTATTCTGGCGACAACAAATCCGGAAAAGATCCCGGCTACTATTGTCAGCAGATGTCAGAGATTTCCTCTGCAGAGAATAAAGATAGCAGAAATAATAAACAGCATTAAGCAGATCGCAAAAGAGGAAAAGATAAAAATTGACAATGACTCTCTGTTCCTGATTGCAAAACTTGGCGACGGGGCTTTGAGAGATGCGCAGGGAATATTTGACCTGTCGGTTTCATTCTGCGGAGAGGATATAAAATACAAAGAGCTTAAAAATTTTCTTAACATTCCCGATAAGGAAATTTATTTTAAGATCTCTGAATACATCCGGGAAGGCAATGCAAAGGAGATACTTAATTATTTCAACGAACTTAATGATCACGGGTTTGACCTTCAGACTTTCTTCAACGGAATAACTGAACATTTCAGGGATCTGATGATCGTGAATTCCACCGGCAATACTGATCTGCTCGATGAATCAGATTCGATCAAAGAAAAATATTCCGCTGAAGCAAAATTATTTTCCGCTGATCAGATTTCAAGACTTATGAAAATACTTTTCGAAGCTGAGAACAGGTTTAAATATTCATCGAATCAGAAGATACTGCTTGAAGCCATATTGGTGGAATTGAGCCGAGTGAATACGGAAGTTCTGGACTTATCGGAAATATTGTCGGAGATAAAAGCAGTAAAAAAAAAATCCTTAACTGAACCTTCAGCTCCGGCTGAAATAAAAAGTCCTTCCGGAATTGAAGATCAGAAGTTAAATGATAATTCAATTGAGGAAAAGAAAGCGGAAGTTAAATCAATTACCGAACCTCCGCAAAATAAAACAGTTACTGAAGACAATACCATCAAACCGGAAAACAACAGTGATGTTATTTCAAAACTGAAAGAACTTTTTGATACTGAAGAATATAAATTCAATTAAAGTATTTTGAAAAACAAGATCAGATATTACACAATCAAAAATAATTTTCTTGCAATAGAAAAAGAATTTTCCGATTACAAAAATTCTAAAATTGTTTTGCTGCCTGTTCCGTTTGAAGATACTACATCTTACGGTAAAGGCACAGCCGCCGGACCTAAGGCGATACTCGATGCATCTCATTACGTTGAATTCTTTGATGAGGAACTAAACAGGGAGCTTTGTTTTGAAAAAGGGAATGGGATTTGCTCGCTCCATCCGTTAGAGTTCAAAGGAAAGAAGGGAAAGAAAGCTCTTGACCTTATTTATGAAAATGTAAAGAAACACATTGATAATAAAAAATTTGTTGTGACTCTCGGCGGCGAACATTCGATTTCAACTGCGCCCATAAAAGCGCATTATGATTCATATAAAAATCTTTCTGTACTTCACTTTGATGCGCATTCTGATCTGCGTGAGGAATATGAAGGTTCGAAATATTCACATGCATCATTTGCAGCGAGAGTTGCGGAGTTCACTACTGACCTAATACAGGTTGGGATAAGGGCGCAGTGCAAAGCTGAGTATGATTTCATAAAGAAAAAAAAGATCAAAACATTTTATGCTTATGAGATACGCAGCGGTAAGCACGGCTTTGACTGGATAAAAAAGATCGTGGATTCGCTTAAGAAAAATGTTTATATAACATTTGATGTGGATTATTTTGATCCGTCTGTAATGCCGTCAACAGGCACACCCGAGCCAAACGGATTCTTCTGGGATGAGACGATGAAGCTTTTAAAAATGATCGGTGAAAATAAAAAAGTTGTCGGATTTGATGTAGTTGAGTTATCTCCCGTAAAGGAAAATCGCTTTCCGGATTTTATGACAGCAAAGCTGATTTATAAGATGCTGAATTATTTTGTGAAATAGTGATGAATAACACAAATCTCTACTTTGAAGACTGTTTCGCAACACCTGTTTTTACCACCAAGACACCAAGACACTAAGGGAAAAAGTTTAAATATATTAACCTCTGGGTCCACTTGTCTTAGTAGTAAATATTTTCACTATTGTTGAGACAGATTCGTAAGGTCGGAGTTTGAAAAATTGAATTCCAATAAGTTTGAAAAAGAAAATATTAAATTGTTAAAAAATTTTTCGAGACATTTAAATACATATCTGATTCAAAATTAACTTCAGGTGGAGACTCGATTCGCACATTTTATTCCGGATTAAAAGCTCTTTTGTAATAACAAGAAATCAATTCATATTTATTTTTTACTCTGATTAATAAAAAGAGCGAAACATCCATGCTCCGCTCTTTTGTGTTGCAGGGGGAAAATTGCATTTATCTACGGAGGCGTTATTGAAATGACCGGTAAGGATGAATTGTTATCCACTATCGCAATATCATTAGCATCTACAAAATCATCTCCTGTCAGATCGGTAACGACATAACCAGCTAATGACACTGAAGCGTCATTGTCAACTGCCCCGACATCGGAAGCGTCAGTTATTCCGTCACGGTTTGTATCTCCGCCGTACATTGCATATCGTGCCGGAGTGTTTTCCACTTTTGTTTCATTCGAACCATAAGCAGAATCTTTGCTATGAGTAAAATCATATTCAAGACCGCTGCTCAGAAAATCAAAGTAAACAGTATGCGCACTCCAGGTCTCGATAGAATTTCTGTGCTCGACTTCAATATAATATTCGCTTCCAATCGAAGCAGAAGCAAAAGAGTAATTGCCAAGGTATGTATTATCGTCAGGTG
>WBZU01001064.1_pt1 | contig 17140 bp, 16 predicted proteins | sample 5204311 | NCBI WGS metagenome assembly WBZU01 (sample SAMN12344359, study PRJNA552823) | activated sludge metagenome | biome: Activated sludge suspended growth; feature: Nitrification reactor; material: Wastewater; isolation source: activated sludge from nitrification reactor of wastewater... | reverse complement strand
GAGCTACACCGGCACCGAGGTCGAGTACGCGGTGGAGATCTGCGACGCCGTGGCCGAGGTGATCGAGCCCACGCCCGAGCGGAAGCTGATCATGAACCTGCCGGCCACCGTCGAGATGTACACGCCGAACCTGTACGCCGACACGATCGAGTGGTTCCTGCGCACGGTCCGCAACCGCGAGTCGATCACCCTGTCGCTGCACCCCCACAACGACCGCGGGTGCGCGGTGGCCGCCGCCGAGCTGGGCGTGCTGGCCGGCGCCGACCGGGTGGAGGGCTGCCTGTTCGGCAACGGCGAGCGCACCGGCAACGTCGACCTCGTCACCCTGGGCCTCAACCTGTTCAGCCAGGGCGTCGACCCGAAGATCGACTTCAGCGACATCGACGCCATCCGCCGCACCGCCGAGTACTGCAACCGCCTGGCGGTCCACGAGCGCCACCCCTACGCCGGCGACCTCGTCTACACCGCCTTCTCCGGCTCCCACCAGGACGCCATCAAGAAGGGCCTCGCCGCTCTGGCCGCCGGCGCCGAGGCGGCCGGGCGGCGCCGGGACGACTACGCGCGCTGGGAGGTGCCGTACCTGCCGATCGACCCCGCCCACGTCGGCCGCACCTACGAAGCGGTGATCCGGGTGAACAGCCAGTCCGGCAAGGGCGGCGTCGCCTACATCATGGAGGCCGAGCACGGCTTCACCCTGCCCCGCCGCCTCCAGATCGAGTTCTCCCGCACGATCCAGACGATCACCGAGGACAGCGGCACCGAGATCACCCCCGGCGCCATGTGGGACGCCTTCTCCACCACCTACCTGCCCGAGGCGCCCCGCTACGAGCTGCGCTCGAACGAGCTGGCCACCGACGCCGAGGGCGTCACCACGATCACCGCGCAGGTGCTGGCAGACGGCGAGCCCGCCACGGTGACCGGCACCGGCAACGGCCCGATCGCTGCCTTCGTGGCCGCCCTCGCCGACGGGCTGGGCGTCACGATCGACGTGGTCGACTACCACGAGCACAGCCTCGGCGCCGGCTCGGGTGCCACCGCGGTGGCCTACGTGGAGACGATCGACGGCGAGGGCACCACCCGCTGGGGCGTGGGCACCGACCCGAACATCATCACCGCCAGCCTCAAGGCCGTCCTGTCCGCGGCCGCCCGGCTGCCGGAGGCCTGAGCACCTTCGGGGTGGGCGCAGGAACTGGGCGCCCACCCCGGACGGTCAGGCGGTGACGGTGATCGTGGCCATCTCGCCGGAGAGGTCCTCGCGGATCTCGTAGGTGCCGGCGGCGTCGATCGTGAAGGTCTCGATCAACCCGCCGGTGACGGTGTAGGTGTCGCTCGACTCGCCGAAGGCCACGGCGTAGGTGCCGTCGTCGCCGGCCTTCACGGTCAAGAGCTCGCCCACCCCCACCTCGAGGGTGGCCGGGCTCCAGCCGCCGTCGGTGGCGAAGGTGAGGGTGTGGGCGGCGTCGGCCTCGCCATCGGCCAGGGTCACGGTGCCCGTACCGGCATCGGCGGAGCCGGCGTCGTCGGTGGCCTCGGTGGCCGGCGTGTCGTCGGCCGCGGTCGTGGTGGCGACGGTGGTGGCGGTGGAGTCGTCAGAGGAGTCCGAGCTGCACGCCGCGGTGCCGACGAGCAAGGTGCCGGCGACGACAAGGGCGGCGAGGGTTCGGGGGGAGCAGTGCACGGGACCTCCGGTGTGGCGGCGACGCCGAGGCCGACGTCGGGGGACGCCCAGCCTGCCACCCGCCGGTCACCCCTCCGGGCGAGGACCGCATCGATAGCGTCCCTACGCCACCACCCGGCGGGTGAAGCCGCGGATGCCGGCCACCGCGAACGCCGCGGTGAACACCACGAGGCCGCCGTAGACGGCGATGAGCAAGAGGTGGGGGACGCCGGTGAGCGCCGCTCGGAAGCCTTCGGACAGGTACACGAGCGGGTTGGCCAGGGTGAGGACCTGGAGCCAGCGGATCGGCTCGAGCGCCTGCCAGCTGTAGTAGGTGCAGCCGAGGAAGGTGATCGGGATGATGATCACGCCGAACAGCATCGTGACGCTGCGGGGCTCGAACATCGTCCCGAACATCAGGCCCATCGACCCGGCCATCACGCAGCCGAGCGGGACGAGGGTCAGCAGCACCGGCCAGGTGATCTGGAGGTGGACCGGGGTGGCCGGCACGATCGCGGCGATCGGGAAGACGATCAGGCCGGCCACGAGGCACTGGAGGGCGCCGGCCACGATCTTCTCGATCGCCACCACCGCCACCGGCAGCGGGGCCAACACGCGGTCCTCGATCTCGCGGGTGATCCCGAACTCCTGGACGAGGGGCAGGGCGACCGACTGGATGCCCTGGAAGAGGATCGCGGTGCCGACCACGCCGGCCACCAGCACGTTGGAGAACGCGGTGGCGCCGGCGCCCCCGCCGCCGACGCCCTGGCCGATCTTCGGGAAGACGTAGGTGAAGACGAACACCAGCAGCAGCGGCTGGATGATCGTGCGGGGGATGAACTCCTTGAGGTTCTTGCGCAGGACGGCGAGGTCGCGCAGCAGCAGGGCGCCGAAGGCCGACGCCATCGAGGTGCGCATCGGCCCGACGCCGGCCGACAAGGGGGTGGGCGCTGCGGCGGCGGGCGAGGCTGGCGAGGCCGCGGCGGGCGGGGTCGAGGTGGTCATTCGCGGAGGTCCTTCCCGGTGAGGGCGATGAAGACGGTCTCGAGGGTGGTCTCGGACACGGAGAGGTCGGTCACGGTGTGGCCGCTGGCCTCGGCCAGGTGGACCACCGCCGGCAGGAGCCCGGTCTGGGCGCCCTGCACCGAGAGCTGGATGTGGTCGCCGATCACAGCGGCGTCGGTGGCCCCGTCGATCCCGGCGCGCAGTGCGGTGGCCAGCGCGGCGAGGTCGCCCTCGGCCACCACCCGCACGACCGTGTCGGCACCGACCGAGCGCTTGAGGCCCTCGGGCGTGTCCAGGGCGACGATGCGGCCCTGGTCGATGATCGCCACCCGGTCGCAGAGGAGGTCGGCCTCCTCCATGTAGTGGGTGGTGAGCAGGATCGTCTGGCCGTCGACGTGGAGCTCGCGCAGGATCTCCCAGAGGGCGATGCGGCTCTGCGGGTCCAGGCCGGCGGTGGGCTCGTCGAGGAACAGCACCTCGGGCCGGTGCATCACCGCCCGGGCCACCATCAACCGCTGGGCCATGCCACCCGACAGCGCCATGACCGGCGCCTGCGAGCGCTCGGTGAGGCGGAATCGCTCGAGGAGGCGGGTGGCCTCGGCCTTGGCGTCGGCCGCGGCCATCCCGAAGAAGCGGCCGTGGAAGTAGAGGTTCTCCCAGACGGTGAGCGAGCGGTCGAGCGTGTTGCTCTGGGGGACGACGCCGAGCAGGCGCTTCACCTGGGCCGGCCGGCCGACCACGTCGACCCCGCCCACCTCGGCGGTGCCGGCGGTGGGCACCACCCGGGTGGTGAGCATGCCGGCGGTGGTGGTCTTGCCGGCGCCGTTGGGGCCGAGCAGGCCGAAGATCTCGCCCCGTTCGACGGTGAGGTCGAGGGCGTCGACCGCCTTGACGTCGCCGGGGTAGATCTTGGTCAGGCCGCGGGTGACGATGGCGGGTGGGCCGGCGCCGGCGGTGCGGTCGGGCGCCTCGGGGGCGGTGGCGGTGGGTGGCATCGGTCCTCCTGGACTACGGAACGGTGGGGCCCCAGCCGGCGGGCGACGGGGGGCGGTGGTCGGGGTCGTCGCCCACCATCTCGGCGTGGGCGAAGTCGAAGAGCCGAACCGCCCGGGAACTTTGCGCCGAAACCCACCTCTGGGTCGGGTTTCGGCGCAAAGTTCGACGTCCCCGGCGGCCCGGCGCCGGCGTGGTCGGTAAGTTCCGGCCATGTCGATCGACTTCACGCTGACCCCCGAGTTGGACGCGCTGCGGCTGCGGATCCGGACCTTCGTCGACGAGGTGATCAAGCCGACCGAGGCCGAGCTGACCGATCCGGACCACATCGAGGATCGGGCCGAGTACCTCACCAAGCTGATCGGGATGCGGACCAAGGCCCAAGAGGCCGGGATCTGGCTGCCGCACATGCCCGAGGAGTGGGGCGGGATGGGGCTCGGGCACGTGGAGCTGGCGATGGTGCAGGCCGAGGCGGCCAAGGCGTACTACGGGCCGTTCGTCTTCAACTGCATGGCGCCCGACGAGGGGAACATGCACACGCTCCTCAAGTGGGCCACCGACGAGCAGAAGCAGAAGTACCTCCGGCCGCTATGCGAGGGCACCACGATGAGCTGCTTCGCGATGACCGAGCCCGAGGTGGCCGGCTCGGACCCCACGCTGATCAAGACGACTGCCGTGCAGGACGGCGACGAGTGGGTGATCAACGGCCACAAGTGGTTCATCTCCAACGCCCGCCGGGCCAGCTTCGCCATCCTCATCTGCCGCACCGAGGACAACCCGGACCTGCCCCAGGCCGCCAATACCGCCTTCATCGTCGAGACCCGCTGGGACGGCTGGAACCGGGTGCGGGAGGTGGAGACGATGCACGGCGGCACCGGCCACTCCGAGATCGTGATCGAGGACCTGCGGGTGCCGGCGGCCAACATGCTCGGCGGCCGCGGCGAGGGCCACATGCTCGGCCAGAGCCGCCTCGGGCCGGCCCGCCTCGCCCACTGCATGCGCTGGATCGCCCAGGCCGAGACCGCCCTCGACATGATGGTCGACCGGTCGCTCAACCGGTTCGCCCACGGGTCCCTCCTCGCCGAGAAGCAGGGGATCCAGTGGATGATCGCCGACTCGACCATGGAGCTGTACCAGGCCAAGTTGATGGTGCTCCACGCCGCCTACCGCATCGACAACGGGCTCGACTTCAAGAGCGAGGTGTCGATGGCCAAGCACTTCGTGGCCAACATGCTCGGCCGGGTGATCGACCGGTCGATCCAGGTCCACGGCGCCCTCGGCTACAGCACCGACACGCCGCTGGCCCACATGTACCAGCACGCCCGCTGGGCCCGGTTCGCCGACGGCGCCGACGAGGTCCACCAGATGCGCATCGCCCAGCGGACGATCGCCGCCTACCGCGACCACGGCAGCACCCGCACCGCCACCGGCGACCTGCCGATCTGACCCGCCGGCGCTGATCCGGCTGGGGCGTCCGCCTCACGGCGGCGGCGGCGGCGCCGATGGGGTGCGATGTCGATCGTCGCGCCCGTCGAGCGCTCCGGCGGCGTCGGGCCCGGCCACGACCTGGGGGCGACGGCGCCCGCTCGCCGGACCCCGGCGGCGCCGAGCCGGTCGACGGCGCCCCGCGACGGCGCCGCCCTCCTGGTGGGGCTCGTGTTCCTCGGGCTGGCGCTGCTGGTGGGGTTCCGGGCCGCCGCCGGCCAGACCTGGGACGTCGACGAGCGGGCCTTCCACGACACGCTCGTGTCGATGCACCACGGCGAGGGGCCCTACGCCGCCCTGCGCGACGCGCTGATCACCAAGGAGGGGGCGGCGCCGAGCAACGTGCGGGCCTACCGGTTGCCGACCTTGGCCTGGCTCCAGGCGCTGGTGCCGGTGGGGTCGCTGCGGTGGCTGGTGGCCATCCCGTTCGCCACGATGCTGTGGGCGGCGTGGCGGATCGGCCGGCCCCACGGGCCGTGGGGCGGGACCGCCTCGGTGGCGCTGGTGGGGTTCTGGATCGTCGGCGCGTCGCCGTTGCTGTACCTCCACCACGAGATCTGGGCCGCCCCGCTCCTGCTGGCCGGGCTGGCGGTCGTCGACCGTCGCCCCCGCCTCGCCGCGGTCCTGCTCGGTGGCGCGGTGGCGATCCGCGAGCTGTTCGCCGCCGCCTTCGTGGCCGGCCTCGCCCTCCACCGTCGCTCCCGCACCTGGTGGGCGGTCACCGGGGTGCTGGCCGCCGGCGGCATCGCCCACGTGATCGTCGCCTCCCGCTACCTCGACCCCGACGGGGTGCAGCCGGCACTGGCCTGGGACGGCTTCCAGCTCGGCTCGATCGGCCCGGCCGGCTCGATCGCCGGCGCCGTGCTCGGCGTCGTGGGCGGCGGGCTCGGCCTCCTCGGGGCCGCCGCCCTCGCCCGCCGGGGCTCGAAGGCCGGGCGCATCGCCGTGGTCCACGGCGTGCTGGCGATGGTGGCCACGATCGCCGTCGGCCGCACCTACTGGGGCTACTCGTGGGGCCCGGCCCTCGCCTGCTTCGCCCCCGCCGGCTGGGCCGCGCTCCGCGGCCGCCTCGCCGGGGGGCCGGCCTCCCTCAGCCCCGCGCCGGCGAGCTGACCCCGGTCCGGCGACGGCGCCTCGGCGCCGCCGGCCCGGCGGCCACGCCGGCGGCCACCTCCAGCTCGACCAGCGACGCTTCGAGGTGGGCCAGCAGGCGCTGGAGGTGGGGGACGCGGCGGCGGCAGCCGATCAGGCCGAACTCCAGGCTGTCGACGTAGCTGTTGATCGTGACGTTCAGCGCCTGGCCGTGGTACGGGATCGACATCGGGTAGACGCCTTCGAGGCGGGCCCCGTCGAGGAACAGCGGCTGGCGGGGGCCGGGCACGTTGGAGATCGTCACGTTGAAGGGCGGGCGCCATCCCTCGCCCCCGCCGAGCATCGAGACGAGCGGCGAGGGGAGCATGTTGGCGGCGCTGACCGCGAGGCGCTGCACCGGCGTCAGCCCTTCGAGGGTGCCCTTGGCGATGCGCATCGACGCCTGGATCCGAGATAGGCGGGCGGCCGGATCGACCGTGTCGGTGGCCAGCGAGGTGAGCACGGCGCCGACCGCGTTCCCGCCGGCGGAGTCGTCGGTGCGCAGCGACACGGGGACCATGGCGGTGAGCGACTCGTCGGGGAGCGCGCCCTGCTCGTCGAGGTAGCGGCGCAGCGCCCCCGAGCACATGGCGAGGACGACGTCGTTCAGGGTGGCGTTCGACGCCCGGCCCACCGCCTTCACCCGCGCCAGGCTCCACCCCTGGGCCGCGAACCGGCGGGCGCCGGTGATGTGGACGTTGAGCATCGTGGGCGGCGCCTTGAAGGGGAAGGCGGCGAGGTCCTCCTCCATCGCCCGGCGAGCGGAACGCAGGAGGTCGGGCGTGAGGGCGGCGATGTCGAGCCCGCCCCGAGCGACCTCCACCACCGCCTCGATCGGGTTGGTGCCCCCGCCGCCGCCCTCCCGCCGCTTGGGCCGGTAGGTCCACGGCGGGATCGCCTCGCCGTCGGGTTCGGTGGCGAGGGAGCGCTCGAGGATCCGCATGGCCGAGATGCCGTCGACCATGGCGTGGTGGACCTTGGTGTAGATGGCGAAGCGGTTGCGGTCGAGGCCCTCGATCACGTTGAGCTCCCACAACGGTCGCTGGCGGTCGAGCAGGGTGCCGTGGAGGCGGGAGGCGAGCGCGAGGAGCTCGCGCACCCGGCCGGGCTCGGGGAGCGCGGAGTGGCGGACGTGGTACTCGAGGTCGAACTGGTCGTCGTCGCGCCAGGCCCACTGGCCGGCGGTCCGCCACGAGCGGTAGGGCCGCTTGCGGAACAGCGGGGCCACGTCGTCGCGGGCGAGCATCTCCTCGAAGCGGTCCCGCAGCCAGCTCGGGGGCGCACCGTCGGGCAGCTCGAAGACCTGGAGGCCGCCCACGTGCATCGGGGTGGCTCGGGACTCCGAGAGGAGGAAGGCGGCGTCGGGCGGGCTGATCAACGGCATCGGACGGTCCCCTTCCCGCCCCGGCCGGAGCGGCGGCGCGGACCGTACCAACGCCACGGTGCGGCTGCCCCGGGGCGAGGTTGTCGCGCCTCCGTAGCGTGGACGCCATGACCGACGCCCCGACCTCCGTTCCCGCACCCGCGGTGGACGACGACCCCGTGCTCCATGCGGTGCCGCTCGGCGCCCAGTGGCCGCCGATCGACCCGTTCCTGTTCTGCGCGCACCACGTGGACCACTACCCGGCCGGCTCGGCCGACCTCGGCCCGGCGGTGCCGCTCGACGGCCGCGACCTCGGCTCGGACTTCGCCGGCGTCGACGGCTGGAACATGTACCACGGCCAGGTCGTGCCCGGCTTCCCCCAGCACCCGCACCGCGGCTTCGAGACGGTGACCTTCGTGCGCCGCGGCCTGATCGACCACAGCGACTCGCTCGGCGCCGCCGCCCGCTTCGGCCGCGGCGACGTGCAGTGGCTGACCGCCGGGCGCGGCGTCGTGCACAGCGAGATGTTCCCGCTGCTCGACCCCGAGGGCCCCAACGACCTCCACCTGTTCCAGATCTGGTTGAACCTGCCGGCCGCCGACAAGCTGGTCGACCCCCACTTCACGATGCTCTGGGCCGAGGACATCCCGCGGATCGTCCACCGCGATGCCGACGGCCGGACGGTGGAGATCACCGTCATCGCCGGCGCGCTCGAGGGCGCCGAGCCGCTGGCCCCGCCGCCGAGCTCGTGGGCGGCTCGCCCCGAGGCCGACCTCGCCATCTGGGACCTCGCCCTCGACGAGGGCGCCTCGTGGGAGCTGCCGCCGGCGGCCGGGCCCGAGACGATCCGGACGATCTACGTGTACGCCGGCGGACGGCTGGCGGTGGGCGGGCACCCGATCGATGCCGACACGGGCGCGGTCGTCGCCTCCGACCGGGAGGTGCGGGTGACCGCGCTCGACGGGCCGGTGGAGGCGCTCGTGCTCCAGGGCCGCCCGATCGGCCAACCGGTCGCCCGCTACGGCCCGTTCGTGATGAACACCGAGGCCGAGATCCACCAGGCCTTCGCCGACTACCGGGCCACCGGCTTCGGCGGCTGGCCCTGGGACGACGACGCCCCCCACCACGGCCCCGCCCGCGGCCGGTTCGCCCGCCACGCCGACGGCCGGGTGGAGGACCGGGAGCCGGCGCCGACCGCCTGACCCGGGCGGGACCACGCCGCCGGCCGAGGGCCGGGGACCGCCCCGGCGGCGACCCGCTCAGCCGGCGGCGGTGACGAGGTCGGCTTCGGGCTCGGCGGCGGGGGTCTCGGCCCGACGGCGGCGCCACCACCGTCGCACGCCCTCGTCGAGCGCCAGCCCGCACCCGAGCAGGAAGATCGCCACCAGGCCGTCGAGCCACCAGTGGTTCCCGCTGGCCATCACCACGAACATGGTGAGGACGAGGTGGGCCAGGGCGAGCCACCGCCACCGACTCGTGCTGGCGTCGACGATCCCGAACGACACGACCGCAGCCCACGCCACGTGGATCGACGGCATCGCCGCGAACTGGTCGGACACCCCCGTCCCGACCGGGCCGTAGACCGACAGGCCGTAGCGGGTGGCGAGGTCGACGTAGCCGAGGTCGGGCAGGAAGCGCGGCGGGGCCACCCGCACGAAGCGGATCACCAGGCAGCACGCGGTGACGATCACGAGGGCGTTGCGCCAGCGCGGGTACTCGGCACGGTGGCGGACGTAGAGCCAGACGAGGAAGGCGATCAGCGCCGGGACGTGGACGGTGGCGTAGTAGGTGTTGGTGAGGCGGGCCAGCCACTCGTGGCGCAGCACGAACTGCTGCATCGACAGCTCGGTGGGCAGGTGCATCGCGTGCTCGATGCGCACGATCTGGCGAGCCCGATCGATCGCCCCCTCGTCCTGGGCGAGCGGCAGCTTCCGGGCCACCCGCCACAGCGAGTAGAGGCCGGCGACGAGGGCGAACTCGGTGGCGGCCGGGGCGCCGACCGCCTCGGCCCGCGAGCCGGGGGTGAGGCGGCGCAGCGCGGTCGCCAACGCCAGGGCGACGAGCGCGGCGACCGCCGCCTGGTTCCACGTCGGCCAAGGCAAGGTGCGGAGCTTGTCCGCCGCGACGACCGGCGGCAAGCACCCGGCAGGTTGAGCTGGCCGGCCGGCGGGCCGGCCGACGATCAGTGGTCGCGCAGGGCGTACGCGGCGTGCCAGGCCGACTCGATGCGCTCGAGGCGGTCGGTGGCGCTGCGGCGGAGGCGACGGGCGACGCCGGCCACGAGCGCCTCGAACACGGCCAGGGCGGCCACGTGGGAGTCGAACGGCCCGGCGGCCGAGGAGGCGACGGTCAGCACCACCTCCGCCCCCTCGGCCAGCGGCGACAGCTCGGACCCGGTGACCGCCACGATCCGCACGCCGGCGGCCCGCGCCGCCGCGGTGGCGTCGAGGAGCCAGGCGTCGTAGCGGGGCAGGTCGAGCACGACGACGGTGGCCTTCGCCTCGAGCAGGGCGACCGATCGGGCCACCGCCACCGGCGTCCCGCCGAGCACCGAGACGCCGGGCCGGACCATCGCCAGTTCGGTGGCGAACTGCTCGCCGACGCCGTGGGAGGCGTCGGCCGCCAGGACGTGGACCGGGTGGGCCCGATCGGCCAGCACCCGCACCGCCCGCTCGAACCGGTCCGGGTCGATCCGGCCGAAGGTCTCGCGGACGGCATCGGCGGCCCGCTCGGCCGCCACCACCAGCACGTCGTCGGACTGTGGGGCCCGGATGCGCGACGCCGCCCGCTCGCCGCCGGCGCGCAGGTCGGCGCGCATCGCGTCCTGGAGGGCGGCGAAGCCGTCGAAGCCGAGCCGGGCGGCGAAGCGCACGACGCTGCCGGCGCCGGCGCCCGCCGCCGCCGCCACCGAGGCGACCGTCCCGAAGGCGAGGGCGTGCGGGTCGGCCAGGACGAGGTCGGCCACCCGGCGCTCGGCCGGCGACAGGTCCCCCCGCCGCGCCCGGATCCGCTCCTCGACCTCCACCGCCGCATCCTCCCACCCCCGACCTCGGGCGACCGCGAGCGTTCCGGCACATCTGTTCCGGACTTGACCACAGACGGAAGATCGGTACCATCCGGGGGATGGCTGCCGTGCTCACGCCTCGACCCGTCACCGCCGTCCCAGGGTCGGCCGACCATCCAGCGGTCCCCGTGGTCGAGACCGAGGCGGCGGCCTGGGACGAGGTGGTCGGCCTGGCCGGGCACCTGGCCCCCGACGCCGGCCTGGCCGACGCCGTCGTCGACCTCGCCGAGCGGGCCCGGGACCTGCTCCCCCACCCCGTGCGCGCCGCCCTCGGCGAGCTGCGCACCGATCCCGGGCCCGCCGGCGCGCTCCTGGTCCGCGGCGTGCCGATCGGCGCGCTGCCGGCCACCCCGGCCCGGCCGGCGGCGACCGTCGTCGGCAAGGACCGCACCAGCGAACTGCTCCTGCTGGCGGTGGCCCGGACGCTGGGCGAGCCGGTGGGCTACCGGCCCGAGCACGGTGGCGACCTCGTCCAGAACCTGCTGCCGGTGCGGGAGGCGGCGGCGACGCAGACCTCCACGTCGTCGAGCGTCGACCTCGAGTTCCACACCGAGACGGCGTTCCACCCCCACCGACCGCGGTACCTGCTGCTGTCCTGCCTCCGGGGCGACGCCGGCGCCCGCACCCTCCTGTGCTCGCTGGCCGCGCTGGTCCCCCAGCTCACCGAGCGGGAGCGGGCGGTGCTCGGCCAGCCCCGGTTCCGCACCCGGGTGGACGCCTCCTTCGGCGGCCACCCCGGCCTCGCCGCCCGCCCGCCGGCGCCGGTCCTGCGGGGCGATCCCGCCCGCCCGGCGCTCGTCTTCGACGCGGACCTGATGGACGCCACCGACGCCGAGGCGGCGACCGTCCTGGCCCGGCTGCGGGCGCTGGCCGTCGAGCGGCGCACCGCGGTCGTGCTGGCCCCCGGCGACCTGCTGGTGGTCGACAACCACGCCGCCATCCACGGGCGCTCGTCGTTCGCCGCCCGGTACGACGGCACCGACCGCTGGCTCCAGCGAGCCTTCGTCGTCGACGACCTCGCCCCCAGCGCCGGCGACCGCCAGGGCCGCATCATCGACACCCGCTTCGCCTGACCCGGCCCGCCGGGGGGAGGGGTGGGCGCTACCGTCGGCGGATCGATCGTCGACGCTTCCTCCGGGGCGCGATCGTCGCGGGAGCGGGGGGTGCGGTGCTGCCCTCGCTGTCGATGGCGACCGCCGCCGCCCAGACCGACCCGGCCGCCGCGGGCGGCACCGCCACGCCGGGCGACAGCCCGTACGGGCCGCTGGCCACCGAACCCGACGAGCACGGCCTGCTCCTCCCGGCCGGGTTCACCTCCCGGATCATCGGCGTGGCCGGCGAGCCGGTGGGCGACACCGACTACCCCTGGCACGCCTACCCCGACGGCGCCGCCTGCTTCGACGACGGCGAGGGCGGCTGGTACTACGCCGGCAACAGCGAGATCTTCGACTTCGTGGCCGCGGCCAGCGGCGGGGTGAGCGCCGTCCACTTCGGGCCTGACGGCGAGATCCTCGACGCCTACCGCATCCTCGATGGCTCCAACTCGAACTGCGCCGGCGGGCCCACGCCGTGGGGCACCTGGCTGTCGTGCGAGGAGAACGGCGGCGAGCAGGGGCGGGTCTGGGAGTGCGACCCGACCGGCGAGGCCGAGGCGGTGGCCCACGAGGCGATGGGCCGGTTCGCCCACGAGGCGGCGGCGGTCGACCCGGACGGCAAGGCGGTGTACCTCACCCAGGACAACCCGACCGGGGTGCTGTACCGCTTCACGCCCACCGCCTACCCCGACCTCTCCGCCGGGCTGCTGGAGGCGGCGTTCGTCGACGACGAGGGGGTGGTCACCTGGCAGGAGGTGCCCGATCCGTCCGGCACCTCGGCGCCCACCCGCCAGCAGCTCCCGGGCGCCGCGGTGTTCCCCGGCGCCGAGGGCATCTGGTACCACTCGGGCTTCGTCTACTTCACGACGAAGTACGACCACTCGGTCCACTCGATCGAGCTGGCCACCCAGCGCCACCGCCTGATCTGGAAGGGCGACCCCGACCACCTCGGGGTGGAGGGCGCGGTGCTCTCGGGGGTCGACAACATCACCGTCGACGCCACCGGCGACCTGTTCGTGGCCGAGGACGGCGGGAACATGGAGCTGGTGCTGATCACCGCCGACGGCACCGTCGCCCCCTTCGCCCGCATCCCCGCCGCCGACCAGGCCGACTCGGAGATCACCGGCCCGTGCTTCAACCCGGCCGGTGACCGGCTGTACTTCTCCAGCCAGCGGGCCCCCACGCCCAAGGCCCTGAACGAGATCGTGCCGGCCGCCCAGCTGACCGACCGCACCTGCGGGGTCACCTTCGAGATCACCGGCCCCTTCCGCGGTGCTCGGACCGCCGACGCCGGCTCGGGCGATGACGGCGACGCCGGCTCGACCACCGTCCCGCCCCCGACGTCGACCCTCGGCCAGGCCGGCGGCGCCGCCGCCCGCGCCGACGACGACGACGGGCTGCCCGTGCCGGCGCTGGCCGGCGGCGCCGCCGTGGTCGCCGCGGTGGCCGCCGGAGCCCTGGCCCTGCGGCGGCGCCGGGCGGCGACCGACCACCCGCCGCCACCGCCGTCGAGCACGCCGTCGCCACCGCCGGACCACGACGACCGACCGTCCTGACCCCCTCGCCCCCACCCGACCCCGGAGACCGCCGTGCGCCGATCGCTCCTCGCCCTCCTCGCCACCTTGGCGCTGACCTTCGCCGGCGCCGCCTGCTCGAGCGGCTCGAGCGACGGGCCGACCACGACCACCGCGTCGTCGACGACGGCGCCGCCGACCAGCACCGCCACGTCGACGGCCAGCACCACCGCGCCGCCCACCACGGCCGGCACCACCGAGGCGCCGGCACCGACCGGGGCGACCACGCCGACCACCGCGGCGACCGGCGACGACGGCGGTGAGACCATCGGCCCGCTCGAGGAGTGCCCCGCCCCGGAGACCCTCGAGGCCGAGGGCTACACCTGCGACGCCGAGGGCTACCTGCACCCGATTCCCGGCGGGCCGGCCGACCCGGGGGCCGACGAGGGCACCGACGCCGCTGGCGACACGGGCGGGGTGATCGGCCCGCTCGAGGAGTGCCCCGCCCCCGAGACCCTCGAAGCCGAGGGCTACACCTGCGACAGCGAGGGCTACCTCCACCCGAAGTGATCCGGCCCGGTCAGATCGAGCGGGAGGCGAGGCGGGCCGGGAGGTCCTCGCGCATCCAGCGGCGGACGGCGGCGGTGGCCCGCACGTCGTCCTCGTTGTAGGCGAGCAACCGTCGCCGGGCGGCGTCCCGCGCTGCGGGTTCGGGGGCGCCGACCGCCTCGTCGTGCCACGCCATGCTGGCCTCGCCGCTCGGCTCCTCGTCCCGCCAGGCGAACCCGGCCACCGTGGCCACCGCCTTGAGCCCGGCGCTGCCGTCGGTGAGGAGCTGGGTGGTGAACACCCGGTGCAGGTCGACCAGCTCGGGCCCGGCGACGAACGCCTCCACCTCGTCGACCAGCTCGGGGCGATCGAGGCGATCGGCAGCGGCCCGGGCCCCGGCCCGCAACGCGCCCGACTCGGCCTGGGCGTACCAGCACCAGCAGGCGATCGTCCGACCGGCGGCGTGGGCGGCGTCACGCTGCGCCGACAGCCAGGCCCAGAACCGGACGAACACGTCGGCGGCCACGGCGGGCGAGGTGGGCTCCCACGAGGCGATGCCGGTGTAGGCCCCCTCCGACCAGGCGCCCCACAGGTACGGGGTGCCGTCGAGGGCGTTCTCCATGTCGAGGTCGATCTCGACGTCGGCGGCGGGGACCACCAGGGCGGGGACGCCGTGGCGCAGCTCGGGACCACCGTCGGCCTGGTGGAGGCGCGCCCGGTGGACCGCCTCGGCCAGGGAGGACAGCGGCGCCGAGCCGAGGCGGATCACCCGCGGGTCCAGGCCGAGCACGTCGTCGACGGTGCGCACGCCCAGCGGATCGAGCGCCGCCGCCCCCTCGGCGCCGACGACGGCGGCGACGCCGAGCGAGCCCTCCAGGCGCGACGCCCGTTCGACGATGCGGTCGAGGCCGCCCCAGCGGGTGGCCTCGTCCCGGACGAGCGCGGCCCGGTGGTCGAGCCCGGCGACCGACGCTCGGGTGGCCAGGCCGGCCTCCCGCAGCGCCCGCCACGGGGCGTAGCCGATCCCCGGGAGGAGGCTGGCCGAGTCGGCCGCCCGCTGCACCGGCCCGCAGTGGCCGAACCACGGGCAGCCGGCGCACTCCCCGATGTTGACGCTCGGCACGCGGATGACCCCGGCGGCGGCCGCCTCCAGGGCGTCGAGGCGGAAGGCCAGCTCGGCGTCGTGACGGTCGAGCGTGCTCGGCTGGCCGGGGTTGGAACGATCGAGCCGCTGCCAGACCACCACGCCCTCGGTGCCGACCACCCCGCCGGCGGCGTCGGCGGCACCGTGGCCGCAGGCCTGGAGGAGCCGGTGGTGGTGGGCGAGGCGCAGGCCGTCTCGGCCGCCGGTGCGGGCCCGCAGCAGGGGGTCGACGGCGGCGCCGGCGAACCACGGCCGTTCGAGCGGGGCGATCACGGCGGCGGGGCGGCGGGTCCCCGGCGGCAGCGTCGTGCCGTGCCGCTCCAGCAGCACCGGGTGGTAGGCCCACCCGCCGTCGGGCCGGCGTTCGGCCCGCGCCAGGACGACGGGGTCGGCCCGCCGCCGGCCGGCCTGGTCCACCGGCAGCACCGCACCGAGGACGATCGGCGCCCCGTCGGCCAGCGCGGCCAAGGTGGCGGCCTCTGCGCCGTCGCCGGGTTCGACCACCACCGCGCCCGCCAGCGTCGCCAGGCCGGCGTGCACCTCGGCGACGAACGCGGCTCGATCGATGCGGCGGACCTCGTCGACCGCGGTGGCCGGCGCCCGCACCGCGTCCGCCGGCGGGAAGCGGTCGAAGACGACCCGGAGCGGGCATCGGGTGGCGACGCGATCGGCCACCGGCCGGACCGACGCCCAGCGGCGAGGCGGCTCGCCCGGCTCCGGCGACCTGCCGCCGGCCCCGGGGACCGGCCCCGGCGGAAGGTCGGCGGCCATGGCCGGATCGTACGCAGGGGGGCCGACGGCGACCCGGCGGCCGGCGATCAGGTCGCGGCTCGCGGCTTCGCCGACGACCGCGGCGCCGAGCCGGCTGCCGCCCGGGCTCGGCCGGGAGCCTTCGGGACCTCCACGCCCTGGGCCACGGCCAGCGCGGTCACCGTCCGGTGCACGAGGTCGAGCTGGGCGGCCAGGGCGGGGACCTGGTGGAGCAGTTCGAGCTCGTCCTGGAGCTCGGCCAGCAGGCCCTTGACCTGGGTGAGCACCGCGGTGGCGTCGGCCAGCGTGGCCTCGACGGTGCCGAGGGTGGTGTCGACGGAGACCAACGTGCCGTCCACCCGTTCGAGGGTGGCCTCGACGGTCTCGAGCATGTCGTCGACCTTGCGGAAGACGTCGGTGGGCAGCGGGAGGAGGCGGGCCATCGGGGCCGGAGTCTGGCACGACCGCCCGGCCGGGGCAGCGGGTCCGGCCGCCGTGGCCAGGAGCGAGGTCAGGCCCCGAGGGCGGCCACGAGGTCATCCACCAGGCGGGTCCGGCGTCGGCCACGTCGTCGCCACCACCGTCGCCGCCGTCGGCACGCGATCCGTCGCCCCCACCGCAGGCCGCCAGGCCGAGGGCGGCCGCCGCGCCCAGCAGGAAGCGACGACGCGTGGGCGTGCTCGAGTCCATGAGGTCAGGTGGTGCCGAGCCGGGCCGAGCCGACGTCGACCCCGTCGCCATCGGTGATTGCCGCTCGCGCGGTCGTCGTGGCCCTCGGCCCGGGCCTGCTCATGCCGCCGGGACCTTCGTGGCGGGATCGCCGTCGAGGGCGGCGGCGAACATGGGGACGACGCCGTCGAGGAGGAACGGGAGGCTGAGCACGGTCTGGAACGACATGGCGCCGCCGAGCGGCTCGCCGTCCTCGCCGCCGAGCAGGACCTCACGGCCCTCGGTGTGCACCGCCAGCTTCTGGTAGATCGGCCCGCCGAGCTCGCCCTCGGCGTCGTCGGGGTCGAGCCACACGATCACGTCGAGGTCGAGCAGGTCGGCCTTCTCGGGGCTGAGCTGGCCGCCGAACTCGTCGGGCAGCTCGGTGAGGAGGGACTCGGGGGTGACCATGCCGAGATCGGTGATGAACCGGCCGCGGAGGTCCTGGCCGGCGTAGACGAAGATGCCCTCGTAGGGCGTGGCGACGGTGGCGGTGGCGCCGTCGAACTCCGGGTGGTCGGCCTTGGCGTCGGCGAAGAGCGCCTCGACGTCGTCGACCATCGCCTGGGCCTCGTCGGCCTTGCCGAGGATCTTGCCGATGGTGACGGTCTGCTCCTGCCACGGGATGCCGTAGTCGATGTGGGCCTCGGGCTGGGCGACGGTGGGGGCGATCTTGCTCATCG
>WBZU01001550.1_pt1 | contig 17149 bp, 6 predicted proteins | sample 5204311 | NCBI WGS metagenome assembly WBZU01 (sample SAMN12344359, study PRJNA552823) | activated sludge metagenome | biome: Activated sludge suspended growth; feature: Nitrification reactor; material: Wastewater; isolation source: activated sludge from nitrification reactor of wastewater treatment... | reverse complement strand
GCTTTGAGGATCTGCCCGTGTGGCAGGCTGCGATTGAGCTGGCAGAGATGTGCGAGGGACTGCTGGATGAGGCGGGTGATGCCATCCGGCGGGGAAAGCAGGATCAACTGGACCGGTGCTCGCTCTCGGTGAGCAATAACATCGCGGAGGGATTCGAGCGGGGGACGGCGAATGAGTTGCTGGCGCTCCTCTACATCGCACGGGGGTCGGCGGGTGAGACGCGGAGCATGATGCGGCTCTTTGCCCGTCGGGTGAAGCTAAAGCGCTGGGCGGGACTGATTGACCGGATCGCACAGAAGGCGGAGTCGTGCTCCCGCCAGTTGCGAGCCTGGGCGGACAAGCTGCAAAATTCTGACATCAAGGGGCCACGGCACCTGACTGACGAGAGCCGGGCACGCTTCCAAAAGGCGACCGAACAGAAGTCGATGCGGGGCAAGGGTGAGGCGATGCAGCGGGAGATTCTGACGCGGATGCCAGATGGACACCCGTTCAAGGAGGAGATGCGGCGACGCGGGAAGGTGTGAGATTTGAGATTCGTGATCTGAGATCTGAGATCTGAGATCTGAGATTCGAGATTCGAGATTCGAGATTCGAGATTCGAGATTCGTGATCTGAGATCTCAGATTTCAAATCTTAGATGGCCACGCCGGGGCTCGGGATTACAGATCGGCTGCATACGCCTGGAGCTGGCGATACTCGGCGAGGATGGTCTTCACGGCTTCGAGAGTGGCGGTGACTTGCTGGGCGAGCGGAGCGAGGGCGGGTGTCTCAAAGACGATCTCCAGCGGCTGCGGATGCTGGTCGGGCGGGGCGCTGAGGATGCCGTCGTAACACTCGCGGATGATGCCGTGCTCGGCCTGGAAGCCGTCGATGATGGCATTGTAATTGAAAGGCAGGAACTCGGCGGCACGGGCGAGTGCGGGCTTCAAGAGGTGCTCGCTGAGGAGGCTGCCGCGCACGAAGCCATACACGCCGTGGCTGGTGTCATCGCTGTGCAATTGCACGATGCCGTGGAAACGCTCCCGGCGCAGTTCGCTTTCCAGGAAGACGATCTCGGGCTCGGTGGAGCCGGTCCAGAACTGGCGGTTCAGATCGAGTCCTGCATGCGAGTGCCGTGTGCGCTGGCCGATGCCGGTGGGATTGCACTCGGGATAGAAGTGGAGTTCGAAATCGACGAGCGCGGCGGGCTGCGAGTGCGCCCACTGGATGAGTTCGCGCACGGCATGGATGCCGGCCTCTTCATCGCCATGCAGTCCGGCGAAGATGCCGAACTTGTAGCCCTGGCCGCGTTTGCCCGGACAGGACACGACCTTCCGCATGTGCACGGCATGGGCATCCGATGCCGCAGCGGGCGCGGCCGCACCGGCGACGAACGGTCGCAGCGCAGTGTGGCCTTCGAACGACAGCCAGCTTTGGGACAAGCTCATGGAGCGCGTCCGATAGCATGCCGCGCTGGCGATGCAAAAGGCCGGGAGCGATCGCAGCCACGATCACTGCCGGGAGCGGCATGGATGCTGGCATCAAGGCAGCGTCTTGAACTCGGCGAGACCGCTGAGGATGTCGGTCTTGGCGGAGTTGGTCTGCGTGACATCGGGCAGCTTCGCGAAATTGAAGTGGCCCCAGCCGCGGTTGGTGCGCTGCACGATGACACCGAAATAGGGCGCGCTGCGCGGCACATTCGCGTTCGGTGGCAGGGGATTGGCATCACTGCTGCTGAAGCTGCCGCTGAATTCACCCGTGACGCTGTTCAGGGTGAGGGTGAGTTTGCCGGGGTTGGCAGCGCCGACCGGCAGCACGATGCTGCTGGACGGTGCCTTGATGCGGAAGTCGGGATCATACATGCCGCTGGTGCCGAGGAAGGAGCTGGTGATCCCGCCCTGAGTGAAGCGCATCTCGGCATTGTTCGGCGCAGAGACGGCTCCGCTGTCGGTGACGCCGAGGAGCAGTGCGGACGGCGTGGGTTTGGTCCATACGCTGCCGACGATGACGAGCGCGTGCAGGGGCACGCCGCCTTTGTAGCTGCGGGTGGTGCTGGTGAGCGGCTGCGGGGCTTTGAAGAAGCTCATGCCGATCAGGTTGTCCCAAAAGCCGGTGGCGCTGGTGATGGCTGTCCAGCCGTGGAGGCTGCCGGTGTTCGAGTAGAGACCGGTGTAGAGCGGGACCTGTCCATTTGCCCCCACCATGGTGCTGAAGGTGACACGCGTGCCATCGGCAATGCGGAAGGCGCCGCTGACGACACCGGCGGTGGAGATGGTGGCGACGACGGTGTGATATCCCTGCGGGTAGGCGATGTCATTGATCTGCAGCGAGCCCGGCGGGAACTGGATGGCCGCGGTGTAAGGTTTCGCATACGCCGAGGCGGGATTGGCTCCGGCTCCGGAGGCGATCCAGGGGATGCGGGTGCAGTCAAAGTTCGCCGTATTCGTGCCATCGGTGAGGCTGCCATTCATGGTGCCTGAAGCGCCATTGACGCTCAGATTCATGGACAGCGCGGTGGTGCCTGTGCGCAGGATGGTGACCAGTGCGGTGGCGGTGGTGCTGCCAGGCGTGGTGTCCACGAAGCGCGTCGTGAACGGGTAGGAGGTGGTGCCGCGGTAGAGCTTGCCCGAGAGGCTGCCGATGGCGCTGATGTCCACCTGAATGAAGTTGCCGAGATTGTCATTGAGTGTCGTGTCGCTCCGGTCGGCCAGGCCGCGGAAGGTGCCTTTGGCAAGGGCCGGGAAAGCTTCCATTGCGATGACGACGCTGACCGGTGTGGTGATGGTGCCAGCGACATTGCCGACCTTGATGGTCAGCGTGATGTTGGTGCCGCCCCCCGCAGCCGGGCGTCCGGTGATGAGTCCGGTTTTGGTGTCATACTTCATGCCCGCGGGCAGGCCGGTGATGCTGAAGCTGGTGGGTGCATTCCAGGGTGTGCTGGCGAGATTCGACTGCGTGAACAGCGTGGTGGCGGAAACGCTGACGTTCTGGCTGATGATCCAGTTCGGCGGTGACGCCACGGCAGTGATGACTGGAATGGCTGCGACTTTCGGTGCGAGGATGCCGCTGATCACCGACTGTCCACCGAGACTGACCAGGCAGGTGAAGTTGCTTTGGTCTCCCGTGGCGAACTTGGCGATGTTCAGCTTGGAAGTCGTGGCTCCGGAAATGCGACCGGACAGGTCGCCGTTGCTCAGCAACGAGCTGTTCTGCAGCCAGCGGAAGGTGAGCCCCGTGCCGCTCACGGGGGCACTCAGGGAGACAGTGGCACCGGACTTGCCGGGGATTTGCACACTGGCGCTGTTAACCACCGCGAGCTGCACCGCGGAGGAGAACAGTGAGCCGAGGGTGTTGGACACCTTCACCTTGTAAAGGGCGGCATCGCTCATCTGAACGGGATTGATCGTCAGCGTGCTGGTGGTGGCACCCGGGATCATCGCGGTGCCTTTATACCATTGGAAGGAGGGCGATTGCCCGATGACGCCGACGCTGAAGGTCACGCTGCTGCCGGTGAGTGCGAGCTTGGGCAGCGGCTGCTGCGTGATGGCGAGCTTGGCCGGATCGGTGACATTGACCACTGCCGCGCCGCTGAGGACTTCGAAGTCGCCATAGCGCAGGAGGGCATCGTAGGTGCCCTGATTCGCCTCTGCGACTTTCGGTATGGAGAAGGTGGTCTTGGTGGCTCCGGGGATGATCACGCCATCCTTCCGCCACTGGCAGGTAGGAACTTGGCCGGTGGTGGTGACGGCCAGATTGAGAGCCGTGCCGGGTGCCGGGTTTTGTCCGCCGGGTGATTGCGTGACGGTGAAGGGTGCGGTGCGCACGCCGGGCAGGCGGAAGAGTTCGGTGGCGACATCGGAGCGCGAGCCCACGAGATAGAGCGAGGTGCCGGAAACAACAAGGTCGGTCATATTGATGACCTGATCATCCACCATCACGGTGCCGGCATCGGTGCCATCGCTGGTCCATAGCTGTGAGTTGCCGCTGATGATGACGGTGAAGTAAACTTTGTTGTCCACCGGGATGATGAACTGCGGCGTGCTGGCAGACGCGCCGGGCACGATGTCTTTCACCATCCCGGTGCCGGCGGCGGTGCCATCCGACTTCCACAACTCACGGCCGTGTGAGCCGTCGTCCGCGCTGAAGTAGGCGACGCCACCCGCGACGGCAAACTTCGATGAGTTATAGCCGCTCGGAGTCTGCGCAAGGGGCGAGGAACTCGACGACCCGGGGCGGATGTCTTTGACCATCACCGTGCCGGCAGCCGTGCCGTTGGTCTTCCACAATTCGGTGCCATTGGCGGGGTCGAAGGCGGTAAAGAGGATGGTGGAAGCATTGAGCGCAGCGAGCGGATTGGCAAAGGAACTGCCGTTGGAATTGACATCCGTGATCAAGACCGTGCCTGCCGTGGTGCCGTTGGATTTGAAGAGTTCATTCCCTCCCGAACTGTCGGCACCAAAGTAGAGCGTGCTACCGACGGGAAACAGCGAGTAGGGATCGGAGCCGAATCCGCCGGGCTCGATGTCTTTCAACAGCAAGGTGCCTGCCGAAGTGCCATCCGAGCGCCACACCTCGCGTCCATAAGCATCGGTGTCGGAGACGAAGTAGAGCACATTGCCCGCACCGATTGCTTCATCGACGCTGCTGCTGCCAGGCCCGGGCACCATGTCCTTGAGCATGAAGGTGCCGAGCGCGGTGCCATCCGTGCGCCAAAGTTCTGTGCCCGTTCCAACGGAGTCGGCTTCGAAGAAAATGTAATTGCCCGTGGACTGGAAGAAACCCGCGCCCGGCAGAATCGACAGCGGGCTGAGCGGTGGCGCCTGCGCGACTGGGAAGGTGCCGGTGCTGGTGCCATCACTGCGGAAGAGCAGATAGTCCGTGCTGCCTGCATCGGTGGAGGATCCGAAGAAGACGGTGCCATTGAGAGCACCCACAGCGAAGATGGTGTTGTCCAGGACATTGGTGCTCACGGCGCGCGTCAGTTGCGCACCGGAATCATCCGCCACCCAGAGTTCGCGTCCTTCAATGCCATCGTTCGCACTGAAGTAGAGTTTGCCGGCGGAGGCCGTGAGGTGCTTCGGATTGCTGCTCGAGGTGGCACCACCAACGCTGACATCTTTGAGGATGCCCGTGCCTGCGCCAGTGCCATCGCTGATGTAGGGCTCCGTGCCACCCAGCGGCTGCTTGGCAGAGAAATACAGCCTGGAGCCGATCGCCTTCATCTCGCGCACCAGCGCGTGCGCCGCGCCCGGCATGATGTCTTTCACCATGACGGTATTGGCGGACGTGCCATCGCTTTTCCAAAGTTCACCGCCATTGGCTGCGCCATCGGTGGCATAGAAATACACGTTGGTCCCGATCGCCTGGAGCATGGGCGGCGCGGTGCCTGGATCATTGACCCGCGCACCAAAACCTGTGCCGGGCAGGAGATCCTTCACCAGCACGGTGCCGGCATCCGTGCCGTCGCTCTTCCACAACTCGATGCCTGTGGTTCCGTCATTGGCAAAGAAGAACACGGTGCTGCCCGCTGCGGTCAAGGCAAACGGATCAGAGCCCTGGAACGAGCCGGTGCCCGGGCGGATCTCTTTCACCAGCACCGTGCCGGCATCCGTGCCGTCGCTCTTCCACAGTTCGTTGTTAAAGCTGCCCGAACTGGCGGAGAAATACAACGTGCTGCCGACTACCAGGAGACCGTTAACAGCGGCATTGCCCGCGCCCGGGTTGATGTTCTTCACCATCAAGGTGCCAGCGGTCGTGCCATCGCTCTTCCACAATTCATTGCCATTGGATCCGTCACCGGAGGAAAAGTAAAGAATACCCCCCATTACCACGGGACTGCCAAAGAAACTCGTGCTGCTGCCTGGGGTCAGATCTTTCACCAGGACGGTGCCGGCAAAGGTGCCATCCGTCTTCCACAGTTCCGTGCCTTGCGCATCAGTGGTCGCACGGAAGAACAGCGTGCTGCCGGCAGAGACAAAGGTGTTCGGGCTGGAGCCGGGATTGACCACGTTGGAACGCAGGTCACGCACCAGCACCGTGCCGCTTTCGGTGCCGTCACTGGTCCACAGCTCCGTGTTGCCAGTTGTGTCCTGCGCGGTGAAAAACAATGCGCCGTTATGCGCCACGCCGCTGACTGGATTGCTGCTTTGCGCGCCCGGGAAGATGTCTTTCACCAGCACCGTGCCCGCTTCGGTGCCATCCGTTTTCCACAGTTCCACCCCATGCGCGCCATCGTTGGCGCCAAAGTAGGCCACGCTGCCCACCACAGCGATTATCGTGGGACTCGAACTGAGATTGCCAGGATTGATGTCCTTCACCAGCGCAGTGCCCGCTTCCGTGCCATCCGTTTTCCATAACTCCCTGCCTTCGGAGCCCGAGGAAGCAACGAAGATCACCAAACTGCCCATTGCAGTAAACTGCGCGGGGTTGGACTGATCCTGCGCAGGAATCTGGTTGATGTCGGCGACGAGTTCCAGTTGTGCGAGCGCTGGCAACGAGAGCGCCGCAAACATTACCAGCAGTGCTGAACCGACCTTGCGTGAGAGCATCCGTTTCATGGCGTTTACGAGGTTGATGAGACAGCCTCGGATACCCGTCATGAGCTTCCCCGGCCGCAAGCGTGTTTCTAGCGGTTGCCGTGCCTTCTTGCAATAAGCATAGCGCTCACTGACAAAACTTCACGGAGGCGTCTGGCACGCAACATGCAAGACATGCCGTTGTGACGACACTTTCGATCACCACCACGGACTCAACCAAAGCCCTGGCCTCATTCGTGCAGGCCGGATGAATCCCCTCTCGCAGAAGCAGCGATGCGAATTTGCTCCTGCCCGGAGGCGCTGGTCAGGGATTCGCTCAGGTTGAGCTAGTTGATCAAACCGGTGCCCTCCTGGAGCGCAACCGCGGCGAGCCGCATCTTGGTCGCCGCATCACCATTCCGGAAAGGCTTGCGCTCGATGATCGCATCAAGGATGTGCGAGACGGAAGAAGGTGCCCGCACCCACGCCACTGATGGTGGTGGTGCTGACGCTGCCGGCAGTATTGATGACCGCGGCGGAGTTTGTCCAGTTCACAAGGTCGTTGCTCTGTTGAAGAACCCACCCGGTGGTGTCGCTGGTCCACTGGAGCTGCGCTGCGCCGGGGGCGGTGACGGTCTGCGTGATCTTCGGGATCGCATTCGCAGTGGGCGTAGCTAGAGCGAATGGAGAGAGGCTGCTGGTCGTGACGGTGATGATGTGATGCACCGTGTCCACGTTCCCCACCAACTGCTCCCATGCCCCATTCGTGAAGTGGCGGATGGTGAGCTGGCGTTCATCGTAGCCCGCTGGCAGAAGGGCTGGATTGTAGTGGAACTTCAAGGTGATGAGGCCGCTGTGCGAACCGCTATAACTCAGATTCCAAAGTTGGGTGACAGCACCGCCAGGTATCTCAAAGGCAGGCAGCGCGAACTCGCCATCGTTCTCGCGTTCGAGCAGTTCGTTGTCATCGGCCTCGGTGTATTCGCCGAAGAAGGTGCCTTCGTTCTGGATGTCGGCGAATTCAAAGTCGAGTCCGCCAACATGCTGGCTGCCTCCGTTGCAACTGCCGCCGCCGGTGTGCGAGCCTCCTCCACCGGTGATCGTGACGGTGGTGCCGGTGAGCAGGCTGAGCACGATGTCGAAATTCACGCTTTGACCTGAAGCGATGGTGCCCAGCTCCCATCTCTGTCCGCCTGCGACCCAGCGTGCTGCTGGCGTGAAGACATCGCGGTTCTTCCGCCCGAGCCATGGGGCGTTCTGCCAGTTGTTCTCGATCGAAAGATGAACGCCATCACCGGGCTTGCCCATGACATGATCGTCGATGCCATTCCCCTCCGTGCCATAAGCACCGATCTCAAAGGCGCTGGGCGCCACTTTGGAATGGAAGGCAATGTAGTCCTCCAGGCCGGTGGTGCTGGCCCCATCGACACCGATGCTGCTCTGGTCCACGCCAGCGAGTGTCGCATCGTATTGATAGCTGCTAAGCTTGCCGGCGTAGCTGCGGTTGTCATACACGCCGCTCTGTGAGGTGAAACCATGAAGGAGCTGGAAGAGCTGCACATTGGTCAAACTGGAGCCGCTGATGTTCTTGATGCTGAAGGACTGGCTCAAGACGTAGCGGTTGCTATTCACGGACTTCGGCGTGCCGGCGCTGCTGGCGGCGGTGACGCCCATGGGCGTGCCGGTGACGGTATCGATCATTTCAAACGTGAGCGTCACCTGCAAATCGTTGTTCGCCAGGATCGAGCGTGCGATGGGCAGGCCGTCGGCGTTCGTGCCGACGAGGCGAATGCCTTCGACGACATGGAAATCGGAGTTCGTCTGCCAGTCGGGGAAGGAGAACTGCGGTTCGAACCACGTCGGTGACACGACCGTGCCATTGCGTGTGTAGCCGATGGCGCTGCCCCACTCGCCACTGAGGTATTCGCGACCGACGAAGCCGGGTGTGTTGTCGAGCAGGAAATCGGAGTAGCCTGAGTCGGTGAGCGTGATGTTCCAGTTCGGATTCGCGAGCGTGAGGTAGCCTCCTGTGTTGCCGCCGGGGCTGACGACGATGTCATCAATGAGCAGTTTCGGCGCGCCATCAGGAAAGTCCGGCAGTTCGATGCGAATGGAGTCGAAGGGGCCGTTCGCGGAGTTGAATACGAGTGTGCCGGACGGCATCGAGTCACCTGCGACCACCGCACCGTGCGCGAGTGCGGTGCCTACGAGCACGGGTGCACCGCTGCTGTTGTCGTAGGCCGTGATCTGCACATGCGATGCGACGGCGACATTCACGGGCTCGACGGTGGCAAAGGTGAGTTGCGCGCCCGTGATCTGCTGATCGAACGCGACTTCGATGACGGTGCCCGCATCGTTTGACGGCGCGAGATACTTGCCACTGAACTTGGACAGGGTGTGCCCCGTGCTGGCTGCGTTTTCCACCGTGGGCGGATTGGCGTTCGGCGTGGTGAACGTGGCCGTGATGCCGCCTGAAACCTGAGTGAATGGCACCGTCGCATGCAGGGCGAGAGCAGGATCACCGCTGTCGAAATCGAAGTGCACCCCAACGACAGGGGCGTCGAAGTTGGCGACGAAGGTGTCGCTCGCGGCCGGTGTAAAGGTGTAGCTGGCGTTCGTGCTGACGACATTTCCCGAGCCGTCCGTCCAGTTCAGGAAGGTGTAGCCAGCATTCGCCGTGGCATTGAGCGTGGTGCTGGTGCCCGACGGAACCGGGCCGCCACCGGTGGTGGTGCCGGCGAGAGGCGGGGACACGTCGGTGAGGATCTCCACACCTTGCGCGAAGTGCGCGACGAGCGTCGCATTCGCGGCTGCAGTGAATGTGTAAGTCGCGTTGCTGCCCACCACGTTCAGGCCATTCGTCCAGTTCACAAAGATGTAGCCGGGATTCGACGTGGCGGTCAGCGTCACACTTGAACCGCTGTTGTAAATTCCTGCGCCGTCCACCGTCCCTGCAAGAGAAGGAGCGGCACCGGTGGAGATGGTGTATTGAACCACCGGCATGAAGTTTGCCACGAGCGACCGGCTGACAGACGCTGTGAATGCGTAGTCCGCCGTGGTGCTGACGACAGCACCGCCTTCAGTCCAGTTCGTGAAAGCATAGCCAGGATTGTCCAAGGCGCTGACGATGACGTCGTCGCCGATGAGGTAGCTTCCAGCGCCATCCGTGCTGCCGCCTGCAGCAGGAGCCGAAGCGGTGCTGATATTCACGCCTCCAGGCACGGCGAAATTCGCCACATAAGTATGATTGGCCTGAACGTTGGTGAAGTTGAAAGTCGCGCTGGTGCTCACGATGACACCGTTCTCCGTCCAGTTGACGAACTGATAGCCGGCGGCAGGAAAAGCCTTCACATTGCCTCCGTCGCCCGGGTTGTAGCTGGCGCTGTCGGCCTCAGTGGTCCCGGCGTTCGCGGGATTCGATGCGGTGCCGATCACATACACGGGAGTAAACGTGGCCACCAGCGCACGATCCGCTGAAACAGTGAACGTGTAGCTCGCGCTGCTGCTAACATTGCTGCCGCCTTGCTTCCATTTGTTGAACTTGTAGCCCGCATTCGGCGTGGCCTCGACGGTCACGCTCGTGCCGTCCACATACGATCCTCCGCCTGCGGTGGAGCCACCGGCAGCCGGACTGGAACTGGTGGTGATGCTCCTGGGCGTGGTGCCAACCGGAGAGAAGTTGGCCGTCAAAGCCTTGTTAGCCGTGACAGCAAAGGTGTAAGTGGCAATCGTGCTGACCTGGGCTCCTGCCACGGTCCAGTTCACAAAGAAGCAGCCGGCATTTGGCGTGGCCGTGACAGTGGCATTCGATCCTGACAGGAACGAGCCGTCACCCGATGTCGTGCCTCCCGCGAGAGGCGCTGGATTGGTGGTCACCGTGTAGGTTGGCAGCAATGTGAAGTTCGCCACCAGATCCCGGTCAACGCCGGCCACGAATGTATAGCTCGCGCTGGTGCTGACGATGGCGCCTGCCTCGGTCCAATTCGTGAAAGCATACCCCGCATCGGGCACAGCGATCACCGTAACATTCGAGCCGTCATCATACAGCCCATCGCCAGTCGTAGTGCCGCCAGCCACCGGCGCCGGGCTGGTGCTGATGCTCCACTGCATGACGTCCGGTGCAAAGTTCGCGACGAGCGAGTGGTTCACATCCATCACAAGCGTGTAACTGAGATCGTTGCTGACGACGACGGCGTTGTCCGTCCAGCTAACGAACTTGTAACCCGGTTCAGGCGTGGCGGTGACAGTGGCGTTGGTGCCCGGCGCATACGAGCCGTCGCCAGCAGTGCTGCCCGTGCCCACAGGGGACGCCGAGGTGTCTAACAATGCCTGCGCAGGTAACGCAGCGTTCGCGGCCGCCACGGTCATCGTGTAATTCTTCTGAACATCGGGATTGATGCCGTCGCTCGCAGTCACGCTGAACTGGAACTGGCCGGACGCCGTGGGCATGCCGCTGAGGACGCCGGTCACATCATTCATCGTGAGCCCAGGCGGGATCGTGCCGCTGTGTGTGCAGGTGAAAGGCAGCGAGCCTTCCACCACGATGGCGCGTGGAGCGAAGACCTTGTTTACCTTGCCTTCACCGACGTGATCGATCAGACCCACGGCAGATTCCACATCCACCGCCGCCATTTGCGATCCCGTGAAATCGCCGACGACGACGAAGTTCGCCATGTCCTTGGTCTCCACCACCCATTCACCTGTCGCATTGTCGAACCGGGTCGCATAAGTGCGGCTGCCCGTGCCGTGCGATCCGTCCGCACCGACAGCATCAGCCATCGCTTCGCCCGTTTCTTCATCCATTGGGCCGGTGTATTTGTAAAACTCATAGCGGCGCGTGACGACTTCATTGCCATTGGGCAAAGGCTCGGCAGCGGCGGCGACGTTGTTGTTCGGACCACCGTCGGCGGCGCTGGTCTTTCTTTGCAAAATGCGCCACTCGACTTCGACTTCGTCCGGCTCGCCATTCTTCCAGTTCTTCTTCTCGGAATGATCGGGATCGTCCGACACGAGTTCGCGCAGTTTGATTTTTTCGGGATTGTGCGTGGTGGTCTTGATCTCCTTCACCCACACGGCTTTGCCAAATTCCTTCACAGGGGGCGCGGGCGGCGGAGGTGGAGCGATGACCGCCACGACTTGCGCTGCCTGCGCGGCGACCGGCGGAAAGTAGGTGAAGGTGGGAGTGGACACCTGAACCGCACCACCATGAACGAGCGTGCCGGAGCCACCATCGATCAGCCAGTTATACAACACCGCGGTTGGCTGAATCTTGTATCCCACGCCAAAGTGTTCACCACCGAAATTCACCGCCGGATTGGTAAACATATGCCCGTTGGTGGGTGCGATAGGTCCTGATGGGATGGCAGTAAATGCCGCCCAGGTGCCATCTGCGTTTTTCTTGCTCTGCCAGCGGATGAAAACTTTCGTATGACCGGGGACGCTGTTATCTTCCGTAATCTCGGGCACTCCGTAGTGGTTGTAATTGTATGTGTAGGTGATGTCCGTGGAGTGGCAGTCATCGAGTTCGATCTCGAACCCGTGGCATTCGTGCCCGGTGTCGTTGACCGTATCGAAGTTGTTGATGCTGCCGTAAGCAATGCTTGCCTGAGCGGTCGGATGGAGAACTACGGCGAGGAGCAGCGAGGGGAGAAGAGCCCGAAAGATCATGAAAAGATTCTCACACCCTGATCGCGTCGAGGCACGTTATCGTTTGCTCATGATGAGAACTGGCTTGCAGGTTCTGGCTACATGTGTTTTTTGAGTGGTGTAGAATGTTGATTATCAATCAGTTACGCATGAACGTTGGGCACGCGCCCGACGCCCTCAGAGCTGCGATAGCGCGATCGCTCCGACTTCCTGAGTCGGCGATCAAGAGCTGGCGCGTGGATCAACGCGCCATCGACGCACGTCGCGGCAGGGTCGAATTCAGCTACAGTGTGCTTGCAGAAGTGGATAACGAGGCCGCCGTAGTCAGCCGTCTTGGTGACAACCGGATTAGCATAGCTGCTGATGAAACTTATCGGCAATTGGAGGGGGTGAAGTCGGTGCCGGACAAGAGGGTCGTGATCATAGGCACTGGGCCATGCGGATTATTCTGCGGACTCATCCTCGCCAGGCAGGGCATGAAGCCGGTGCTGATCGAACGCGGCAAGCCTGCCACGGACCGCGCGCGGGACGTGACCGGATTCTGGAAACGCGGCTGGGCACTGGATCCGAACTCGAACGTGCAGTTCGGCGAGGGCGGTGCTGGAACCTTTTCGGACGGGAAGCTCTACACCCAGATTCGCGACCGCGAACACCGCATCCCGTGGATGTTGCGCGAGCTGGTGAAAGCCGGCGCGCCCGAGGACATCATCACCAACAACCGCCCGCACATTGGCACTGACCGCTTGATCAAAGTGGTCCGCACCATGCGCGAGGAGATTCAATCGCGTGGTGGAGACGTGCGCTTCGGTGCCCAGGTCACGGACTTGGAGATCACTGACGGAACCGTCAAGGGCGTGAAGCTCTCAGACGGGACCTCCATCCCCGCGGACATCGTCGTGCTGGCGATTGGTCATAGTTCGCGTGATACGTTTGAGGTGCTGCACCGGCTGGGCGTTCCCATGGAGAGCAAGCCGTTCGCTGTGGGCGTGCGCATCGAGCACCCACAGAAGATGGTCGATCAAACTCAGTATCAGAAGCTGGCAGGTCATCCGGAACTCGGCGCAGCGGCCTATCGCTTCGTGGCCCACTGCCAGGACAACCGCACTGCTTACAGCTTTTGCATGTGCCCGGGTGGTCTCGTGGTGGCCGCCACCTCCGAGGCCAATCAGGTGGTGACCAATGGCATGAGCAGCTATGCTCGAGCGGAAGCGAACGCGAATTCCGGGTTCATGGTCGAGTTGCGGCCTGAGGACTTTCCTGGCGATTCGCCTCTCGCGGGCATTGAATTGCAGCGCGATCTGGAACGCCGCGCATTCGAACTCGGAGGCAGCAACTACTTCGCTCCTGCCCAGCTCCTTGGCGATTTCATGCGAGGCAGGCCTTCCACCGGCCCAGGCCGCGTGCAGCCCTCCTACCAGCCGGGTGTGAAGTGGACGGACGTGAGCCTCTGCCTGCCGCCAGTGGTAACCAAGGTGCTGCGTGAAGCACTTCCCATCGTTGACCGGCAGATCCCTGGTTTTGCCATGGAAGATGCGGTTTTGACGGCGATCGAGACACGGAGTTCCTCACCTGTTCGCGTCCTGCGTGATCCGGTCACCATGGAAAGCACCGGCATTCACGGACTCTACCCTGCCGGGGAGGGTGCCGGCTATGCAGGCGGAATCGTGTCCGCCGCCGTCGATGGCATACGAGTCGCCGAGCGTATCCTGCTCGGCGATGCTGTTCCGGCAGCCTGAGGCGCCCAACGCTGATCGAACCTGCCAGGAAGCTGCTCTCTAGAGTTCCTACTCGGAGCGGCTTTTGAGTCCGTTCACAGCAGAAGCCAAAGCCAGAGACCGGGTCGTGGGACGGGCGGCCATGCGAATCACCGATCCGAGGCTGCGAGCGAGGGCGTCCTGGACGCAGGTTGGAACGGCCGGAGCCGGTGGAGCCTCGATACTTGGAGCCGCCTCCAGGAATCTGACGGGCTGACGCAAAGGAGCCGGACCCGACGAGGGTATTTCGTCGTCAGGGAAACTGGCCAGAAACTGGCGGAAGCCCTGCCCGAATGAACTCGGGACGGATGGCGGATGAGTGGGTGCAGACATGTTCAGGAATGCCGAGGTTTTGAGCGATGTTTTCATGGGCGAGGTTTGTTTGTAGTAATGAGAATCGGGGAAATCGAATCCGGGTCTATGGATGAGGATGAGAGCAGAGCGGAGTCGCAAAAATGAGAAATTAGAGGCCAAAAGGGTGACGCATTTCGAAGCCTTCCATAGAGCGGGCGGTCGGGCGCCAACGGGGGCCCTGACCTTCGCCACCGCCAGTGGTATCAAAGCGCAGGCCGCAGATGGACATGAACACATGCTCGCCCGGCTTCACGTAGATCGTGATGAACCGACCGGGGCCCGCTTCGCCATAGCTGCGGAACTCCTTCGAGGAAAGGGGCCGATTGAGCAGGCCCGCCTTGATCAGAGTATAAGACACCGAGCCCGAGCAGTCGTAGCCCGAGTCGTTCAGCGATCGATGTCCGCCGCCGCGCACATACGGCTTCCCCTGCAGCTCATTCCCGGCGCTGACGGCATACTGCACGGGCAGGGGCAGATGCGCAGGCGCAGCAGCAAAACGACCATTGAACACCAGGTAATTGGAGGCCGGCATCACCTGGAGCAACGGGGCGGGCACTGGACGAGCCACTGCCGGGTAAGCATAGGCCACGGGCCGGGCATATTGGACAGGTGCCACACGTGCACCGTAGGGATAGGCGTAGGCCTGCACCACCGGAGCCTGGACAGTCCGATAGCGGCTCTGGGCATGGGCTGGACTGGCTGAAAATAGCGTCATAGTGATCAAGATCACAGCAGAGAAGCTAAGGCGGGCGAGGCGTGGCAAGGTGTTAGTGATTGTCATTTTTGCTCCTTTGATAATTACTTGGAGAAATAATGACAGAAATTAGAGTCATTACAACAACAAATTGCAAAAACTATAATTTTCACACCTTGGCCTCACTTGCGTGCCTCTCCCTCACCCTCCCCCACAGGGAGCATCACTGGACCCTGCCGAGCGGGCTGCCTTGGCCCCGGAGAGCCGTATTAAACCCCGTTTAGTCCGTGAGCATCCGCAGTTCTGACCTTGCTCAAAGCAGATCGTCCCGCTCCTCGGAGGTCACACCGCATCGGATGCGTTGACGCACCTTTGCCACGCCCCCTCACCTGCCCCGCTGTGTCCCGCCCCACCACGGATCAAGGCGCAGGCTTGGTCGGGAGGTCGGGGAGCTTGTCGGGGGTGAAATCCAGGACCGACTGATGCGTCTTCAGCGCCTTGCGCGCCTGGTCGAAGAAGGTGCTCAAATCCTTTTGATTGTCCTGATTCTTGTCGTCGATGAGTGCGTAAAGTTTCCTCACCTGCTCCTCGCCAATCTTTTGGACAGCGCTCATCTGAGCCTGAGCCGCCGCGTAGATCGAGGCGAACTTCGATTGCGCATCCGCGAACGCCTGACGCGCGGCTTCACTGCGCTCGTAGTCCTTCTGAGCTTCGCGGAACTCCTTGCTGAAGAGGCGCTTGAAGAAGCCGAACCTCGCCTCTGGCTTTTCTTTGGTCACCGCCGCCTGACGCGCCAGGTAGTCCTGCAACTGGGTGAACTGCTGGAACGGCTTCTGGTATTCCTTCTGCAGAAAGCTGATGCCAGTGGCGATCAGAGCCAGCTTTTCCACTTCGGCTTTGGACACAGCCTGCCCCGCGCGCACCCGCTCCTCCAGGGCGTTGATGTAATCGATCGTGCGTTTGTTGCCGTCGAAAATGGATTCGAACTCCTTGAACGCACTGGCGAGCTTTTGCTGCTGATCCTTCCTCAGGCCATCAAGCTTCTTTTCAAAGTCATCCGTCAGGGCTTTGACAATCCGCTCGTGACTGGCCTGCTGATCCGCCAGCGCCTGGGCATGAGCCTCCGCCTGTTTATCCATCTGGCGAGCGTGAGCCTCCTTCTCTTCGGCGAGTGCGCTGACATCCGCCGAGTGCTGCGCCGTCAGCTGCCATACCCAAGCGCCTAGAGCGATGAGTCCAACGCAAGCGACGGCACAGGCGGCTACGAGAATCTTGGGGGCTTTCATGGTGAGTGATTACGTCTGCATGATACGCGCAGGAGGCAGATTGCATTCGATTCGGCGCGTATTCACCAGTGGGAGCGCAATCAATGCCATGCCTCGGCCAGTGAACCGAAAAAACTTTGGGTTCGCAAAGATTTCTCATTGCGGCAGCTACGCGCACCGCTAGTATCTCCGCCCTCATCACTGAGCCTGGGAGCGGTAGCTCAATCGGTTAGAGCGCTGCCCTGTCACGGCAGAGGTTGCGGGTTCGAGTCCCGTCCGTTCCGCCAGTGGAGAATGCAAACAAGCGAGTCGTGATTGACTCGCTTTTTTGCTGCCCGCGCACCGTCTTCACGGTGGCACGACCCGCCCGTCTTCCTCCCCGAGCCAGAGGATGGATGCCACGCCTCCGGGTGCCGCACCTGGCACGGGTGACGTAGCGCGATTGATCACGGCATACAGCGTGCGCCGAAAGTCCCCTGCGATGCCTGTGCTCTTGATGCGCGTGACGCCGCTCTGAACAGTCAACGACGCGATTGCTTGCTGGTTCGTGGCGGTCACGCCCAAGACGCGCAGAGCCGACTGCACATCCTGGAAGGGCAGGTCATCCTGCGTGTGCGGGATGCCATCCAGACCAGTCCGGCGCCGGACGAACTGCTGAGCCATCGTGGGATCAGCGCCCGTCAGGGCTGACAGCACCTCTGGCGATGCTTCATTCAAATCAACCTGACCGCTGGAATACACGCTGAACCATGTGCGCCATGCCGGATAAATGCGCTCGACTTCGTCCATGTAACGCACCAGCGACATCTCGTCGACGTTTCGGAACGGACGATTGAAGGGGAATCCCGGCGTGTTGTAGAACTTCCGCTCGGCACCATGCTGAGAAGTCATGAAGTCGTCTTGATCTACCCAGTCCATCAAGGCATCGATCACCTTCTCGCC
>WBZU01000583.1_pt1 | contig 17151 bp, 10 predicted proteins | sample 5204311 | NCBI WGS metagenome assembly WBZU01 (sample SAMN12344359, study PRJNA552823) | activated sludge metagenome | biome: Activated sludge suspended growth; feature: Nitrification reactor; material: Wastewater; isolation source: activated sludge from nitrification reactor of wastewater... | reverse complement strand
CAGCAACTCATTGATTTAATGAAAGAACATAATTACACCTTAACAGACTCTGAAAAGCAAGACTGGGGAGAGAAACGCTTAAGTTTTGATGAAGCAGGGCTTGACTGTTATTTCGAAAATGGGAAGTTTATTGTTCCGCAAGGCGCTATACATCTGCGCAACAAATTAAAAAAAAGAAGCACTATCGTAACCTCTATTCAATTTGATAAAGAACAAAACTTGTGGATTGGCACTTCTAACTTTCCTTGTGTATTAAAAAGAAGCGACAATTATTCAACAATAAATGCAATTAATTCAACAAATGATACAGCCAATGCGATTGTTTATGAACTAAACAATGGTAAAACAATTGAGTCCATCAATTTTTTCAGCCCAAAAAAGTTAATGAACCTTCAACAGGATAAGCGTTTTTACTTTCAAATTAAGCCCTATAATCGTCCTGCAGTTCTCAACTTTGTTACAGTGCCAACACCTTACAATCCTAAATTTTTTTCACTCCACACAAAAGATAACCGCCTGTTATTCTCCTATAAAAACCAGCTGTTTGAATATAGGCATGGAGTTATTTTGGAACATAGTTTTCCTAAAACAATTATTTCCATTCAGGAAGACCAAGAATCCAACCTATGGGTGGGACTTGCACGAGGAGGTGTTTATTTTTTTGAGAAGGGAATTTTATCTGGAAATCCGCGCGTTTTTTTAAAGGATTTTTCAGTTAGCCACATGCTGTTTGATAACGAAAACGGAATATGGGCCAGCACCTTTGAAAAAGGAATTTTTTATGCTCCCTTTTTGAATTATTTTATTTTTTCTAGTCAAGCCGAACTTTCCTCCAGTATTGCCGGAATAACCGCCTTTGGAAAGCACATATACGTGGCAACATCCAGTAATTATATATACTCAATCAACCAAGAAAATCAAATTAAGGAACTTCCCTATTTCAAAGAATCTAACCTGCAAACGAAAATCAATTTTTACCCATTGCATGGTGAGTTAATGGTAAGTGGTTCTTTGTTGGCTTCTTTTGACACACTCACTCAAAAATTTACGTATTTGAAAGGGAGTCAAAATCAATTTTATTTTGCCGGTGCTGTAGGTCAGGGAAGTAGGGGCTGCATTGCCTTTGTTGCACAAGGAATGTTTTATGAAATTGAAAAGGATAAAGTGATTCTCAAAATACCTTTACCCGAACGCGCCACATCCTTATACTTATCAGCCGATTCACAACAATATGTAGGAACACTTAATGGCCTTTTTGTAAGACAGGGAAATAAGTTTGAACTAGTCAAAAATTCGGTACTTGCCAATGAACGAATAAACCAAATTACCGGCGACAATAAACGCTTGTATGTGTGTACAAAAAATAAAGGCATTTTTATTTTGGAAAGAGGGAGGTGGAGCGTATTAAGCAAATTAAATGGACTTGCATCCGATATTTGTAACTATGCCCTTATAGACATTTACGATACTGTATGGATTGCTACCAATAAGGGTATATCTTTTTTTAATAGCAACCATCCAACTAACATTAAAACGCTTACAATTAGCAATGGTTTGCCAACCAACGAAATTTCATCCTTAGCTAGAAACGAAAATCAACTTTTTGTAGCTACTCGAGAAGGGCTTTGCCGAATTGATTTGCACAAAAAGTATTTCAATACAGTACCTCCTAAAATATATATCAGCAAAGTAGTTGAGAATACTAAAAATGTACAAATTGAAAACAATTCCATTTTAAAATACAAGCAAAACACCTTGCGTTTTTTTATTGAATGTCCGAGTTATAAAAAACAATTTTCGCCAGGTTATAAGTACACATTAAAAGGCTTTTCCGACAGTGTTTATTATTCAGAAAATGAATTCCTGGATTTTCAAAATTTAGAACCGGGCGATTATACACTTGAAGTAAAAGGGATTAATAACAATGAAGTATATTCAAAAAGCGCAGCGCAATTTAAGTTTAAAATTACGCGCCCCTATTGGTCCAGCGTGTGGTTTATTGTTCTAATGATTGCACTTCTGGCAACAGTCGTTTATTTATTTGTTATGTGGAGAATTTCTAGAATTCGAAAGCAGGAAGAGCTAAAGTCTGAACTAAACGCAATGCTAAATGAATCGAGAATGGCAGCGCTACAAGCACAAATGAATCCTCATTTTATTTTTAACGCAATTAATTCCATTCAAAGTTTTATTCTGAATAACGAAACACAATTAGCCTACGATTATCTTGCAAAATTTGCCAAGTTGGTGCGCCTGGTATTGAACAATTCTAAACAAAGCTTACTGTCGTTGAAAACCGAAATTGAAACACTGGAACTATATGTTCAAATGGAAAAAATCAGGTTCAAAAACAGTTTCAATTTTGAAGTGAAATTTAAGGATGATGAAGAAGAATATTCCGAGGTAGAAATACCGGTAATGTTGATTCAACCATTTATTGAAAATTCGATATGGCACGGCATTATGCCTATAAAGGATAAGGTAAACGGGAAAATTGAACTGCGATTTTCATTGCACGACACTTCGCTCGAAGTTGAAATAGAAGACAACGGCATAGGATATAATCAGGCCCAAGCTTTGCGAACAGATAAAAACCACAAGTCGCTAGGTATTCAATTGGTCCAAGAAAGGCTTACATTGCTCGATTCCAAACAAAAAAGCAAAGCCCATTTACAAATCGTTGATTTAAAAGAAACTTCCGAAAACAAATCCGGAACCTTAGTAAAAATTATCATACCACTCGTATCCAAACATGACAATTAATGCCCTTATCATCGACGATGAAGTTTCGAGCAGAAATGTGTTGAAGCAATTATTGCTTAAATTTTGTCCGGAAATTACCATCTGTGAAGAATCTGACAATGCTGATAAAGCATATTTATTGATTCAGGAAAAAAAACCACAACTTGTTTTTCTGGATATACACATGCCTTCGGGAAACGGATTTACCTTACTTCGTAAGTTTGATAAAATTGATTTTGAAGTAGTATTCGTTACTAGCTTCGACCACTTTGCTATTGAGGCAATAAAATTCAATGCTTTGGATTACTTATTGAAACCGGTGGAGGTTAACGACTTAAAAGCAGCAGTTTCAAAAGCAGAGCAACGCATTCTAGAGAAACATTCATCAGCTCCACTTATAGTTAATCTGTTAGCCAATTTAACGGATGAAAATAAGGAGAAAAAAATTCCCTTACATACAACAAACTCTGTAAGGTTTGTAGAGCTTAAAGAAATACTATTTTTTGAAGCTGATGGAAACTATACGCACATAGAAACACAAAGCGGCGAAAAGTTTATCTCTTCAAAAAACTTAAAAGAATTTGAATCCATGTTGGAAGGAATAAAACAGTTTATTCGTGTTAACAAAAGTGCAATTGTAAATAGTACACGTATAGTTTCCTATAGCAAAACCGAACCTTATTTGTTAAGCATTTCTAGCGACAAGGAATTCGAAATTTCGAGACGAAAAAGAATTGAGGTCCTAGATCGACTAAGAGAAATAAAAGGATAAAAAATCACCTATTAATTTCAAACGATAGCTCGAAAATTAACATCAATATCAACCAATAAAACACTTTAAAAGCGTTACAGTTTTATGAAAGGAACCAATGTGTCATGCCCGCCGGTATTCAGTTGAATAAAATAACTACCCGCAGCAAGCTTCGATACATCAATGGTAAATTCTCCTTGCAGGGTTTGACTTTTACTTTGTACGGTTTTACCGGATTTATCTACAATTTTCCAACCTGTAATTTTTTGCGCTGGTATCAAGGGTTGTATAGTTAGACTGTTTCCAACAGGATTGGGATAAATTTTAACCGTGTCTTGTGCTTCATTTTTTACTACAGTATTTGCCAATAAGCACTGACCTTCTGTGGCAACATAAAACGAATTGGCAGGTATATTGGTACAAATATCTACTGTTCCGGAAGGCCAGTGAATACTAATAGAATCGCAAGTTAATGCTACTCCACCTGTAGGTCCAAAACCAAAATGTGCGTTCAGCATATTCATTCCATTAAATGTATTTTGTGACGAAATTTCTCGTAGTTGCCAAAAGCCATTTGCCTTGATTCGCACTTTAGCCCCAATTGCCGATTTGTTTGAAGTACTTCCTACAAGTTTGATGTTTATAAAATCGTGTTGTGTGGTAGTGTTTAAAAACAATCCCTTGTCGCTACTCCCCGAAATAAACACATCTAAATCACCATCATTGTCATAATCACCGTTACTTGCCGACCAATGATCTCCATTGTTTAATGTAAAAGGTTCTGTGAATATCTTAGTAAATACGGTGCTCCCCTGACGAACATTACTTTGATAATAACAGTTTTTTTGCTGTCCTTCATTGGTTACAATACAATCTAAGTCACCGTCATTGTCAAAATCACCCCAATTGCTAGATAGCGACATTCCTGCATCAGTAACTATAGCACCTACATCGGTGGCGGTTAATTTTACAAAACTTGCCCCTTCATTTCTATACATTTCGTTAGGATATCCAGTTGCCGAAGTTCCTTTATAGTTAGTGAGGTAAGCATCTAAATCTCCATCGTTGTCAAAATCAATCCAATTCCAAATTTGCCCATCGTGCACATCGGTTCCTATTGGACTTGAGTTGTTTCTGTAAAATAAGGCAGTTCCACCTCCCGAATTTTGTGAATTGGTAAACAAATAATCCTTCGAAAGCGAACCATTTACTCTTCCTGCACCAACAAATAAATCCACATCTCCATCGTTGTCAAAATCGCTCCAGCTAGGAACTGTAAAAGCATCAACGGTATCGGTAAGGGCAGTAGTATCCAGGCGTAAAAAAGTACCGTTTCCGGTATTCACCAAAAACTTGCACGAATCAGTAATTCCGGCAAAACCAAAGGGAGAAGCGATAAACAAATCAACTAAACCATCGTTGTTAAAATCGCCAAAGGCCGATCCCCAGCCTCTTAAACTAGTGGCATTGGCAAAAGGACCCGAGGTATTTTGGCTAAATGTTGCATTGCCATTGTTTAAATATAACTTGGTTCCCCCGGCATTTCCTCCCGATTGCAAGCAATCAATATCCCCATCATTATCCACATCGGCCCAAGTATTACCAATTCCTGTGGTTAAACCAATGCCGCTGGATGTAACTTTTACAAAAGTGCCATTGCCGTTGTTGTGATACAAAGCAGCTCGGCTTACAAACAAATCAAGCAATCCATCATTGTCGTAATCAATCCAGCTTGCGCCATTGTAAAATGTTTGAACCGGATCGCTAACTATAGGGTTTGAACCAGATATAACTCGAGTAAAAATTTGTGCAGGTAAATTAACTTCAACACCACACATAATCGCAAGAAGTAAAATTGATTTTTTCATAATTTTTTGGTTCTAGATTTGAATCAAATTAAACTACACTAGAGCCATTTATGGTAAATAGCTATAAAGATTTACCAAATACACTAAAAAAGCACTGCAATTCACACATTGAACGTATACGATTAACCAGTTACAGTGCTAGAATTTTCCACACCATTCCGAAATTCGGTTGGCGTTTTACCGGTAATTTTTTTGAAGGTCGAGTTAAATGACACCTTGTTATTAAAGCCTACCATATAAGCAACTTCAATAACCGTTAATTGCTTTTTACTGTTTTGTTTTAGTAAAAGCTTAGCTTCTTCAACTCTTAGACTGTTGATGTATTCAAAAAAACTCATTCCTTTTTTCTCGTTTATTAATTGCGATAAAAGATGTTTTTTAATTCCCAAATTAGTTGCAAGTTTTTCGAGCCGAATTTCAGAATCAAGAAACATTTTTTTATCGCTCATCGACGCATCTAAAATGGCCAACAACTCACTACCTAGCGATTCGTTGAGGGGTGAATTTTTGTATTTCTCCGGCTCTACAATGGCCTCCTTTAGCGAAAATCCTTGAAAAACCTTGGGCTGTAAATATCCAAACCAAGCAATAAAATAAATCATAAATAACATGCTAAACGAAATCATGTAATCCCATTCGCTATTAAAAAATGAAAAATTAATCAACACAAAATAGGAGGCATAGCTCAAAATAAAACCTGCAAAAAGCCCAGTTATCCAGTTAAACCACACTTTAACTTCAGGATTCGGTTTGCTGAATGCATAATAACGTTGATATATAGCAACGAGGTAACCAGCCATAGCTAGCGTTTTTACCCAGTGTAAACCGGGCAAATCGGCCAACCAACGCGGATAATGAAACAAGGATGGTGCAGCTCTTTTACCCTGTATCCAGAGTAACTTCACCTCGGCAAAGGAGATGTATCTGGGCAACATATAAACCAGGAAGAATAGGAAGGGTAAGAGGTGTAAAAAATCTTGTTTTTCGATTTTTCGATTTTCGAAAACATTCCGAAAATAAAGGAACAAAATCACTCCAAATAAAAAGGGAAAGCCCTCACTAAGCGACATAAAGTGAGGTAAGTATGCAAGATAATTGGACCAATAAAGAACATATTCGAAAAGAGTAATTGAAAACAACAACAATAACAAGGCTAGCATGCTATTGGCAAATTGGTTTTGCTTTTTTCCTATCAACAATACCAGCGAAACAAAAACACCTTGTATTGCAGCGAGCAAAAAAATTGAAGTCCATGAATTAAAGCCGGGCTGTGCCATTGTGCTATTACGTTTAAGCAAGTGTACTTAAATTTCAGTAAAGCAGAAAATTAATGGTTAATACTTATAAAGATTAACGAAAAAGTATAGAAAAGCAGATTATTTGTTTGTGAGATTTTTAAATTCTTATGCAAGACTCAATCGAATCACTGTGGTTGAAAACCCAAACGAATGGATAATCACAGCGTGAAAATGTATGTACGATTGGTTGTAATGTGTACTATCAAATCAAATTGTACTAACTGCTTTTTAAGTACTAAAAATGGCTGTATGCTTTATTTCAAATAGCCCACTATGGCGGGATTTGCCGAATGAAAAAGAAGGAGAGTAAGATATTTAAAAAACAGGCGACTATTTCAGACTTGTTGTATAAGCTATTAATTACTATTGTATTAAACCTATAATTCTCTTAAAATGAAAAACACACACACATTCTTGCTAGTACTTGTATTTTTTGCAAGTATTGACTGCTTTGCTGGTGCAAATGAAGATCTTTTTGCAGCATGCAAAGGGGGAGATTTTGCAAAAGCCACGGCTGCAATCACAGCCGGCGCAGATGTAAATAGTTTAGAAGCAGGGAATCCACCTATTGCTTCGGCTTTTTTATGGCCCGACATCACAAAATTACTATTGGACAAAGGAGCAGATCCTAATTTAGGCGACTACCCTGCATTGGTGCAAGCGGCCACTTTTTATTCAACCGAGGTAATGAAATTGCTGCTCGATGCAGGCGCCGATCCAAATAAACCAGGCAAAACCGATCCTGGAGCAACATTCAAATCACTCATAGAAAAAGAAAAAGCAAAAGGCAAGGAGGCAAACAAGGACCTTATTAAGGCCTGGGAAAACTTACTTAAAACGGCTAAGCCAACAGAAATACACCCTTTGTATAGTGTTGTAATGAACACCAACTGTGTGCCCTGTGCTAAAATGCTTTTCGAAAAGGGGGCTAAAGCGGAGAAAGCGGTTTACGATGGCAATGGCCTGATGCATACTTTTGCGCTTTATGGCAAATCAATTAGTGCGCGCAGACAAGTGTTTGGAGCTGCCAAAACAAGCATGGAATCATATGGCATAAAAATGCCGGAATGGTATGCCGAAGATATGCCTGAAGACAGATTGGGAACTCCCGATGAAATGATGGCGCTGCTTTTAAGTCAAAGTTTAAATATTAACGAAAAAAACAAAGGATTTGCAGGTGGTAAACCAACAACACCGCTTACACTTGCCATTGCCGGAGGGTTTGGCAGTGAAGAAATTATTCGATTATTTATAAAAAATGGAGCCGATTTAAAGGAAACCGGCCTAACAAATAAAGTAACTCCGTTTGCAGAAGAAACTCAAAATCCCGAGAAAATAAAAGTAAAATATGATTTCCCTAGAGAAGGAAGAAACAGCAATGGTGGAGGTTATAGTGCCAATATGGACTTACTTCAAAACAAACCTAAAAAAGTAGCGCTTATCAGCTATTATTTGTATGATCCCGGAAAAGGAAAAGTGCAAGGTGGCACTTACACCGGAAGTGTTACTACTTCGGTTTGGCGAACTTCCGACCTGATAGGACAAATGCAAGTAAATGGCTTTTACAATGAAAGCATTGATGCTTTAAAATCATCCTTTAAAGAAAATGGAGTGGATTTGCTAACTCCGGATGAATTTTTAGACACCCCCGAAAAATCAGATTTCTATTACAACTTTAATCAGGAATCAGCAAAAAAGGAAAAAACAACTATTACCAAAAAAGGGGCTGCAAGCTCCAACGTGTGGGATGTTGCGGTTGCCACAGCATCTACATTAAAAATTTCTCCTGCCGGAAAAGGATACCGTTCCTTCTTTGTTTGTAATGAAGCAGCTGATGAATCGACACTTTCCAATTTCGACCAAGGCATTTTTTCGGCAAATCGAAAATTAACTTCGAGTTTGGGATATGACCTGGCTAAAGGTTTGGATGTAGATGCGGTAGTGGTAGTATATATTTGCACCCGAAAAATTAAGTCGGCAAAGGATGATTATGGAGTAAATGCTGTAGTAATGACAATGATGGGTCCTAATCCGGGAAAAGCTGAAGAATCAGATAAAGAAGCAAAAAACATAGGACAATTTTATTGCGGTACTCGAACTTACTATAGTTCTCCTTTGATTTTTAAAGAAGAAAAAGGATTGTTTGGACAATATGAAGGGATGGCCAACGTGCTCAAAGCGCATGCAACCAAAATGTGTAAGTACGTGTATGGAAAAGAGAAGGATGAATAACGATTGCTTGTAAAACACTAGTTGATGTTCCATGATTGAACTAAATTAAGAAAGTGTTTAAACTTTTTAGTGACAATAAAGGAACACTGAACTATGTAAGGAGTTTGGGAACCATTGATTGTCTCAAAATTAGTTTTGTTAAAATGTGGACTTATGCCCAATTTCTAAACTAAAAATAGAGCTACAGACATACTAATACTTGTAGTAATATTCTTACAAGGAAAAGCATTAGCATGCAATAAATTTGTGAGCAGAAAAACCCACTTTTTGCTTACAAAATTCACAATGTTTAAAACACATTTGCTTTTATTTTCCCTTTTTTGTTCAATTTTATCGAATGCGCAAAACTCTTTGCATTTTGATGGAACCGACGACTATGTTCAATGCTCTGTCGCAGGACCAACTGGTTCGTCATCACGTACAGTGGAAGCCTGGATAAAAATTTCATCCATAAGTAGCTCACAAAAAGTAATAATTGATTGGGGAGATATGTCAATCGGGCAACGATTTACTTTAAATATCATTAATGGTTTACCCAGAATAGAAGTAGGAGGAAGTGGCTTTAGTGCTACCAATGCCATTAGCACAAATGTTTGGCACCATATAGCAGCAACTTTTGATAATAACGTAACAAACAAACTTAAACTATTTGTTGATGGCCAGCAGGCAGCCGCAGGAAATCCATCTGTAACAACGCTTACTAGTGCAGTAAACGGAATTATTATTGGACGAAGAAACGATGCAAATAATTACTTTTCAGGACTTATTGATGAGGTAAGAATTTGGAACATTGCTAAAAGCCAGACACAAATTGCGGCGGATATGAATGTGCGCATATGCCCGCCAACTGCCGGGCTTGTAGCTTATTTTAACTTCGACCAAGGGACTGCATCAGGGGCCAATGCTGGGCTTACTACACTCACCAACTCTGCAAACGCAACAAATAACGGAACGCTAACTAATTTTTCATTAAGTGGGACCAGCTCTAATTGGGTACTTGGCAACAGCTCAATAGCATTTAATCCTACCGCAACCCAAATAGGAGCCTCCATTTCGGCTTCTATACTTGGTGCAAGCTATCAATGGATAAATTGTGCGAACAATAACACAATAGCTGGAGCTACTTCACAATCATTTACACCAATAAACACGGGCAGCTATGCAGTTATTGTTTCAAAAAACGGATGTAGCGATACCTCCAATTGTGTTACCATAAGTGTTTCGCTAAATGAATTGGAACAAAGTAATTCCGTAAACGTGTATCCTAATCCCACTTCTTCAATACTAACGATTGAAATTACCAATCCGATACTTTCACAACACAGCACAATAAACATTACAAATTTGCAAGGAAAGTTGGTTTTTAGTACCCAAAGCAACAAGCAATCGAACATTAGCATTGATATGAATTCTTTTTCTGCTGGGTTTTATATAATTGAGGTAATGAACACACAAGCGACCTATCGTAGACAACTTATTAAAAATTAAATATCCTTCACTAACCGCTATTCCGAACCATTTTTACTATGAAAAAACAAGTTATTTTAGTTGTATCATTTATTTGCTTTTTAACGAATTTGCTTACAGCTCAAACAGCGGGCTCCATTGACCCTGCTTTTGGCAATGGTGGTCCTATTGTTTTTCAAGTCGGCAACCAGCACGATAATTTGCATGCCTTAGCAATTCAGTCAGATGGAAAAGCGGTATTTTGTGGTGTTGGAAGAACAGCTACCACAGGGTTTAATTTTGATATGGTAACAGGCAGAAGAAATCTAGACGGTAGTTTGGATTCAAGTTTTGGAACAAATGGATATGTTACCAAAGATTTTGGAGTAGGGTCAGACTACGCATATAATTTAGCCATTGCAGCCAACGGTAGAATTGTAGTTGTTGGAGCAAAAAGCACTACTTTAAACGATGTTGATTGGGTAGTTGCTTGTATAGATACGAATGGCGACTACGATACTACATTTAATCACACCGGAATACTTGTTTTGGCGTTAACTACAGGAAACGATTATGCCTATGATGTAGTAATACAATCGGATAACAAAATTGTTATTGGCGGAGTATCAGGAATTGCCGGAGTTTCTACAACTAAGGGAACCTTGGTTAGATTAAATCCAAACGGTAGCCTTGATTCAACCTTTGGAGTAAACGGGGTTTTAGTTTCTCAACCAGCTGTTGCCACCTATAGTCAAACCTTTAAATCGCTTGTGTTATTACCAAATGGAAGTATTGTTGCAGGAGGTTGGTCAAAACAAAGTAGCAACGACCGCTTATTTTTAGCAGGTTTTGACGCTTTCGGAAACGTTGATTCAAGCTTTGGAACAAATGGGATTGTTACCAATAGCGGAGTTGAAAAAGTATACAGCTTGGCACTTTCAAATGGATTTATTTATGCAGCCGGAGTTTCAGTTACCGAAGGAACACTTTCGTGTTATACTACCGCAGGACTTATCAGTGCTAGCTTTGGATCGAGTGGTACGGCAAGGTATACTCAAAATGCGTTAAATGCATTCTATGGAGCAATAGTACAACCCGACGGAAAAATTGTAGTGGCAGGTACAACAGGTACAGCAGCATTTACCAGAGACTTATTAACGGTTCGCTACTTAAGCAACGGTACTGTTGATAACACATTTGGAGTGAGCGGAAGCTGGGTGCTAAGCCTATCAGGTGGTTTTGAAGACCTCAATGGCATTGCCATGCAAGCCGATGGAAAAATTATGGTTGGAGGTTTTGGTGCTTTCACTGATAATGACATGATTCTAGCCCGATTACTAAACGATTCGGCTTCAATTATTTCGCACATTGGTGACATTAGAAACCAAAAACAAACCTGGTCCATTTACCCAAATCCAGCGCAAGGGCGAGAAATTTATCTAGTTTCAAAAAGTGGTACAACAGCAGCAATTAATAAAATTGCAATTTATACCAGCGCCGGACTTGAAGTACTTAATTTTGAAAAAGCAGCAATTTTAAATAGCAGTCTCGGTTTAAAGTTGAACTTACCGCAAACACTTTCCAAAGGGATGTATTACGTGAAAATAATCAGTAATACAACCATTGAAACAGTACCACTCATTATAGTGAACTAATTGCCACATAGATTTACTAAAAAATAGTCTACACAACTTTGCTGGTTATTTTGTTTAGTTGAAGCATAGTAAATCAAGTTTCCTTCTCGCCTCGGTCGCATTCTTTAAGCATTGTGTAGTCTTATACAAGTGCTCGCCAACTAAGTCAGTTGAAAAAAACCAACTGAAATTAAGACATACAATGTCCAAAAAATCTATTTGATTAGATTTAAAAGTTAACTTCGTAAATAAATACGAATCAATGAAGGCTTATAAAATTGTATTAATAATTTCATTCATTGTTTCGCTAAGGCTTATTGCTTTTTCTCAGAATATAGTTCCAAACGGAAGTTTTGAAAATTACACATTTTGCCCAAATTCATTCGCTCAAATTTATAAAGCCAATGGATGGTTTCAACCACACAAATACCCAGGTAGTAATAGTGTAAATAATTCTAGCAGTAGCGATTATTTTAATGCTTGTAGCGGATCAACAATGGTATCAGTTCCTTTAAATGCTGGAGGTTTTCAATTTGCAAATACAGGAAATGGCTATATTGGCATAGGGTATTATACTCCTAATTCAAATGGGAATGCCTTTAGGGAGTACGCTGAAGTTGAGCTAAGTCAAGTATTAACAGCGAATAAAAAATACAATTTAAAATATTTTATTTGTCTAGCCAACGAATCATGGTTCTCGATAACAAAATTTGACGCACATTTTTCGAATGATAGTTTAATATATACTTCTCAAAACTTATATAAAATTCCTGTAACACCTCAAATTCAGTATAATGGAAGAATCAGCGACACATTAAATTGGGTAATGGTAAGCGGAAGTTTCGTAGCACTCGGAGGGGAAAAATTTTTAACTCTTGGAAACTTTCAGGATGGGTCAGTTTGTGACAGCTTAATAGTTAATAACAACCCAACGATAGGAGGAGCATACTACTATATTGATGATGTAAGTTTAGTGGAAGATACTACATTAAGTATTGAAGAAATTTCAGAAGTCGATTTTGCTGTTTATCCAAATCCGTCAAAAGGCAAAGTTCAAGTTATTTCTCAACAGGGAATTAGTGAGATTAAAGTGATGGATATAAGGAATAATTTGGTTTTGCGCTATAATCCTTTAAAGGAATCCGTAACAATGAACATAGAACAATTGGAAGTTGGAATTTACATCATTCAATGCAAGTTTAAAAACGGGGATATACGTCATAAGAAAATGGTTGTGCAGCATTAATGACGTTATTGTTAAAGAAAAACCTAAGCTTCCATACAAGCTTGCGCCAGTGTGTAAACTACAAGGTGTTGGAGTTCAACACTAAAAAAAAGAAACAAAACAATACTGAAGAAAAATTTAGAACAAAAATGCGCTCTCGCTCTCATTTTCGCTCTGAATGTGGTGCCCATACTGGCGTGCACTTGTAGCGCGTGACAAAAGCTCTTTTGATTTTGAAATAATAGCATGCTAGGTCGGTCACATAAATAAAAAGTATCTCCAACATGTGCACGCTTTTTAACATCAAAATCCCGAGTAAAATTTCCGTTTCCATTTTGTAGCTTTTGACCAATTTTTTTGTAGAAAATTTGGGAATTAAAAATTGATGTAGTTACTTTGTAATTACAAAATAAAAACAATGAACATAGCAGTAATACCAATCGGTAATTCTAAGGGAATAAGACTTGGAAAATCAATCCTAGAAAGGTACAACATCAAGGACGCAGTTGAACTTGTTTTAGAAAAAGGATATATTATCATTAAGCCGACAAAAACCGCAAGGAAAGGCTGGGAAAAGGCCTTTAAAAAAATGCATGAAAACGGTGACGACAGACTTTTAATGACAGACTTTTTCGAAGACGAAAATCTTGAAGAATGGAAGTAAATCAATATCAAATAGTTTTGGTCAACTTAGACCCGACACTAGGAAGTGAAATAAAAAAAACACGACCATGTTTAATTATTTCACCAAACGAAATGAATAAATATTTGCAGACAATTGTTGTGGCTCCAATGACAACCACTTCAAGACCATATCCAACAAGAGTGGAAGTAAAACATAATAAGACTAAAGGTTGGGTAGTTTTAGACCAAATACGTTGTGTTGATAGATCCAGAATTGTTAAAAAGTATGAGAATTTAACCGAAAAAGAAATTGCAAGAGTTAAAGCGGTAATTCAAGAGACCTATGTTGAATAATTGGAATAAGAAACATGTGTGTTTAGGTTGAGCTGCTAACTACACTGGCGCGCACTTGTTGCGCGTGACAAAAGCGCACGTTTGTTATGTGCAAACCCAACCGAATATAAATAGCTTTTTATAAACTTCAAGGAGTTGGAATTCAACTATAAATAGAAAAAAAAGAGAGAAACAAAACGAGACTAAAGAAAAATTCAGAACAAAAATGCGCTCTCGCTCTCATTTTCGCTCTGAATTTTGGTACCCGGGATCGGAATCGAACCGATACGGCCGCAATGGCCACAGGATTTTAAGTCCTGCGTGTCTACCAGTTCCACCACCTGGGCAATCTCTAACATTTACGACTCCAATTTGTGAATATAACCGAGGGAATCGTTACTAAAAAGAACATGTTCTAAGAGCGAAAGACGAGGTTCGAACTCGCGACCTCGACCTTGGCAAGGTCGCGCTCTACCAACTGAGCTACTTTCGCATTTGAGGTGTGCAAAAGTAAATAAATTTTTAAATCCTCAAAAAAAATTATCCTCCTGTCAGCTTTTTAATTTCATTCAAGCGCATCAAGGCCTCTACAGGGGTTAAGGTGTTTATGTCGGTTTTGTCGAGTTGTTCTCTGATTTGCTCTAAAACAGGGTCGTTTAGCTGAAAAAAACTCAATTGATAATCCTCTTGTTTTGCTTTACCAATTCGGGTTATCGCACTTTGTGTTTCCGATTTATCTTGCCTATTTACGCGATCGCTCTCAAGTTCCAGTAAAATTTCATTCGCACGTTGTAAAACCTTTTTAGGCATTCCGGCCATTTTTGCCACATGTATCCCAAAACTATGCTCACTACCTCCGGGCTTCAGTTTGCGTAAAAAAAGTATTTTTTGGTCAATTTCCTTTACCGAAACATTGTAATTCTTAATTCTTTTCATGCTCCGCTCCATTTCATTTAATTCGTGGTAATGCGTTGCAAACAAAGTTTTCGCCCTGGCAGTAGGGTGCTCGTGTATGTATTCGGCAATTGCCCAGGCAATCGAAATACCATCATAGGTGCTGGTTCCACGTCCAATTTCATCCAACAAAATCAAACTACGGTCCGATAGATTGTTCAATATACTCGCAGTTTCATTCATTTCCACCATAAAGGTTGATTCTCCCGACGAAATATTATCCGAAGCACCCACCCGGGTAAATATTTTATCCACCAAGCCAATGCTGGCATGTGTAGCCGGTACAAAGCATCCCATTTGAGCCATTAGCACAATTAAGGCAGTTTGTCGCAACAAGGCCGATTTTCCGCTCATATTGGGACCGGTAATGATGATTACTTGTTGCTGTTCATCGTCGAGATACACATCGTTGCTGATGTATTCAACTCCCAGTGGCAACTGCTTTTCAATTACCGGATGTCTACCGTTTTTAATGTCGAGTACCTTTGAATCGTTTAAATGTGGTCGCACATAGTTGTTTTTTTGTGCAAGGGCAGCAAAACAAAGTAGGCAGTCCATGCGCCCAATCAATGCAGCATTTAATTGCAAAGGCACAATGTAATCGCTTAAAGCCAAAAGCAAATCGGCAAACAATCGGGTTTCAATAGCAAGAATTTTTTCTTCTGCGCCTAATATTTTTTCTTCGTATTCTTTCAGCTCCGGAGTAATGTAACGCTCTGCATTCACCAAGGTTTGTTTTCGTATCCATTCAACAGGAACCTTGTCTTTGTGCACATTGGTAACTTCAAGGTAGTAGCCAAACACATTGTTATAAGCCACTTTCAAGGAGCTAATACCGGTACGTTCACTTTCCTTTTGCTGAATTTGCAACAAGTAATCTTTTCCCGAAAAAGCAATGCTACGCAACTCATCCAATTCTGCATCCACACCGTTGGCAATTACATTTCCTTTGGCAATCAATAGGGGAGGATCAGCCTGAATTTCTTTTTCAATACGCTCGGCAATAAGTAAACATGGATTCAGCTGCTCAGAAATTTTATTTAAGGTTTCGTTTGCTGCTGCGGAACCTATTGCTTTAATAGGAGCAATGGCTTTTAATGCGCGCAGCAATTGCACCAATTCACGTGGAGTAATTCTACCAACGGCAACCTTCGAAGTAAGTCGCTCCAAATCGCCAATTAAGCGAATTTCCTCTTTTATTTTATCAGCAAATTCAACATTATTTAAAAAGTACGACACAACTTCCAAGCGTTCTTCAATAGGTTGCTTGTCTTTTAAAGGCAGCGACATCCACCTGCGTAGCATGCGCGAACCCATAGGAGAAATACTTTTATCCAGTATGTCAATCAATGTTTTTGCATTGTCGTTGGCCGATGAAAACAATTCTAAATTACGGATGGTAAATCGATCCAACCAAACGTATTTTTCCTCTTCAATGCGCGATACAGTGCTAATGTGTTTTACCTTGTCGTGTTGTGTATCGGCAAGGTAATGCAAGGCAACACCGGCAGCAATTACTGCTTCTGGGATATTTTCAATTCCAAAGCCTTTTAACGATACCGTGCCAAAATGCTTCAGCAGTAGCTCATTTGCATAGTCTGTTGCAAAAATCCACTCCTCCAAAGCATAGCTGTAAAAGCCGTCACTGTAGTGTGAACTAAAAAACTTTCTGAATTTTTTGGGATATAAAATTTCGCTCGGGCGGAAACTTTGTATGAGTTTATCTACATAATCAAAATTACCTTGAGCCACCATAAACTCTCCGGTACTTACATCTAAAAAGGATACGCCCAATACGGTATTTTTAACTTCTTGCGGATCTTCTACTAAATGCAAAGCCGCCAAAAAATTATTATTTCTATGGTCTATCGTTTTTTCATTATAACTCACACCCGGTGTAACTAACTCGGTAACACCACGCTTTACAATGGTTTTCGTAAGTTTCGGATCTTCCAACTGATCGCAAATAGCAACCCGGTGGCCGGCACGCACCAACTTGGGCAAATAGGTATCAAGCGCATGATGTGGAAAACCGGCCAATTCA
>WBZU01001548.1_pt1 | contig 17168 bp, 14 predicted proteins | sample 5204311 | NCBI WGS metagenome assembly WBZU01 (sample SAMN12344359, study PRJNA552823) | activated sludge metagenome | biome: Activated sludge suspended growth; feature: Nitrification reactor; material: Wastewater; isolation source: activated sludge from nitrification reactor of wastewater... | reverse complement strand
GGCGACGCCGAGCTATGCAGGCATCGAGAGCATCCGCGTGTCGGGGAACTGGGTTTACATCAAAGGCAGCGGCCTGCCGCACTACACGATGGGGCCGTGGTATTTCGATGCAGCGAAGACGCAGATCTTCGTCGCTTATCCGAGTCAGTGGGAACTGCTCACACGCCTGCCACGAGTGCCACGCGCAGCGATGACGAAGACAGCGACGAATTTCGGTCCCATCGCAATCTGGGTGAACTCGACTGCGATTCACAACCAGCTCGATGCCTTTTATTGGAATGGCACGAGCGATGTGGACACGAGTGCGACGGGCTTTGAATACTGGACGCGCAACGCTCGCATGGCGGAGTGGCTGACCTTTGATCCTGCTGGCTCGCATCAGCCGAGCACCGGAGAATCGCATCATCACATCAACCCGATGGCCCTGCGCTATGAGCTGGGTGATCACGTCACCTATAACGCTGCGACGCACACCTACAGCGAAGCGGCGACGGCACCCGCGCATTCGCCCATCCTTGGCTGGTCCTTTGATGGCTTCCCGATCTACGGTCCGTATGGCTACGCCTCGGCGATGAATGCCGCGAGCGGGGTGCGTCGTATGGTCAGCGGCTACGTCGTGCGCGATGGGCAGTTCGGCACCACGAATCTCAACTCCACGGGCCGCACCACGCTGCCGCAGTGGGCTGTCGATGCGGGGCACGGCACCTCAGCAGTGAGTGTGGCGAACGGTCCTAGCGTGAACACGAATCAACCGATGGGCTGGTATTTGCAGGACTTCGATTACCTCGGCGATCGAGGCTACGCGCAAGGCACAGACTTCGATCTCGATCGTTACAACGGCCGCACCTGCGTGACACCGGAGTTCCCGGGCGGCACGTATGCCTACTTCGTCACGCTCGATGCGAGCAACCAGCCCGCGTTCCCCTACATCATCGGCCGCCAATACTACGGCGTGAAACAAGGCGGCAACTATGGCGCGAGTTCGACCGTGGGGTTCAGTGCGTTGGATTCGACGAACGTGACGACGTATCAAGGCGGTGCGAGCGCCGCGCTCGGTTTCACGCAGACAACGAAGAGCGCGAGCACGATTACGCTGCAATGGTCGAGCGTGGAAGGCGGCCACTACACGGTGGAGTCGAGCACGGACCTCACGAGCTGGACCGCGATCGATGCGAATGTCAGCGGCACCGCCTTTACGACCACGCGGAGCGAGGCGGCGAGTGGCACGACCGGCTTCTATCAGGTGCGCCGCGACAGTGTGGACAGCTACGACACGGTGAATAAGCCGTGAGCATGTGACACAGCATCTTGTGTCTGTGCCACGCTGCATGGAACATCCTGCTTTGCCTTGTCACCACGCGAATCGTCTTGTTAGTGCACGACCGCATGACTCCCGCCGAAGACTTTCTTTCCAAGAGCGACACCCTCATCGCCCGCGTGCGTGAACAACTGCTGCTCATTCAATCATCCGCCGATCTGTTCGCCGCCACGATACTCAAAGGCCAGATGGTGCACGTGTTCGGCTCCGGCCACAGCCGCATCATGGTGGAGGAGATGTGGCCGCGTTACGGTTCGTTCCCCGGGTTCAATCCGATCGTCGAGCTGTCGCTGACGTTTCACAATCTCGTCGTCGGTGCGAACGGCCAGCGGCAGGCGATGTTCCTGGAGAATGTCAGTGGCTTCGCCGCACGCATCTTGCGCAACTTTGATCTGAAGGACGGCGATAGCGCACTGATCATCTCGTCCAGCGGATGCAACGTCGTGCCCGTGGAAATGGCGGAGGAGTTCCAGCGCCGCGGAGTTAAAGTCGTCGCGATCATCAGCACGACTCACAGCGAGGCGAGCACCAGCAAACATCGTGATGGGAAGAAACTGCAGGATTTTGCGGACATCGTTCTCGATACCGGCGCGCCGATTGGCGATGCGATGGTGCGTGTTCCCGGGCTGGATACGCCGGTCGCGCCTGGCAGCACCGTGGGCGGATGCTTGCTCATCAACTCAATCAAAGCCGAGGTCGCCGCACGGCTCACGAAGGCTGGCCACCCGCCGAAAGTGCTCACGGCCGGAGCCGTGTGCGGCGCAACGCGCGCGACCGAGCTGTTTGAAGCAGCTTATGACGAGCACGCGCGCCGGATCGCAAAATACTACGCGACGCTGGGCGGAGAGTAGGCGTGGCGCCGTTTACGGGCTCAGCCGCTGGATGCTCCAGACGCCGTCATTCAAGCGATAGGTCAATCGGTCGTGCAGACGGCTGGGCCGGCCCTGCCAGAATTCGATCTCGTCCGGCTGCAACACGTAGCCGCCCCAGTAGTCGGGGCAGGGGACGGGCTGGCCTTCGGGATGCAGATCGCGCTGTGCCTCGGCGCGCTCTTCCAGCCAGCGTCTGTCCGGGATGTGCTGACTTTGCCTGGAAGCCCACGCGCCAATTTGATGACCGTAAGGCCGCACGGCGAAGTAGCTTTCCGCATCGGCGCGCGGAAGCTTGGAGACGACTCCGCGCACAACGACCTGTCTTTGTCTTGTGATCCAAAGGAAGCACAGCGCGGCGCGCGGCTGGTGGGCGAGTTCCTGGCCTTTGTTGCTCTCGTAGTTCGTGAAGAAGCAGAAGCCGCGGTGATCCAGTTCCTTCAGCAGCACGGTGCGCACGTTGGGTGTGCCGTCAGCGCGAACGGTGGCAAGGCTCATGGCGTTGGGTTCGGGCTGGTGATGAGCGATGGCGTCGTTGAGCCAGTTGTGAAAGAGATCGAGCGGCGATTCCGGAGCAGAGTGCTCGTCGAGATCAGCCAGATCGTAGCTCACGCGCATGTCGCGCAGGTTGGGTTTGTGTTGTGTATTCATCACGCTATGAAAACGCACGAACTCTGGCAGCTTGTTGCTGCGAGCGCCAATACGTTTGCTTGTGCCGATCATGTCATCCTCCGTTTCCGGTATTCTGTCCGACCTTGAGCGTGTGCTCATCGATGCCTCTGTGATCCAGCTGCGCGTGGCTGAGATGGCCCGGGAAGTCGAGCGCGATTTTCACGGCAAGGTTGTCACCGTAATGGCGCTGATGGATGGCGGTTTGTTCTTCGTGGCGGATCTGCTCCGGCACATCGACCTGCCCATGCATCTGGTGACCATGAGCGCCAGCAGCTACCACGGTGGCACTGCCAGCAGCGGGGAAGTCAGGCTGCCGTGGCCGACGAACATCGATCTGAAAGGCAAAGACGTGCTGTTGCTGGATGACATTCTCGACACGGGGCTCACGTTGCACGTGGTGCAGAAACGCCTGGTGGAGGAAGGCGTGGGCACGCTGCGCACCGGCGTGCTGCTGCGCAAACAACGCGCGCGCGCTCACGAAGTGCCCGCGGATTACGTGGGCTTTGAAATCGAAGACGAGTTCGTCGTCGGCTATGGCATGGATTACCAGGGCCGGTTCCGCAATCTGCCGTGCATCGGCACTATCAGACCGTGACATGAAGATTCGCGTGCTCTTCTTTTCCGTGCTGAAGGACGCCGTCGGCAGGTCGGAGATCGAATTCGACTGCGCAGGTGCGTCCAGCGTTGGCGATGTGCTGTCGATGCTCTACGCGAGATGGCCTGCGCTTCAGGCGTGGGATGGCAGCGTGCTGCTCGCGCTGGATCAATCGTATGTGAAACGGGATGAGCCGCTGCACGACGGGGCCGAACTCGCCATCATGCCGCCGGTGCAGGGCGGCTAGCGCGGATCATTGCTGGGCGTCGATGTCGATGCCCAGCGAGTAGAGCGAAGGGGCATACCTCCGGCGCAGCGCGGCACCGACTTCGCCCGGGCGGGAGGCGGTCACGCGCAGGTAATCATTCAGCGTCATCGTGGTCCACGGCGTCAGGGTGCGTGCACCCGCGGAGGTGAGCAGCCACCGGGCAAAGAGGTTCCACGCACCCGTGGCAGAACTCGGCAGGCGCGAGTGGATGACGGCGAGGCCTGGGTGCTGGATGCTTTCCAGCACGCCATCTTCGGTGAAGCGTCGTGATACAAACGCATTCGCCATCTCGGTGAACCACTCCGGCATGGCGTCCGGTGCGCTCGCGACTTTATAGACCATGAGGCTGCCATTCCTCGCCGCGGCGGCGAGCGATGTGCCGTCCTGATTCAAAGTCAGCGCACCTCCGTAACCGTGCAGCGGGAAGGGCGGTCCGATCAGCGCACACTGCTCCACGTCTCCCACCATCACTTGTCCCTGTGTGGCCACGGCAAAGCGGTGACCGTCTCCGCTCAATGCCGCGCCGTGCACCGGCATGCCGATGCGCAGGTAGTCGCTGCGCGGCGTTCCGGTGTCGACATTCCACAGCGCGACCGTGCCATCAGCAGAACCGGTGATCAAAGTCTTGCCGTCCGGAGATACGTCCACGGCGGTCACGCGGCTGAGGTGCCACGAGTAGGTGTCTATCCGGCCCGTATCGAGATGATGAATGCGCACAACGCCGTTATGCAGGCCTTCAATGAGGAGCTGCAGGCCCGGGTGCCACGCCAGACATGCGAGACGCTGCGAACGCACCTGACCGCTGGTGTGCTTGATGTGATCGATCCAGCGAATCACGCACGACTTGTCCGGTGCGGCGCTGGATTCGCCCCAGGCCGCGCCCTGGCCATCCGGTGACAACGCGGCGATCTGCCAGGTTTTCGGCGTGGTGGCGTCCGGGCTGTCTGGCGGTGCGATGACTTCACTCGCATCACCTTTCACACTCACTTCAATCAATTGTCCGTCGGCCAGTGCGGCGCGCATCTTGCCATCAGGCATCGTGTGCTGGGCGAGCGCGGGCGCCTGCTGCGTTCGTGGCTCCTCCAGATCGGCTTCGTCCAGATGCCATCGCCAGGTGGTGCCCGTTGCGTCCGCTGCGGTGAGAATCTGGCCGTCTGGCGAAAAGCTCATCGTGCTCATGCCACCACGAATGCCGGGGGGATCGCCCGGGTGCAGCACCAGCGGGACGGCGCCTTGCGTGGCGAGATCGAATACTTCGAGCGCCGAACCTTCATCACGTTGCAGTGCGAGACAGCGCCCGACCGAACTGGTGGCCACGTATCTCGCGGCTTGCGGTTTGCGCACCGTCAGCGGTGCGCCGCCGTCACGCCGCCACACGCGCACACTGGCATCGGCAGTGATGATTGATATCTCATCGCCTTCGGGGCCAAAATCCAGGCGCTCGACGGTGCCTGCTGTTTCGACTGGCGGTTCGATCTCCGCGTCCGTCTCCATTTCGTGCCATTGCACTTGCAGGTCGTTGCCCGCTGAAGCGATCGTGCCGCGCGCGCCAATGGCCAGGGCCGTCACCACGCCGTGGTGCATCGGATGGACGGTCGCAGGTTGCGATGGCGTGATCCAGCTGACGTTGCCTGTGGTATCTCCCGCGGCGATCTGACGTGCGTTGTCGTATTGCGCGATGCTGCTGACGGCAGCCGGGAGCTTGAGCACTTGCTGCGGCTGGCTGTCCGGTGGGGCCCACCGATGCACGCTGCCGTCATCTGAACCAGCGACGATGAATGGCGGACTGGTGCCGCAAGTGATTGCGCGGACGAAATGACCGGTGGTGAACACCTTCGTCGGAGACGCGCCAGCTTCGAGAGGGATATTCCACACGCTGCCGTCGGCGAGCCCGGCGATCGCGCTTGGTGGCTGTGTGGCGATGGTGATGCACGTGATTTGCGCGGGAGGACTGATCCACTCTTTTGGTGCCGGCCGTGCGCCCTCCTCCAGTCCCAGCATCACAAGGCGCCTCCGCCCTTCCACATAGACCAGCAGACGGCCAGTGGGAGCCAGCGCCATGTCCGTGAGAGGTCCTTTCAAAACGATCTGCTGCTCCTGCCATGCTTCACCCACGCGCTGCCAGAGCATGCAGCGCGGTGTGTTGTCTCCGACCGCGCGAAATCCCACCGCCAGCGTGCGCCCGTTTGCCGAGACCACACCACGGGCCATCTGACCCCACTCGCTTTTCAGCGGCAGCGGCGGCGCGACGGATTGCAGGAACGAGCCGTAGGCGAGCAATGTCTGTAAATCGGCGGCCGCAGTCGTGAAGGTGGGATCGCTGACCAGCGCGCGCGCCAGGGATGCCGCAGCGGACTGGTGATCGGACTCCTGTTTGAATCGCTGCGCGGCGGCGTAATCGGCGCGGCTGAGTGCGCGGCGCAAATCCCGCTCACGCGTTTGGGCCAGGCCCAGGGCATCATCGGCAAGGGCGTGGGCTTTTTGCTCGCGGAAAAACAGCACCGTGCTCAATGCCAGCGCCGCGATGATTCCCAGAATCGCGACGGTGCTGCCGATGAACGCACCGCGGTGACGACGCGCGAACTTGGTCAGCACATACGACCACGATTGCTGGGCGGCATCCACGGGCTTGTCATCCAGGTGGCGTTCGATGTCCGCGCCGAGTGCATCCGCGCTGGAGTAGCGCAGATCCGGATCGCGATCCAGCGCGCGCAGGGCGATCGCGTCCAGATCACGGCGCTCCGTCTTCGTGCGCGGCAGTGCGGAGTCCAGGTGCGATGGCGGCACGATCACGCTCGCCACCGCACGTCGGCGCGCCTTGTCATTGGTGCGGCGCTCCACGTCCAGCGGTGTCTTGCCGGCGATGAGTTCATAAAGCACCACGCCGAGCGCATAGACGTCAGAGCGTGCGTCCATGTGCTGCGCTCCCCACTCGGTTTGCTCCGGGCTCATGTAACCGGGCGTGCCCACTGTTTGATGGACGGAGGTCGTGTAGGCGGGCAGGTCTTCCGGACCGACTTCAAGGGCCTTGGCGATGCCGAAGTCGATGACCTTCATGCGACCCTCGTCATCGACCAGCAGGTTGGAAGGTTTCAAATCGCGATGCAACACGCCCTTGGCGTGCGCGTGCTGCACGGCATCGCAGATTTGAATCATCAAGCTCAGCCGGTCACGCAGTCCGACGCTGCGCGCGCGGCACCATGTGGTGATGGGCAGACCGCGCACCAGTTCCATGGCGAAGAATGGTTCGCCGTTTGATGTCTGGCCGGCATCAAAGAGGCGCGCGATGCCCGCGTGCTCCATTCGGGCCAGCACCTGTCGCTCGGCTTCGAAGCGCGCCAGCACCTGTTCGTTCGTCATGCTGGCGCGCAGCACTTTCACGGCGACTTCACGTTTCACAGGCTCAAGCTGGAGCGCGCGATACACCACGGCGAATCCGCCCTCGCCCAATTTCTCCAGCAGCCGGTGCCGTGGCACGGTGGGCCAGGAAACATCCGTGGCCTGCTTGGCCACCGGTGCGCTGCCATCTGTCTTGGGCAGCACCGTGGTGACGGCCATGTCATCGTCGGTGTCCGGCGGCGTGTCGCCCTCCGTCCACAGGCCCTTCAGCGTGCATGCCGGACAAAAAGTGCGCGTGCCGCGGACTTCGAGCGGGGTGTTGCAGACAGCGCAGAGTGACATGGGGAGGAAGGCGGGAGCGTTGATCCTGGGCGCTCCTATAATCTGATTGTGGCGGTTTTCCAAGAACGGAGAACTCGCCTGCGAATCTCATCATTCGATCTTGAAGGCGCGGAGTTTGCAGGCAGGAAGCCGGCGTAGATGCCATCTTTGATTGTCCTGGCTGCCGCATCCGAAAAATATTTCCATCATGACTCCATCCTCTTCCAGTCCGCTCGGTGTGTTCGATTCCGGCGTCGGCGGGCTAACCGTGGTGCGTGCGCTGCGCGAGCTGCTGCCAGATGAAAGCATCGTCTATCTCGGTGATACGGCGCGCCTGCCTTACGGGTCAAAGTCACCGGACACCATCCGGCGCTTTGCGACGGAGGACACGCAATTTCTGCTCGCGCATCACGTCAAAGCCGTGGTGGTCGCGTGCAACACCGCGACGGCGCATGCACTGCCGCACCTGCGAAAAACCTTCCGCGTTCCGATCATCGGTGTGGTCGAGCCCGGTGTGGAGGCGACGCTGTCCGATCCGACCTGCCAGCGCGTGGGCATCATCGGCACCACGGGCACCATTCGCAGTTGCGCCTACCAGCATGCCATTGCCATGCGGCGCACTGATTTGATCATCGACGCCGTGGCCACGCCGCTGCTCGTGCCGTTCATCGAGGAGGGCTGGATCGATCATCCCGCGCTGAAGTCCGTGCTGCGCGAATACTTGAAGCCGATGCTGGATAAAGGCATCGACACGCTCGTGCTCGGCTGCACGCATTACCCGCTGCTGATGCCCGTGCTGAAGCGGATGCTCGGCTCCAAAGTGCGGCTGGTGGACAGCGCATCCACCTGCGCCGCGCATGTGAAGCAAACGCTCGAAGCCGAGGGGATGCTCAAGGCCGGCAAGAGCAAGCCCGTGCTGGATATCCATCTGACCGACTACTCCGAACACTTCGATCAACTGGCGCGCCGATTTTTGGGAACGGATTTCGGGAAGATCAAAAAGGCGGTCTTGTAAGATCCCATCAGTGAGCGGGCGCACCGCATAGGCTCATGCGTGCGCTGGCAGAACCGGCGGCTTTGCGTGATCCACGTCGTGCACTTCGATGATGCGCCCGTCATCCATGCTGGCGATGCGATCGGCGTGCCGGAAGATGCGGTTGTCGTGGGTGACGACGACGACGCTGCGGCCAGGTGTGCGGGCGACGGTCTCGAACAGCTCCATCACGCGCTGGCCGTTTTCTGCATCGAGTGCCGCCGTGGGCTCATCGCAAATGATGAGCCTGGGCTCGTGCACCAGCGCGCGCGCGATTGCCACGCGCTGCTGCTGACCGCCCGATAATTGCGTGGGCCGGTCCTTGAAGCGATCGCCCAGCCCCACGGATGCGAGCGCCTCCTTCGCCTTCTTTTCGGCGAAGCGGGCGCTCTTGCCCTGAATCAGCAGCGGCACGCTGGCGTTCTCCACGATGCTGAGCGTGGGGATCAAATGGAACTGCTGGAAGATGAAACCAATGTTCGCTGCCCGGAACCGCGTGACCTCGCGCTTGCTGAGTTTGTCCAGACGCTCGCCAAAGACTTCCACCTCCCCGCAGTCCGCATCCAGCGTGCCCGCCATGATGCTGATGAGCGTGGTCTTGCCGCAGCCGGATGGCCCTACGAGCATCATGATTTCACTGGTGCGCGTCTCCAAGGTGATGTCCTTCAGCACCGTGAGCCGGGCGCTGCCGTCTCCGAAGCTCTTGAAGATGCCGCGGAGTTTCACCGCGTGCTTGTGCTCGGGCTGCGGTGTCATGGGTCAGCCTCGGAACACCATCGCCGGTTCCAGACGGGCGACACGCCAGATCCCCAGCAGGGCGGACAGGGAACAAATGAAAAGAATCACGCCCAGCACCACAAAGGGAACCGCGTCTGGCATGTAGAACGGCGGTTGCTCGTTCCTCAGCGCACCGAAGGCGAAGCCGCTTGTCGCCAGGAGTCCGAGGCCGTAGCCGATCACGCCCACCGTGAACACCTGCACCAGCAGCATTTTGCACAGCGTCCACGTGCTGGCGCCCATCGCCTTGAGCGCGCCCAGATGCTTCATGTGATCGAGCACAAAAGAGTAAAACGTCTGGCACGAGATCGCGACGCCGACGATGAATCCGACGATGACGGTGATGCCGAATGAAATAGGAATTCCGGTGTTCTTCACATACCACCAGACTGTGCTCTTGTTGAAGTCCCGCGCGGACGAGCCGTAGGGACCGTTGACGAAAGCTTTCAGTTTGGTTTCTGCCTCGATCTCGGCTGCCGCCTGTTCGTTGCTGATGCCGGGGCGCGGCGCGGCGATCACGGCGGAAAGCATCTTCCGCTGAGACGGAGCGTATTGCAGCGCGCGGGAGTAGGTGGTCCACACGTAGGGGCCGCCGGTGAAGGACGTCATCGCTTCGCAGATGCCGACGACGCGCGCCTCCTGGTCGTTGATTTCAAACACGTCGCCGACTTTGATCGGATGCTTGGGGTCCACGGAGAGCCGCTGCAAAGCGAGGTCATCGATGATCACCGAGTGTGGCAGGCGCACGTCCTCCAGTCTGCCTTCGCGCATTTTGACCGGAGCGCCGGCGAGCGTGGCAGAGTCGATGCCGACCAGGGTGATGATCTTAAATCGGCCGTCCGCCATGCGCGCGCGCTGCACCGCGGCGTAGAGCGGTTGCGCCCAGGCCACGCTGTCCACGCTGCGCACACGCGCCACATCGGTGTCGCGCAGGGGATTGGTTTCATTCACCTGATCGACATTTTCATCCACGACCCAGAGCGGGGCGGGCACGTTCTTCAGGGTCGAGGTCGTCCAGAGCATCAGCCCGCAAAACACGCCGCTCTGCTGCGCCATGAGAAACGTGGCAAAGAACAGCCCGGCCACGAGCATGAGATACTTTGCCGTATCACCGAAGAGCATGTGGAGGGCCAGGCGGAGCATCGAAGGGTGGGGGCGTCGGAGAGGGCTTGTTCAGCTGTGCTTACGTGGCAAAGCCGTTCGAGGCAAAAGCAATGTCAGACGCGCATGCAGTCCAAGAGTCCGCGCGGGCGAACGGTGAGGGCATTGGCGGATGGGTCTGGCAGGCCGGACGCGGGCTGCGGACACTCATGCCCAGGGGCCGGTCTAAAAAAAGTTTACAAATATGAAACTTTTTACTTTTCAAACTATCTATATATATTATAATAGCCACGAATTCAGGTAATTATGAAGAAGCTTATCCTCCTCCAAAACGACTTCGCCGGCGCTGGCAAAAGCACCGTCGTCCGCCTCCTCCGCCGTTACCTCCAGCAGCATAACGTCGTGCATCAGTTCCTCGTCATGGACGAAGAAGAATCCAGCATCGAGCCCGATGCCCGCTACTTGAACCCGTATCAGGGTGGTGCAGGCACGCTGGTCTCCTGGCTGGACCGCAGCCCGATGACCATTTTGGAGATCGCGTCCGGCATGGGCGAAATGTGGATGAAGCTCTACGACCAGCATGAACTTCATCACGTGTTCCACGAGATGGGCGTCGAAATGACCATCGTGCTGCCCGTGACCAATGACGTGGAAAGCTTCGATGCCGTGACCGAGGCCGCGGAAGTTTACTCCGACAACGTGCAGTATTTGATCGCTCACAGCACCACCAGCGCCTACGACGAGAGCGATCGCGGTTGGGATAGCAGCTACGCGGCGCGCGTGATGGACATGTTCGAAGCAGTCGAACTGAAGTTCCCTGCGGCGACCATCGAGATGGAAAACATGTTCCGCAACCGGCATACCGATCTGGCGGCGTCGCTCGCCGATGTGGGCAATGAGGAAGCCTACGGCAAAGATTTCGCCAAGTGGCTGCGCCGCTCCATGGGCCAGGTCGAGACCGCCCGGCAATATCTATTTGGCGACAACTTCCGCGCTCTCGCTGACAACAGCAAGGAACCTGCCCGCCGCAGCCGCAAGTCGGCCAAGCTCGCTGTCTAACCTCTGATTCGATTCCCCCCCAAAACCACAAGCCCAAACCAGACCCAGGGCAGATGCGCAGTGAGTGGCGCATCTGCCCTTCTGTTTGGGATGCGGTCACTGCGTGGCGATTGCCGCGAGACACCCGCAGAAGAAGACGGCACCCATCACGCCGATGCCCGCAAAGAAAAGGCCAATGCCCATGCCGATCAAGGCCCCTGTCCGCGTCTCCGCACTTCGCCGGAGGCTGATGCGATGCGCCAGCAGCGTGGAAAGCGCCACATGAGCCATGCAGCCACACGCGGCGAGTCCGCCGACCAGGAAGGCGATGCTGCTGTGCCGGTCTGACAGCAGCATGGCTCCCACTGCGAGCAATGGCGTCAGCGCGGCGTTGGCGATCCAGGCGATCCAAAGACCACGCATCAATGACGCATTCAATGCAGCGCCGGGCAACTGAGGCACGGGAGAGTCCATGGCGCGGAGTTTGCCTGATGGTCGCTGGCAAGACAAGAACGGAGTCGCGATCGGAAGACGTTGGTGCCGCCGCGAAGGCCCGTCACGAGCCTGGAACGGACAAAGCCACGAGTCATCGTGCAGCAAACGCGAACGCTGATTTTGCTGTTGCCAGCCATCTTCTGGTCCGGCAGTCTGCACGTGTATGCAGTCTCGTTCCTTGATTTTCGCATTCTCCCTGCTGGCAGTCGTTGGTGCTCGCGCCCAGGCGCCGGCACCTGCCAAAGCAACGCCGAAGGCCGCTGCGCCCAAAGTTGTGCTGCCGCCACAGCCGCCGGATGTGGCCGCGACGAAGGTGGGACCCGATGGACAGCCTCAAGCGGGTTTCATGGCTTTGCACGATCGGTTTGTGAAGCAGGCAAAGGAAGGCACGGCGGAACTCGTGTTCCTCGGCGATTCGATCACGGCCGGCTGGGGTGGCAATGGCAAAGACGTGTGGGCGAAGGCGTTTGGCCCTTACAAGCCGCTAAACCTCGGCATCGGCGGCGATCGCACGCAGCATGTGTTGTGGCGTATTGAGAACGGCGAACTCGATGGCTTCAAAGCGAAGGCCGCCGTGGTGATGATCGGCACTAACAACTCAGGCACCGATCCGGCGGATGGGATTGCAAAGGGCGTGACGCGCATCATCGAGACCATTCGTGTGAAGCAGCCGCAGGCGAAGATTCTGCTGCTCGCCGTGTTCCCGCGGGGCGAAAAGGCATCGCCGAATCCCGCGCGCGAGAAGCTCAAACAGGTGAATGAAACGATCGCCAAACTGGACGACGGCAAGCAAGTGTTCTTCCTGGACATCGGCGCCAGGTTCATGCAGCCCGACGGCAGTCTCACGAAGGAGATCATGCCCGACTTCCTGCACCTCAGCCCGGCCGGCTATCAGATTTGGGCCGATGCCATCGGTCCGAAACTGGCGGAACTCATGAAGTAGCGTCACAAGCGCCACGTGATGCCAAGGAAGACCTGCAGATCATCCGCCGCATGGGTGACGCCGACGTTGATACCGGTGTCGAGCTGGATGTTTTTCGAAACCTCGAAGAGCAATCCTGTGTCGATCGTGCCAACCCACTCATGGCTGTTTGCCGCCGGCACCGAAGTGTAGAATTCGACATAGCCTGACGCCGGGCCGAACAGTGAGTGGCCGACGGACACCGAGTTCACGATCTCTGTGTGGTGTCCGTTGCCCGAATCATTGGCGGCAATGGTTGCACCCGAATTGATTGCCGCGCCGAGGCCGCCAAAGGATTGCTGATAAATGGCGAGCGTGGTCGCCTGAACGGCCCCGGCACTCAGGCCGTGCGAGCCCGTGGGGCGGGACAGCGCAGCATAGAGGCCGGCTGCGCTGTCGCCGCCGTCATTGCCCCACAGATTGGCTTTCATCGCCACCGTGAAATCTCCGAGGCCGGTGCTGGCTCCGTCATCGATGATGAAGGGCATCTGCAGTTGAAGATCGGCCCGGTCGCACAATCCGATGCGCAAGTTTGTGTTCGCCCACAGCCACGTTTCCTGCCGGTTCGAACCGTGGCCGTCGCGTGTGAAGTTGGCGAGATCCGCTTCGAGCTGAAAATGCCCTGCGTCGAGGGTGATGGCGCTGTTGGTTTTGTCCGGACGGTCGGCATCGAAGTCACGCATCTGGCTTTCCGGCACGGGGTGCAAGAGATCGTAACCGGACTTGTCCGCAGCGCTCGCCGCGCCGATGGCCAGTGTCGCGAGCGGGCAAAGGATGAGCTTAAGCATGCCGCAGTAGAGGCCGCGCGGCTTCCCTTGGAAGTGAAAATGCAGGTGGATGATCCGGTTCCTGCATCGGGGATTCCACCTGGCTCTGTCAGGTGCGGATTGTCCGCGGAGAAGGCGAACAATGCAGTGCAGGCATCACTCCTCCTCCCTGGTTTCGGGTAAATCCTCATCATCGTCGTCCCGCGCCATCCATTCGTCGCGACTGGTGTCGGTGACAGGCAGTTGCATGAGCTGGGCCAGCGATTTGGCGAGTTCGGCCGCCTGCGCGTCCTTGGTGAACACATCAATGTTGACGTGCCTGCCGTCGCGATCGAGCAGATCGACGTCGTAGAGGCTGGTGCTGCCCGTGCTGTTCCCGGACGAGTGCCAGAGACTGAGCACCCGCGTGAAGTCATCAAAGCGACGGACACCACGCTTTTTGTAGAGCCAGAGGCCGCGCTCGGTGGTGACCGTGCGCTGCATGGAGTCGAAGATCGTGCGCTTGGTCAGGAACGCGGCGAGCGCGCCTCCCGCGGTGAGCGCCAGGCCGATGACCAGGATGAACAGCATGCCGGGCAGGCCCGACGGGAAGAAGTCCGGATCTTTGACCGTGGCGATCAGATCGGTGAAGAAGTATTTCCACAGGAAGCGCAAACCGCCCAGCATGATGGCGATGCCGATGATTCGAAGGATGATTGGCGGACGGGATTCGACGATGCGCTCATTCATGGCTGCAATCCAAACGCTCCCGAAGGCGCCCGTCCTGCGCGCCATGCCGAACGAAAATCTCTCGCAAAGTGGCGCACGTTCGCCAAGAAAGCGCACGACAACTCATGCCTCCTCAAACCATCGTTCTCATGGGCGTCTGCGGCTGCGGCAAAACCGCGGTGGGCCGCCTGCTCGCCGCGCAGCTTGGCGGCCTGTTTGAAGACGCGGATGATTTTCACACCGAGGCGGCGAAGGACAAGATGCGCGCCGGCACGCCGCTAACGGATGATGACCGCCGCCCCTGGTATGCGCGGTTGCGTGCGCGCGTGCTGGAGTTGCGCGATCAAACACCGCACTACGTGCTCGCGTGCTCGGCCTTGAAGCAGGTGTATCGAGACTGGTTGCGCGATGGTGACACGGCTGAGCAGCTCGTGTTCGTGCATCTGGATGGCAGCTTCGATTTGATCCACGGACGCATGTCGCTGCGAAAAGATCACTACATGCCCGTCAGCCTGCTGCACAGTCAGTTCGCTACGCTGGAGCCTCTGACAGACGGTCTGCGCATCAGCATCGAGCCGTCGCCCGAGCAGATCGCGCAAAACATTCTCGAGGCTCTGCCATCATGATCGAACGCATCTTCTGGGGCTGGCATGAGCCGGTGCTGGACCGGGCGCTGTCGCTGCTGTCCACGGGCTACACCGGGGGGGAACTGGATTTAAGCGATACACTGATCATCGTGCCCACGTCCGAGGCTGCGCGCCGGCTGAAGGAGTCTCTCGCCCGCGCCACGGCGGCGCGTGCAGGTGCCGCGGTGGTGCCGCACGTGTGGGCGCCGGAGCGTGCCTTGATGACGGATGCGGATCGCGCCGCAGCAGCCTCGTCGGTGGCTTCGCTCTTCGCGTGGGTTGAGGTGCTGCAGCGCATCGACTTCACGCAGTTCACGCGTTTGTTCCCGCATCCTCCGCAGGAGCGAAGCTGGGCGTGGTGTGTGGCCACCGCGGAGATGCTGCAGGATCTCGGCGCGACACTGGGAGCAGGCGGACTGCGCTTCGCGGATGTTTTGACGTGTCCCCAGGCGAGGCCGGACTGGGATCGCTGGCAGGAGCTGGCTGCTCTGGAGGTGCAATACCAGGAGGCGCTGACCTGCAGGAGCCTGCGGGACACGCAGCGATTGAAGGCGACACGTGCGGCGGAACCCATCCTGCCTGAAGGCGTTCATCGCGTGCTCGTGCTGGCCTGCCCGGACCTGCCAGCTCTGCTGGAAACATGGCTGCAGCAGGTGGCGAAGCGAGTCCCCGTGACGGTCTGCGTGCAGGCGCCTGAGTCGCTGTCGGATGCGTTTGATGCAATCGGACGGCCTCATCCGGAGTGGTGGGCGGATGCTGCTCGCTTGCCGGCTCCGCTGTCTAACGACCATGTGCAGGTATCATCCAGCGCGGCCGCACAGGCGGATGAGGTGATCAAACATCTCGCCGCGCTGGCGCAGAGCGCGCGCACCGCAGCGGGAGTGTGTGATGCGGAGGTGACTGCGGCCTTGCAAGAACGCCTGGCGCTGGAGGAGGTCCGAGTGTTTCAACCCGATGGTGTGGCACCGCAATCAGTGGGGCTGTGGCATGCTCTCGAATGCCTGCGCGATCTTGTGGCGACGCATTCATGGCGCAGCTTCGCATCGCTCCTGCGCGTCGATGCCGTGCGCGCCGCGCTCACAAGCGGCGGCGAGGGCAGTGGCTCATCGCTTCTGGTTGCCGCCGATGAATTCGCGCAGACCCACATGCCGGTGACGCTGGAGCACGCGCTGGATTTGCTCCCCGACTCTGAAGATGCAGCGTGGAGGAAGCTCCGGGACGCGCTGGATCAGGCACAGCGCATTATCGCCACCTTTGACCGGTATTTCACGATCGATGCGCTGCGTTCGTTTCTCATCCGCGTTCATGGCGAACATTTGTTTGCAGCCAACGCTCCCGCTGACCGCCTCCTGCTCGATCTGGCGGAGGTGGTGCTGGATGCGGCGGAGGAGGTGGCGGTGCATGCGGAGGCGTTTGAGCTGAAACCCTCCGGCGCGGAGGCGTTCTCCCTGGTGCTGGATCGCGTGCACGGCTCGATGCTGTCGGAACCGCGTGGCGAAGTCGATCTTGTGCTCCAGGGCTGGCTGGAACTGCTCTGGGAGCCGTCGCCATGCCTTGTGGTGGCGGGCATGAATGAGGAGCATGTGCCTGGCATTCTGGTCAGCCATCCATTCCTGCCGGATTCGCTGCGCGCGGCTTTGGGTCTGTCTTGCCAGGCAGGCCGCTATGCGCGTGACGCGTATGTGCTGCATGCTCTGGCCGAGCAGAGGGGTGATGGCGGCGCGCTGCGCGTGCTCTGCGGTCAATGGAGCGAGCGCGGTGATGCCTTGCGTCCTTCCCGGCTGCTGTTCCGCGGTCCGGATGCGGCTTTGCCCGCTCGCGTGGAGCACCTTTTTCCCCGTGACGAAAATCACGCCGCTGTCCCCGAGCCGCCGCGCAGCCTGGCGTGGAAGCTCCGCCCGCGCAGCGTGCCCGTGAACTTGAAGCGGGTGAACGCCTCTTTGCTGAAGAGCTATCTGACCTGCCCGTTTCGATTTTACCTGTCCAATGTGCTCAACATGAGCGCCATCGATTCGCGCAAGCAGGAGCTGGCAGCGAATGAGTTCGGCAGCCTGATTCACACCGCCTTCCAGCGCATGCTGGGTGACAAGGCGATCGCCGGCAGCGAGAACGCGAATGACATCGCACAGTTCCTGTGCACCGAAGCCACACGCGAGGCGCGCGACACCTATGGCCGGCGATTGCCGATGCTCGTGCGCTTGCAACTGGAGAGCGCGCTGCAGCGGCTGCGTGCGGCGGCGGAGATCGAGGCAGCATCGCGCGCCGACGGCTGGCGGATCG
>WBZU01000293.1_pt3 | contig 17178 bp, 14 predicted proteins | sample 5204311 | NCBI WGS metagenome assembly WBZU01 (sample SAMN12344359, study PRJNA552823) | activated sludge metagenome | biome: Activated sludge suspended growth; feature: Nitrification reactor; material: Wastewater; isolation source: activated sludge from nitrification reactor of wastewater... | reverse complement strand
GAATACGAGATTGCGCATGATGGTGTAGAGCCAGGTGGTGAACTTCGCGGTGGGCTCGTAGCGCGGCGCACTGCGCCAGACGCGGATAAATACTTGCTGCGCTACATCGTGCGCGTCATCGAGATTCCCAAGCATGCGCGCGACGGTGCCGATCACCGCGCCCTGGTGCAGCGCCACGAGCTGCTCGAAGGCCTTCGCATCCCCGTCCCGCACCCGCAGCATCAAGCGGACACTGGCCGCATCGGCCTGCCCTTCGTCGGTGCCGGAGGCGTCCGCCGGGGCCGGGAGGCTCAGGTGGTCGGCGGGTATGCGGTCCGGGTCCGGCATAGAGTGAGATAGCGGGCAGGGCGCGATGCTAGCGGCGAACATACCGCGTGTAAACCTGCTCGCGGCGCGGAAGTTGCGCTCAGGCGATGTCGGACGGGAGATTGATCAATTCCTCCGGCCTCTCCAGCAGATGCGCGGCCCCGGCTTTGCGCAGTTCGTCCTCATCGCGAAAGCCCCAGAGGACGCCTATGGGCACCATGCGCGCACGAACGGCGAAAGTCATGTCGATGCCAGAATCGCCGACGTAGCCGCACTCGGAGACACGCACGCCGAGTTCGCGCGCCATCTGAAAGGCGGCGGCGGGATCGGGTTTGCGCGGCACATCATCCCGCTGGCCGAGGATGCAATCGAACTTGTCTGATCCGAAGAAGTGCTCCGTGATGGGCACGGTGAAACGGTGGGCTTTGTTTGAGATGACGCCCAGGCGCAAACCGCGTTTTCGCAGAGCGGCCAGCGTGCCGATGATGCCCGCATAGGGTTGGGTTTGCACCTTCCACTGGCGATCGTAATTGGCGCGGTATTCCGCCACGCAGTCCTTGATGATGCCGGGCTGGCGCTGCTTCACGGGCAGCGCGCGTTCCACCAGCTTCTCCATGCCATCACCCACCATCTTGCGGAACGACTCTGGCGTTCGGCGTGGCCAGCCGTGGGCATCGAGCATGAGATTGATGGACTCGGCGATGTCGGCGAGCGAATCGATCAACGTGCCGTCCAGGTCGAAGATGAGAGCGTGCAGTGCAGGCATGTGCACGGGGTGATGCAGGAAGCGCTCTTTGACAAGCTTCAATGGCACCGCCGCCCGTCCGGGCACCATCCCTCTGCGATGATGGAGCGGGGAGGAAAACTCCTTCCCAAAAGCGCATTCGCCAGCATCTTATTCATACCAACAACGAAGAACCTGCATGACCGTGGCTCCGCCCCCTGATCCGATCCTCTATCGTCCTAATGTCGCCGCCATTCTGCGTAATCCCGCTGGCGAAATCCTCATTGCCGAACGCATGAACGTCGCCGGTGCGTGGCAGTTTCCACAGGGCGGTGTGGATGAGGGCGAAACGATCGAGGATGCGCTGGCGCGCGAACTCGAGGAGGAGATCGGCGTGGGTAAAAAGCTGCTCCGCATTGTGGAGCGACGGGACGGGTATCGCTATGCGTTTCCTGAAGGGCGGCTCAAATACGGCATCTACGGCGGGCAGGAGCAGACTTATTTTTTGTGCGACTACCTCGGCACGGATGAGGACATCCGGCTCGATTTGCACAATCAAGAGTTCGAGCGCGTCCGCTGGATCAAGCCGCAGGACTTCAAAATGGCGTGGGTGCCCAAATTCAAACGTGCCGTTTACCGGCGCGTGCTGGCCGACTTTTTCGGCGTGCATCTGGATTAACGACCGATGCCGCTCCGATGAACACGCTCGCCAGCGCCTGGGGACACATCCGCCGCCTATGGGCGTCGCTCGGCTCTGCGTCTGCGGTCGGTGCGCTGGACTGGTTTCCCATCCGGCATGTGCTGCGCGGCTACAAGCCGTCGTGGATCCGTGACGATCTGCGTGGTGGCACGGATGGCGCGCTGATGGCGATCCCGCAGGGAATCGCTTTTGCGGTCGTGGCGAACCTGCCTCTCTCATATGGCATCACGTGCTCGGCGGTAGCCTGCACGGTCGGGGCGCTGTTCATGAGTTCGCGTCACTCGATCTACGGCCCGACGAATGCCAGCGCCTTCATGGTCGCGTCCTTCTTTGCCGCGTATCCGAACATCAAGCAGATCGAGGCGATGCCGATGCTCGTTTTTGTCGTGGGCATCCTGCTGGTGCTCGGTGCATGTTTTCGCGTGGCAGATCTGGGCAACTACATCAGCCGGTCCGTGGTGGTGGCGTATCTGACCGGGGCGGCGGTGCAGATGATCGTGCATCAACTGCCGACGATTCTGGGACTGAAAGCAGAGCCCGCGGCGCGGGAGGGGGCACGATCCGCGCGCACGTTGATGGGCGAACTCTGGCAGGTGATGGGGTCACTCGATCGCGCCTCCTGGCTAAGTATCGCGATCGCGGTGGGGACTGCCGGCATGTATTTGGCACTGCGCAAATGGAGGCCGCGCTGGCCGGTGCTTGCGCTGACTTTGATTCTGGCGGGAGGAATCGTCGCCGTGCTCGAAGCCTGTGGCGTGCAGGTCGCGACGTATGCGGATGCGAAGTTCAGCTGGCAGAACCTGCTGCCGCAGTTTCCGAACTTTGCCGACACCCAGTTCTCGGGCCAGTTCAGCCAGCTGTTCGGCATCGCTCTGGCGCTGGCGTTTCTGGCGATGCTGGAAAACAACTCCATGGCCCGCACGCTGGCCAGCCGCGGCGGTCATGCGGTGGATGTCAATCAGGACATGCTCAGCATCGGCATGGCCAACGTAGCCTGCGCCTACTTGAGCGGGATGCCTGCATCGCATTCGTTGACACGATCGATGGCCAATTTTGAAAGCGGTGCGCGCACGCCCGTATCGGCGATTGTCAGCGGAGTGCTGTGTTTGATCGGCGCGCTGACGGTAGGGCCGCTGGTGGCGTATGTGCCCAAAGCCGGTCTCTCGGCACTGGTGATGTGCGTGGCCGCAGCCTTGATCCAGCCGCGGCAGATTCGCATCGCACTGCGGGCCACGGGATCGGATGCGATCGTGTTTCTCTCGACCTTCGGGGCATCGCTGCTGGTGCCGCTGCACGTGGCGATCTTTACCGGCGTGGGCATTTCCATCATGCTCTACCTGCGGAAGGCCGCGCGCCCATCGCTGATGGAATACGAATTCAATCCCGAAGGACATCTCGCGGAGGCCGCCAATGGCGGGCGGCAAAATCCCAGCATCAGCATCGTGCATGTGGAGGGCGAACTGTTCTTTGGCGCCGCCGAACTGTTCCGGTCCCAGATGCAGCGCATCTGCGCGGACCCCAATTTGCGCATCATCATTTTGCGCCTGAAGAATGCGCGGCACCTGGACGCCACCAGTGTGATGGCGCTGGAGGAACTGGTGACCACAATGCGCGGGGCGGGGCGCGACATCATCGTCAGCGGCGCGATGAAGGATGTGATCCGCGTATTCATCGATTCCGGTTTGATCGATGTAATCGGACGCGAAAACATCTTTCCAGGCAGCGCGGCGAATCCAAATCTCTCCACGCGCAAGGCGCTTAAGCGGGCGCAGGAGATACTCGGAGGAGCCGAGGCGGACGTGCACATCTATTTCGATCCATCCAAACAGCCACAGGCAGAAAAGAGCAGCTCGCCGTCATGAAAATAACAGTGTGGCGACGTGTGCTGTTGCTTGACTTGTGGTCCGGCTTTTGGACTGAATAGGCATCTCACCCATGAAGTTGCTCCGTTGTTCGAGTCTGCTGGTCGCGCTGTGCTGTCTCCCGTCCTGTGCGGCGATGCGTCAGCGCGAAGAAATCAAGAAGGCGCAGGCAGAGGCCGCCGAGGCGGCCGCGAAAAAGCCTGCATCGCTTTATCACTGGGATGATCCAGTCATCAAAGGAACGCCGAGCGTTCGCATCAATGTGAGCGAACAGAAGGCGCACATTTTTGATGATGGCAGGGAAGTGGCCTGGACTTACGTGGCCACGGGTGTGGATGATCATCCGACTCCGACGGGCACTTTCCACATCTCGGAAAAGAAGGCGGACAAAGTGTCCAACACCTGGGGCATCATCGTCGATGCAGACGGCGATACGGTGAACTGGAATGCACGCAATGGTTCCTCGCATGTGCCGAGCGGAGGCAAGTTTGTGGGTGCGCCCATGCCTCATTGGATGCGCCTGACCGATACAGGCGTAGGCATGCATGGAGGCAGCATTCCTGATCCCGGATTGCCTGCGTCACACGGCTGCATTCGCCTGCCGTATGAAATGGCGACGCTGATGTTTGGCGAACTGCCCGAGGGCACCAAGGTGACTATCACGCCGTGAGCATGCACATCTGTGATGCTGCATGAATGCGTTGTAATGTTTTTGGCAAACGGTGGCTTGCCTTGACCGGCTGCGGGCAGCTAGCATCGCTCACGCTGCGCCATGAAAATACTTATCGCCGAGGACGATCCCGAACTTGCCCGCCAGGCCGTTTCCTGGCTGCGCGCGGCCGGCCATCACCCGCACTGGACGGCCAATGGCCGGGAGGCTTTGGAACTGGGTCACGATACCGGGCTGGATGTGATCGTGCTCGATATCGGCTTGCCGGAGATGGATGGCTTTCAAATCATCGAGCGGCTGCGCGGCGATGCGGTGCGCACGCCCGTGCTTTGTCTCACGGCACGTGATGGTGTGATGGACCGCGTGCACGGACTGAAGGTGGGTGCGGACGATTATTTGACCAAGCCCTTCGCCGAGCCGGAACTCATTGCGCGGATCGAGGCATTGCACCGTCGCGCGACGCACGGCCTGGCGGCGACCACGGCGAAGAACGGCTGGCGGCTGGACCCGGTGCGGCGGCGCGTGCAGGCCGGGGCGCTGACGGTCGATCTGCAGCCACGCGAGTGGCTGCTGCTGGAAATCTTCATGGCCAACGAGGGGCGCGTGCTGACGAAGTCCTTCCTGCTGGACAAGGTCTGGAACATTCAATACACGCCCGGCACCAATGTCGTGGATGTGCTGGTCTGCCGCCTGCGTGCGAAGCTGGATGCGCCGGATGCGCCTTCTTGCATAGAGACCCTGCGTGGCAAAGGCTATGTCTTTCACCCACCGCATACGTGAGTGGTTTCGCCATTCGTCGCTGCGACGGATGACGCTGCTGCAAGTCACGGTCTTCGGCGGCACACTGCTGCTGTTCCTGCAACTGGCGCGCTGGTCGATCCGCGTGGATCTGGCCGCGACCTCGCGCGCGGTGATGATCGATGAAGCTGGCGATCACGCGCGGCTTTACGAACAGGCGGGTGAGGCGGGTTTGCGCCGCATGGCGGTGCCGCACAATACGCTGCAGCGTCGCGTTTTCCGCCTCACGGAGCCTGGTGCGGGCAAGGGCAAGGCGGTGTTCGAGACGCACTCTGGGGAGTGGCGTCCGTATCCGTGGGACAGCCTGCCGCCTCCAAATTTGCACCCAGGGGAGAGCGACTGGCATGAGATTCAAATGGATGGATCACGCGACAAGCTGCGAGTGGTCCGCATCGGTTTGGCGGACGGCAAGGTATTCTGGTTCGCGCGGACAGATGCTGACGAACGTGCGTATGTGTCCTCCGCTCTGCGGCGCCTTGGTTTGATCGCGTTCCTTTCGCTGCTCACCATCACGGTGCCGGTGACCTGGTTTGCGCTGCGGGTGTTATGGCCGCTGCGGCGGCTGACCGTATCCGCCAGGAAGCTCGCGGACGGCCACGATGCCGAGCATTTGAATGCTTCCGGCGCGATACCGGAGGTGGTGGATTTCGCCGAGGCTTTCAACACCTGCCAGGACCGCATCTCCATGCTGATGCTCACCACGCGCGAACGCATTGCTGATCTGTCCAACGAACTCAACACGGTCAACGACCAGCTCGCGCATGAGCTGAAAACACCGCTCGCTCGGGTGCGTGGAAACATCGAGAACCTGCTCGATCACTACGGCGAGCCGGAGGGCCAGGAAGCCGCAGTGCGCAGCCTGGATGAGATCGATCGCACGACCGATCTGATCCGGAACATTCTCACGCTCCGGCTGGCCGATAACGGGGCGGTGCGGCTGAATCTGGAGGCGGTGCAAGCCTTCAAGTTTCTGTCCGACATCGTCGAACCCTACGCCCTGGTCGCTGAGGATCGCGATCTGGATTTCGCGGTCGAGTGTGAGTCGGACGGGATGGTCTTGCTCGACAGCCAGCGCATTCGCCAGGCAGTGACCAATTTGCTGGACAACGCCTTCGCTTACACGCCTCCGGGCGGCTCCGTGACGGTGGTGCAAAGTGTCGATGAAAATGGCTTCACGATCCGCGTGCAGGACAGCGGCCACGGTTTGACCGATGAGGACATGCGTCGCATCTGGCAACGGTTCGCGCGCGGCAGTGCCGCGGTGCGTGACGCGGCAGGCACCGGTCTGGGCCTGCCCATCGTGCGCGCCGTGGCGCAGGCGCACTTCGGTGATGCGGGGTGCTTCAACCGCGCCGAGGGCGGTGCGGAGTTCTGGATCTGGGTGCCGCTCGCGCCCGAAGTGGGCGAACTGAGCGAGGCTGCCGCGTCCAAAACAAATGCGGCGGCCGAAGCCGCCGCATCATCAACAGGCGAACAATGAATGGCAGCTATTTCTGCTTCGGTCCGTAGCCTGGCATCGGGGTGCCGTCGGTATTGAGCTTGCCAGCCGCCCAGAGGACGCCGCGGGCCACCATGTCGAGATAGCGGGCGTCGCCGACCGTGTCGTTCTCATGGCCGATGGTGGTTGAGAAGATGCGGGTCTTGTTGGGGCCGAACTCGTTGGTCCAGGCCACGATGGTTTCGACCTCGGCTTCAGCGCCGGTGGCCTTGTCCTTCTGCATCTGCTTGCCCTTGGCGATCGCGTGTGCGCCGAGCAGGCTGATGTTGTTATAGAGTTCTTCGTTGACGGTGGTCCACGAGGTCATGCCTTTCACGATGGGGCTTCCGCCGTCCACGAAGCTGATGGTGATCGGCTTCTTCCAGCCATGGGCGGTGCTTTGCAGTCCGAGCATTTCATACCAGTGCGAGTTGTCGGCACCTGGAGCCACCGGCTCTTTGAAATTGCCCCAGCGGTAGCAGTGCATGGCGCAGTGCAGATTCACAGCGGGCGTGCCCGCCTTGTGCGCGGCGATGATGTTGCCCACGTATTCGGGGTCGGTCACATCGGCGGAGCACTCGTCATGGATGACGACGTCGAAAGGCTTGGCCCACTCTTTGTTTTTGTAGAGATCAAAGGTGGCCTTCGTCGTCTTGTCGGGGTTGTGCGCGAAGGTGATTTCGACATTGGCGCGGGTGCTGAGGCCTTCGCCCAGGATGAGGTGCTGGTGCTCGTAGTCATGGCAGCAGCCGCCGGTGACGAGGAGGACGCGGAGCGGTTTGGCGTCTTCGGCGTGCGAGAGGGGTGCCGCGGCCGCAAGGCCGAGAATGGAGGCGAGAAGGACGTGTTTGGTCATGATGAGGTTGGGTTGAACGATGTGCAGTCAGGCGAGATGGGACGCAGAGTCGAGCCCGACTTTTTCAGTTCCGGGCAAGATCAAAAGCCGATCGCCCGGCCAGTTTGATAAACCGCGAGCGCGAGCACGTAGGCCGTGCCGGTCATGTAACCGAGCTGGAGCGCGGGCCACTTCCAGGAGTTCGTCTCGCGGCGGACGATGGCCAGGGTGCTCATGCACTGCATGGCGAAAACATAGAACACGAGCAGGCTGAGGCAGACGAGCGGTGTGTAAACGGGCCGGCCGTCAGGCCAGCGCTCCTCCGCCAGACGCGTGCGCAGAGGCTGCACGTCATCATCATCGTTTTCGACCGCGTAAACGGTGGACATGGTGGAAACGAAGAGTTCGCGGGCGGCGAACGAGCCGATGAGGCCGATGCCGATTTTCCAGTCGTAGCCGAGCGGCTTGATCGCGGGTTCCAGCAGATGCCCTGCGCGACCGGCGACGCTGTTGGCCAGTTGCTCGGACTTGGAAGCGCCCGGTGTCTTGGGGTAGGTGGAAGCAGCCCAGACGAGGATCGAGAGCGCGAGGATGACGGTGCCAGCTCGCTTCAGGAAAAGGAGGGCACGCTCCCAGACATGCATGGTCACGGTGCGCAGGGCAGGGAGCTTGTAGGACGGCATTTCCAAGACCATGGGCGAGGCCACGCCGCGCATGATGCCCTTGTTAAAAATCCAGGCGAAAACAAATGCGCCAATGGTGCCCAGCAAATAGAGGCTGAGCACGATGGCCGCCTTTTGCAAAGGGGTGGCCGGCATCATGGCGGGGATGAGCAGCGCATACACCGGCAGGCGCGCGGAGCAACTGGCCAGCGGAGCGATCAGGATGGTGATGAGCCGGTCCTTTGGGCTGTCGATGGTTCGTGTGGCCATGATGCCGGGCACTGCGCAGGCGTAGGAACTGAGAAAGGGCAGGAAGGCTTTCCCGTTCAATCCCACCATGCTCATGATCCGGTCCACGATGAACGCGATTCGTGCCATGTAGCCGGTGTCCTCCATGAGGCCGATGAAGAAAAACAGAATCAAGATCTGCGGCAGAAACACGATCACTCCTGAAACGCCTGCGATTACTCCATCGACCAGCAGGTCACGCACATCCCCTGCGGCCATGTGATCCTGCACGAAGTTCCCCAGCACGTTGAAAGCCGATTCGATCCAGCCCTTCGGTATCTCCGCGACGCTGAACACGAGATAAAACAGTGTTCCCAGCACGAGCAGCACGCCTAGCCCGCCAAGCAGCGGATGGAGGAGCACCGCATCAAGGCGGTCAGTGGTAGTGCGCGCATCACGCTCGGGCCGGTGCAGCACCGCACGTGCGATATCATCCACGGCAGCATAGCGTGCTTGCACGATGGCATCCTCCCATCCGGGGTGGTCCTTTTCGATCGAGCGCCGGCACTCGTGAATGGTGGACACGTGCCGCTCGTCGATGCCGTAGTGCGACGGGTCGTGGTCATTGATCAAATACAGCGGCTCCAACAGCGCGGCATCCGTGCGCACCGCACCTGCCGCGCACAGCAGTCCGCGGCTCGCGGCGAGCTGGGCCTTGACGCCGTCGGGCATTGGGGGCGGCTGCCATGAGGCGGGAGCGAGGTCTGCGCGGCTCATGGCGATCTTCAAGTCGATCAGGCCTTTGCCGCTGTTGGCTTGCATCCCGACCACAGGCACGCCGAGCTTGGCGGAAAGGGCGGCGGCGTCGATGCGCCACTGCCGCGCCTCAGCCACATCCAGCATGTTCAGCACCACGATGGTGGGGAGACCAAGCTCCAGCACCTGGGTGACTAGATAAAGGTGCCGTTCGAGATTCGATGCATCGACGATGCAGATCACGCGATCGGGCTTCCGCGTGTCTGAGCGGCGACCGAGCAAAATGTCCCGCAGCACCGCTTCATCGGGCGACCGGGCGTTCAGGCTGTAAGCCCCCGGCAAATCGATCAGCCGCAGCCGCTTGCCATGCTGGGAGGTGCACTCGCCGACCTTTTTTTCCACGGTCACACCCGGATAATTCGCGACCTTTTGCCGCAGTCCGGTCAATGCATTGAAAATGGTGGTCTTGCCGCAATTGGGATTGCCAACCAGGGCGAACAACGGAGGTGGTGCCGTTGGATCACTCATCGCCGGTAAGTTGAATGAGAGCTGCTTCCTGATTGCGCATGGCGAGGCGCGAGCCGCGCACGGCAATTTCGAGTGGGTCACCCAACGGCGCGCGCCGGATGACTGTGACAGTGGCACCTGGCACAAGCCCCAGCTCTCGCAGCCGAGTCAGAGCCGGGCTGCCGGAGATCATGGTGCCGATGACCGCACAGCGCCCGGCGGGCAGGTCGGCGAGGGTCGAAGAACAAGGCATGGAGCGAGGCTATTGAGAACGTGTCGCAATACAAATGCTTTCTCCACAGAAGTGGCTTCGGGAACCCAAAAGGACGTGAGCAGGGAGGAAGTGCAGAGCAGGGCGCTGTTGACCAAATCATTCGCGTTCAGTATTATTACCACAATTACTGTCACCCGTTTTCGCGATCTGTTCCCTGATCGCGGTGTCCCGGTGACCCGCTGCCTCTCTGCCCGATTGCCGCGATCTCCCATGTATTCCGAACTTCCCAGCCACCCAACTTTGCCGGACCTCGCTCCTGCAGGTGGGACTGCGCCAGGGACAGGCCAAGTCCAGCCCTGCGATCCGTCATCTTTGCCGACACAGGCGCTGATGGCTCTTGCGCGGCCCGCGATGGAACTCCGGGCCTTGGGATTCAGTCAGTCTTCGCTTGTGCGCTTGCCGCTGCCCACGGGCGTGGAGATCATCGTTGCCATCAGTTCCGCTCCCGCGGGTGAGGCTGTCTGCCGCGTGACGTGGTGTGCGGAGCCTGGCGATGGCATTCCTGCCAGCACGGTTTCGATGATCACGCGTTTTCAGGATGGGGAGAATCTGATCACGTCATCGGATGTGAGCAGCGCAGCCTTCCTGGATGCGGGGCGCGTCGCCACCGCCGCAGGGGCGAGTGCGACAGGGCTGTGGAAGCTTCATTGCCGGCGTTGTAGCGAAAAGTGTCTCACCAGTCAGCCCGTGCTGCTGCGAACGTATCGAGAACTGCTGCACGAGCCGGTGAGTGCCGCGCATCATAGCCCGCCGATGGTTGAGACTGCGCCTGAGCCGCCGGTGGAGGCCTCAGCCACTGCGGCTGCCGTGGAGCCGGCAGATGCCGGCTTGACTACCATCAATGAATTGCCGCACGTGTCTCCAGAGCGTAGCCCGGATGAGAAACCCACGGCCGCCGAGGAGCAGGAAGAAGAACCGCCGCCGACCATTCCGAATTGGACAGGCATGCCGCGTGACGTTCCCGCAGTGACCCTGCCCGAGCCGAAGCTGCCGCTTTCGAAAGCCCGTCGGTCGCCATTTACTACGGGTGGAAATGATCACCCTGCAGCGCCCGCAGTGAAGCTGCCCGGGGGTGTCACCTTTGCCGTGCCGCCACCGTTTCCAGATGCAGCCGTCGTCGCGGGCATACCGGCCTTCAACAGCACCAGCGACCGCGCTCTTCGTCCGGATCAGGTCAAGGAGCCGACTCTTAGGGAACGATTGTCCAAAGGCCTGTGGACGGCGATGTGGGGTTTTACTCTGGGGCTGGCCTTTTCAACCTGTGTCGTGCTCGCCGATTGTGGGAAGGCCGCGACGGAAATCATTCACATGGTGCAGTCGCGATTCTCGGAGCTGGCCAACATGGCGCGCCGTTAGGCGTGACCGGCGGGGCACTCCTTGGTCAATTGTTCACCCTCGCGGGCTTTACGTTTGCGGCTGGATGAGCCAGTCTGGGGTGAAGAAATGCACCACATGAACCGGCTGCTCCCTGGCATGATATGGCTTTGCGCACTAGTCGCATCGCCGGTTGATGCCGTGATCGCAAACGCGTGGCATATTCCATCGGGGACTCAGAGCGGCATCCCCGCGACCATGCGTGATCCGTTTGTGGAGATTTCGCCGTCCGGCTCATTCACTTGCTACAGCGGCTTCTACAAAAACAATGGTGCGGGTGGCAATCAGACGGGCGGCTGGCTGATCTACAAAAACCTGACCACCAACAGTGCCTGGCAGAGCACGCCTCTCGCTTTCCATGCCAACTATCCGGACAACTCCAATGTGCAGAACCAGTTTTGGAAGGCTTCGATCGCTGCCGCATCTTTCGGCTCTAACGATGTCATTGCCTACTACTTCAAGCTCACGTTCACCGATCGTGATGACACCTATCTTTGCGGAGGCGACATTGACGGCAACAACCTGAGCACGGGTTCGGAAGCTGTTGCGCAGACCGCGCCATGCACGTTTCGCAACCGGCCGGCCTGGATTTATCACGCGGGCAATCGCGTTGTGTCCGGAGACTCCGTCAGCTTTTGGACGAAGGTTGGCTATGTTGGAGACGCGAACGCCGCCGCCACACGTTGGGCCACGGATGGGGTGGTTTATTGGACCACCGATGGCAGCACGCCGTCTGGCTCGCTTGGTGTGGCATCCGGCTCCACGCAGGTGATTGCGTTTTCCTTCGATCACCCGGAAACGAATGCCAATGCCGCGGGCAGCATCACCGGCGCGAGTCCCATGTGGTGGGTTGCCAGCGCGCCCAATTTGCTGGGCAGCCTGCAGCTCGGCACCACGATCAAGTATAAAATCGGCTTCTGGAACAGCGCGAACAACGAGGAGCGATTTGCTGACTTCAATGCCGCGACGAACAGCCAGGTGTTCAGCTTCACCAACGGCACGCTCGGCGACCCGGTGCTCAGCGTCGCCAGCCCGGCTACCGGAACGCTCAATGGTAACTACACGACCACGAAGGCATTTGTGGATGAGGTCGCTGGCACCACAGTGCCGGTCACCGTTCACTTTGCACCCGGACAAGCGAATATTACTGCGGTCGAAGTGGTGACGAACTTGAACCAGCGTGATTACGTCACGGGTGACAAGAACGCGAACGGCATCGATGACGGCATGGAATTCAATCAGACCGAGAGCATCATCGGCACCGGCGGCGATTTCTACTACCGCAGCTATGCGATGACTTCGGCGGGCTCGGGCAATTACTCCTTGGAGCTCCAAGCGAGCAAGACCGGGGCTTACCGGCTCACGGCGCGCTGGAAGGTCGCCGGCGAGGCGAACTGGCGATGGTTCACCAATGTCGCCGCGGGCAGGCGCGATCACGCGATCACTGTGTCGCCCGTGACCGCGCGCGCCATGAACATGTATGAATTGAACACACTTACGGTGGAAGCAAAAGCCACCGGCAGTTTCATCGAACGGTCCACCTTTGAAGATCTCTACGATGCGCCGGGCGCGCCCCGCACCGGGGATGGTCGCGGGTTCAACCTGGACTACCTTGCGGGGCTCGGGGTGAACATGCTCTGGTTTCAGCCGGTTCATCCCGCCGCGATCGAAGGTCGCGAGACCGATCCTTCCACCGGTCTGCCGTATTCGCATGGCTCGCCGTATGCGGTGAAGAACTTTTTCGAGATCGATCCGTGGATGAGTGCGAATTACAATGGTGCGGACGACATCAACGGCACCACGGCGCGAGCGTCGGGCTTGGCGTCGTTTCAAGGCTTCGTCAGCGCGGCGGACACGCGCGGGATCGGCGTCATGCTGGATGCGCCGTTCAATCACACGGGGTTCGATTGCGAAGTCGCACAGCCCGGCATCGACTACCTGCAAAGGGCGGGGGAGGCGTGGTCGCCAGCGGATCTGATGAAGAACCGCGAGGCACGCTTCTACTCGCTCAGCGGTGATTACGCGCAGCGTGCGAGCAGCGCATCGAACATCGCCATCGCACCTGATCGCGGAGACTTCGGCAAATGGCCGGACGTGAAGGACGTGTATTTCGGACGTTACAGCGCACTCGTGAACCTGAACCCGCAGGACAACGGCAATCAGCTCAACGAGAACGATGAGTTTCTCTACGACGACGCCAGCTTTGTCAGCGATGACGACCCGAGTCCCGCCCGCAGCGCGAACGTCACGAAGCAGGTGTGGAAATACTTTGCTCGTTACGCGACCTACTGGCTCGAGCAAACCCGACCCGCCGGTCTGAATCGTAACAGCACGCCCGGAGACGGAACGCTCGCGCAACGGTATGCTTTTGATGCAAACGGCATCGACGGCATCCGCTGCGATTTCGGTCAAGGCCTGCCGCCGCAGTGCTGGGAATACATCAGCAATGTCGCGCGCACGAAGAAGTGGAGCTTCGTGATGATGAGCGAATCTCTCGATGGCGGAGCGGTTACGTATCGCAGCAACCGGCACTTCGATGTGCTGAACGAGAACATCGTTTTCCCGCTCAAGAGTGCCGGCGGCAACGCACAGTTCAGGCAAGTGTTCGAAGATCGCCGCACGGCCTACGGCCAGGGCCTGGTGTTGCTGAACACGACGACGCACGACGAGGAAAACTACGCGAACATTTTTCATCCGCTGCTCCGCCACTACCTGACCAGCACCATGGATGGCTCCACGCTGGTATTCATGGGGCAGGAACTGGGCGTGACGACCAGCAGCGGGTTCTCGTTTTATGAGTCCAATTTCGGCAAGAACATCGCGAGCTTCAAGAGGTTCAACTCGATGCAGCCGGCGTGGCTGAACAGGGCGGCGAATCCTTTTGGTGAGGCGTTCCTGTTTGATGCTTTCGCTTCCGTCTCGCAGGCCCGAGTGGCCAGCCCTGCCTTGCGCAGCAGCAACCGCTACTTTCTTAACCGGATGGCCGGTGGCTCGCGGGAGGAGATATGGGCCGTGGCAAAATACGAACAGCCGGGTGTGTCTCCCAATTTGCAGGACGTGGTGCTCTGCTTCTCCAATCTACGGACGGAGACTGGCAACAGCGACACATTCGACGTCCATGTGATGCAGAGCGGAAGCAATCTCTTTGGCATCAAATCTGGCCGAACCTACAACGTCAGGAACATCGCCGCTTACCATCCTGCCGCCCGCGGCACGTGGCTCTGGGGCGGTGGCGTGAACGGCAGCACGCTGCTGACGAACGGAGTGTTCGTTGGATTGAATGGAGTGCCCGCCACCAATGCAGGGTGGGCCGCAATGCCGTTTGAGGCGCAGTATTTGAAGCTCTCTGACGTGACGCCGCCTCCGTCGCCGCCGGCGCCGACGACGCTCAAAGCTTACGCCATTGGTTCTCAGGCGGTATTCGACTGGGGTGCGGTGAGCGATCCTGATGGTGGCATCAGCGGCTATCGATTGATCGTCGGAACAACGCCCGGCGGCAGCGATGTATTCGATGGCGGAGTCGGCGGTTCAACGACGGCTCAGATCAATGGCAGCCTCGGTCAGACTCTTTATGCGCGCGTGGTGAGCATCAACAACGCAGGTGTCCAAAGCACCCTGAGCAGCGTGAGCAGCGGAGTGCAATTGCTTGACCCCGATGGCGATGCCGATCACGACGGCATGACCAATGCGAACGAAGATTTTGCGGGCACGAATCCGCTCGATCGCTCATCGTCTCTGAAGATTCAAAGCATCGCTGGCGCTGGCGCGGGCGGCTTCACCGTCACGTGGTCGAGCGTGGCTGGGCGCACCTACCGCGTGCAGGCATGCGGTGACGTTCTCTCCTGGCAGGATGTGTCGGCCGACATCACGGCCACGGCATCCGCGACCTCCTGGGATGATCCGGCGCCCGGCGGCACGAAGAAGTTCTACAGGGTGCGGCTGTTACCGTGAGGGACCCTGGCCTTGGCCAGGATGGTTGGTGCTTAAACTTTCGCCTTGTCAGCAGCACGCGACGCTCTAAAGGTAGTGGCGTCGCAGGACCGGCGTGATCGATCAGGTTCTGATGACCGCAGCTTTGGGGTATTAGCTCAGTTGGTAGAGCGCCTCAATGGCATTGAGGAGGTCAGCGGTTCGAATCCGCTATGCTCCACCAAAGCTGCGGCTCCGGGCACCGATCGGAAGTTGATGCGGCAACCTCAGGGGACTTGTCTGGCCTTTTCGCGCAGCCTCTCGAACAATTGTTTCCGCTGCACCGGCAATGCCTGATGCACGGCCATCTGCAGAGCGATCGCGGCACGCCCTTGCGGCATGCTCACACCCAGTTCGTCAGCGAGCCGCGTCTCGAATCGCTCGATGAGTTCCTGCGTCGGGTCATGCGTGGCGAAGTAGTCCAGGGCCTTGGCTAGCAGCGCGCAGATGCCCGGAACAGCGGCTTCGCGCTCCACCATCAATTCAATCAATTTGACCAGGTAGGTCGCGGCCAGCACCCGGGAGTAGCTCTCGCGCAGATGCAGCCGTGGCTCGGTCCATGCGGCCTCCGTCAGCGTATGCAGGTCGCCGGTCCGGCTGCGAGCGAAGCGAATGTCTGCGGAAACAAAGAGGTCGAGCCGGCCTGCGAAGGGGGACTTCGGGCGCAGCGCGCCCTTGGCCACGGTCTTGATCAGTCCGAACTGCTCGGAGCACCAGTGCACGATCAAGCTGGTCTCGGTAAGCTTGAAGCGGCCGATGAGAATGGCGCTGGTCTTTTCCACGATGCGGCGACCATAGATTGTGGCTTGCAGGTTTCAAGCAAGCCCTGCCCGGCGGAAAGGAATCCCTGGTGCGGATCTGCACATGGCGTAGGGAATGAACGCGGTTGGCAGTGCCGTGGTCTTGGGTAGCATCACCTTCATGAAAACGCTGCCTTTGCTTCTCTCTTGTCTGTCGCTGCTGCTCGCGTCCTGCGCATCGACGATTCAAAGTCGTGTGACGCACAACCCTGAACTCTTTGGCAAGCTCTCCGCCGCCGACCAACAGGCCGTGCGCGCGGGCCAGGTCCGTGAAGGCATGACCAAGGAGGCTGTATTCCTCGCCTGGGGGTCGCCTGATCGCGTGTCGCAGGGGCAGAGGGAGGGCAAGCAGGTGGAGCGGTGGAATTACACCGAGCTTCAGACGGTGTTCGCTCCTGCCATCGGCTTCGGATACGGAGGCTTCGGACGCTGCGGCATTTATGACCGGTTCTATTACGGAGGGCCTACCTTTGCCAGTGTGCCGGTGCCCGGACGCGCGGTCGAGTTCCTCAACGGCAAGGTCTCGGGCTTCATGTTGCCGCGCTGACGGCAGGCGTGTGTTCTCCGCTTGCCCAGCGCGTGACTCCGTGCAGAAGCTGGCAGCATGAGCCAGATGTTGCAGGATGATCCGTCAGTGGTGGAAGCCCGTTCGTTTTACGTGCGGACGCGCAATGTGCTGATGGTCCGCGCGCACCTGACGCCGCTCTACCTGGACTTTTACCTGCACCTCATGCAGCGGGGTGTGCGTCAGGATGAGTCCTTGAATGGTCCGCTCAAAGATCTCCTGGCCGCTGTCACGTTGCATGCGTGTTCAAGGCCGCAGGACGAGACCTGCGCATGGACAGTGAACCTGCATGAGCCGTTGATGAATCTGTTTGTGACCGCCACCAACCGTCCGGGCCGCGTCACCGGTCGCGTGTTTACGGAAGATGTGCGTGATGGCGGGAAGAACCTGTTCATCGCCCAGCTCACGCGTCCGCATCATCAGCCCCGCCAGAGCATGATCGAGTTTGATGGCACGGACATGCTCTGTGCCGTGGAGCAGTTTTACACGCAGAGTGAGCAGCGGATGACCCGCATCTTCCGCGGAGAGAATGAGGAGTTCTTCATGTTCTCGGCCGAACCGGATTGTGATGAGGCCTGGCTCGCCGGGCTGAATTTGGAAGCCTTGGATTCGATCGAACGAATCGAGCACCTCACGCCGCTGGAGACGCGCGGGTTTGTGTTTGAGTGCGG
>WBZU01001545.1_pt1 | contig 17181 bp, 10 predicted proteins | sample 5204311 | NCBI WGS metagenome assembly WBZU01 (sample SAMN12344359, study PRJNA552823) | activated sludge metagenome | biome: Activated sludge suspended growth; feature: Nitrification reactor; material: Wastewater; isolation source: activated sludge from nitrification reactor of wastewater... | reverse complement strand
GCGCGAGATGGGTGGGCGCGGCGTCGTCGCGGGTCGGGTGTCCGCTCGCCGGGTCGCCGTCGACGAGCAGGAGGTGATACGGCGAGAGCACCGGCGGACGCGAAGCGCCGCGCTGCTCGCCGCGCCAGCGCAGCGCGTTCATCACCCGCACGGCGGCGCCCTCCTCGTTGTGCGGGTTCTGCGGAGATCGCAGCGCGTGCCCGGGTCGGTCGGGATCGGGGAGCTCGATCGGCGGCTCCAGCACGACGCCGTCGGCCGACGTGTGCAGCAAGAACGGCCCGAACTCGTCGCCGAACCACAACGTCCCGTCCGGGGCGCGCTGCATCGATTCGAGGTCGAAGTCGGCGCCGGTGAGCAGCCGCGCGGCGCTGAATTCCTGGACGATGGGGAACGCGATCCGGCGCTCCGGATCGCGCAGCTCGATGAAGGACGCGACCTCGACCGATCCGCGGCCGCCCGTCGGCGTGTGCGGATCGATCGTCAATGTGTAGACCCGCAAGAGGAAGTCCGCTGAATTCTCGAGCGTCCCGAACCCGTTGTCGACGAGCGCGAGGACGGCGCCCGCCTCGCCTGCGATCAGCGCGGAGAAGCCCTGCACGGGCTGCCCGGCGAACGGCGGCGTTTGTCCGTGGAGCGCGGCGTCGCCGAGGCGGGCCCCCGCGGGCGGTCCGGCGGCAAGCGTCGCCGCCGGCAGGATCGCGCGCCCGAGCAGCGTCGGCGCCTCGGCCGCGCCCGGCGCCCCGCCGCAGGCGGCGAGCAGCGACAGGGCGAGGAGGACGGCGCGTCTCGACATCGCGGCGGACGATCGCGCGCCCGCGGACGCCGCGTCAAGGCGGCGCGCTCACGACGCGTCGGGGCGCATGTCGTGCTCGCCGCGCGACGGCGCGGTCGCCGACGCGGAGGAGCCCTCGCCCGAGCCCGCGACGGCGCCGCCCCGGATCATCGCCCGCGCGAACACGTCCGGGCGCAGGAGCGCGGCCGGCGATTCGACCATGTGCATCGCGCGGAGGAAGTGGAGCGCGACCTGCTCGTCGCGGCTGGTGGCGCGGTGGACCCGCGCGAGGGCCCCGGCGATCAGCGGATACAGCGGCGGACGCTCGGCCTCGATCTCGGGGGACCGCAGATCTTCGAGGGTCGTCATCTGCCACGGCACGTCGATGACGCGCGCGACGCGGCGATAGTAGCGGCGCACGAGGCCCTCGAGCGTCCCCCGGCGCTCTGCGAGGCACTCGCCGAGGGTCAACGCGGCGAGCGCCGCCGTCGTCATGCCCTGGCCGTAGATCGGGTTGAACGAGCAGAGCGCGTCGCCGACCGCGACCAGCCCCTCCGGCAGCCGCCCGACGCGCTCGTAGCGGTGGCGTACGTAGGAGGCGAAGCGGTACGTGCAACCATCGTCGAGCGGCTCGAACGACGAGAGGGCGCGATGGACGTCGGGGACCGGGAGGCCGCGCGCGAATGCGAGGAACGCCGGGAGCTCGGCCGACGGGTAGTCGCGCAGCATGCCGGCCATGACCGCGATCCAGCGCTGCCCCTCGATCGGGAAGATCGCGCCGATCCGCCGCGTGGGCACGTCGCCGATCACGTACATCGCGCGCCACGGGAGCGGCGACGGCTCGACGCGCCGGAAGATCCGGGTCGCGTAGCCGACGTGTACGTCGAGCGACTCGGACGGCGGCGGCGCGTAGCCCAGCGCCGACAGCCAGCGCGACACCGGCGAGCCGCGACCGCAGGCGTCGACCACGAGGTCCGCGACGAGCTCCTGCGGGGCGCCGGCGCCGTCGCGCGGCTGGACGCGCACGCCCGCGATCCGGGCGCCGTCGTCGGCGACGACGAGGCCGAGCAGCTCGTGCGCGTCGAGGCAGCGCACGCGCGGCGGGGCGAGGACGCGGCGCCGGACCTCGGCCTCGAGGTACGGGCGCGTCATCGCGAACATCGACACGCCGCTGTCGAAGCGGGCCTTCCAGGCGCCGAAGTGATGCCAGGCGACGTCGCGCGAGAAGTCGACGTCGAGCGCCCCGCCGCGGCGCAGGTCGGCGCCGATGCCCGGGAACAGGGCCTCGAGCAGCTGGGCGCCGCGCTGCAGGAGCGCGTGGAGGTGACGGCCCTGCGGCGCCCCCTTGCGCCCCTCTGCGCCCTGCGGGAGCGCGTCGCGCTCGACCAGGATCACCTCGTCGAAGTGGTCGACGAGCACGCGCGCCGTCACCAGCCCGGCCATGCTCGCGCCCATCACCACGGCCCTGCGGGGCCGATCCGTCCGTCCGTCCGTCATCGCCTGCATCACTGGGGAGACTGGTGATCGCGGAGGTCCGAACGATCGCGGGCCCGCGAACGTGCACGGTCACGGGCGCGGACGCGCGCCGCCGCGCGTCGTTGACGGGGCGCTCGCGCCGCGGCTACCCTCGCCGCTCCACAATCCAGGGGTGCCGAATGGACGAAGAAGACATGATCTATTGGCAGGATGTCCTCGACGCGGTCGCGGCCGGTCGCACGAGCAACCTCGCCTGCCCGTTCTGCAAGCGCGGGGCGATTCAGGTCACCCAGAAGGGCCGCGTCACTCGCCTCGAGTGTCCGACCTGCCGCAAGTTCATCGAGGGGAACATGCAAGAGTAGTCGGGCGCGCGAGCGCGCGGAACAGGCGCTCGGCGGCGAAGAACGTGGCCGCCGAGAGCAGCAGGAGCGCCGCCCAATAGTGGCGGTAGGTCGGGAAGTAGAGCTCCATCCCGGGGTAGAGGTCGAACGCGAGGTTGACGTTGGCGGCCGGCGGCGTCACGAGCCGACACAGCGATTGCAGGCCGAACAGGAGCACCACGGCGCGCCACCAGGCGCCCGCGGGCCAGCCGAGACGCGTGACGACGGCGACGATCGCCACGGCGGCGCCGCCGAGGTGGGTCAGCAGCGAGGTCGGGTAGAACGCGCCGCCGGAGCACAGATCGACGGTCCACAGCGCGTTGCCGAGGACGAGCCACGCGAGGGCCACGGCGACGAGGTTCGCGCTGGGGACGAGGAGCCCGACCGCGAGGACCAGGTTGGCCGCGGTGCAGGTCCACAGCAGCTCCTCGGGGCGGCCCACCGCGAGGTGAAACGCCGCGTGCGCGGCGAAGAAGCCGAGCGGGAGCGGCGCGAGGAGGCGGACCCGCGTCATCGGTGCCACCGGAAGCGCAGCACGCCGAGGGTGTACGCGCACGCGGCCCACAGCGCGAGGATCAGGACGTCGGCGGCGCACGCGGCGAGCGTCGACGGGGCGAGGATCGCCGCGCGCAGCAGGTGGACGAGCGCCGTCGTCGGCAACAGCGCGGCGATCTGCGGCAGCGGCCCCGGGAGCTCGCTCGTCGGGAAGAAGATCTCCGAGAGGAACACCAGCGGCACGCCGGCGGCGTTGACCACGTCCATCAGCACGACCTCGTCGCGCACGGCGCAGGCGAGCGCGAAGCCGAGGCCCATGAACGCGAGCAGGCCGAGCAGCGCGAGCGCGAGGACCACGAGCCCCTGCCACACCTCGAGCGGCAGGCCGACGCCGACGCGCGCGCAGACCAGCAGCACCGCCACCTGCGCGAGGCACAGCGCGCTGCGCGAGCACAGCAGCGCGGCCACGAAGGTGCTCCGCCGCAGCGGGGTCGCGGCGAGCTTCTTGAGGAATTGATTCTGGCGGTAGCGCAGCAGCGTGTAGCCCGAGCCGAACAGGCCGGCGATCAGCAACGAATACGCCAGCAATCCAGGGACCAGATAATGCACGTACCCGAGCGCCGGCGCCGGCACGACCGCGACCTCCGCGGGCGCGCCGCCCCGCAGGCGCGCCGCGAGGCCCTCGGCGAACAGCCGCTCGCGCGCGCTGGCGAGGACGCGCGGGCCGTCGTCCCCGGCGACGACGATCGCGCTGACCATGCGGCTCGACAGGGCCGCGCGCGCCTCGTCCTCGGACGTCGCGGGGCGCACGACCACGCCCTCGCCGAGCGCCGCGGCGTCGACCTGCGCGGGCGCCAGCACGGCGACATGGCGGCGCTCGAACGGGTGCCCGTGGGCGAACACCAGCGCGAGCGTGAGCAGCAGGATCGGCGGCAGGCCGAGGAGCATCACCAGCGACAGCGGCTGGCGCACGACCTCGGCGATCCGCAGCCGCGTGAGCGCGAGGAAGGCCCTCACTGCAGGCCCCCGTCGGGGGCGATCCGCGCCGCGCAGAAGTGAAAGTACGCGTCCTCCACGCCGAGGCCGCTGCGCACCGGCGCCGCGCGCACGAGCTCGTCCCGCGGACCGGCCGCCCGCAGCTCGCCGCGCAGCAGCAGCACGAGCTGATCGCACAGCGCGTCGGCCTCGCGCAGATCGTGGGTGCAGAGGACCACCGTGCAGCGGCGGCCGAGCGCGCGCAGCCAGTCGTGGAGCGACGCGCGCGCCTCGGGGTCGAGGTGCGCGCCCGGCTCGTCGAGGAACACCAGCTCGGGCCCGTGCACCACCGCGGCGGCGAGGAACAGCCGCTGCGCCTCGCCGCCCGACGGCCGCTCGACGGCGACGCGCTCGCGCCCGGCGAGGCCCGACTCGGCGAGGATCCGCGCGCGCCCGTCCGGCACCTCGTAGATCGCGGCGAACAGCCCGGCGTACTCGCCGACGGTGATCCGGTCCTGGACGAACTCGCGCTGCAGGACGACGCCGACGCGCCGGCGAGGGTAGCGCCGCGGATCGACGGGGACGCCGAAGACGCGCGCGCGGCCCTCGGAGGGCTCGGCGAGCCCGAGCAGCAGGTCGATGAGCGTCGTCTTGCCGGAGCCGTTGGGCCCGAGGATCCCGACGAGACCCGGGCCCGTGCACGCGAAGCTGACACCCCGCAGCGCGACCGCGTCGCCGAAGCGCTTGCCGAGCCCGTCGGCGGCGATCACCTCGCGGCTCATCGTCCGCGGCAGTGTATCACCGGGGGTGTGCGTCCACAGCGCCCGGACGCGCGAGCCGCTGATGTGGCCCATGGGACATCTGGCCATCGTGCCCCGTGACGGCGCCGCGCGACGGCGCCCTGAACGATGGTCTCGATGCGAGTGCGCGCGATTGTGCGAGGGCGTGGATCGTTGGTCGCACTGGCGGCGATCGGTATAGTCGAGGCTCGTGAATCCGCGGACGAGGAACCTTCGTCGACCGTCGCTGCTCGCGGCGACGGTCCTGCTCTCCCTCGCATCCGGGGCCGCCGCGGCCGCGCCGGCCCCCTCGGTGCCGGCGGTCCCGCCGGAGCTCGAGCCGTGGATCGAGTGGGTGAAGGAGTTCGAGCTGCCGCCGGGCGAGTGTCGCGCGGTCGAGGACGCGACGATCTGCGTGTGGCCCACGCGGCTCGGCCTCAACGTCACGAAGTCGGGGGGCACCTTCGATCTCGACGTGACCGCCCACGACGCGCAGAACGTGCTGCTCCCGGGCGACGACAGCCGCTGGCCGCAGGACATCCGGATCGACGGCAAGCCTGCCGTGGTGGTCGACGAGGAGGGCACGCCCGCGGTGCGCCTCACGGTCGGTCGCCACCGCGTCAGCGGCACGTTCCAGTGGAGCGAGATGCCGGACAGCCTCGCGGTGCCGCCGGAGGTCGCCCTCCTCGAGCTGAGGCGCGACGGCAAGCCGGTCCCGTTCCCGTCGCGCCAGGAGGAGGTGCTCCGCCTGCTCGACGACGAGGAGGCGGCGATCCGCGAGGAAGAAGAGGCCGTCGAGGCCGAGGCCAAGGAGCCGCAAGAGGTCGCCGAGGACGCGCTGCGCGTCGAGGTCTCGCGCTGGCTCCGCGACGGCGTGCCCCTCACGATCGTCACCCGCGTCGACCTCCGCGTCTCCGGCAAAGCGCGCGAGCTGACGCTGCCCTACCCGCTGTGGGACGACGCCGAGCTGCTGCGCGTCGACAGCCCGCTCCCGCTGCAATTCGGCGCCGGCCGAGCGCTCGTCGTCCAGGCCCGCTCCGGCAGCTATACGATCACCCTCGAGTCGGTGCTCGCGCGCCAGCCCGAGACGCTCGGCCCGCCCCAGCTCCCGGAGCCATGGCCGGCCGACGAGGTCTGGGTGTGGAAGGCCGCCGCCGCCGGCGAAGCCGCGCTCGGACAGGTCGCGCTCAGCGGCGGGCAGGCCGTCGATCGCAGCCGTACCCACGCGCCCGCCGAGTGGGAGGGCGGGGCGACGTTCCGCGTCACCGCCAAGACGCCGCTCGCCTTCGAGGTCCTGCAGCGCGGCGTCTCCGAGACGGCGCCCAACGAGCTCAAGCTCGCGCGCGTGATGTGGTTCGACATGGACGGCCGCGGCTGGTCGGTGGTCGACTCGATCCGCGGCGCGATGCACCGCGGCACCCGCCTCGACCTCCGCGCCGGCACGCTCGGCAGCGCGATCATCAACAACGAGCCGCAGGTCGTCACCGAGGGCGCGGACGGCGTGACCGGCATCGAGGTGCGCCGCGCCGCGCTCGACCTGACCGCGACCTGGCGCGCCTCGAGCGCCTCGAGCGCGCTGCCGGTCGGCGGCTGGTCCGAACCATTCGATCGCGTCGAGCTCGGCGTCGAGCTCCCGCGCGGGTGGGACATCCTGCGGATCAGCGGCCCAGGCTCGACGCGCTCGACGTGGATCGAGTCGTGGCGACCGCTCGAGATCCTCATGCTCCTCGGGGTGTGCGCGCTGATCGGGCGCCTGATCTCGCCGTGGAGCGCGATCGCGGCGCTGCTCGGCCTCGGCCTCGCGTACACGCGCAGCGGCGACGGCTTCGTCGAGCTCGTGCTCCTGATCGCGGCCCTCGCCCTGCTCGCGGCGCAGCTCCGGCGCGAGCACGGGCCGTGGGCGACGCGGGCGCTGCAATGGGCGTGGCTCGCCGGGGCCGCGCTGCTGACCGCGTGGATGACCTGGAAGGTCCCGCTGGCGATCCGCGGCGTATGGCGCGACGGCGACTCGGCGCTGATGCACCGCGACCTCGAGCGCGAGCTCACCGAGCTCGCCGAGCTCGAGGTCGTCGGGATCTTCCTCGTCCTCGCGGTGTACGGCCTCGCGTGGGTCCTCACCCGCGCCCGCGGCGCGGGCTACAAGACCGCGGCGACGATCACCGCGGGCGGCGGCGGCGCGGTGCTGCTCCTCTTGATGCTCACGACGACGCGCGGCGAGTTCGCGCCGACGACGGACAGCGCGGTCGCCCAGTCAGCGCGCGTGCAAGAGGCGTGGGAGGTGACCGACGAGGAGGCGGGCGGCACCGGCCAGCGGCACAAGGGCGAGGAGGGCAAGATGACCAAGCCCAAGTCCAAGTCCAAGTCGGGCGCCTACGCGATGAAGGACATGAAGGAGACGAAGGCGGAGGAGGACGCCGAGGTGTGGGGCGGCCTCGCGGGCACGGAGGTCGGCGAAGCCTACGGCGTCGGCGGCCTCGGGCTCGTCGGCACCGGCCGCGGCGGCGGCGGCACCGGCGAGGGGACGATCGGCCTCGGCAACACCGGCCTGATCGGCAAGGGCGGCGGCGGCGGCACCGGCTCGGGCTACGGCCGCGGCGCCGGCGCCGGCTTCGGCGGCAGAGGCTCCTCCGTGCCGATCGTGCGCCAGGGCAAGGCGACCGTCGAGGGCGCGCTCGACAAGGACATCATTCGCCGGATCGTCCGCGCCCACATCAACGAGATCCGCTATTGCTATAACCAGGGGCTCGCGCGCGACCCGAGCCTGCGCGGCCGCGTCGAGGTCCAATTCACGATCAACGAGGCAGGCAAGGTCCCCACCGCCGTCGTCGCCTCCACCACGCTCAAGGACGCCTCGGTCGGCACCTGCGTCGCCCAGGCGGTCAAGCGCTGGACGTTCCCCAAGCCGAAGGGCGGCAACGTCGTCGTCACCTACCCCTTCGTGCTCGAGACCGACGGCCCCAGCCCCTCCGGCGAGCCGAGCGCCGCGCCCACCGATCAGCGCTTCGTCCTCGACGCCGATCTCCCGAAGGCGCCGCCGAGCGCGGTGCCGCAGACCGGCGAGGGCACGCCCGACGCGTCGGGCGGCCGCTGGAACCTCTCCATCGACCGCGCCGTGAAGCCGGACGAGACCGTCTCGCTGTGGCTCCTCTCGCCGTCGGCCAGCAAGGCGCTCGCCCTCCTGCGCGCGCTCGCGCTGTGGGTGCTCGGGTTCGCCCTCGTGCGCGCCGGCTGGCGCGCCGCCTGGGGTCAGCATTCACGCGAGACCACGTCGCGCCGCGGCGCATCGGCGGCCGGCGTGATCGCCTTCTTCGCGATCTTCGGCGCCTCGCAGATCGCCAGCGCCGCGCCGTCGCCGGAGCTGCTCGAGCAGCTCAAGGAGCGCGTGACCGCCGAGCGCCCGCTCGCGCCGCAGCCCGAGTGCTCGCCGGAGTGCGCGCTCGTGGTCCGGCTCGGCGTCGACGTCGCGGGCCAGACGCTGCGCCTCAAGGCCGAGGTGCACATGGCGGGCCCCGGCATCTACCGCTTGCCGGGCTCGTTCGACGCCTGGATGCCGCAGACCGTCGACGTCGACGGTCGCCCGGCGAGCGAGTTGATCGCGCTCGAGGGCGAGGTGCTGGTGCGCCTCGCCGAAGGCGTACACACCGTCGAGCTCGCCGGACCGATCGGCACCGACGAGCTCAACCTCGGGCTGACCCACGAGCCGAAGCGGATCGACGTGAAGGCGAAGGGATGGGTCGTCGAGGGCGTCGACGAGGACGGCCACGCCTCGACCCTCCACTTCCTCAAGGAGGCGTCGTCGAAGGCGTCGAAGCCGACCGAGCCGGACGACGGCGACGCCGCGCCCGCCGAGCCAGGCGAGCCCACCGAGCCCGTCGGTGACCGCGTGAGCCAGGACCTCCCGCCGTGGCTCGTCGTCCACCGGCAGATCGAGATCGGGCCGCGTTGGATGGTCCGCACGTCGATCACCCGCCAGAACCACGGACCCTCCCCGATCACCGTCCAGGTCCCGCTGCTCGCCGGTGAGAAGATGCTCGAGGCGACGGCGAAGATCGGCGACCCGAAGGCGACCATCTGGCTCGACCGCGCGGGTGACACGATCAGCTGGACCTCGGTGCTCGAGCAACGCGACTCGCTCGCGCTCACCGCCCCGCAGGCGAGCCCGTGGACCGAGGTCTGGACCGTCACCTGCGGCGAGGCGTGGCAGTGCTCGCTGACCGGCACCCCCGCGACCACCCGCGACGCCGGCACCTCGGTCCATCACCCGTGGCCGGGCGAGACGCTCACGCTCGCGCTCCATCGGCCCGCGCCCGTCGACGGCGCGCTGCTCACCGTCGACCGCGCGCAGCTGCGACTCACCGTCTCGGAGGCGCAGACCGAGGCGCGGCTCTCGCTGACCGTGCGCGCCGCGACGGTGACGACGCGGACCCTCACCCTGCCGACCGGCGCGCACCTCGGGTCGGTGAAGATCGGCGGCGCCGACGTGCCGATCGCCAAGGACGCGACCGAATTGCGCCTCCCGTTCCAGCCGGGCGTCAGCGAGGTCGCCGTCGAATGGAAGCAGGACGACGGCGTCGCCACGGTCTACAATGCGCCGAGCGTCTCGCTCGGCGGTCGCGCCGTCAACGCCCGGGTCACGGTCGAATTCGTCGACAACACCGAGCGGATCGTCCTGTGGACGGGCGGCAGCGCGCGCGGACCGATCGTCTGGCTGTGGCCGTGGTTCGGCGCCCTCGCCCTGCTCGCGTTGCTCCTCGGGCGCGTCCCGGGCGTGCCGCTGCGGTCCTGGCAATGGTTCCTCCTCGGCCTCGGCTTCAGCGCCGTCGTGCTCCCGGTGCTCGTCGCGTGGTTCCTCCTCGTCGCGTGGCGGCCCGCGTGGGCCCGGCGGATCGCCACCGACCACGGCTACAACGCGCTGCAATTCGGCCTCGGCCTGCTCACCGTCGCGGTGCTCCTCGTGACGCTGGCGACCGGCAAGGAGCTGCTGACGAGCCCGGTCTGGACGCTCGTCCACAACTGGAACAACGACGGCGAGCTCCTCCGCTGGTACGCCGATCGCGTCGAGGACGCGACCCCGAGCGCGTGGATCGTCTCGATGCCGGCCTCGCTGTGGCGCGGCCTGTGGGTCCTGTGGGCGGTGTGGATCGCGTGGCAATCGATCGGCTGGGGCCGCTGGGCGTGGCGCTCGCTCGGCGAGGGCGGATGGTTCCGGACCCCGCCGCCCCCGCCGCCCATCGACGAGCCCGCCGAGAGCGCGGAGGCGGCCCCCAGGCCGGACACCGCGACGACGCCCGACGCGACGGCCGACCCAGGCCCCACCCCGTAGCACCATGGCGCGACTTGCGACGCGCGCTCAGGGTGCGTCGTCTTCGCCGTCTTCGCCGTCCTCGAGCGTGCGACCGGCGAGGCGCCACGCGTCTCGCCGGGCGCGGGCGCCCTCGCGTGACTCCTTGCCGCTGGGCTCGGGCTCGATCCAGCCGCGGCGCTCGAGCACGCGGGCGCGTCTCGGGGCGCAGCGCGCCTCCTTCGGGCCGCACAGCAAGCGGACGTGGATGTGCCCCTTGTGGCCGCGCGAGTGGACCACGATCGCCTCGTGCTTCTTGTCCTTGCGCGGCCAGTGGATGATCGGCGCCAGCTCCTCCGGCGTCTTCCCGTCCCAGCGCGCGGCCTCGAACAGGCGCGCCTGCAGGCGGCGGTCGAGGAAGATCATCGACACCTCGCCGGTCTCGACGAACGCCTCGATGAGCTCCCACAACGCCGGCCAATCGACGGTGTCCGGGGTCGGATACGTGTCGGTCGGGAGCGACGGCAATAGCGGCAGACGAATGTCGATATCGAGGCCGGTCCGGTGCGAGCGGTGGGGCGGGAATTTTCCGCCGCGCTTGCGGCTGATCGAGCCGATGAACACGTCGCCGGCGTAGCCGCTGTCGACGCGGAGCCTCGTGAACGCCTCGATCAAGACCTCCAGCGTGTGCGAGCTGGCCCACAGCTCGCGGTCGCGCCCGCGGGTCCACAGCGGCGACTTCGGCAGCAAGATCCCGTTCTTGAGCCGTCCGCCCGAGGGGTTGCCCAGGCTCTCGGCGTCGCGCCGGAATTGCAGCGGCGGCGGCGGCTCCCCGCGACCACAGCCGACCGTCTGCGGCGCTCCGGGGTCGATCCAGATCGTCAGCTTCGCGCCGGGTCGCAGCGGTCGCCCCACGCTCTTCGGGTTCCAGCCGCGCAGGTCGGCGAGCGGGACCCGGTGGCGAATGGCGACACCGGTCCAGTCGTCGCCGGCGACCACCGTGTACGCGATCGACTGACGCGGCGGCGGGATCCGGTCCGTGTGGATCTTCAGCTTCTTGCCCGGGTTCACCCGCGCGCGCGGGCCGGGCAGCCCGTTCCACGCCGCCACGTCTTGCCGCGTCACGCCATAGCGCGAGGCGATCTCGCCGAGGCGCTCGCGCGGCCGGACGACGTGGACGATCCACTCGCGCTCGGTCAGGACCTTGGTCTGCTCGCGCCACCGGCCGCACGCCGGCTCCTGCCGCGCCGGGAGCGCCGACTCGGAGCCGGCCCCCGGAATCCATGGCCACAAGGCCAAGAGGGCGCTGAGGAGGCCCCACATTCGCAGCGCAGCCTATCGAAACCCGCCGAGGACAGCAAGGATCACGCCTCGCGCACCACACCCCGACGACGCCCTCACGCGGCCACCTCGACGAAGATGGCCGTCACGTTGTCCGCCCCGTCGAGCGTATTCGCACGACGAATGGCGGCCAGCGCCGCGTCCGCGACGTCGAGGTCGAACAGCGCGAGCAGGTCGTCATCCGCGAGGGTGCCGTGGAGGCCGTCGGTACAGAGGAGCAGCCGATCGCCGGGCACGAGCGGCAAGGCCATCACGTCGGCCGCGACCGTCGGCTGGCGGCCGATCGCCCGGGTGAGCGCGCTGCGCCGCGGCGTCGACTCGGGCGGCGTGATCCCTTGCCTGCGCATCGCGCTCCGCAGAGTGTGATCCTCGGTGAGCTGAATGAGCTCGTCGCCACGCGCGAGGTACACCCGCGAATCGCCCACCTGGCCGATCACCGCGAATTCCCCGTGGACCAGCACGAGCGACGCCGTCGTGCACATCCCCTTGAGCTCCGGCTCGTCGCTCGCGCGGCGATATACGGCCGCCGCCGCGCGCTGGAGCGCCTCGTAGACGAGGCGGCTCGCGTCCGCGACCGCGTCCTCGGCCCAGCCCGTCGCCGCGGGCGGCCGCGACCGACCGACCCACGCGTGAATGGCCTCGGCCGCCTCGTACGCCGCGACACCCCCGTGCGACCGCCCACCGACGCCGTCGCACACGACGAACAACCCGCGGTGCTCGTCGGCGTAGGCGACGTCGTCGTTGGTCCGCCGGCGCATCCCCACGTGCGTCGCGGCGGCGTGGCGGGTCCGCAGCCTCGCGACGGCGATCCCGGGCGGAGGACCCTGGACCCACCAGCGCGGCCGGCCCGACGCGCAATCATACGACACCAGGCGCGGCAGACGCGGATCGTCCGGCGCCGGCAGCTCGCCGAATCCGCCGGGTCGCGGCGTCAGGGTGAGCTTTCGGCGCCTGCGGCTCATCGCGCGCGCAACTTCGCACAGCGTCCGCCCGCTCGCAAGTTCCGGGCGCCCCCGGCGCGCCGCCGTGCGATGCTCGCTTCACCGGACCATGCTCCCGCACACGCGACACCCCTCGAACCGGCACCCCGACCCCCGGCGCGCCGCCCCTGCGGACAACTTCGTCGCCGGCCAGAACGTCTTCGTCATCGACGTCGACGACTACGACCTCTACCGCTCGATGCTCTACGCGCTCGGGGCGAAGGCCGTGGCCAACAAGCGCGTGGCGGGCGTGACGCTGATCGTCCACGGCGGCGCGAAGGCGCCGAAGAAGGCGCTCGAGAAGTACCCCGGCGGCCGCTACGAGCGCGACGAACGGGTCCTCGCGCTGTTTCATCGGCAGATCGCCGGGTTCGGCGAATACGTGCGCGCCCTGCTGGATCACGGCTTCACGGTCCGCAACCCGAGCGACGAGGGCGACCCATCGTTCGACTTCTTCGACGCCCCGCTCGTCGACGGCTCGCTGCACGCGACCCTCCTGCACTACCTGGCGACCTCGCCGTTCGTGCGCAACAAGGCGCGCGAGCAGCACTTCCCGATCGACACCCGCGAGCCCGGGTACGTTGATTTCCCGATCCCCGGCACGAAGGTCACCTGGTACTACGTGTGGAACCCGGACGCGTGGGGCCGCGTCAGCGCGACCCGCGGCGAGGGCGACTACCCGCTCGAGATCAAGGGGCCGCAGCTCCTCAGCGTCGCGCCGGCGCTGTGGACCAAGAGCACAGGGATGTATTTCTACGAATACCCGCACACGGACAGCATCGACGGGCTGTTCATCCAGGCGGGCGTCGACGCCCGGACGGGTCGCATGAACGACGCCGCGATCTCCCGCGTGTGGACCTGAGCGACCGTGGCCGCCAACAACGAGATCCGGGCCGACTTCGACGCGCGGACGATCGTCGTCTGGCAGGCGTACTCGCCCGCGATCGCGGAACCTGCCCTGAAGGCCAGGAGGTTCGTCCCGCCGTTTTCGCGCGGGCGCATGACGTGGATCAAGCCCTCGTTCCTGTGGCTGATGGAGCGGAGCAATTGGGCCCGCAAGCCCGGACAGGAGCGAGTCCTGGCGGTGCGGATCACCCGCGCCGGCTGGGAGGAGGCGCTCGCGGAGGCCGTGCTCACCGGCCCCGAGCCCGGCGTCTACCGCGACCGCGACGACTGGCAGGCCCAATTCGAGGCCGCCCGCGTGCACGTGCAATGGGACCCCGAGCGGACGCTCCGCGGCGCCGGTCTCGAGATCGGCAGCATCCAGGTGGGCCTCTCGCGCCACATCATCGATCGATTCGTCGACACCTGGACGGTCGACATCGTCGACGAGACCCCGCGGGTCCGCAAGATCGCCGAGCTGCTGGCGCGCGGCCAGGAGCCGGCCGCGCGCCGCCTCTTGCCGCCCGAGCGGCCCTATCCGCTGCCCGATTCGATCGCCCGCCGGATCGGCGCGACCGCGGCCCGCGGCCGCAAGTGACGGCGCGACCGCGTCAGCGCTCGCCGCGGCGGCGCAGCCACGCCTCCACCTCGGCGCGGCGCGGCAGCGCCCCGCCCGCGAACTCGCGGAGGCCCGCCAGCGCATCCTCGGCCAATTGCCGCGCCCGCGCGCCGTCGCGGCCGTCGGCCACCAGCGCCCGCGCGAGCGCGAACCGGAGCTCGGCGACGTCGACCGGGTGCGCCTTGCCGCTGGCCTGCAACGTCGACGCGCGCTCGAGCGTCTGCACCGCCTCGGCGGTCCGCCCGCGGGCGAGCGCGACGAGGCCGAGCGTCGAGACCGGCCCGGCGAGGCGCGAGTCGTCGGCGCCGTGCAGCGCGGAGAGGATCGTCATGGCGCGCGTCGCGTGCGACTCGGCGTCGGCGAGGTCGCCGAGCTCGACCTCCGCGCTCGCCAGCACCACGAGCGTCTCGGCGACCTGCGGATGCGCGGCCTCCAGCGTCTTCTCGCGGATCGCCAGCGTGCGCCGCAGCGTCGCGCGGGCCGCCTCCACGCGGCCGTAGGCCATCTCGATCGTCGCGAAGTTCGCCAGCGACAGCGCGAGCTCGCGGCTCTCCGGCTGGCGCTCGCGGATCTCCAGCGCGCGCAGCTCGAGCTCGCGGGCCCGCGCGAGCTCGCCGCGCGCGCGCAGCACCGAGGACAGGTTGTTCAGCGACCACGCGACGTCGAGGCTGTCGGGGCCCGACAGCTTCAGGTACGCGGCGAGCACCTGCTCGCTGAGCGCCTGCGCCTCGACCAGCGCGCCCTGCTCGGCGAGCACGAGCGCGAGGTTGGTGCGGGCGTTGGCGACCTGCGCGCTGTCCGGGTCGAAGTTCCGCTGGTAGATCGCCAGCGCGCTCTCGTACACGCGGCGCGCAGCCTCGTGGTCGCCGCGGAGGAGATAGATCTGCCCCAGGTTGGTCTCCGACATCGCCACCTGCGTGTGCTCCGGACCGAACACTCGCTCGCGCAGGGCCAGGGCCCGCTCTTCGAGCGCCTTGGCCTCGTCGAGCGCGCCGGTGTTGACCTTCGAGATCGACAGGTTGCTGAGCACCTGGATCGTCAACAGGTGCCCCTCGCCGAGGGTCCGCTCCGCCCGCTCGAGCGCCCGCGCGAGCATCGCCTGGGCCCGCTTGCTGTCGCCGAGCATCTCATACGTGTTGGCGGCGTTGTTGAGCAGCGCGCACACGTCGGGGTGATCGGGCCCGAGGATCGCCTCGCGGATCGCCAGCGCCCGGTCGTACATCGCCAGGGCCGCCGTCAGGTCGCCGCGCGACTTCGTGTACGACGCGAGCGAGTTGAGGTAGCGGGCCCCGAGGAGATCGTCGCGCTTGCCGAGCCGGCCGACGAACATGTCCGCGGCGGTCGCCCACCCGGTCGCGGCCTCGTGACGCACCTCCCCGTAGCCGACGACCACCATCATCTCGATCGCCGCATTGGCGGCGATCTCGTCGAGCCCGAGCTCGCCGCCGAGGGTGAACGCCCGCCGCAGCGCGTCCTCGGCGGGGACGTACTTCTGCAGCTTCGACAGCAGCAGACCGTGCATCAGATCGGCCTCGGCGATCAGCGGCGGGTGTCCGAGCGCCACCGCGCGGGCGCGCAGCGCCTCGACCCGCTTCAGCGCGTCGACGTAGCGGCCCGAGCTGTTCATGCCGCGGATCCGCTGGACCTCGCGCCTCAGCGCGCCGATCCGGACCAGGGCGATCGGATCGTCGGGGAGCTGCGGCGGGTGGGCCAGCGTCGCCGGATCGCGGCAGGTCTCGACCGGCGTGAGGGTCGCCGCCGCGGACACGGCGCGCTGACCGGAGCCCTTCGGATCCTCGACGACCACGTCGAGCAACCCCGCGAGCTCCTCGCTGCGCTCGGCGAGGCACGCGCGCGCGGCCGCGTCGCGCTCCGGCGGCTCGGTGCGCTCGACCTCGGCGGCGACGCACGCCTCGACCCGCGCACGGGTCCAGCGCTCGGTCCAATCGTCGATCCACGGCGTCATCTTCTCGAAGGTCCCCGGCGCCGCGCCGTCCGCCCCGCCGAACGCCTGCGCGAGCCGGGCCCGCGCCGCCTCGTCCCACACCTCACCGATCGCCGCCCCGGCGGCGACGCACGCCGCCTCGCGCTGCGCGACGTCATAGCGCTGCCACAGCGGCACCGCGACCGCGAGCCCCAGCGCCGCGATCAGCAGCCCCGCGCGACGCAGCCGGCGCCCGCGCGCCTGCCCGCTCGCGAGCGCGGCCAGCAGCGCCGACATCGACGCGAAGCGCCGCGCCGGATCCGTCGCCAATCCGCGGAGCAGCACGCGGCGCAGCCACGCCGGCGCCCCCGAGCCGCGCGGCGGGGCCCGCACGTCCCCGCCCATGATCGCCCCCGCGAGCGCCGCCAGCGTCTCGCCGCGGAACGGCCGCTCACCGTGGACCGCCTCCCACATCGTCACGCAGAACGCAAACTGGTCGGCGCGCGCGTCGGCCTGCTCGCCGCGCCACTGCTCCGGGGACATGTACGCCGGCGTCCCCATCACCGCGCCGGCCTGCGTGACATCGGCGAGGAACACCCGGCGGTCGAGCGCCCCGCCGGGGTCCTGCCCGTCGCCGTCCGAGGCCGCTCGCGCGAGCCCGAAGTCCATCACGCGCACCCGACCGTCGCGGCCGATCATGATGTTGTCGGGCTTGAGGTCGCGATGGACGAGCCCGGCCGCGTGCGCCGCCGCGAGCCCTTCCCCGACCGCCCGCATCACGTCGAGGATCGCCGGCCAGCGCGGCTTCTGCTCCGAGAGCCATGTCCCGAAGGTCATCCCGTCGATGTACTCCATCGCCAGCCATACGCGGTCGCCGACGGTCCCGACGTCGTGGATCGCGACCACGTGCGGATGGCTGAGCCGCGCGAGCGCCTGGGCCTCCCGCAGCAGCCGCGCCTTGCCGATGCTCGCGGCGGTGCCCTCTCCGGTGCGCGCGCGCAGCAGCTTGAGCGCCACCTTGCGGTCGAGCTCCGGGTCGTAGGCGGCGTGGACGACCCCCATGCCGCCGGCGCCGAGCCGCGCGACCACGACGTAGCGGTCGATCAACGCGCCGCGCTCGATCGCGTCCTCTTCGCCGGACTCCGCGTCGGCCGCGCCCGCCGCGATCGTCTGGACCACACCGGTCGGCACGCCGCCGGCGAGCATCGTGTCACCGACTCCCGTGCGCCCTGCGGCGAGCAACGTGGCCTCTCCCCCTGTACGCCCCGCCTCCACGA
>WBZU01001544.1_pt1 | contig 17194 bp, 18 predicted proteins | sample 5204311 | NCBI WGS metagenome assembly WBZU01 (sample SAMN12344359, study PRJNA552823) | activated sludge metagenome | biome: Activated sludge suspended growth; feature: Nitrification reactor; material: Wastewater; isolation source: activated sludge from nitrification reactor of wastewater... | reverse complement strand
GAGCACGCCGTCGTCGCCGTCCCCGACCGCTGCGGCGTGGACGAGGTGGGCTCCGGCGTCCATCGCGATCCAGCGCAGCACGTTGCGCAGCGGGGCGGCCTCCTGGCACGCGCCCAGCGCGGGCGCGTCAAGCGCCCAGTAGATCCCGAACGCCCGCTCGCGGTCGTAGATCGTCAGCGCCGCGTGGTCGATCATGTAGCTGCCCAGGAAGCGACCGTGGCGCAGCCCCTCGACCTCGCAACCGGGCCGGTACGCCGCGGGCGTCCATGGGGGCGCCGGCATCGGGACGCCGCTGGTGGCGGTGTCGAACGCGAGGATCTCGGCCCGGGCGCCGTCGCGGGGCGCCTGGCCCGAGGGCAGGACGAGCATCTCGGTGAGGCGCTCGTGCAGCGGCGTGCCGCATGCCCGCACCGTTGCCCGGGCGGGCCCGAGCGCGATCTCGGTGTCGATGGTGCCGGTCCGCGCCGCGGCGTGCGCGTGCGCGTCCCGCGCGGCGTCCATGAACGCCGCGAGCGTCTGTTCTTCCACAGCTCAGGCCGGCGTGGCGTCGGCCGCCTGGTCCCGGGGGATGGGCCAGCCGTTGGCGTCGAGCTCGATGTCGTGCACCGGGTCGAGCAGCAGCAGGTCCTGCATGTCGGAGAACCGCTGCAGCCCCGGCGCGGCCCAGGGCCCAGGCGCCGCGGCGGGCACGGGCGGCGCCTCGACCTCGGTGGGGACCAGGAGCTGCTCCTCGCGCAGCCGGGTGAGGAACTCCAGCACCGGTTCGCGCAGCGCGTCGGCGGGCTCGCCGTAGGCCTCCGCGAGCGTGTCGACGACCGCGTCGGGCCGGCGTCCGTCGCGGACCTGCAGCCACACCGCGCTGGCGTGGGCGTCGAGGCCGTAGAACAGCCCGGTCGCGAGATTGATGAGGGTGACCTCACCCTCGAAGGTCTCGTCGATCACGTCGGGCCGCCCGGCCGCGAGCGGGATCGACACATCATGGGATACGACAGCTGGACCGTGCATGTGCCAGATCCTAGCGGGAGCGCGCACAGAAACCACGTGTTTTTCTACGCCTGATGACGATGGCCACGCGCCAACGAGCGCCGTCGCGCCATTCGCGAGTCCGAACGCGCCCAGGCACCCCGAACGCGCCAGGGTTTCCCACGCGACCCGGCGGGTAGATCGACCTGACCACCCGGCAGCGCCGTCGTGCCGGGGTCCGCGATCACCGCCAGGAGGACCGATGGGATTCGACCAGTACCACGAGCCGCCGGAGGAGTTGTCGCCGCAGACGCGCACCTTCGCGCGGATGTGCACCTCGCTCACCGAGGAGGCCGAGGCGATCGGCTGGTACGCCCAGCGCATGTCGCTCGAGGATGACCCGGACGCGCGGGCGATCATGGCCGACGCGCAGGGCGAGGAGTTCAAGCACTTCGCCATGGACCTGGAGTTCCTGCTGCGACGCACGCCCAAGTGGCGGCAGATCGCCGAGGGCGTCCTCTTCCAGGACGGCGACATCGTCGAGCACGGCGAGGCGGCCGAAGCGGCCGCCGGTGACGACGACGGCGACGTCGCACCGGCCGGGCCGGGCCAGCGGTCGGACGGGTCGCTCGGCATCGGCAGCCTGAGGGGGGCCGGCCTGTGAACCATCTTCTGCGCGATCACGCGCCGATCACCGACACCGGCTGGGCGCTGCTGGACGACGAGGCGCGCGAGCGCCTGTCCGGCGCGCTGGCCGCACGGCGGCTGGTCGACTTCGCCGGCCCGCACGGCTGGGAGCACTCTGCCACCAACCTGGGCCGGATCCAGGACGTCGCCGGCACGCCCGTCGACGGGCTGCAGGCGGCCCAGCGCCGCGTCCTGCCGCTCGTGGAGCTGCGGGCGCCCTTCACCGTCTCGCGCGCCGAGCTGGCCGACGGCGACCGCGGTGCGGCCGACGTCGACTTCGCCGACCTCGACGCGGCGGCGATGCGCCTGGCGCGGGCCGAGAACCGCGCCGTCTTCCACGGCTGGGCCGAGGCGGCCATCGCCGGCGTCACCGAGACGACCGTCCACGACGACATCGCGCTGGGCGAGGGCTTCGACGACTACCCGCGGCACGTCGCCAAGGCGGTGCAGCTGTTGCTGCAGGCCGGGGTCGGCGGGCCGTACTCCATCGCCCTGGGCTCCGAGGCCCACACCGGTGTCGTGGAGACGACCGAGCACGGCGGCTACCCGCTGCTGGACCACCTGCGCAAGATCCTCGGCGGCCCGATCGTGTGGGCCCCGGGCGTCGAGGGCGCGGTGGTGCTCAGCCTCCGGGGCGGCGACTTCCTGCTCGAGTCGGGGCAGGACCTGTCCGTCGGGTACGACCACCACGACGCCGAGGCCGTTCACCTCTACATCGAGGAGAGCTTCAGCTTCCGCGTGGCCACGCCCGAGGCCGCGGTCGCGCTGGTGCCCTAGCCGGGCTGTGCGGCGATCCGCCGCCGCAACCGGCGGCGCATGAGGACGGGCAGGCCGGCCGACATCGCGACCCCGCCCGCCATCCCGAGGCGGATCGCCCGCCGGGAGGCGGCGGGGTCGCGGCGCAGCGCGTGCAGCCCCCGCACCGCCACCGGTGTGAGCGTGGCCAGCGCGGTGAGGGCCCCGGGGTCGTAGCGGCGGTGGCGCAGCGCCCACCCCAGGTGCATGCCGGTGTTGCCCAGGTGGCTGACGTAGAGGAGCGCGGCCGGGCCGGCGGCGCGCGGCCCCGCGGCCGCGGCGATGCTCAGGCCCCAGCCGAAGGGCACGTTGATGGCCAGGCCGATGCGGCGGTCGATCGGCTCCTCGTCCCACGGGCTGTGCATGAGCTCCCGGTTGAACCAGGGCAGGAAGCCGCCGGGGCAGAACCACTCCTCGGTCTGGTGGGCCAGCAGGGCCGCCAGCGGGCGCCAGGCGGGCCGGCGCACCGCGACGGCGGTCACCGGCGCGAGCGCCGCGGCCGCCACCCACGGCCAGCGGCCATGCGTGTCGTCGACCGAGCGCGGGAGGGGCATCAGGGGGCGAAGGATGCCGGGACCGGCGGCGGAGCCCCGCCGTCCGGCCGGCGCGCGCGGACCTGGTAGATCGACTCGAAGCCCGTCTCGAAGCCCATCCGCGCCGCGCGCAGGTAGACCTTCCACACCCGGGCGCGCTGGTAGCCCGCGATGCGCACCGCCTCGTCGAAGTGCTCGTCGAAGCGCCGGGTCCAGTGGCGCAGCGTCTCGGCGTAGTCGGAGGCGAAGCCCTCCACGTGCTCGGTGGTGAAGCCCGCGCGCTCCAGAGCGGTCTGCACGCGGGAGAGGGGGAGGGGCTCGCCATCGGGGAACACGTAGCGCTCCGAGAACGGCCCCGCCTCGTTGTCGTCGCCGTGGTGCAGCTGGGCGATCGCGTGGTTGAGCAGCAGGCCGCCGGGGCGCACGAGGCGGAAGAGCTGCGCGGCGTACACGTCGATCTGGGCGTCCCCGACGTGCTCGGCCATCCCGATGCTGGAGATCGCGTCGAACGGTGCCTCGTGCAGCTCGCGGTAGTCGGCCAGGCGGATCTCGACGCGATCCTGCAGGCCCGCCTCGGCCACCCGCTTGCGGGCCAGCGCGGCCTGCTCCTCGGCGAGCGTGATGCCGAGCACCTGCACCCCGTGGTCGCGGGCCGCGTGGATGGCGAACGACCCCCAGCCGCAGCCGACGTCGAGCACCCGCTGGCCCTCCCGCAGGTCGAGCTTGCGGCAGATCAGCTCGAGCTTGGTCCGCTGGGCCTCCTCCAGGGTCGTGGCGCCCCGCGAGAAGATCCCGCAGCTGTACGTCATCGAGTCGTCCAGGAACAGGGCGAAGAAGTCGTTGCCCGCGTTGTAGTGGTAGTCGATGGCCGAGCGGTCCCGGCCCAGGCTGTGCAGCGGGCCGCGCTGGCGCAGCTCGATCGCGGGCGCCCGCGGGGGCCGGGTCAGGCCGGCCGCGCGCGCCACGGCGAGCGCCAGGCGGGCCTGGTCGGCCACGGGGATCTCGGGCGGCTCCCAGTCGGTCACCACCGGCAGCGCGGCGTCCACGTCGTCGACGTCGAGCAGCCCGGTCACGTAGGCCCGGCCGATGCCGAGCTCACCGGGGCTGCGCAGGATGTGCGCCAGGGCGGTGGGCGAGCGGATCTCGAACGTCGCGGCGTCGTCGGTGGTCGCCGGGATGCTCGTGCCGTCCCAGAAGGTCACCGCGAAGGGGCGCTCGGGAAGAACACGGGTCAGCTCGCGACGGAGAGGAGCAGTCGAGGAGAGCATGTGGAGACACTATCGTGGCTCCAACCCCCGATTCCCAGCCTGGGCGCGCTGGCGTTCAGGCGGCGGCCGCGCGCTCCTGCGCCGTGGCGTTGAGCAGGTTGCGCACGTGGTTCTCGTCCAGGGACGAGGGCGCCGTCGTCTGGATGAAGTCGTGGAGCGCCGCGATGAAGCGCACGGGGTCGTCGTTGAACGGGAAGTGCCCGCCGGTGGGGAACAGCTCCAGGCGGCTGCCGGGCATCAGCTCGTGGGCGCGGACGCCGTGCTCGACGGGGATCACGCGGTCCTGTTCGCCCCACACGATCATCGACGGGATCTCCGCGGCGAGGTAGAGCCGGTCGCGGGCGTCGATCTTCTGCCCGCCGGGATCGATCACCGAGCGCGCGGTGTGCAGGAAGGCGCGACGGGCGCCGTCCTCCCCGAGGGAGAAGAAGCCCTCCGAGACGCCGCGCAGGTCGGCGCTCGGCTCGTAGCCGAGCCCCTCGACGACGCGCCCGATGGCGATCGCGGCGTCGCGCAGGACGGGGGCGCACAGCAGCGGCAGGACGTACTCGGAGCCGGGCAGGGTGGCAGCGCGCAGGGCGAGGTTGACCTCGGTGCCCAGCCCCCCGCTGTCGACGAGGACGAGCCGGTCGACCCGCTCGGGGAACTGGTAGGCGAACTGCATGGCGATCCCGCCGCCGAGGGAGTGGCCCACGATGTTGGCGCGGGGGATGTCCAGGGCCAGGAGCAGGTCGCGCACGCCGCTGGCGTAGGCGCCCAGCGAGTAGTCGCCGCGCGGCTTGGCCGAGCGGCCGTGGCCGAGCAGGTCGGGGGCGATCACCGTGTAGTGCTCGGAGAGCGCCGGCATCACCGAGCGCCACGTGCGTGAGCTGGAGGTGATGCCGTGGATGAGCACGATCGGCGGCCCCTCGCCCATCCGGCGGTACGTCACCGGGTGCCCGTGCAGCTCGATCTGCTGTGTGGGGGAGACGCGGTTGGCGGCGGTGGCGGGAGCGCTCATGAGGTGAATACCCCCGGGGTGGCCCTGGGTGACAGCACCCGTTGTCTGGCACGGAGCCGCAACATCGCCCCGGCCCGCCCGTTCCCGGTGCATGCCCCGTGCTCTCGCGCCGCTCCTCCTCGTTCTGCTGGCGACCGGCGTCCTTCGGTCGTCTCCCGCCCTGGCCGGCACGACCCCCGCCCGCGTCTGCCGGGCGCCGGACGTCGTGGGCCGCTCCGAGGCGATGGCCCGGGCCCTCCTGCGGGCCGGGCACTGCCACGCGCGGGTGCGCCACCTGGGGGACATGGGCCGCGGGCCCGTGCGGGTGGTGCAGCAGTCCGAAGCGCACCTGGAGGTGGCGCGGCGCTCCGGGTCGTGTCGCTTCTCGGCGCCCTACTGGAAGACGGCGGCCCACAATGGGTTTGCGGTCGTCGCGCACACCGGCAAGGACGTCGACGAGCTGTGGGTGTGCATCCGCGCCACGGGCGAGCGGCGCTGGCTGGGGAAGTCGGACGACGTGTACCCGGACTGGGAGGGGTTCGACGGGTTCGCACTGGCGGGGCCGTGGCTCGTCTACGCGGAAGAGTCGGTGGCCCGCTACGGCTCCGGGTCGCGGATCAAGCTGCTCGATGTGCGGGGCCGCCGGATGCGCACCATCTCGACGGGGGACGCGATCCTCCCCGAGCAGATCGTGGTGAACACCGCCGGGGACACTGCCTGGTCGGGGATCGGGGGCCCGGACTACATGGAGATGGTGCCGTCGACCGTACAGGTGCGTCCGCTGGACGAGGCGACCCGGGTCCTCGTCTCGCGGCCCGCGACCCTGGCGTACGTCGCCGTCATCAAGGACCTGACCATCGACGCCACGACGGTCCGCTGGACCGAGGACGGCGTGGCCGCAGCGGCTTTGATCGAGGCCGGCCGCTGACCGGTGCCGGGCCGGCCGCAAGCGTGACCCTTGCCACACTTGGCACCGTTGCGCGCTGTCACAAGCTTGTTACAATGTCTGGCACTGGGCAGTTCAGCATCACGCCCAGGCGGTACGGCCGGATTTGTCCCATCGGCCCGGAACTTCGAGTCCGCCGCGAGCTCGTACCCACGCCAACTCCAAGGATGAAGACCATGGCCAACCGCCTGCTCGCGGCGATCAGCCGCGCCCTGACCGACACCTCGGCCCAGCCCGAGGTCCACTTCCACCGCGGCTCGACCGCCGAGCCCTGCTTTGACGCGCGGTGCCACCGCCCGCGCCTGGACATCCGCCGCCCGGCGGCCTGATCCACACCGACATACCGCAGCACCACGGGGCCCGCACACGCGGGCCTCGATTCGTGGTGGGCGTCGTGTCGCGGTTCCTGCGATACATACGCACCATGAACACGACACCGGGCCCGTCCACCGATCGCGAACTGGCCGGGCACGCCGGCGCGCTGCACGTGCAGTCGTGGAGCCATGACGATCCGTCGCACGTGGTCGTCATCGCCCACGGGTACGGGGAACACATCGGCCGGTACGGGCACGTCGCCGCCGCCCTGGCCGCCGGCGGCGCGACGGTCGTCGGGCTCGACCACGTCGGTCACGGCCGCTCCGCGGGCGAGCGGGCGCTGATCCCGAGCTTCGAGGGCGTCATCGCCGACCTCCACCTCGTGGTGCGCGACGCCGCGGACGGCCATCCCGGCCTGCCCGTCGTGCTGCTGGGCCACTCGATGGGCGGCCTGATCGCCACCCGGTACGCGCAGACCCACGGGGACGAGCTCGCCGGGCTGGTCATCTCGGCCCCGCTGCTCGGCAACCCCGCCGTCGGGATGCTGCTCGGGCTGGACGACCTGCCCGAGATCCCGATCGACCCCACCGTGCTCTCGCGCGACGAGGCGGTGCAGGCGGCGTACATGAGCGACCCGCTCGTCTACCACGGGCCCTTCCTGCGCCCGACGCTCGCGGCGATGGCGATCGCGTTGCTCGACGCCGCCCTGGACACGCCGCAGGTGGGCGGGCCGGTGTTGTGGCAGCACGGCGAGGCCGACCAGCTCGTCGACCGCACCCAGAGCGGCCGGGCCGTCGCGCTGTTCACGAACGCCGACGTGACGACACGCTCCTACCCGGGTGCCCGCCACGAGATCTTCAACGAGACCGACCGCGACGCGGTGCTCGCCGACACCGTCGGGTTCATCGGCTCGGTGGTGGCCCAGCGGGGGTGAACGGTGGTCCGCGGCGAACCGCGCCAGTAGTGTTGTTGGCGTGTTGCCGCTATCCGCCCCTGACGCTGACGGGCCCGCACGGGTCGGCAGCCTGGCGCGGGTGCTGTCGGCGTCCAGCCGGGCGATCATCTACGCCGAGGATCGCGAGGGGCTGGCGGAGGACGTCTGCCGGATCGCCGTCGAGACCGGCGGCTTCCGGATGGCGTGGGTCGGGCTCATCGACCCCGGCCGGGGTGAGCTGCAGGTGGCCGGCCACTTCGGCGTGAGCCCGGAGTACGTGGAGCAGATCCACATCGCCCTGAGCAGCGAGGACCCCACCGGTCGCGGCCCGACGGGCATCGCGATGGCCGAGCGCCGCCCCGTCATCAGTCAGGACGTCGAGCACGACCCGGCGATGGCGCCGTGGCGGGACGCCGCGCGCCTCGCCGGCTTCCGCTCCAGCGCCGCCGTCCCGCTGATCGTCGACGAGTCGGTGATCGGCGCCCTCAGCGTCTACGCGCCCACGGAAGGCTGGTTCGATGCTCCCGCGGTCGAGCTGCTCAAGCAGCTGGCCGATGACCTGGCCCTCGGGCTGGGGCCGCGGGCGATCGAGCGGGCGGTGGCCGCGGAGGCGCGCAGCGCGTTGTTCGGGGCGCTCACCGAAGCGGTCGTGGTCCTGGATCACGACCTGCGGATCATCGACTTCAACCCGGCCTTCGCCCAGCTCGTCGGCGGTGACCGGGAGACGCTGCTGGGAGCGACGCCGCCCTGGCCCGGCTGGGCGCCCGGCAACGACGCCGCCCTGGCGGCGATTGGCAGTGCGCTCGAGACCGGCGGCTCGCGCCAGCGCTTCGCCTTCCCGCGCGTCGGCGGGGAGCCGTTCCTGGCGGACATGACCGCGGTCCGGTTGGAGCAGGACGGGCGCCGCACGCGGCTGCTGGTGACGCTGCACGACGTGACCGAGCTCGAGGAGTCCAAGGCGGCCGCCGAGGCCGGACGAGTGACCGCCGAGGTGGCGGCCGACTACCTGCGCGCGCTGAACGGGGCGATGGTCGAGGGCCTGTGTGCCGTGGATCCCGACGGCATCGTCACCTACGTCAATCCGGCGGCCGCCGACATGCTCGGCTGGCCCGTGGAGGAGCTCGTGGGGCGCAACGCCCACGACACGTTCCACCCACGCCGGCCCGACGGCGCGCCGCTGCCCGCCGCGGCATGTCCATCGCCGATGTGCGCCGCCGATGGCGGCAACGTCAAGAGCGTCCGTGACGCATTCGTCTGCCACGACGGATCGGTGCTGAACATCGTCGCCAGCTTCGCCTCCTTCGCCACCCCGGGTGGCGCCGAGGGGCGGATGGTGGTGTTCAACGACGCCGAGGACGTCTTGGCCGAGGAGCTGCGCATCGAGCGTGAGCTGGAGGAGCTGTCGTGGGTGGGCCGCGTCCGCGACGCGCTCGACGAGGACCGTCTCGTGCTCTACGCCCAGCCCATCGGCGACGCCGCCACGGGCGCGATCGTCCAGCACGAGCTGCTCTTGCGGCTGCGCTCCCCGGACGGGGCCATCGTGGAGGCCCACACGTTCCTCCCCGCGGCCGAGCACTACGGCCTCATGACCCAGATCGACCAGTGGGTCGTGCGCCAGGCGGTGGCGTACGCCGCCCGGGGCATCGCGGTGTCCCTGAACCTGTCGGGCGCGTCCTTCGCCGACGGTGCGGTGCTCGGCGCGTTCGAATCGGCGCTGCGATCGCCCGGGGTCGACCCGGCGCTGATCGTGGTCGAGGTCACCGAGACCGCGATCATCGACGCGCAGTCCGCCGCTCGCAGCGCGCTCGGCCGCTTCCGCGCGGCAGGCTGCCGGATCGCCATCGACGACTTCGGCACCGGCTACGGCGGGCTCACCTACGCCAAGCAGTTCCCGGTCGACATCCTCAAGATCGACGCCGAGTTCGTGCGGGACGCCGTCACCAGCGAGGAGAGCCGCAGCGTGGTGCGCGCCGTCGTCTCCCTCGCCCGGGGCCTCGAGCTCACGACGGTCGCCGAGGGGGTGGAGGACGCCGCCACGCTGGCGCTGATGCGGGAGGTCGGGGTGGACCACATCCAGGGATACCACCTGGGCCGGCCCGTGCCGGCCGAGGAGGAGCTGAAGGTCTAGCCCTTCACGACGATCGTGCCCTTCATGTAGGGGTGGAAGGCGCAGTAGTAGGCGTAGGTCCCGGCCTTGGCCAGGGTGACCGACGCGCTCTTGCCCTGGGTGATGGAGTCGGTGTCGAACCCGCCCTTGACGGTGGCGGTGTGCGGGGCCGAGTCCTCGTTGGCCCAGGTGACCTTCGCGCCCGGGGCGACGGTGGTCGTCGCGGGCCCGTACATGAAGTCCTTGATCCGCACCGTGGCCGTGGAGGCCGGTGCGGCGGCGGTGGTTCCGGCCGCCGCCATCGAGGTGTCGGCGGAGGTCGAGGACGAGCCCGAGTCTCCGCAGCTGGAGAGGGCGACCGCGGCTGCGGCGGCCAGTGCGATTCCTGCCGTGCGAGTGAACATGGCCGTTCCTACGCGCCAGGCCGGTGATCGGACGCATGGGGTGCGAGCGCGCCATCCGCTGATCCGCCGGGCGCGTTGCCACGCAGGGGGCAGGTGACAGGACGCACGACGGCACACCCGTCGCACCCCCGGATGGAGGTCCGAATGCCCACGCAGGTTCCCCACGATCACGAGACGCCCGGAGCACTGGAGCGCATCGCCGATGATCCGCACAACCGCAAGAAGTTCCTCAGCATGGCCGGTGTCGGCGCGGCCGGCGCCCTGAGCGTGTTCCTCGCCGCCTGCGGCGACGACGCCAAGAAGACGACCAGCGCCGCCGCGCCCGCCGCGACGACGAAGACCACGGCCACCAAGGCCGCGGACGTCAAGAGCGACCTGGAGATCGTCCAGTACGCGCTGACCCTGGAGTACCTGGAGGCGCAGTTCTACAAGGACGTCGTCGCCAGCGGGCTCTTCAAGGGCGCCGAGCAGGACGCCATCAAGACGTTCGGCGACCAGGAGCAGCAGCACGTCGACGCGCTGACCGCGACGGTCAAGCAGCTCGGCGGCACCCCCGTCGAGGCGCCGATGGCCAAGTTCCCGCTGAAGGACGCCAAGTCCGTCCTGAAGCTCGCGGCCACCGTCGAGAACCTCGGCGCCGCGGCCTACCTCGGCCAGGCGCCGCGCATCAAGAGCGCGGAGATCCTCGCCGCGGCCCTGTCGATCCACAGCGTGGAGGGGCGGCATGCGTCGGCCCTCAACACGCTGATCGGCGAGAGCCCGACGCCGGACGGCCCGTTCGCCAAGCCCGCCGACATGGCCACCGTGCTCGCCGCGGTCAAGCCCTTCATCGTCTCCTGAGCTGAGAGGACCACTCATGATCAACACGTACGAACCCACCCCGGAGCTCGACGGCGTCGAGGTCCACGGCATCACGCGAGGGTCGTTCATCCTCCGCGGCGCCCTGGCCGCCGGCGCGGTGTACGGCCTCGGGGCCGTCGCCCCGTTCGTCGGCTCCGCCCTGGCCGCCGAGGACACCACCGACCTGGACATCCTCAACTTCGCGCTGACGCTGGAGTACCTGGAGTCCGACTTCTACAAGAAGGCCCGGGCCCTGAACCTCTCCGGCGAGGCGAAGGCCTACGCGAAGTCGTTCGGCAACGCCGAGGACGAGCACGTCCGGGCGCTGCTGGCCACGATCAAGAGCATCGGCGGCAAGCCGGTGGCCAAGCCGACGTTCACGTTCCCGATGACCGACCAGAAGAGCTTCCTCAAGCTCGCCCAGACGCTGGAGGACACGGGCGTCGGGGCCTACAACGGCGCCGGCCCGGCCATCAAGAACAAGGACATCCTGGCCGCCGCCGGCTCGATCGTGCAGGTCGAGGCGCGGCACGCCGCGGCGATCCGCATCCTCAACGGCATGGCGCCCGCGCCGGAGGCGTTCGACAAGCCGCTGGACGTGCCCACGGTGACCAAGGCGATCACCCCGCTGATCAAGATGTAGCTCAGCGGTGCAGGGTGAGGCGCAGGCGCGCGCCGCCCTGGGGGGCGTCCTCGATGTCCAGGGCGCCCCCGTGCAGCTCGGCCTGCTGGGCCACGAGGGCCAGGCCCAGGCCGCTGCCCGTCCCGGTCGCGCCGCGGCCGCGCACGAAGCGCTCGCGCACACGCTCCCGCTCGCCGGGCGGGATGCCGGGGCCGTCGTCGTCGACCGTGAGGCTGACGGTGTCGCCCGCGGCGCCGACGGTCACCTGCACCGTCCCGCCGGCCCGGCCGTGGCGCGCGGCGTTCTCCAGCAGGTTGTCGAGCGCCAGCCGCAGCCCGTCCGGCCAGCCGGAGACGAGCGTGGCGCCCTCCGGAGCGGCGAGCGTGAACGTCACGCCGGGGTGGCGCCGGCCCACCGCCTGCACGGCGATGTCGGCCAGCTCGGCGAGGTCCACCGGCTCGCGCGGGATCGCCTCGGCGGCGTCGGCGCGGGCCAGCGCCTGCAGGGCGCCCAGCAGGGCGGCCATGCGCCGCTGCTCCCCCTGCAGCTCGGCGAGCATCGCGTCGCGCTCGGGGATGTCGGGGTGGGCGCGCAGGGTGTCGACGTTGGCCCCCAGCGCGGCCAGCGGGGTGCGCAGCTCGTGCCCGACGTCGGCGGCGAAGCGGCGGCTGGCGTCCAGCGCCTGCTCGCGCTCGCGCCCGGTCGCGGCCAGGCGGTCGAGCATCGCGTTGAGCGTCCCGGCCAGGTCGTCGACCTCGGTCGGGCCGCCGCGCGGCAGGTGCTCCCCATCGGCCCCCGGCTCGTTCAGGTCGGCGGCCCGGTCGCGCAGGCGCTCCAGCGAGCGCAGGGCCAGGCGGGCCAGCAGCAGCGCGGCCAGCCCCGCCACCAGCAGGCCGATCACGCCGGCGACGATCACCCGGGTGCGCAGGTCCGAGATCCGCTCCTCCATCGCCGCGGTGTCGGCGGCGACGACGACGTGGCCGCGGATCCGCAGACCCGTGTCGGTGTCGACCAGGGTGTTGCGCCGCACGACGCGGTAGGTGCGCCCGGCGACCTCCTCGGTGACGACGCGGCCGGCCCGGGCGGGGAGGGGCACGTCCACCACCGGGCCGTTGCTGGTGAGCACCCGGCCCGTGCGGCTGACGACGCGCACCGTCTCGCCGTTGCGGCCGCTGACGTCGCGCACCCGGCGGGCCAGCGGCGTGCGCTGGCCGGGCGCCGGGCCCGGGCGGCGGGCGGCGGGCGGGGGCAGCGCGCCGCCGGGCAGGCCCAGCGGCGGCGGGTTGCCCTGCGCGCGCGGCGGCGGGCCGGCGGCGGAAGCGCGCTGCACGGCCGCGGCCGTGCGCTGGACCTGGCGGTCGAGCGCCCGCCGCTCGCTGGAGGCGAACGTGGAGACCACGATCACGAAGACGGCCACGAGGGTGACGGCGACCGCGGCGACGGCGCCGAGCGCCACGCGGTTCTGCAGGCTGCGCACGGCGCCAGGCTACGCCCGCAGCACGAAGCCGTGCCCGCGGACGGTGTGGATGATGCGCTCGTGGCCGCCGGCCTCGAGCTTGCGCCGCAGATAGCCGACGAACACGTCGACCACGTTGGTCTGCACGTCGAAGGTGTAGCCCCACACCTGTTCCAGCAGCTGCTGGCGGCTGAGGACCATGCCGGCGTGGCGGGCCAGCACCTCCAGCAACTCGAACTCCCGCGCGGTCAGGTCCAGGAGCGCGCCGTCCACCGTCGCCTGGCGCCCGCGGGGGTCGACGCGCAGCGGGCCGACGGCGACGGCCACGGCCGCCCGGTCCGGCCGGCGGCGCAGGAGGGCGTGCAGGCGGGCCAGCAGCTCCTCCATCGCGAACGGCTTGACGAGGTAGTCGTCGGCGCCCGCGGCCAGGCCGGCGACGCGGTCGTCCACGCCGTCGCGCGCCGAGAGGATGAGCACCGGCACGTCGTCGCCCCGGCCCCGCAGCCGCCGGGTGACCTCGACGCCGTCGATCCCCGGCATCGTCACGTCCAGGACGATGATCGCGGGCGGTTCGGCGGCCACCGCGGCGAGCGCCGCCTCGCCGTCTGCGGCCTGCGCCACGGCAAAGCCCTCGAGGCGCAGCGCGCGCTCGAGGGCCAGCCGGATCCCGGCGTCGTCGTCGACGACCAGGATCGGTGCGGGGGAGGGGAGGCTCACCCCTTGTGGGCCTTCCGCTGCGCCTTGCGGGCGGCCTTCTCGGCCTTGGTGGGCTTGGCGGCGTCGATGGCCTTCACGAGGTCCTCGACACTGACGCCCAGGGCGGACGCCACGTCCTTGCGGAATGCGGTCACCGCGGCCTGGTGCTCGGCCGGGGTCGGGCGGTCACCGGCGGCTGGCCGGTCGGCGTCCGACGGCTTGGCGGGCCGCGTGCCGGCGTCCCACGCCTTGAGGAGCTCCTCCTCGCGGGCCTGGGTGAGGGCGCCGTCCTTGACGCGGGCGTCGAGGTGGTTGACCAGTGCGCCCCGCACCGCGGCGGTGACCTCGGCGGCGCTCTTGTTCAGCTCCTTGCCGATCGCGGTGAGGTGCGCCGTGCGCTGGGTCAGCCGCTCGTCGGGATCGCCCGCCGGCCCACCCGCGGGCGGACCGCCGGCGCGTCGGCCGGCCGCCTTGCCCTGCTTGGCGCCGCGGGCCTTGGGACCCGGGGCGCCCGCGGGCGGGTCGGGCCGCATCGCGGCGCCGACGATGCCGAGCGGCCCGCCGCCCGGTCCACCGGGCCCGCCCGGGCAGCCGCGGCCCTGCGGCGGCGCGCCGGGGGCGGGCGCCGTGGCGGTCGGGGTGGTCGTGGCGCCGCTGTCGGCGGCGAGGCTGGGGACGACCGAGACGATCGCGGCGGTGAGGCCGGCGGTGGCGGCGAGGGCCGCGATGTTGCGGATGCGGGTGCTGGACATGAGGGCTCCTGGGACGAGGGGACGGCGATGACGCCGGAAGACGTCGTGGGATCAGGATGCGCCCGCGGTCTGTGACGGTTCTAAGACTTCCTGTGGGGATCGTGAGCGAGGCTGCGCACCCCGGCGGTCCGCGTCGTAGGCTTGGCGGGTGCGCATCCGCCTGCTGCTCCTGACCCTGCTCGCCGTGGGAGCCGTCGCGCCCGCCGCCGCGCAGGGGAGCGAGCGGGGCGCCGCCCGGCAGATGCAGGCGGTGAAGGGCGACACCGCCGCGCTCGGCCAGTTCCTGCGGGCGATGCCCAAGGGCACCGACCTGCACACGCACCTCTCGGGCGCCGTGTACGCGGAGTCGATCGTCACGTGGGGCGCCGCAGACGGCCAGTGCATCGACACGAGCACCCTGTTCTCCAGCTTCCCGCCGTGCGTCACCGGGCAGGTCCCGCTCTCACAGGCCCTCACCGACCAGGCGCTCTACCAACGCATCCTGGGCTCGTGGTCGATGCGCGGGTTCACCCCGTCCGGCACGGAGTCCGGCCACGACCACTTCTTCAACACGTTCGATCAGCTCAGCTCGGCCTTCAGCGCCCACAAGGGCGACGGGGTCGCCGAGGTCGCCCAGCGCGCCGCCGTGCAGCACGTGCAGTACGTCGAGCCGCTCATCACGCCGCAGTTCGGCGCCACCTCCAAGGTGGCGGCCAAGGTGCCGTTCACGCGCGACTACGCCGCGCTGCGCGACCAGCTGCTGGCCGCCGGCCTGCGCGACGCGATCCCCGCCGCGAGCCGGGACATCGACAACACCCTCGCCCAGGAGCGCGCCGCCCTGGGCTGCGCCACCCCCAAACCGCTGGCCGGCTGCGACACCCGTGTGGGCTTCGACGTCCAGGTCCTGCGCGGCCAGTCGCCGGTCGTCGTCTTCGCCCAGCTCCTGTTCGGCTACGAGCTGATGGCCGCCGACCACCGCTGGGTGGGCATGAACATGGTCCAGCCCGAGGACGGCCCGGTCGCGCTGCACGACTACCAGCTGCAGATGCGGATGATCGCCTTCCTGCGCACGCTCTACCCGAGCGCGCACCTGACCCTGCACGCCGGGGAGCTGGCGCCCGGCAGCGCCCCGCCCGCCGACCTGCGCTTCCACGTGCGCGAGGCGGTGAACGTCGCGAAGGCCGACCGCATCGGCCATGGTGTGGACATCCGCGGCGAGCGCGACCCGGCCGCCACGCTGCGCACGATGGCCCGGCGCGGGGTGTGCATCGAGATCAACCTCACCAGCAACCGGCAGATCCTCGGCGTCTTCGGCCGGGCCCACCCCATGCGCACCTACCTCAAGGCGGGGGTGCCGGTGACGATCAGCACCGACGACGAGGCGGTCGAGCGCACCGATCTGACCGAGCAGTACGTGATCGCCGCCCAGGAGCAGGGGCTGACCTACCGCCAGCTCAAGCAGGCCGCCGAGAACGGGCTGCGCTGCTCGTTCCTCCCCGCCGCCGAGAAGCGGGCGGCCCAGCGCGAGCAGGCCGCGATGTTCCGCGCCTTCGAGCGCCGCTGGCCCTAGGCCGCGGCCTCCTCCTGGCGCTGGCGCTCGGCGACGACCGCCCGCACCAGCGCGACCACGTCGTCGGGGGCCTTCTGCGGCGAGCCGCTGTCGAAGGGCGGCTGGGGGTCGTACTCGATCGACAGCTGGATGGCCTGGGCCAGCACGTCGCCGCCGATCTGCCCCGCGAGCCACAGCGCCATGTCGATACCCGACGAGACCCCGGCCGCGGTGACGACCTTGCCCTGGGCGACGACCCGCTCGCCCGTCGGCTCGGCGCCGAAGCCCGCGAGCGTCTCGAGCTCGAGCCAGTGGGTCGTGGCCCGCAGCCCTTCGAGCAGTCCCGCCGCGCCGAGCAGCAGGGAGCCGGTGCACACCGAGGTCGTCCAGGTCGAGGTCTCGTCGGCCGTGCGCAGCCAGGCCAGCAGGCGCTCGTCCTGGAGCAGGGCGCGGGTGCCGGTCCCGCCGGGGACCATCACGATGTCCGGCGACGGCAGGTCCTCGAAGCGCGCGGTGGCCTCGATGCCGAGCATGCGGGTGTCGGCGGCGACCAGGCCGGGCTCGTGCGCCAGCCAGGTGACGGTCGCCCCCGGGATGCGGGAGAGCACCTCGTAGGGGCCGATGGCGTCCAGCGCGGTGAAGCGGTCGTAGAGGGGGATGGCGATGTCCATGGCAGGCTCCTCGGTGGTGGGGGTCAGGCGGCCGCGAAGCGGCTGCGGTAGGCGGCCGGGCTGGCGCCCACCCGGCGGGCGAAGGCGCGGCGCATGGTCTCGGGGGTGGCAAAGCCGCAGGCGGTGGCGATCGTCTCCACCGGGATCGACGTGCTCTCCAGCAGCAGGCGGCCGTGCTCGACCCGCAGGCGCTCCACGTAGGCGGCCGGGGTGCACCCGACCTCCTGGTGGAAGGCGCGGCTGAAGTGGCGGGTGCTCATGTGGGCGCGGGCGGCCAGCGCCGGCACGGAGAGGTCGTCGCCGAGGTGGCCGGGCATCCAGTCCTGCAGCTCGCGCAGCGCGTCGCGCTCGGCGCTCTGGGCGGCCAGGCCGGTGCTGAACTGCGCCTGCCCGCCGGGCCGGCGCACGAAGAGGACGAGCTGTCGGGCGATGGCCAGCGCGGCCTGCGGGCCCAGGTCGTCCTCCACCAGCGCCAGCGCGAGGTCCATGCCGGCGGTGACGCCGGCGGATGTCCACACCGGCCCGTCCCGCACCCAGATCGGGTCGGGGTCGACGGTGATCCGGGGGAAGGCCTCGGCGAGCGTGTCGCACCACTGCCAGTGGGTCGTCGCCCGGCGGCCGTCGAGCAGGCCGGCCCGGGCGAGCAGGAATGCGCCCGAGCAGACGGAGGCCACGCGCCGGGCCCGGGGCGCAGCGGC